>Ga0307517_10013334_pt1 | contig 11173 bp, 9 predicted proteins | sample 23_EM_MG_FD_194515 | JGI IMG/M metagenome (GOLD analysis project Ga0307517, IMG submission 194515) | Populus trichocarpa ectomycorrhiza microbial communities from riparian zone in the Pacific Northwest, United States - 23_EM | ecosystem: Host-associated > Plants > Roots > Unclassified | place... | reverse complement strand
ATCAACGGTAGTAACATAGTGTGTGTTTTTTTTTTTTTTTTATGTAAAAAGGTATTTGAAAATTTTTGAATTTTTTTATTTTAATATATTAATATCAAAAATAAATTTTTAAAAATAAAAAAATATTATTTTAATATATTAATAAATAAAAAATATTTTAAAAAACTATCTATCTAAAACAAGGAGACAAAAGTTAAAGCTTGGGCAACCTAATGGTCTAGAAAGGCAGAGAATTAATTTCGAGGAATATAGCTCAATTAGTCAGGTTTTAAATTTATTTTCTAGAGGTCACCAGTTTGTCTCTAATAAATTTCAAAGCCACTGGAGGCTTACATGGTTATTAACTTCAGGACCTGTAAGATTAGTTGAGTTACATATAAGCTGTCTGGATACCCATATTAATAATATATATATATATATATAAAGGAAGGGTATTTTGAAAGACATTTTCTTATAATTTACTGATCTTTAGCCAAAGGCGAGGAATTTCTTTTTTGCTTTTTAACCCGCCGAGGATTCTAATTCTAGAGAATCCAAATAGGCTACAGCACCTGGCGATTCTTCTTGTTCCTTCTCAGTTTTCACTATCTAAATTCTTGTACTTCACACCACACCAATTATTCTCATCGAATCAGTGAAATATTTTTCAGTGTTATTTTATTGTTCTAATGTTAAAAATATAAAAATACTTTGATATATTTCTGAAAAGAAAAACAATTTAAAATGTAACAGTACTAATAAACAAGCTATTAATAAAAATTAATAAAGAGCCCAAACAATTAAAGATTTTCCTAATTTACAAATCCCACCCCAAAAAACCACAAATTCGACTTTCGCTGTCCACCTGAAAAAATCCACAAAATCGTAGTTAGCGTTTAAAAAATGTATGAAGAGAATAACAAGTAGTAGGCCACTGCTCTCATCTCCTCTTCTTCGTCTTCTTCGTCAACCTCCCATCTCTTTAGCGGCGGCTAGGGTTTCTTCAAAACAACCTAATTTCTCCCCCTTCACTTCTCTCGCTCGCTTCTTCTCCACCATGTCTGGAGGCATCGATTCTCCGCAACCTGACGTAGACTGGCCAGCGAATAGAGTACGCGATACCTTCATCAAGTTCTTCGAAGAGAAGAATCACGTCGATTGGAAATCTAGCCCTGTAGTTCCTGTAAACGACCCTACTCTCCTCTTCGCTAATGCTGGTACGCAAAATCCACATCTTATTACCATTTTTAATATAATTTCATTACAATTCTGCCATTTTTTTGTTAATTTAGTTTAATTTCTGAATGTGTATTAGTCAACATTTAATTTAGTCTAATTCTTTCTTAATTTTTAGTTTAATCTTGAATGCGTATAATTATTTACTTGCACTATTTACGTGTGATTTCGTGTTTTAATTTTAATTTTTGGTTTTGATAGGAATGAATCAATTTAAGCCAATATTTTTGGGAACCGCGGATCCAAATACGGCATTGAGTAAGCTGTCGCGTGCCTGCAACACGCAGAAATGTATACGCGCGGGAGGGAAACATAATGATTTAGATGATGTTGGAAAAGATACATATCACCATACCTTTTTCGAGATGTTAGGGAATTGGTCTTTCGGTGATTATTTTAAAAAAGAAGCTATTGAGTGGGCTTGGGAGCTTCTAACTAAGGTAGGTTAGTTATTTTAATTTTGTGAGGTTTGTTGTGTTTTGGTGTTGTTTTTTATGTTCTTATTTGGGTTGTTGTAGGTTTATAAGTTGCCGGCTGATAGGATTTATGCGACTTATTTTGGTGGGGATGAGAAAGCAGGGCTGGCACCTGATAATGAAGCTAGGGATATTTGGCTTCAATTTTTGCCACCGGGAAGGGTGCTTCCATTCGGCTGTAAAGTATGTGGTTCATTATCCTCAGTTTCTGTGTTGACAAGGGTCATGTGTTTTTTTAGTTTAAAAAATGTTTTTTGGAATTAATTTGAAGTGGGAGTGCTGAAATGGTTTAGAGGAAATAGACTTTTAGTGGCAATGTTAAATAGTTAGTATCTATGCACACAATTGGTGGAGAAACGTTTTCTTTGTATTTTGTTTGGTGTTAGTCTTTGTGTTGACCATGGTTTTCCTACTGTGATTTTATGTTATTTGAGGTGTGAAATTGCATTATTAACATATTGGGATTGAATTGCTTAAAGAATGTTAATTTTGATGGAAATAGACAACCACAATTTCCATAACCAAGCTGTTCTATACGTGCTTGCATCATAGATTTCTTAAGTAACTCCTTTATTGGATTTTTGGATGTTTTGTAATGCATATTATTTGAATTTTTCTGTCTTATGAGGTTCTCTGTTATAATAGGCTTTAAAATTTAACATCTAATGTTTTGTTTTGGCCTTTGAATAGGATAATTTTTGGGAGATGGGTGATACTGGTCCTTGTGGACCGTGTACCGAAATTCATTACGATAGAGTTGGTAATCGCAATGCAGCAATGTTGGTTAACAATGATGATCCTACATGCCTTGAAATATGGAATCTTGTCTTTATTCAGGTAGTACTTTTCTGGCATGCCTTGTACTCTAGAATTGCCAAGTGATACTTTTGCATGTGCTATCTTGCTAATCATCTTAAAGAGGCTTATGCTTTATAATTTGTCACAATGATATATTTTTGCCTACATGAGTTGGTAACGATTTCTGTTGTCTCATTCCATTGCAGTTCAACCGAGAAAGTGATGGTTCCTTGAAATCCTTACCTGCTAAGCATGTTGACACTGGAATGGGTTTTGAAAGATTGACTTCTGTACTTCAGAACAAGATGAGCAATTATGACACTGATGTGTTCATGCCCATCTTTGATGCCATACAGCAGGTAAAATATGCTGCTTGTTTTTTCTTCTATCTTGGGTGCCTTATAGCTGGTTTCAAACTAGTTGTGATAGCAAATTGAACACAATACATAGATTAATTGAATTTGTATGTTTGAAACTCACTTCATTGTAAACGAATTCAATGAACCAATAAATAAATCTTTCATTATAAGCAAAACTTGAAGTAATAGAAGCAAAAGGCTTGAAAAAGAGAATAACTAAATTGTAGACGGCACGAGCATGAAAGTGATTTGGGTTTAATGGGAAAGTTAATCATATAAGTTGCTGGGTATTTTGGGAATATAATTTTCAATGTTAATTTTTTTAGAGTTATTGGTGTAAAGCATATTGGTTGGCCTCTGATTTATCTTAGTAATGATTCTAGATATTGAGTTTTATTTGGAAATCAACTCTAGTCCCTCAAAGTGGTTTCAAACATGAGAAATCTTTAAAACCTCCAATTGAATTAGATCTGGAGGTTTCCAAAATCCTTGCCAGTGGTTTTAAAACTACAGCTGTGGATATGAATAATTTTTAGGGCATTCTTGAAACTATACCTAAGGTTTGTTAAAATAAAACTAAACCTACAATGACATCCTTTTTTTCTCTTAAAAAATTTTATGCAGGCAACAGGGGCACGGCCTTATTCTGGAAAAGTTGGGGCTGATGATGTAGATGGGGTTGACATGGCATACAGGGTGGTTGCTGATCACATTAGAACACTCTCATTTGCTATTGCTGATGGTTCTTGTCCAGGTAGATTAATGAAGACCTCCCTGACTTTTAAATGGAAATGCATGCTTACATGTTTTTTTTTTTTTCCGAATGAAGTGAATAGCTTATAACATTTTGGTTGTGTTGTAGGCAATGAGGGTCGTGAGTACGTCCTTAGGCGTATTCTTCGCCGTGCTGTTCGATATGGTAGTGAGGTCTTGAAAGCTCAAGAAGGATTTTTCAATGGGTAGGAATGAAAACTGTGATGTCCTTGTTGTGTTCATTACTGTTTGTCTATTGTATCCATTGAAATGCAACCATTGCTTAATTTGGTCTTACGTCTAAATTTTGTTGTTAATGAATGCAGGCTTGTAAATGTTGTTGTGAAAGTGATGAGTGATGTTTTCCCAGAGCTGAAACGAAATGAAGAACACATTAGGGAGACTATTGCAGCTGAAGAAGCAAGTTTTGGCAAGACTTTGCTCAAGGTGAGGATGGGTTTTGTATAGTCTACTGCTATTGACTATCAAGGAAACCATTTGGTTAAATTGATTTGTTAATGTTCTTTTTTTTTCTAAATGACATTGTGTCTACTCATTTTTTTGGATAATTAAGGTTTTTCTTTTGGCAACTTAAAACAATCAGTATCATAAGAGATTTTTTTCTCTTTAGGTGTCAACTTGCACATGTTAGGCTTAGGTACATTCCCTACCCTAAGAAACCAATAGTATCACCAAAAAACTAAAAGTTTCAAAGTTCAGATATGATGTATATCAATATGAGAATATTTTTGGGTTAACTTCACCATTGCATTTCTTATCAATATGAGAAAAATTTTGGGTTAACTTCACTATTGCATTTCTTTTGAATCTTCTTGGTCTTTGACATTGACATCTTCCCATTTTCTTCATTTCATGCTTTTATTGGATTGTTATCCTAGTTGCATTGAAGTTGGTGCATTCTTTTTAGATAAGTTTCTTAAAGCCTTACAGAGGAACCTGCACTATATGTTTGCAATGCCACATTTCTATTTAAAAACTTTGGCCGATCATCATTTTATTTTCAGGGAATTGAGAAATTTAAAAAGGCTGCTCAAGAGGTCGAGGGGAAGGTGTTGAGTGGGCAGGCAAGTACATGTCTACATGCTTCTAATTGATAAACATAACAAGGTTCTCACCTGCTTTGATGCACTGAAGAAGGGAGAGAACTTACACTGGTTTTACTTGGTTTCTCTTCAACTTGGTTGATCTCTTGTTTGTAGGATGCGTTTGTCTTGTGGGATACATATGGCTTCCCATTAGATTTGACTCAGGTACTCCTAGGACTTTGTTCCTTTATCTTACATGCTCTCCTATGTGTCATGCATCCTAATTATTTTTGTGGTACCAGTTAATGGCAGAAGAAAGAGGATTGCGGGTTGACGTGGAAGGTTTCAATAATGCCATGGATGAGGCAAGGGAAAGATCAAGAAATGCCCAAAATAAGGTATTGTATCTTCCATTTGTAAATTAACTGTTAAGCTATTACCATTACTCAGTAGAGCCATTTGCTAAAAGCCCTTCCAACTCGGGCAAGAAAAAATAAGAACCAAAGAAGTATCATGGAGCTAAAATAAATATCAAAGCAGCCAAGTTGAGATTTGTGTGAGGAAATACAGTGATGTACACACTTGCCCCCTTTTTACTAATGTTTTTCTTTGGCAGCAAGCTGGTGGTGCTATTGTCATGGATGCTGATGCGACATCTGCATTGCACAAGAAGGGTGTTTCTGCAACAGATGATTCCTTCAAATTTATTTGTTTTGAGGTCAGTGCATGTATTTTTGTTGGTTGCAAAAGTTTGTTTCCTGTGTTTTTGAGTTGGATTCAGTTTATAATTTGTACAAAGCAAGTTGTAAAACTGTCTAAAGTGACAATTTCACCATGCCCGAGTTTCTGTCACCCACGTATTTTTTCAGGATCATGAAAGTGTAATAAAAGCTATCTACAATGGTTCTGAATTCTTGGAAAGTGCTGCAGCTGCCAATGAAGTCGGTATTGTTCTGGAGTCTACTAGTTTCTATGCTGAGCAAGGTGGACAGGTATCTTGTTCATTAGATCACTTTAACTACCCTGACATGTTTGAATTCTCTTGATGGGACATTCATGAGATTTGACTTGTTGATTCAATTGGAAAATGACATGGATTGTTTTTTTTTTTTATGTTTCTGAATACCGCTTTTTCTTGGTGTTAGATATTAGATTCATAGGCTTTGAGAATGATACATGAACTGCTTATCATCAGAGTGTTGCATTGTATGTTTCACTTTTCCCTTTTTTATTTTGTTAAACCGCGTCTTATGAGTCTCAGTTTTCTGGTTCTAGATTTTTGATACTGGAGTACTTGAAGGCCCTTTTGGTTCATTCCAAGTTTGCAACGTCCAAATTTTTGGAGGATTTATTGTTCATATTGGTTCTCTTACTGGAGTCAATGGCAGATTTTCTGTAGGTGAAAAAGTTACCTGCAAGGTATTACTGGCAATATGCCAATCTGCGTCTTTTTTGCATATTATTTTGGTGTTTTCCATTTATGTGTGGCATTTTTCACTACTCCTAATGATAGATATTGTGCAGGTTGACTATGATAGGCGTAAGCTCATTGCTCCCAACCATACCTGTACGCACATGTTGAATTTTGCTCTCAGGGTATGCTCCATAGGCCCTTTATCCATGAATTTATGTATTGTTAATGTCTTGCGAGTGAAAACCGTGTTTTTTTTTCTGAATGTTGTGTAATATGAAATCAGGAAGTTCTTGGCAATCATGTTGACCAGAAGGGATCAATTGTTCTTCCTGAAAAACTAAGATTTGATTTTTCTCATGGTAAGTTTTGTTAGAGGATATCCTTCTGGTGAGAGGTTCAACGTGGTTGTTTCTATTTATATGGTTGTTTTAAAATGCTATTGGAATTTGTACAGGTAAACCAGTGGATCCTGAGCTTTTAAGAAAAATTGAGTCAATTGTGAATGGGCAGATCAAAGATGAATTAGGTGTATTTGCAAAGGAAGCAACCCTTGCTGAAGCCAAGCAGATCAATGGTTTGCGAGCTGTTTTTGGAGAAGTGAGATTGGCAGCTTTATATGCTCCTTACTCAGATTTTTTTGCATGTCGTCTTTCATCTCTCTCTCACTCACTCACTCTCTCTCACTCTCTCAGGTCTATCCTGATCCAGTTAGAGTTGTTTCAATTGGTCGAAAAGTTGAGGACCTCCTAGCTAATCCAGAAAATGAAGAATGGTTATCTATCTCAGCAGAACTCTGTGGAGGTATTGTTTTATATAATGATATTACTTCTGTTTTGGCCTGCTTTAAATTTTTGGTTGACAGTGATTTTATCAAAATAATTGCAGGGACACATATAACAAATACCCGGGAAGCAAAGGCATTTGCTCTTTTATCTGAGGAGGGAATTGCAAAAGGAATTCGAAGGATAACTGCTGTGACAACTGATGGTGCTTTTAAAGCAATGGAATTGGCGCACTCACTAGAGCAGGAAGTTGATGAGGCATCTAAGGCAGATGGAAGTTTACTGGAAAAGGTCTCTTTAAAAAACTTCAGTTATTGACTTTATCTTTTTTTGTTTTGCATCACTTGGTTGCTTTAGCAACAGTAGGATTTCAGGCTTTTATCCATCCTGAAGCCAGTCTTTGGAAATAAAGTGAGTGGACCTTTATTGAGGATGTCTGTTTGCTTTGGCTAGAAAGTTTAAGTTTCATGTTTCAACACATTGACTGCATTTATTTCCGGTTACGTCGCCTTCTGATAAGAAGATAAGAATAACACTCAGGAGTCATTAAATGTATTGTCATTAATCATGTTTATGAGTGCTTTTTAAGTTTTACATTTTATAATATGTCCACTGAATATTTATTTATTTTTCTTTTAATAGAAAGTAGCATCTCTTAAAACTCGTGTGGACTCGGCACTTATTCCAGCAGCCAAGAAAGCTGATATCAGGGCCAAGATTTCAGTACTACAGGTATTACAGCCAAGCTAAAATGCTACCGTTCCTGTTTCTATTCCTAGTTTGTTCTTGTGGTTTCCTTGTTTTCATTTTGTATTTCACATCTGCTCTAGATTATACTAAAACGGTTCTGTATCAGAATAAAGTGAGGAAAGCACAAAAGAAGATTGCTGAAGAGAACATGCAGAAGGCTGTTGAGGTTGCAGCTGAGATGGCTGAAGTTGCCTCTTCAGATGGGAAGGCCTTCTGCATCTCTCATGTTGATGTCGGTCTAGATGCAGCTGCTGTCCGAGAAGCTGTTTTGAAAGTCTTGGAGCGGAAGGTTTTTAGCCTTTTCCAGCTCTTTACATATAACAGTTTCCTCCCCCCCTTTTTTTTTATACAATCTTGGTGTGTGGACAGGGGATTTCTGCTATGGTTTTCAGCACTGATGAAAGCACAAACAAGGTTGTGGTGTGTGCTGGTGTGCCAGAGAAGCTGGACAAGGGAAAGGGGTTGGAAGTATCAGAGTGGCTAACTACTGCTTTGGGGCCTCTGAAAGGGAGGTGCGGCAAAGGAAAAGCGGGCCTTGCCACCGGCCAGGTTAGTTCTCGTACTAATAGATAGTTTTATATGCTTCACATCCAGAAGTTGAAAGCCAGCCCCTCGTGGAAATTTAACATTTTAAAGCGCTAAATTGGTTGTTAGTGTCTCAGATTTTATGGGAATTTCAAACCGAGTATCAATTGTTCTAAAGATGTTTCCAGACAGAAGATGAGCATTTCTTTGTGGGGCTGTGGAACCATCCTGTGACATGATATTTTTGTTTGCGTAGAAAATAGAACAAACCTTTTGAAAGTGGATCCAGCTTTCATCATGCTCTGAGCTTTTGATCTACTCTGTTAATCATGGATGTTTCGTTTCAGGGAACTGATGCATCGCATTTGGATGAGGCCATGGGTTTGGCAACAACATTCGCACAGATGAAGTTGAGATGATTGATGTTTTTTAATCTTATTTGTGTTGCTGCTACGTGATATCCCTGCTGCTTGTCGACAGACTTATTCGAGTTGCTGAAACGCATGCATACAGAAACAGTGATTATACAGTTGCTGGTACAAGCAACTAGGTAATTGAAGGCAATGGATTGCAGGGTATGAACTGTTAATTTATAGAAAATGATACTGATTTTTCCAGTCCTTTTTGTCTACCTTTTGTTTTCTTCTTGAAAATTCGTGCACAAGAATATCATTATCCTTTGTCTGTAACAAAAGTTCGACTCACATCGCTAAGGACTTCAGTCATAGGCCGCCAGCTCATAAAATCTGGAACTTTAATCCGTTGTCTGACGTGCTTGTTTGAGCCTGGTAAATGCTGTTTTGGACTGGATAAGTACTAGATCATGGATCTACGTTATGTTTTAAAAAATATCCTGCTAATATATATACATTGTTTTAAAAAAAATAGATTGTGCGGGTTGATTTTATATGATACAGTTGGCTTGGAAAAAACAAAGAATCAAATAAATTTTAAGATTTTTTAATATTAAAATAATAATATTATCAAATCCATACCTCTAATTATAAGATTATGATAATTTTAATATAAAGTAAGGAGAAATAAATTATGAAGTTTAATTTCTAATTAATTTAATATTAAAAAATAAAATAAAAACTTTTGATTTAAGTGATTTAAGTTATTAGAATGAAAACAAATCAAAACAAATTATTTAATTTAATTGCTTATCAACTTAATATTAAAAGATAAAATTAAAAAAAATCTATTAAAAAGAATAAAAAAGTAACTCAAGTCAATCTGAGTTAATCCACCATACATGTAATCTCTGTTATGAGACCATGATAACTTTATAAAAAAAATCATAAAAACAATTTGAGTCAACTCAAATTAACCTACCAAACCCAGACTTAGGTTTATACGATCAGGATAACTCAATAAAAAATGAATCGAAATAAATTATGAAGTATAATTTTTAATTAATCTAAAGTTGAAGGGCAAGATCGAGGAAAAAACAATTTAAAAAGGAAATAAAAAAATGACTCAAGTTAACCCACTAAACTCGTGATTCGATTTATAAGACAATGATAATCTCATAGAAATCAAACTAAAATAAATCATGAAGCTTAATTCCCAACTAGTAAAATATTAAATGAAAAAAATAAATAAATAAATAAATTAAATCAACTAGATTAATCAATTAAATTCATAATTCAAGTAATAAAATTAAAATAATTCTATAAAATTAAAATTAAAACAAATCATAAAATTTAATCATTACCACACTAAATGTTGAGTTGGGCTTCATGTAGCATGACAAGCAATAGGGTCAGGTTCTGGCTCATCATTTCTATGCCAGCCTGGCCTGTCCTGCCCGGCTGAGTCTGCTGAGGATAAAAATTTCCGTAGAATGTTCTATAACGTGTACGCATGCTGTTAAATATCAAAGTTCCAAGTTCTGATTTTTCATTTCATTTGTTTTAAAGCAAAAATGTTAGCAATTTCATTTGTTTCTTTATTATCCATTGTTTTATCGTCATGCTTATGCACGAAAACTGATGGAAAGCCCGACTTCGTGAAGATTTCTATGCTTTTCTTTTCTTTTCTAGAATGATAGATATTTTGATGTTTGACATTTTATAGTTGTTTTATAAAGTATTTTTTATTTATAATATATTAAAATAATAATTTTGATATTAACATATCAAGATAATTTTAAAATATATAAAAAATTAATTTAAAATAAATAAAATAAAATTTAAATTTTCTTAAATATATTTTTAAAACATAAAAATAAATATATAGCTGGCACTGGCACTGGCACTGGCACTATCTAGATTCCAACCCAAACCAGACGAGTCAATTTATCCGGTCTACCTGTGATCAATGTCAGCTTTGATGACTAGACTCTACAGCTGGCTCCAGCGAGCATCTACAATTTTCCTAATTCACCAATTTTTTCATAAACAACATCCTTTTGTGGTAATTAGGATGATTGGATCTGCACATATTTGATCATGGTTTTCTGTGTCATATCGGTTTTAATGTGTTAGAGTTACTAGTCTGATTCCTTCCTTGAGTTGCGAGGGTGAGCAATTCTTTTTTAAAAATAAATATAAAAAATTATATGTACAATAAATAATAATAAATATGTTGATTCGAATAGAAAATTAAGTCACCAAACTAAAATTAAAAAAATATGTATTAAAATATATGATCTCATGTTACAAGAGTTCTTTAATTGTTTTTTTGTTATAACATAAAAAAACTTAAACTTTATTGAAAAACAAATCTATTATAATTCATGTTTTTTTTATTGAAAAATTTTTCTAACAAAAAATATATAATTTTTCTTCATGGGATCTTAATTTGATTAAAAAACAAAATGAATTAGAAAAAAATTATAGATTTATTTCCTCATTCAATATTAATGAACATATTATTACCAAAATCCTATATATCATACATAATTATCTATAAAACAATCAATAATATCATTATATATATTTTTTATTTTATTCAAAACAACGATGTTGTTTTTTTTATTAGTATCACAATAAAAACTCCATCAATAACTAAGTCTTTCATTATCAAACTAATAATAAATATCATTAACATT
>Ga0307517_10013333_pt1 | contig 11173 bp, 13 predicted proteins | sample 23_EM_MG_FD_194515 | JGI IMG/M metagenome (GOLD analysis project Ga0307517, IMG submission 194515) | Populus trichocarpa ectomycorrhiza microbial communities from riparian zone in the Pacific Northwest, United States - 23_EM | ecosystem: Host-associated > Plants > Roots > Unclassified | place... | reverse complement strand
GTCGCTCTTCTCGCCTCACCTTAGGAGTTTTGAGGTAGTTTTGAGGATTTATCTCCGAACACTTCGAAGACTCAGAAGCCCCTTATCTTCGAGTTATCCCTCTGTCTTTCGGAACTTTCGAAGATCTTTTTCCTAGTCTTTTAGAAGAAGTCTCCTTCCTGCACAACTGGTCGAACTTTGCCTTCGGGCCTCTCCTAGCTCCTCCCTACTTGCTCGCACGCGCCACTGGAACTCAGGAAGACAACGAGTCGTCCAGTGAGTCTGGATTGAGTGGACTTGATGGAACTTCCTCGCATGCAGCTTCACGGTCGCGTGATAACCCATCCACCAGTGACTTGGTCGTCTTTGGAGGATGCCTTCAGGGGAGTTCTGTCGAGGAGTCTGGGAGAGTTGGGGGCTCGTCTGGTTCAGGAGGAGGGGTCGATGAACTGGTCCTTGGAGGTGTCGATTCAGCTGTCTGCTGAAGAGGGTGACCAGGTCTTCAACAACCTGATGCCAGGGAGGTCGGAGAGTCCAGATTGGGAGAGTGGGAGTGTAGAGAACGAGTCGTATGACTAGTCATAGTCATACCATTGGGACTCGAATAGTGTTTGTACTATGTTTGTGCCCAAATTGTATTCACCTTTGTTCTTGACTTATGTTCCTGTAAGTGGTGAGTGATAAGGAGAAAGAAAGGTAAGGAGGGTGAATGTGAAGTTTGTAACGAAATGAAAGGTAACTTGTTCAGAATGTTTACAACTACAAGGGGATTAGAAATAATCATAAGGTCATAACAATGAAGGATAAGGAAATTGCGAAAGGAATGTTGAGACTTGAGTGGAAATGAATCGAATTTTGTAACATAAAATTGTACGCTGACAAACTCGGAGGATCCTTACAAAGACCCGTGGTCCACACATGTATTGATAAACTTTACAGGTCCTTATGTTTGAAACAGGGTTTATGTACTCTTCCCCTTTTTCCTGATGGGGGGGGGGAAGAAGAAACAAGTAGCACATCATCACCATTGCAGATGGCGAATTTGGGTGGAATTCGGCCCAGACTGAACGCAAAAATGCACATGATCTCCACGGTCGCACGTGATTGGGAACATTTGGCCGTTGATTTTTGGAGATTTTCTGTCTTGACCAGCGCACCTCAAGTCAAATTACAGACAGAAGTGCACCTAGTGCTTTCTACTATCTGGCTGTGCCAAAGCAGGGCGGAAAATGACTGGATATCTCAGTGCTTGGCTGATTGTCGCGCTCGTTCGCTGGCGGCGAAGGGGCAGAGCCGGTGGTTCAGACACTTCTACCTGTGGAATAAATGTAGACTCACAAATACGATCCCCCGTTTGTTTCCGTGTGCAAGGGGGAGACAAGTCTTTGAGGATTGCCGGGATCGCGACGCGTTCGGACGCGTTTCCACACCTTTCTCCCGAACCATGGCCGAGCTCGAGCTGATCCAATGTCTATCTTCCACTCTTTCCCCAGACGCCAACACCCGAATCACTGCTGAACTGCGACTCAGCGAACTGCTAAAATCTCCCGATGCCGGCCTCGCTCTCAGTCGAATCATCGTCACCCAGGAGCTTGAGATGACTTTGAGGCAGATGAGTATTCGACCCTCATCTACCACCTCGATGGTAACTTGATGTCTCAAACCATAGCACTCTGCCGCCATTATTTTACGGAAGTACGTCAAAGAGCATTGGTCGCCATTTTTCGCCGCTTTTAGAGGGGATGCGCCTTCAACAGAGGTGTGTTTGCTGTGGTCAACTCCTTCACAGGATCCCACTGATCCGAGCCGATAACCAGATCAAGGACCAGATAAGAAAGTCGGTTTTCCAAGGGCTTTCAGATTCTCAGCGAAAAATTAGAACTTCATGTGTACGGACGTGTCGAACCACATATTCGTTCATCTCATCCAGATTGTCCACAGGCGCTCACCATCTCAGAAATCGCCTCGTGTGACTGGCCAGACCAATACCCTGACTTATTGTCCTCCATTTTGGGACTATTATCTTCTGGATCTCCGGACATGGTTCATGGAGCAATGCGTCTGTTTACGGAGTTCGTACGCAATGACTTATCGGAAGATCAACTGCTGCCTGTAATGAGGGAACTTGTCCCTGTACTGTTAACCATACTGGGTGATCCCAAGGTCTGCTTATTCGCCTCATCATCCGTCCACCTGCTCATGTCTTTCGGCAGCACTCATCCTACACCCGTGCCGGTTCGATTGCCGTCTTCCGCCAATGTTTGATATCCCTGTATATGGTCAAAGACCAACACCCAGCTGCTGTGCAGGAAGCGACCGCATCTATCATCCCCGTCTGGTTGGAGGCTTTCAAGGTGTTGTTGGATTTGGATATCTCACAAGACGTGAATGAACAAAGTTGGGATGGATTAGCTATTCGTAAAGAGTTGTTCAAGGTGAGTACCTCATGCGCATATATCCCACGTTGAGCGCTCATATGGTGCCCATAGACTCTCGATGTTTTGAATACGTCGTTCCCGAAGTCCCTGAAGCCCGACGCGCCAAGGTTTTTGTCCTCCGGAGTTTCTCACCTCCAATCCCTCGCTCCCCTTTTCTCCAAATTCTATATCTCTGAGAACGCACTATCGGTTCCCGCTTCTTCCGACGATGATAGTCGATTGGATCTCATGCAGCTTGTCTGCCCTATCTTCGACTTCATAACTAGTACCATTCGATCCGGGAACGGTAAACTATGGAGTAATACCGAAAATATGGGCGGCTTGACCGAAGTGGTGACCTGGTGGGTGCAGATTACTAGGGACGACGTAAGCTACTCTTATGCGCTGGGTACATTCGACACGTTGTTGATTGTTCTTAGGAGGACTCTTGGACCAGCAACGCGAATGCGTTTGTTGCACAAGAGTATGATGACTCCCTGCAATACAGCGTCCGCATTGCCGGGTTTGACCTACTCGCAGTAAGTATGGATCCCATGGATACCGCACTGTCTTGCTGACGCCCTGGTTACCCCAAAGGTCATCATTGATCGCTCGCCCGCCCAGGTCGTTGGAACTTTCCAGACAACGGTGAACAAAGCGGTCGCAGAGGCGCGAACGAAACGAGAGGGAGGAGAATCTGATTGGTGGCGGCCTCTTGAGGCTTCTTTGGCGGTCATCGGCTCACAATCTGAAGATGTTCTGACATGTATTGAAGACGAGTTGGATTCAGGGCGTGAGAAACCGATTAACATTGACTACCTGTTGGTGGAGGTTATCCCCTCATTCCTCAGCCTTGACGGTAAGCCAGATGCAACGCAGCTAGCTCTCGATCCCTTACCTGCAGACCTTCAGAATGCCCGTTCCTGCAGGGCCGAGGCTTTGTATTCGCCAGCCAGTTTTCTCGACTGTTGCCTCAAGAAATTGCAGGAAGCTATTTGGATGCCGCGATCCGAGTCATTGAGAACGACGATGCTCAAATTCCGATTAAAGTTTCAGCTGTGAAGGCTATTCAGAAGTACGTACTTCTTTTGATCTCGGGTTACCATAGCTAAGTCCATCCACCCCAGTTTCTGCCAAAATATTGCCCACTCATCCCTGGGGCCAGTCGCACCACGTATCGCAAAGGATCTCGGACCGTTCTTACTTGTCACTTCTGAAGATACCCTTACTTTGGTTCTTGAGGCTTTATCGGTTGTTGTTGAGATAGACGGGGATTGGATGACCACCCAGCTGGCTGGGGATCTTGTCACTGCGGTACTGGACGTTTGGATGAAGAATGTGAAAGGTATTGGGCACGAATTTTGCCTTTTTTATCACCGTTGCCACCCACTCATGCTCATCTTTAGACCCCATATTTATATCTCTAATCAGTGGGATCCTCGAAGCGATCGCTCGCCTCCCCTCACCCGGTGTTTATGAAGCTTTAGTCAAGGCTGCACTTCCTGCATTATGCCAGGCGCTCGAGTCTTCCGGGCCTGACGCTTCATGGATTATCGGTTCTGCGCTTGATTTGCTGACTGGGATAATCCGAGGGGTGGATGACGAGAAGGGCCCGGGCGAAGGATTCTTCGCCACCGTTGCTTCTCCGTTATTCAAGTGCCTCAGGGAGGCGGAGGATCGAGACGTTCTCCAGGTGAGGAATGAAAGCCCTGGCATCGTCTTGCAGATCTTACCTTTCCCGTCAGAATGGAGTTTCTTGTTTGACGGTCATCACTCGGAAGGATACTCAACAGGTCCTGGCTTGGACCGACCCGAAAACGAACCAGTCTGGGTTGGCCAGCATCCTCAGCTTTGTTGCCCGGCTCTTGCAAAGTCAAGAAGAATCTGGAGGGTTGTTCATTGGCGATCTCATCATTCATCTTTTGCGCAAGGCAGGCGAGGCCGTCTTGCCAGTCCTTCCAGAGCTCTTGCAAGCAATGCTATTGCGCATGAAGACCGCGGAGACCGCCACATTTATCCAGGTACTTCACCGAGTCGCGATCGTTCGATGGTCAAACTCATCCCTCGTTCTCGTAGAGTCTGGTCGTCCCATTCAACTTCTTGATTCACAACCAGCGGGACATGGTCCTCGGGCTCCTCGAGACTTCCAACATCGAGGGCGATTCTGGGCTCAATGTGTTCGTTCAGACTCTCTGTGAAAACGTGGAAACATTCCAAGGGTTCTGGCCCTCCCGGGTCTCGACGTTGGCTCTAATTTCCCTATTCGCGTCTGAGCGTCCCACATTGCAGAGTCTGATCGTCAAGGGTGATATTGTCGTAAAGACCGATGGCAAGAATGGTAAGCTACTTCCCCGGGTCTCCGCTCAGGTAGGTTATTGACGCACGCCAGTCATAATGACCAGGTCCAGGACTAAGAAAAGTACGAAAACAGAGCGCGGTACAGCTCTCCAACCCTGTATGTTACCTAATGTGCGCTGACATATCACCCGCCTTGGCCGGTTCGTCCCTTACTAGCTCCCCACGAGTTTACCCGGATCCCTTTCCTTGTCAAGGTGATGAAGATTCTTGTCCACGAGATTCAGAGCGGAGGAGAGTCGGCTTCGATGTCTGCGTTCGCAGGGACAGGCAGTGTACCGGAGCTTGAATCAGATGACGGGGTACGGTTGTCGAAACATCTACGTATCCTTACGCTCACCTATACGACCCATAGGAGGACGACTGGACCGAAGAGGAGAGGCGGAACCAAGGTTTCAGCCACGATGAGTTCCAGATGCTCTCGGAGATGTTGGGACCGAAAGGAGTGGCCTTCGATAATGACGAGGTTCTCGGCGATGATGACGATGAGGATCTCGAGGACGATCCCATCTCTCAGATGGATATGACGGTTCGTCGAGCTCTCAGTAGCGGCATGGTCACACACGTTAACCCTTCCGCACTCTAGGCCCATCTCATCGCATTCTTCAAGGAATGTGCCTCCCGGAACACTAACAACTTCTCGAGCATTTTTGATCAACTCACCATCGAAGAGAGTTTGGTCCTGAGACAGGTTATTGAGGGTTGACCATCGCGATTTACGGGGAAACCGAGATCCAGATTAGTATATAGTGTACCCTATGATGTCCGTATGTGTTGGATAAACGATAATTACAGCTCAGCTTTTGGCCTCAAAACCCTTCCTTTCCCATATCCCATTCTCTCACTGTGCCCTTCTTCGTATACTCGATGTTCATGATGCCGGATCCCGTGTCGACGTCCAGACGGTCTGCGACAATCGTCCCAGCCTTGCTCCGTTTTGCTGGTATACCCGCCCGTTCTAATGCCCTCTTGTCCTCCCTGTCTTGCCTTCTGACCTTAATCAACTCCAGCATGGCGTCCCATCCCTCGAATTCGGCATCGCTGATGAGACCGGTAGCGGGTATTGTGGGGAGAGGGAGTGGCTCGACGTCTAGGCGAGGGTCGTACGACTCCTCGAAATACTTGTCCATCTTGGATGGGAGAGTGGAGGATGATCGGGTGGAAGGTGAAGGACGAGGAGAATGTGAGCGACGGCGTGGCGAACGGGATCGGTGGGTGCGTTTGGAACGTCGAGAAGAACGGTGTGATCTGTCCCCCTCCTCGTCGGAATGGGGGTGGCGTCGGGAAGAACGGTGGGGTTTGTCCTCCTCATCGGGTCGGCGTCGGGAAGAACGAGGGGGCCGGTCCTCGTCGTCAGATTGAGAACGACGTCGACGGCGTCTTTTCTCGCTGCTTCTTGGCGAATCATCCTCTCCTTCACCCTCCCTACGCCTCTTCCGACGACCCCTTTCTCTCCCATAATCCCAGTCTCGGTCCCAACCACGAGAAGACTCACCCCTCGACCGCCTTTCTTTCTCGGCCTTTACGGCTTCCTCAGCCCTCCGCTTCCGTTCCAACCTCTCGGTCTCCTCTCTCTCTGCTCGAGCTTCCTGGGCAGCTTGGGTTTGAGCTTTGAAGATCGTCTTGTTGTGGTCATCCGTCCTACGGATGATCTGGGACAGGAATCGTTTGTCGGTTTTGACAGCGTTTCCGGCGGACCTGAGTGATAGTTATATACGTCTGTCTGAGTCCGGACGTGTGTGGAGGATAATCGCATCGCTTACGGGGGAAGATACGCTTGTATACCGAGGCTCCCATATCGCTCGGCCTTCTGTTTGGCCTCTTTGAGAATGAGTTCTTGGACGTAGCGGTCGACCTCATCTTCTTGTACGTTGTTGGAGATCGACGAGCCCATTTGGGCACGTACGAGACCAGATACGACAGAGGACAGGCTGGAGGCTCCAGACATATTCGTTCAGGTGGCACAGGGCAGCAGTTGGGAAGGTGAGTGTAGATTTCCCACGGTGGAGAAAGGACAAGTCCGTGTCAGCCGAGCAATAAGCAAATAACGGCACATGTAGTTTGTTTGCTCCCTCGTCAACAGTCTGCCCGCGTTGTTGTCTCTTGCGTGGAGAATCACACAAACCATTAGTGTAGCGTCTCAGACTTGCACTTGAATGTATATATAGTCGTAGGGAATGGCCTTCGCTCTCGAGACGGCCACAAAGGCGAGGAGTGCCTTTTCCCACAACATGTTAACTTTCCGGTCACATCGGTCATGGGCGGCAGCCCAGTAAACAGCCCGGCAAAAGCGCAGCAGGAAAGTCACACACTCCTCGAGAATGAACGGGAGCCTGAGATGTGAAAAACCTGCCAAGACCCCATTGAGGCCACGCTGAAAGTGAAAAACGGGTGTCGTCGACATCCCTCTGTGAAGTCACGCTACACAATACCCCGAAAACCGTGCTAAAACGACAATGGTGCTCGACACATTGACTTTCTGATGCCCAAACCTCTATGACACATAGCTACATGTTACGACTAGCTACTATATTCATCTTGGATTTTTAAGGGTACCGTGTTGGCCGGTGGACGAGTTGAAGTGCGTTTAACATGTCGTGGGACGATTACATGTGCCGTTATTTGATGGTATCAACGGTCTACGGCACTGTTTTGACACCTTAGGACAATGCAATCGCCGTGTCCTAGAACCATTTTTCCAACACAACGCATCCCCTCCAGATCTTGACCCATCCCTCGAATCTCTCCTCTGTGATAGGTGTTGCCGATCCAATGCCTCCAATTGTCGTTGCAACATAACCCACGTTTAGTAGAAAACGCGATGAGTATACTCGCAGCGCGCCCAATCCCATCTCAACCGCCTTTGGTACATCTTCCCAGAGTATTCCCTAATCCGCGGAAGGTAAGGATTTGACGGCTCATCGACATCCATGACTACCCAGCTACTGGGACGTTTTGATCCGTCGGCTAACCGCAGCCCCACTCGCCATACCCAAGGAGGCACGCAGTTAGAGCCATGCTCAACTTGACGGCATTACCTTGGAATCCAATATACATTATGTAGGGACCGTACGCGGTAGTTGCTGCGGACTCTGGGGTTTCTTCGAGCTCTTTCTCCCCGTCCCCCCACGTCTTGTGGTTCGTCGAAATCTCGTGTAAGACTTTTTGGACCGACTGCGTCGCTACAGCTATCACAGTAAAGCTACCTGACTTTGCAGCCGGTAACCTATGGGATCAGTTGAAGATATTTCGCGTTGGTGGGTTCCATGGAACGCACGCGAAGGCCCTTGTGTAGTATTTGAGGTAGTGGTGGTCTTGCCCATGGAGAATCGAAGGCCATGGAGTAGAATTGATACACTCAACATACTTGATGAAATGCACGAAGCACCACTTGTCCAACAACCCCTTCCCCAGCTCTTTCACAAAGGTGGGTTCGACGTACTCTTTCCAGGTGGAAGCGGTCGATGAAACAAGTGCGCGTGTCAAAAGGTCGACGGAAGGGTTCGAGGGTATTTGGGATCCTGAAACCAGATCGAACACACCGAGACACTGATCTCAAAACCACCGAGTGGGTGTGCGCGACCGGCCCCGACAGAGAAAGCGTGCAGAATTCCTAGATGCGTGTAAATCGTCCGGTTGCGGGCAGCCTCTGGTGCTAAGCGGGGCGTGATTAGTCTCCAGAAAGGTACAAAGGAGGGGGGAACTAGTCGTGAGTCCACTCGCGAGTGCACACGTAGTTCCAGCCTGTGCCAAAACATTGGCGACGGGCTGGGGGATCTGGTTTTTCTCGCCGGGTCCGACTTGGAGGGTATCTCGTCGATAGAGGAGGTTCCTCTCCGTAATACTTCTTCAGGGTAGGAGCAACGGCCCAGACGGTTGCTTCGTCGTACAACATCCCGCGAGCACACTGATGTTGTCAAGTACGGACTCTAACCAACGGAACTTCTCATAAATTGTCGTCGGATGGGTTGTGCAGAATTGAGAGCTTAGTATGCTGCCTGGGGGATTGTCATGGTGAGAGTGGAACCCTCCATACACGCAGTTTCGCTCCCTTATCACCGTGGCCGACGGGTTCTCTTCGTGGCACCGCCTCGGGTAGCCTCTGATCCTGTTCAGATGATTGGACGGTCATCAGAAATACTTGCTGGTATGTAAACCTCTTATCGCATCGGGCGCTCACTCCGATAATCACTGTTTCCTCCCAACGACATCTCTTTGCCTTCACCGCGGTAGATCCTCACCTGATCGACCTCAGATGGCACACCCGGGAGAGTACAGGCATGTTTGGTCTTCTCGGCACGGAGGTTTGCCCATCCGTACGTGGGAAGCTGTACAGTCACTCAGTTCCTGACACAAATTTCACCACCTTCACAGCCAGAAAGCTCCGTGATTGGGCGGGGATAACCCCTCGTACTGAGGTCGACCTCTACGAATTGTGCATCTTGTACCGACAAGTTGGAGCGATGGGGTTACCTCGAGACATCATCGAACATATCTTTCACTTCCTCCACGAGGACATGGGAACGCTCAAGGCTTGTTCGTTGACTTGCCGGGCGTTGTTCTCTGCCGCTCGGAGATTAATCCATAGGAAGGTCACATTTATGAGGTGGAAGATTTACCGCCGTCCTACACTGGTAGAAAGGATCGCAACGAAGGTACTCCGAGGTCAGAGGGTCCGCGAGGTGCACACGAAGTACCTTCCGATGCTTTCGATGGCTGAGAAGCGTGGGCTGTTGGGTTACGTCCAAGAGCTTATCATCGCCATTGAACAAAGTCTCACTCCCGAGACTCTCGAGGTTTATCTGCCACAATTCCGCTCTTTCAGCCAGGTTCAAACTCTGGTAATTTGTGATTTCGACCTTACAAGTTTCTTGCCTACTTTCGGGCGATTTTTCGCGCAGTTTGTGCCGACCTTGCGCTCGCTGCACCTTCCGCGTGTGATGGGTGACGCCCACGAGGTGCTGGGGTTTATCTGCAAGTTCCCACATCTCGACGACTTGTCCCTCACTCTACCCTCTTCCCATTGTATCCCCGTTCCTCCAGAGTCATCCGTGGGGTATTCTCCGCCGTTGGGGGGTGCGCTGCTCCTGGGGGGAAGGGAATCGACTACCGCGCGGTTCTTGCTGGAGATCCCAGGAGGACTCCACTTTCGGTCGATTGATGCAGGTGGAGTGGACAAAGCGGAATTGGAGGAGATTCTGGTTGCGTGTTCGTCCACTCTTGAGGCGTTTTCCGTTTGCACCCGGGCGCGTAAGTTCACTCAGCATTACCATCCTCCAGGCGAGAGTCATTATAGATTACTAAATCACTCTCTTCGTAATACAATGTTAGGGACCGTGGACCTGAGCCAGAACTTGGCTTTAGCCCAGTTTGAATTACGCGTGGGTCCTGAAGATCTGACTCATGTCCCGTTCCTCTTGCACAAGATTCTGTCGACGATTTCATCCCCGGCGTTTTCGGAGTTCACCCTAAAACTCGAAGGTTACCCAGCGGCCCACCATTCCCTTCCTGAACTCTCCATCAGGGCGCTGTGGGGAGACGAGTGGTGTATAATTGATCAAGGTTTGGACGATATGGTCCACACAACCGGCAGGGATATAGAGTTCGTCATTGAAGTTGGGATGTTCGGTGGAGTCTGGAGTCATAGGCTTCAAGGGTTCGTAGAAGATATGTTCCCGTTGATGAGTGCGAGAGGTTTGGTGAGAGCCCCGAGACCAGCGGATCAAGAGGGTGTTTTGATGTACGATTGGTAGAATTTTTCATGGGTACTTATGTGGCTGGTTGGAGTCCTGGGACTTTATTAGAATCTTGTGTACCATACTGACAAAGCAAGAAACTCTGCGCGACGACAACCATTACCAGTAATTCCTGAATCCATCCTTTCGATGGTATGTGCGCCAACCGGCCCCCTGATTTTTGACAAATTCTGGAGGACACGCATGGACACCGCGCACACCGGTGGTGTTCTGCGCGGTGAGGGCCGTGATGACCGTGATCTCGTCGCAGTTCAACGCAGTGCAAGAGTTGGAATTGGTAAACCTCAAAAACACTCGGCGAATGCCATGCTGACCTGCATTCCAGCAACTCCCGAAGGGTCACTTCCCGCGATAGTCAATGCAACAGGTAAAGTTATCTCAGCGGTAAAGACAACGACGAATACGCCAATAACCCTTCAAGCTTCAGCCATGGGAGAATATCAGCAAGGTGAGCGATCGGTCGATCGAAAGTGCTGTCGACCACAAAGACAAGTCATCCAATGGCCCTGTTTGCACGAGGCGCGCCATGACAAAATGACCGCCCATCTCTATTGGGGTTCGGGTCCTTCCTCACAGCCTGCGCGCCACATCGTTTCCTCGCAGCTACCTCGATTTCCGACGATGGATGCAAATTCCCAACGACCGAAAGGGCGGGAGGGCGCTCTC
>Ga0307517_10013331_pt1 | contig 11174 bp, 5 predicted proteins | sample 23_EM_MG_FD_194515 | JGI IMG/M metagenome (GOLD analysis project Ga0307517, IMG submission 194515) | Populus trichocarpa ectomycorrhiza microbial communities from riparian zone in the Pacific Northwest, United States - 23_EM | ecosystem: Host-associated > Plants > Roots > Unclassified | place... | reverse complement strand
ATGTTTTTTTACGCTAATGTGAGCCATAAACCGAAATTAAGCTAGCAAATGACTTGTCTTTTTCCAGATACGGAGAGTAAATGGCCGGAAAAACTCCTCATTTAGCTTGAATATAAACATTGACCCGAGCATACAGAATCCTTGAAATTGAAACCCTGAATTTACTGTTTTGAACTTGCTATTCATTTAAGGTATCATTGAATTTCAGATGTAGTTATGCGAAATTGTCATACTGCTAGAATCAGTAGCAACTGCATCCTTCATCCTTCATCCAGCCAACAAGCACAATGTATAGTTTACGTGGATGACATAATTTGTTGCTGAAGAAGAAAAAAGAGATCAATTTACAGTACAATGCAATGCATTGTATTATCAAATAATGGTTGTAAATTCTGTTGAAATGGATAGGTCCATGAGACTTGAATCTTTATTTCCTTTTGTTCTCAGAATTTTAGCTCGTCATTCTCTAAAAGACAATTGCAACTGAACTGTCATGTTTGCCTTTTCAAATATCATACATGGTTTACAAGGGCACTTTCCCGTGTTAAGCTTGAAATTTAGCCTAAGACTCAGGTGTACTGACCCTTTTGCAAATGGAGGTTTTTTTGCGGTCCAGTTTCAGTATTTCTCAGGTTCACGAAAGGAATCCCGCCAACATTTTCCTAAATTTAATCTCATTTGATTACGTCAAGATAAAAATTTGAAACTGTTAACCATTACTTAGTGAACTAACTAGACCTATCTCCGCAGCTTAGAATTACCATAAATGAGTCTTGTGTTTGCTCTGCTAATTTAATGGCTATCCTACTAGCTAAGTCTTTCCTGTTTAGAAATGGACAATAGCTTAATGTATTTTCAGTCTCTTTTTTCAATTGTCCACTTTTCTCAAAGATTGAATGGAAAATATTGATGGAGACTAAGTAAATCTTAAAGGAAAAAAATATACAATATGGCTCCAATAGGAATAAAATTGACATTGGTCGAATGCATTTCTGAAACAGACAAGGACTGGTATGCTACTTCTGTTATTAATTAAAGAAAAAGGTTCATCATGCTATTTGGCTTTAGGTTAACTTTAAGGAAGCAATCTTGACCAAATCTCCATCACTGAGTTTGTCCTATCACATGAATATTTACTTGCAATGATCTCTATCTGTTCTTGATCCTTGCATTGCAGGTTATTATCCTCTCTAAATCATTTATTGCCCATCTTGTTTCGTTGTAAAAGCACATGACAGCCAGAAAACTTCCCACACCGACCAAAAACCAGATTTTGGACAAAAAATGGACGAGTCTGAGAAATGTCAGTGACAAAAAGTCTTTAGTTCCAGCAAAAGTTGTCCAATCTGGCTTGCCAACGTAGGCTCATGATTTTATCGTAACCATCAATAGGAAAACAGATTTTTCTTCTTATTCTCTTTCATGTCTATGCAAGCAAGCTCATTGTTTTGCTGCTTGAATATCTGGATAGATATCCTTGTTCATCATGACTTTTCTTTGCCTTTTCTTGTTCTGGCAACAACTAAACAAACACTGATTTTTTTTTTCTCCACGTTATTAGCACCTTTAGATATAAATGCAATTGTGTTGACATTTCTTAAGTAGAAATCTTTATGAAGGCTTCAGGTTCCATGGCTAGTTGATTTCGTTTAGTGAATAGGGGAGAAACCATATAAGTCGTTGTTTTGTAGAGATTGATCATAAATTATGCAGAATGTATTTATCTGGCTTTATGCTTGCTTCTTTTACTGATTTTACAGAACTTGCAAGTTCCAGTGGCGAATGTACAGTAATAAAAAAAGGTAAAGAACTTCAATATTTGAGGAAAATATACTTTTTTAATAAAAATTGATGAAGGTAGTAGAATGAAAGTAATGGACATTCCTCGCGTTTCAATGATTAAAAGTTAAAACTTTAAATTTCTACTTCAAGATTTCAGGTTCTAACTCTAAGAAAGGTGAAGATTTGAAAATGAGTAATTGTCCATTTTACCAATGGTTTTTAACAAATCAAACATGAACGGAGACATTAAATTAATTACCAGAAAATTGCATAAATTACAAGCACGTGTGTTCTCTCTGTTCGTGTTGATTTCATTAAAAAGATTTTCATGTCCTTCTTCTCTTTAGAAATCGGGAAAAGACTATTAAACTATCCATTGTGTAGCCCAGAGTTCATTGAACCTCCTGTTCAACCAAAAAACGAAAAAGGACATAATTAATATAGGACAAATTACATGGTATGTTCGATCCATTGGAACTTCTTATATAGTAAAAAAAACAAAAATGGGGATACATAAATTATCCCAACTATTTCGCACAGATCAACAAAACTGAGAGTAAGACAACCCTGAGATTTATCACCACCTTTTCTTTACAGTAACAGATATTTCTGCTTATGCCTTTTGTTTGACTTTCTTCATTAACTCGATGAATTCTCCAAAAACTGCAGCGAGAAAACTCTAGGTTAACATGCATGTGCAAGAAATCCAATATATAAACAGAGGCGTAATCGATGATGAGGTTCAAGAAGCAATTATGCATCATCATCAACAAGAAGAAAAATGACAAACACCACCCAGCTCCACTTGTGTGCAGAGGGGAAAGCTAAAATGAAGCAAGGAAAGGACTCTGTTTTGCATTGTGCTCTCCCTCTCCCTTTCAGCTGTCGTATAATGGAACTACTTGACAATGACAATAGCTATTTGTGGATGTAATTCTGTATCAGCTATATAGTGAAAAGTGATTTTATGTTGTGCATAGAAGTGCAGAAAATGGAAAAAAAAAAAAAAGGAACAAGCAAAGATAAGAAAGGACTTTGATTACCAGAATCTGAATCATGAGGTCCTGGTGATGCCTCTGGGTGATATTGAAGAGACATGACATTTAGCGCCGGAAAAGCAAGACCAGCACAGCTTCCATCATTAAGATTAATGTGCGTCACTTCCACACCTTTGGGAAGTGATGCAGGGTCAACTGCATAGTTGTGATTCTGCCACATCAACCATTGCATGTTAGAAAGTGACTAGAATAGAACAAAAGGAGAGCATTTCCTGCATGAATTCAACTATGCACATACAATCTTAACTACTATATTCTAATTCAATCATTGTAAAACATGACCACCCCCTTTTTGACTTTGATGTTTTCATGAATTCACCTACTCAAATATTGAAAATTCATTTAAACAGGTTACCATTGAAAAACTCACCTGGGCACTGATCTCTACACGGTTTGCAACAAGGTTACGAACAGGATGATTTCCTCCATGGTGGCCAAACTTCATCTTAAAGGTTTTACCACCTAATGCCTGGCCAAGCAATTGATGGCCCATACAAATTCCAAAAACAGGGACCTTTCCCAGCAATTCTTTGACTGTTTTAACAGCGCAAGGAACTGCAGAAGGGTCTCCAGGTCCATTGCTGAAAAGAACTCCATCTGGTTTCATCTTTAGAGTTTCTGATGCTGGCCAACTTGAAGGGACCACGGTGATTTTACATCCATAAGATGATAAGCGTCTGAGTATATTATGCTTGATCCCAAAATCATATGCAATGACCTTCACTCCAAGAATAAGCATGAAAAAGAGTAAGAGCAAATTGTAAGCAAAGATATTCAACTGAAATCAAACTAAGGCAAGTCATACTAACATGGTAAATCTCTCCTCTTCCCTCGCAGTTAAAGTCCCACTCTGGATCTGTTTTGTCAACCCATTCATAAGGGGCAGTGCAAGTGACACCACTTATCAAATCAATTCCTGAAAATTGAATCAGCAAAGTGAGAACTGCCAATGTTCTGTAATACTCACAACCGTATCCATCAAGTAAACTGAATCTTTTACCTACAATGTCCCATGAGCGAGACATTTCCAAAAGTTCCTCATCTGTCTTCGATTCTTCAGTGGTTAGAACACCAACAAGGCTTCCATCTTGCCTCAATCTGCGGGTTATTGCACGGGTGTCAACATCATCTGTCATGTATTGAAACAGCATCAAATGCAGAGGTTAAAATCTATTGACAAACAAAGCAGAACACTAAATAACAAACAGAGCATCAACAAACTGAAATTTAACTTACATATTCCCATGATGTTCCTTTCTAGCAAGTAATCACCAAGGGCTTTGGTGCACCTCCAATTCGATGTGCTGAATCCAGTTATTAGACAGTTTACAAACATAATAAGCAGAAGCTGGTTAGATATGTCAAGTGAAGAAGAAACAGATTAGAAAGCAGCAAATGAAGAAACAGCACCTGATACTTAAGCTTCTGATCACAAGACCAGCAAGGAAACACTGCCTTGATTCCTCATCATCTGGCATGCAAGGCATCAGAATCAGATTGCCAGTAGCAAAAAGATGATACACTATGTGAAGAATTGAAGGCTGGTTAACCTACCAAAATTTACCCCAGTGTTCCCAATATGTGGGTTCGTCATAAGAACAAACTGCCCCGCATAACTAGGATCCGTAAGGATTTCTTGATACCTATAATGTGAATATATATGAGAAATGTTTCACTTCAATAATGGATAATACAATTTTTTTACAATTGAAACAGACAGTGTACTTCACAGGCTTGGGAAGCCACCATGGTAATACTGCATCAATTTTAGGGAAAAAACTTTGAATTGACATACAACGGTGTGTAGTGTTTACAAAACTATTTAAGACTTAAACTAGTCAGCCTTTTCCATTTGAATGGCCTTCAAATTGGCATCATATATACCTTTGCTTAATGTCTCTGCACCAATTGTAAAATGCGCTTGTCTGTCCCTTAATGTGCCTCAGACATTGATTTGTATGGGCTTTCTATCTAAACCATATAACAGAATAGCATTCCTAGGGTGAGAAGACATGACTGTTATCTTGCTTCGTTCTACCACTTCAAAAAGTGGATATCCAAGCTCAGCTCGATATTAAGGTGAACATGTCAATTCTAATCTAACTATGCAAATTTGGAGTGGTCCCACTTTTAAATGTTCCAAACCTAATAATTTGAAATGAGGGAAACTCTCCGTTGTAAAAAAAAACTGGATTACATCAATGTTATTTCTACTGACTCAATTAAGTAAACTACTCCACATGATAAATGGACATAATACCATAAAAAGGCCAAACAAAGAAAATTAAAATTCATTTCTTTATAAAGAACATGAAGAAATCTTACCCTGTCAAAGAAGTATTGAAGACAACTTCACCAACTTGAGTTCCTCTAGCACCAAATGACTTTGCCCTCCAAACTGAACCATCTTCAAGTACTAATCTAGCATCTGAAGTTTTCCAAGGCCTTTCCACCACTCCTTAAAAACCAAAAAAGACCTCAAAGTTTTCACATTTTCATGCACATAATCCTTACGTTACTCTCGATTAAAACAACAAATCAACAATATAGAATAATCCCAGAAAAAATGATATTAAGAAAGGAGAGAGGTTGACCAGTGGCAGCACCATCCAAGGAAGAAAGAGAAGCTGTGCATTTAACACTGAAAACCCTCAAAGATTTCACCTTTGGTTTTGGTTTTGGTGTTAAGAAGTTTTGTGTTGTTAGGGCAATAGGGTTTTTTATTGCAAGCTCCATCCTCTCCCCCTCACTCACTCACTTTCAGTGTCTGTGATTCGTTTGGTTTTTGCTTTCTGTGCGTGCGGGTGTGCTGTCTGTCTCTGGTTTTCTTTAGTATCAAGGAGACAGGTATAAACCCTTCTTCTTTAGGCTGGCTATGAAAGATGCTTGATAGGTATAAAGAGTTGTAGGCTTAAAGCCCATTTTAAAACCAAAGTGGCTTCAGCTTCTGAGCCTCTTATAAAATGGGCTGGAGGTAGTTTGAATTGGAGCCGGCCGTAATGAATAATGGACCTGATTATGAATAAGTGACTGTAAAAATATACTTGCAACTTGCAAGTCAACTAACAGATGCTAAAATCCACGGATCTATATATATAATTGGGTCATTGATAATTATATTTTATCTGATTTTTTATATTTTATAATTTATAAACCCAATCTATTTGGTTTATTTTTATCTGTGCAGACTAGATATATTAGCTTAAATTAATTTTTTATAGATATTATAAATATTCACTAATTGAGTTTATATTTTTAATTTTTATGGATTTGTATTTAGAGATGGATTTTCAGCATGGAAGATACATGTGATAGCACACCCAATATTAAGTCTAATTCTCATACTCTATACCATCATTAAATTTTAGTTACCTCCCCCTTCCTTTCATCAAATAAACAAGTCTTTTTTTAATTACATTAAAGAAATCCAATAGAAAGTCCACTAATAAAAACTTTGGATCCAAAACATATTTAAACAAAAAAAATATTTAATTCGCAAATTATATCAAATATAAAAATAAAAAAATATAAAGTATACGGGTTAATCAGGTTTTAAAAATTTTGACTCGTCATCTGACCCATGATATTTATTTTAAAAAAAACTTTAATTCAATATCATCTATAATATTTATATTATCTTATTTTTACAGGTTGTATTGAACAAAATTAATTTCAGAAATTTCCTACTTGTATATTTATCATTGGTGTTTTCAACAAATTGAAGCATTGGATTGCATGATGTCCACCAATGAATTATTCACCCAAAGGAGGTGATCATAAAGAGTCTACAAAGACGCAACAAAAGCACGGATTCTAGCTAAAGGTTTTCTTTCTCTTGGCAATTTGACTCGAAACCAGGATCGGGGAGCCTTCTTCTTCATTAGAATAGGTCGCAAACAATCCTTATAAAAAACACTCTACCAAACCACGGATGTAATTTCTATCGAGCAAACCAGTTCTTCAAGAGATTTAAAAGGAAGACATGGTCAGTTACGCCGCCTTCCTTCTTAAAGGGGAGGCCAATCTATGATGACAGTGGATTGAGAAGATCATTAGAAGGAAGGATTTTGAAAGAAAAAAAAAAAGGAGCTATTGGCTAGGTTTTGTCACGTTAAGTATTGGACCACGACGACGAGTTGTCTCACTTCTAACAAACTGATGACCTACACACCTACCCGAAGAAGTTTGAGAGTCTAATTTAGTGCATGAGCGGTCAAGAAAGGCTCTTATAGACACCTTCGTTGATAGCAAGAGAATTCAAGACGAATCAGCTACCTTAGTGAGAAGGCTCTTATAGACACCTTCGTTGATAGCAAGAGAATTCAAGACGAATCAGCTACCTTAGTGAGAAGGCAATTAAATACCTCGCCTATAAGACCATTTTTCTGATATGAGGGAGAAAGAACAGTGAAGTAAGTCAGTCATACCATCATCGAAGAGCCGTTAGTAAGCCGTTTTTCGAAGTCTCTCCCATAAGATGAAAAAACATAATGAAAAGCTTATTTAGGATACAAGTGCAAAGACCCTAAGTGTTTATAATCGGGTTTTAGGAGAAAAACTATAACAACCCACTATTAGGTTCTAGGAGAAAGACGATAACAACCTATTATCGGGAGAGGAAACTCCAAATCTCAACAATGAGGAACTAACCAAATTTCCACATGCTATAACTGCAATTATTTATTGTTTAACATTTTAGTTTCAGCTGACGGATCATTCTTGGATAGACTTTTCAAATCCACTACAAGCATGGATTGGGGGTTTTACTTTTTCTCTTTTTGTCTTTAGCTATTCTGCTGCTAGTTGTTGTTGCTGCTGCTACTGCTCAGCCACCCTTTCTCTGCCCCCACAATTCACGTCTATAGAGTTTTGATGATGAATTTAAATTGTTACTATATGTGTTATCTTACGATCATATCTTTTTCTTCCCTTTTATATTTTCTTCATCTTTTTTGTGCAGCGAGCAAGATTTCTTCAGAGTGACAGTGAAATGGAAGATGTCCATGCTGTAATTGCCCCACATATGGTAATACAGATGTAAGTGTTCTAGTAATTACAATTTTCAGTTACCAGTGATGGCATAGTATATTCAATTTGGTGATATAACGTAGGTAATGTAAACATAAGGAAGCTAGAACAACATGACTTTTTACTTTTCGTTCTTCTATTATTGGGTACTTAGGCAGGAAACCCCATTAAATGACCTCTAATAATTAGAGAATTCAATAATAAAATGTAGGATTTTGATCGAGTTATGCTTCCTTAACAAGTGATCAGACTAATAAAAAAATTTCTTATCCTAGTTGATTTAGGGGAAGTTTGATTTTTCAATCCATATGTGGTTAAGAAATACACATTGCTTTCAGTGTTCGTACTCTTTATTACTGGATAACATAATAATTTCTATATTCCAGAGAGCTAAGAACCTTAAGTGTGGGAGATAAATAAATGAGTTGTAGCCTTGGAGGTTGGATGACAAGAGTTTGCCTCAAGCTAGCATAATTGGGTCAAGTAATTACGTTAGAAACATGTCATAACTACTCGAGATTCATTGACTCGTAGCAAAATTCAGAAAACGGGTTCTATGGAGAAATCTTCATGGTCTTTAACCACCTTAATTTAGAGAATAGGCTGAGTTGGAGAAAGAAATGTTGAGGATTAAGGAGTTTGAATTAAGAAAGGTTGGAAAGATGGTCTGATGAATAGACTTTGCAAGAAATGTAAGCTGAAAGCATGGGTTTCACTTGGAATAAAAGCCAAGCTTGGCTTTTAATATGTGAAGTTGCAGATATACATTATTTCTTCATGTTTGATGCGGAAGTAATGTGCTGCTATGGTTGTAAAGGCTCTACACTGAAAATTGACTGAAATAAATAAACTTCGTTGAAAATTAGCCATACGTTTACTTCATCTTCATTTTGCTTGGTTCATGCCATTCCTTTTGATTTCTTGTTAATTGTTGTTTGTGTAGGCTTCAGATAATGTGGACGCTCATTTTGATATGCTTCACTTATGTGGATGGTAAACACTTAAATAATCAGCTTCCCTTTTGATACGCTTGTTTAAGGCATGAAAAAACAATAATATGGCGTTGTTTTTAGTTGGTGAGCTTGTGAATAGTTTTGGTTTCGACTATTCATAATACTAAGTCATAGTTATCTTATACATAGGAAAACTTTTTTAGCTTAATGGGAGAAAATCTAGGCCAATATCGCATTGTGCATCATCACCAGGCAGCTTGATACATGTATAAATTAGAATCCTTTAGTTTATTTTTTTGTCCTTGCAAACTTTTATGTTATGTGTGCTAAGACGGGAACAACATGGATGAATGTTTTAGGTCAATAGAAGCATTGAAATAATTAACATGAAACACAAATAAAGATTTTCAACAAGTAGAGAGTTATTGCTTTAATTACTACGTGGAAGTTGAATAATGTGGCTTATGAAGTTATTTGATGTAAAATGTTTTATTTCGGACCTCATGAAAGCCAAGAGAAGAGGAGCAGCGGCCATCCTTATCATTTCACAGTCATACTGATGATGGTGTGCAGCCTCCTTTTCGACAGACAAGTTGCTGCAGCGGTGTGAACCCGGCAGCAATGGAGGCCGACTCCCAGCAATCGTTCCTTGCAGTTGTGAAGATCATCTCCCTTTGCGCTTTTCTTTCTTATGTTAGTCGTTCCAACCGGTCCCTTTACTATTAAGCCTCTATTCGCAGTTCTAAGGTGCGAGAGTCTATTAGCCCTAGAGGAAGTCTGAGACTGTGGTGACAGAATCCTCCCCCTCCTATTCTTTTTTTGTCTAATTCAATTCATCTGCATCTTCAAAGAGTTGTTTGTCTAATTCCGGGCACTGTAAGAACCAATTCTCTAATTCAATCAAATATCCCAACCTAAAGGTCGGGCCATGCTTCTGAAGATGTTCTAAGCTAAGAACAAGACTTTCCCTCTAAATATAGAAGGTCAATGACCCATCCAGTCAACTCTAGGTTATTAGCTTGTGTTTAGCTTTGTGATCGGCCATGACTATGTTTTAAACTTTTAGCCTTGTACTTTGGTGCTTGTGGTAGTTTGTGGCTTATAGATAGATGTTATTTTTCACTTCGCTTCCCTTGATATGCTCCACTCCGGCATCTGCTCGGTGTGGGTCTAGCAAGTAATCATACCTAATATACTTGGACCCAGTCATATACTCAACCCAAGTCGACGTGGGTTTAAAAAGTTGTCAAACCTAAAATCCCATCGAATTGGACTAAATTGCACATAAAAGGACTTCTACCATAAATTATGTACTTATTGGGCTATAGAGAGGGAAATATTGACATGAACATTTGATTAACCATTTTTCAAACTCCAAATAATCTTATTCTTAAGCATATCGGATTTTGAGACATTATTAATTGACGCTGTCAGTGGAAAACTAATAAAAAAGTCATTAATTATTCTTCCAGAACTGGTTTATTGACATTCAAAATCACCATCAAAGATAGATAATTAAGACTCCTGGAATAGGATGTGTCACGAACCTCCCTATAGTTCTTGGCACATCTTCTCTATTAGAGCTTCAATAACTCTTTAATAAAAAGTAGGAAAAGCTAAAGAGTAATTAGATCATTCTAAATCATATATATTATGATTTTTTCTACTTGCCCATAAACTTAGTGAGACGAGTAAATTTGGGTTATGTGTTTGCTAACTTCACGAATGCAATTAGAGCCTTGAGATTTTGAAAAGCTTTCAATAAGTATAAGTGGAATGTTTTAAATTTTCTAAGTACCCATCTAGGCTGTTTAAAGGGATCCCTCTTATATTTTTCTAAGTATCGGGCATTGGACCTATATAGGCCGGGATACAAACTACTTAGAGAAATATTAAATCTACTAAAAAACCTTACATTCATACTTAGAAAATATAACACCATATATAAAAATAAATAGTTAAAGGTCTTAGGGCCAACTCTGGGCTTGAAAGCCAATATATTCATTATGTGATTAAACGCCCTACAAGACTAAGACAAATAATGATGACTCAAAATAAATAAATAAATAAAGTTTTTACATATTCATGCCCTGCTCTTAGGCAAAATAGATTTCATCCTTGGCTGCAGCGACCCTGGCAGGGAAGACGTCCTTAAAATCAAGAATTTGGCCAATATGAAATGACTCATTGAAGTCCACTTGCATTCCCCTATAGAGGTTAAGGAAATACAAATTAGACATGGATAAGAAGAGTTTGTCCCTTATGGTATCTGTTAAGAAGACAGACTCTCCATACTCAGTGTAGAATTCTTGGGATGAATTCTGTAATGTTTCCATCCTCGGACTAGAATTAT
>Ga0307517_10013330_pt1 | contig 11174 bp, 17 predicted proteins | sample 23_EM_MG_FD_194515 | JGI IMG/M metagenome (GOLD analysis project Ga0307517, IMG submission 194515) | Populus trichocarpa ectomycorrhiza microbial communities from riparian zone in the Pacific Northwest, United States - 23_EM | ecosystem: Host-associated > Plants > Roots > Unclassified | place... | reverse complement strand
TAAGTTTTACCGCTTGATTCTACTTTGAATTATCTTTATCTTTATTTTGATCCTTACTTCTACTTTGAGTCTTCGGTGCGGTCGCAATCTTAGGATCCGTCTTCCTACAGAGTGCCCCCGTTACAGTTGCATCCCCAGTGGCCTACCCAGAATGCCCATTGGGGGAGCTACTTGATTTTGCGCAGGAATATTTACCGTGCCAGGAGGATTGATTGGACCTTGGAGATTCACCGGAGCATGTTGCATTCCCAGTGGCATACCGAGAATGCCCATTGGGGGAGCCACTTGGTCTTGCGCAGGAATATTTACCGGGCCAGGAGGATTGATCGGACCTTCGCGATTCGCCAGAGCATGTTCCATCCCCAGTGGCCTACCGAGAATGCCCATTGGGTAAGTGACCTGGTTTTGTGCCGGAATATTTACCATGCCGGGAGGATTGAACAGACCTTTGAGAATCGCCACGCCGGGAGGATTGTTCTAACCTGGGAGATTCGCCACGCCAGGACGAGTGTCCTGACCTGGGAGATTCGCTGTATCGGAACGATTGTTGTTACCGAGGAGATTCGCCGGAGGGTGAGGATTTTTCAACTTATGGAGATTCCCTAACAGCTGAACAATCGGAGGTTGGGGATTTGCCAGGCCCAGGGGTACAGGATTGTTCTGGGGATTCACCGGGCCTGGGGGTGGAGGATGGTTCTGAGGTTGGTGATTCGCCGGGTCAGGAGGTGGAGGATTGTTATGAGATGGGGGATTCGCTGGGCCTAGGGGTAGAGGATTGTTCTGAGGTTGCCGATTCGACGGGCCTCGGGGTGGAGGATTGTTCTGAGGTTGGGGATTCGCCGGGCCTGGGGGTTGAGGATTGTTCTGGGCTTGGGGATTCGCAGGGGGAGCAGGTACGTTTTGGGCTGGCCCAGAAGCATTGGCCCAGGAGCATTTTGGACAACTGGGCCAGGGTTCGGCACAGCTGTTGCAATACTCCACTAGCACTAAGGTAGTGCGTTGAGTGGTAGTAATATCCTGTTCACAATGACCTGCGTATGGGGGACTCCCGGGCAGGGTGGAGGCACGTCGTTATTGGTCCTAATGGTCGTGGTCAACTTCTTCCTGCAGTCCTTAACCAATTGAAGGACTGCCTTCTCAATCGCCTGCATACTAGCCATGTTATTGGCTGCTGATGTAGTGGCGAGTTCATCGCACGCAGGTTTCAATCTCCTCATGCCTGCGACCATTTGCTGGAATTCTGCGTCTGAGAAGTGAGCATTATCTGATATATAGCCCATGGCTAACATCTGATCTTTCACATCATCCCGCCAACAAATGTATCTGGGGAGGGGTTTGTTTTTGGGGGGATGGGGGACCCCCATGGTCAACTTATAATGGTTAATATTTCGACGAGCAGGGCGTTGATGAGAAAACTCCTCAACAAGAGCAAACGGCCCAAGGCGATAGCTCTGACCCGCCGGCGGCGCCTGCTGCGCACCTCTGGCCGGCATCAGAGTGTACACTACAATGTTGTTATTTTGCGCCATATCGGTAGATTCTTGGTGTAAGTAGATGGCAGTATTTAGGATCCTTGTCATGTAATAACAGTCGCTGTTGTAGAGGTTCTTACTGTGAGATAGATCTTGGTATGAAGCCCTTCTAGTATCATGATCAATTCACTTTATGTCTAAAACTCCCAGTTCCTCCAGGTGTTTTGCAAGAATCATGAATTCATTTCATGATTCGTTAAGCACACGCAAATCTGACACTCTGTGACAGGGCTCTGGCATTGTGAGATTCAACTCCAATGAAGGAAATATAATAAATACATTCAGGCAGGAACATAATCTTTGCCGTCTCAGTTCAAAGAAACCCTAGCTAAGCCACGTGATACCAATGCTAAACTCGATCAATGAGTAGATCATGATCCACCCTACATGCAATCCACACGCATTGTACTCAACACTCAACATAGCTGTACCCTCAAAACTACACGGAGCCCACAGGATCAACTGAGCAAAGTCCATCCATGCCGTGCAAATGTCCATTCTGCCGCCGAAAATACAGCATGTCTGGTGCATATGAGAAGCTCCTGCGAACTGCCCATGCAGGTCTGAACATTTTCCTCGCGTCCACCGTACAATATATAAAAATTGAACCAGGTGTATTACACAACCCCGACCAGTGCAACCGCCAGGATGCCGACGCTGAATCCGATCTAAGCCCTGCTGGATTGGAGTGTGACAAATTTTGTCCAGACATGTCATACAAGTCTGATACCGAAGTACTCGATGAGGCTAAGTCAGCCTCTGGCAGAAGACAAATTCGGTATGAAGGCGCCGGAGAAGTCATCGGAGACGGCCACGGGTTTGAGCACGAACACCACAACCTGTGTGAGGACCAATGGTTACGATTTAACTGTGCGCAAGGTTTCAAACTAGGATCCTGGTTCATTAAGGGAAAAGTATCAAAATCAGGAATCAACGAATACTTCTCAAGTGGCCTAGGAAATGCTGCATGAGGCGTGTATAGCTCTCTGCATATGCTGGAAAACCACCTCCGGTTGCTGAATCCGTACAGTCAATATCTGCAGTGGTTTGATGGACAGGTTGAGGTTGGCCAGAGAACTTTTCCATTTTTCTACCACGACATGCTAGAGTGTGTTAGATATCTCCTTCGCCAGATCGCATGCCAAGACAACCTGGTCTACACGCCACGGCGTGAATGTGACCCTACCCGGCACGGAATATATGCAGAAATGCATACGGCGGATTGGTGGTGGGACGTCCAGGTATAGGAACCCATCCGGTTATGCAGGGAGGTTTCGCAGACTGATTATTGGAGACACATCCACCTGGTGCTACTGTTCTTGCAATAATTGAAATGTCAGATCAGACGAACCTCACCAACTTCTCAGGTGACAAGAAAGTATGGCCTGTCTATCTTACGATCGGAAATATTCCATCAGTCTGGCACAACAGCACAGGATCGATGGCTGGTCTGCTTCTTGCCTTATTGCCTATTCCACCCAAACTCTCAAAGTCCTTCAAAGGCGATCAATGCGAGAGGAAAATCAAGACTAACACCCTACAACATGTATTCGAACTCACCTTTGCGCCCCTACAGGGCGTGGCACATTCCGGCGTCCCGATTGACTGTGCTGACGGCAAGGTTCGACTCTGCTTCCCAATCCTCTCCGCATAGATCACGGACCATATGGAAAATGTGGCACTACGCGGGATGAAATCCAATGCCTGTCCTAAATGCGAGGTGCGGTGCCTACCTGCGAATTAGAAACCAATGCCAAAAACTATCGAACCAGAGATTATGCCAGATACCAACGCTACAAACCTGAAATTCAGAACGCAGGCTTGAAGTCCAATGGCGACAACATCATGTCTGACAATCTTGGTATCGGCCAAAATATATTTCACAGACTGGCCTGGGTTTCGGCGTCTGATCTCGACAAACCAGACATGCTCCATGCCATTTATCTAGCGCTATTTAAGCACATGATGCACTGGATTGAAGGCTTTCGGAAGATACACGGGCGACTGCAGGCGTGCAACAACATTTGGAAGGAATTGCTGCAATACCCGGGATTCTTGGTTGCCAGAAAGGCCTACCGCGAGGTTACACAGTGGCAAGGGAAAGAGATAAGGAATCTGGGTCCCTGTGTTTTGGAAGTTCTCGCCGTTGATCTTCACCAACCAGGAGGCGTACAAGCAATTCCTTTAAAACTGGCTCTTGGATGCGTCAGGGCACGTATCGACTTCAATATGATGGCGCGATACCGAAGCCACACCCCTGACAGCATACCCTACATGGAAGATTATCTGGACCTGTTTCATAGAATGAAAGATATCTTCTTGGAGTTTTGAGAGACAAAACGTACACAGGCCAAAGTTGACACGCAACGCAAGGAGCCCCCACGTCAGAGAGCCCTTATAAGAGAGCGAGTGGCCCCATCCCAACGGCGTGGAATCCGTGACCACGATTGTGACGAAGCGAACGAACTGCGTATGGACATGATTCATGGCGAAACACATTCCAACTTCATCAAGATGCATCTACTAAGGCACTTTTGTGACCATATACGCCAGTTTGGCAATATTCCGATATAGTCCACGGAGATCCGAGAGCTAGCTCACAAGACGCCAATCAAGTATGGATGGCAACAATCAAACAATAATGATGCCGGGCACCAGATCGTGCACAGCTACGGTGGTCAACATGCAATCCGGATGAGACTATTGAACTTGGAATCTCTGCAAGCTGGCGGAGCAGATCTCGCTGCGGACGTGCTGCATCATTTAGATAGGACAGCCAGCACGGTATCCCAGCTGGTTATCCGGAGAACAATCCTGAAGGGAGGTAGGCAGGATGTGTCCAATGTTGTGGATTGTCCCCGGATCTCGGGAGTCTCACTCGAGATTATATATCATGAATTGATCCGATATAGCCGACATAATCTGCCCGCTACGCACCGTCTTCCTGAGGATCATCCAATGCTTGAATCACTCCCTGTTAAGCTACTGACACAACTCGCAATACCAGTTCTTGCGTTCCAAGAAGGCGATGTTTACGAGATCCACAGTGTGCTATCTACTTGGGGCGTACACTTTAGAAAGCAGGGCAGTCACAATGATTGGGTTTGAGTACAGCCGGCTACAGAAGAAATGTATCATGCGCTGTGGGGTTGTATACTGGCAAAGCTAGTTGCCCTCTTGAAAATCCGGGACTACAGATCCGATGATAGGGTCCATCATGTCGCCAGTATTCAGATGCTGAGCTAAGTCAACTCGGGGTGTCAATCGGATCGAGATGGCCTTGTTATAGTGCAAATGAGAGAGTATACGCGAGAGTTTACAATGGTTGATCGAGGGACAATTCTCGGATTGGCGCACCTGATCCCGAAGGAGGACCGGCGCTGGCTTGTAAATAGGTGGATTGATCTGAGAACATTTAACAAGGTTTATTATGAAGTGCGCATGAGACAATCAAGCCTCCGCTATGTATAAGAATCCTACATCTTGATACTGTATATATTAGAAGATAGAGAAGCGACTTTCTTGAAACTCAGATCATTAGTTCATCAGACCAATGAGGCGTGAGATGGGAGACGTGAAAAAAAAAGATGCTGCCGCCCCAGACACTGGCCGAGATCTGAGGCAGCAGCAAATTAATTGAAGTTGTGATAGTGGGGATGAGGGGCGGGATACATCAGGACGCGCAGAAGAGGCGAGAAGGAGCTAGCAGGATCAGGAGAAAGAGGTGATGAGATTGAGGATCTGGGGCAGTCTTGACGTCAGGAGGATGTGACATTGCGTCAAGACGCAAGGAACGTTGCAATGCAAGTCAGGACGCACAGGACCCAGGGGAGACAGAAAATATGTCGCTTGCGTCAGGACGCAATGCCAACGGATCAGACCCAGGATCCATTTTTGCTGAAGGTACTCAAGCGCGCAACTGATGCAAATGTCTCCTCATACTCAATTCCATTGACTAGCTTGTAGCCTTTGATCACCAGCCTGGCCTTATATCTCTTCTTGCCATCTGCATCAATCTTGGTCCTGTAGACCCACTTACAGCAGATGATCTTCTGACTAGTAGTCACATGGCATTCCTGGGGTCTCCACGTCCTATGCTCTATCAACAAGGCAAGCTCCTCTCGCATGGCATTCTGCCAACATTTAAACTCAACTCATTCCTCATAGCAGGAGGAACCCAACACAGGACAAGCAGATACACCAGGAGTTACGATGGCTGCAATCTTGGCCTATACATGGCGCTTACATAGGGAACTGCGGAGGACAGGAGCGTTGACCTTGTCTTGGGTAGAGCTGGGTTGAACTGCATTTGATATTTGCAGTTGTGATATTTGGACCCCTTTAGTTCTCTCTGAAACTTGATGACTTCAAGAGCGTAATCCCTCAAGTTCAGTACTAGTTCCTTGAACAGAACCTTGGTCAACCACCTCCCCCTCTTGCTCTGAAAGCATCATACTCTTCACAGTGCCCAGGGTGCCGCGTCCAGCAACCCTGTTATCCAGCAACTATACGCCCAGGCTGCCATCTTCAACTCCATGGCCAAACAAGGTGGAATCCAATGCTTCATCATCATAGTTGTCAAACCAGACCGGATTCATAGTCTCATTCTCCTGTAGCACATTTCTCAAGACATCTGTTCCAGCTACCAAGCTTACAAGCTTATCCTCATCAAACTTCACATCCGGCACCTGGATGACCTGCTTTGTAGACTGATTCCAAAGCCTCCATATCTTTGTAGTCTGGTGCACATAGCCCAAGATAATACCCTGCGGTGAGCGATGTCGAAAGCTTTTCTCCCCACTCTGGAGACATTGCAATCCACTTGTAGGCTAAGCAGCCAAACCTCTGCAGGTGGTGCACCTCCGGTTTCTCATTGCAAATCATCTGAAAAGGTGCCTTTCCTTTGTTTGACATGGAAGGCGAGTGAGCGTGCAGATACGCTGCTGTCTGAACAGCTTTAGCCCAGAACTCTGCCGGCAACCTAGCATCGAGCAGCAGCGTACAAGCCTTTGTCGTAATCGTTCTTATCATCTGTTCACTTACTGCTTTCTTATGTTGTGTGTATGGAAGAGCTGGCACATACTGTATTCCTGTTGCTCTTAGGATATCACGGAAACGAGAATTGTTATACTCTCCTTTCCTGTTATCACACCAGAATCTGCAGATCTTGTACTTCAGGTGGTGAAATTTCGTCCAAATTCCTGAAGTCAATTCCTCAAACCCTGGTGTAACAGTAGTCGAGCTCTTATCAGGAAGAAAGAATACCCAAGTATGGCGACTATAGCAATCCACATAGACAATGAAGTACTTTCCTCCACCATGTGATCGGACCGAGATAGGCCCACTCAACTCTGAATAAACCAGCTCAAATGGTTCTGAAGCTCACTTTACTTGCCTCCTTTCAAACCTTCTCTGCTGCTTCATTTTCACACATACAGAGCTATTGACGCTAAACATATCATCGTCCTCCATGTCTCTCTTGCCAACTATCAATCTTAGTGAGCGAACATTCAAGTGCTCAAGTGGCTGATGCCAGCGCTTCAATGAAGGCACAAGTGATTTTCTAGCGACACTTAAAACACTATATTCATGATTGCTCAAAGAAGACATTCCTGCTGGTCTGCCGGACAACTTCCACAGACCTTGTTCTAGGTTAGCCAATACTACTGGACTACCCAAACTGGTGTTGTAGCATGAGATGTAGTATGTTTGGCCTGTAAATTTAACTTCATACACTATTGAAAGCTGACCAACAGAGACATGCGAGGCACCTAGAATTGGAACAAACAAGGCAATCAGGTCGATATGCGGCGTTCCTGGCTGTAGAACAAGTCGAATGTTCCCTTGAGGTACCGCAGGAATCCAGGCTGTATCATCAAGATAGACTTTGATTTGGACAGGAAGTGGTTCCAGTGTTAAGTGCGCTCGGTTAGGTGATATATGTTGCGAAGCTCCTGAGTCCACAACCCATTGCGAATACCATCCACCAGAGTCACCTTGTTGTGAGCAGGTAACTATAAGCGGATGACTGATTATTGGCATATGAGTTACTTCTGCGAACTGATGGCTTCCTCTTCCACTCAAATCTGTTCGCCGTGCTTCCAGCCCATTTCTCTGAGCAGAACGATCAGGGGCAATTGTGGCCCCCTCTGCCACAAAGCCAACAGAGACTACTAGTAGCCAGACTTTGTACTCCCACTCATCCGGTACTGCTCAGCCTCGTGAAGTGAGATTGGTTCCATGAGAATCTACCCCTGCCGCGACAAGGAGCCCCCATTCCATGAGTCCTGTGAAAATCATACAACCTTCCACCTTGCCAACCTCAATAGTTGTCACTTCTGACCTCCATAGTCCTAGCCTGTCGTGCTGGCCAAGAGGTCTAATGGGTAAGGAGAGCAGAGCCAGAAGTTATAGACAAATTCGAAGATGAATTGTCTACTTCACGGGAGAGTAGAGTTTTCTCCTGTTTGTTAGGTGGTACCCGATCTCTAAGAACATGGGAGATGTGTAAGACTTGGGTACCTTATCGTAGATGGAGGTGTGTGTAGCAAGGCTCAATATAAACGTGCATAAAATAGTAATAAAGAGTTTTCTAGTAATAAGTTATTATATTGACTTGGATAAGGTCTCTTCTCTGTAGCGTCATGATTTCAGTAAAGCTCGGAAGGCACTTCGATATTTATTATCACAAATCGTGACTAAGCAAGGCAGATTTCACATGACTAATACTTAGTAGTCATAAGGTATCTTGTGTTTTTACACTATGACGTCATTTGACTCATAGCTTTCACATGACTGCGCACTTGCGAGTCATTGGTTGATTATGATTGGTTAAGGGTTTCATGACGTCATACGATGTAATGATTTCGCACATGACTCAGATTACGAGTCATGGGTTTCACGCATGCGACTCATTTGAGGGCATGATGGGGTTTATTGGTTTGGATCGAGAAAAGAGGACGTGCGGAGTTGATTTGTAAGAATCAGCTGATGGATTTCGCACCATGACTAATTATGAGTCATGGGGGCTATGTTATGCGATGGTGACGAGTCACCAGGGTTAGGGTTGTGAGAAGAGGCCTATATAAGGCGCTTGGTTCCGACCAACATCAGCAAACACGAACCATTGCAACAACACCTCCAGCGATTGAAATCTCAACACCACGAGAAATTATCGTCACTTTCCCCCACCCACCTCTCTTCCCCCACGATGGCTTCTGCCTAGGGGTTGACGTTAAGCCATCTTCCCTCCTCTCCTGGGGCACGCCTGCCTCCCCTCCTCGGGGTTCTTGTTCCTTTTCTTCGTTGACACCAGCTCATGAAGTTCGGTTCTCCCCCATACCCCGCGCTTGCTTTGCACCTCGCTTAGCTGTTGCACCGTCGGAAAGCTTCTCGCTTCGTTCACGGGCGGCGTTACGGTGCCGGACTCTCGGTCGAAGTAGGCCTCGGCTTGCTGGGCTTGTACCTCTGATGGGGAAAGCCTCGGTTAGTAACATCACGGTCCCGCTCGGTTTCGTCGTAGTCCCAAAAGCCCTTGCTATGGCCCGTTTCTCGGCTGCGGCTAGCTTGCTCGCGATCCTTCCTCTCTCCTCCTCCCGGTTCTGTCCGCTTGCACCGTACTGCTACCATCCTCTCCCCGGCCGGCACCCTACTGCTCATCACCGGCTGGCACCCTACTGCTACTCACCGGCTGGCACCCAACTGCTACTCACCGGCTGGCACCCTACTGCTCATCATCGTCGGCTGGCATCCCCTCTGCCCGGTGGCCCCGCTCGCCTACCCACCTCTCTCCCTCCCCCGATTTACTCTACGGTCGCAAACCTCGCTTAGGTTACGGTTGATCATGGTATTGCACTGCCTCCTTGGTCTCTCCTAAACGCCGACGCGTCGCCATCCTCCGGTCAGTCCCGACCGTGAACCGGCCTGCCCCTTCCGGCGACTAGCCGCGGGGCCATTTGGTTAGGCATATTGGCAATAGTAGTTATATCTAGGCGTTTCCTTGATTCTTTTCTTAGTGTTACCAGGGGGCCTGCTGAAGGGTTTGGGTCTCTCTCCTGTACGTTTCTATGAGTTGTTTCCCTACGTGTCTGAGGTGCGAGTCTTAGGTGCTAGGCGGGGGAGGTTTCTTCTATGGTCTCGGGGGGTTTGATTTTTCCTATGACGAGGTGAAGCGGGCGGGAAGAAGTTTGCTTATAGGTTTTTTATCTCCATAGCTAGCGCTGCATGAGTCTTTTGTACCTTTAAACATAATAAGATTTGATTACAAAAAAAAAAAACAACCAACATCAGCAAAAAAACCTTTTTCACCGGACATATCGAGCCCGCGTCCGGACGAAGCCAGTCAGCTCTTTGCCTCCCGTCCTTCCGGATCTCCTGAGCCCTCTTTGCCTTTCATCTCTTGCGTCTGGTGCGCCCGGACGCCCCACTTTCCCTCCAAAGCGTCCGACGCCCGCTTTGCGACCCCACCCCCTCCCAGCGCCTTCCTGTTGTACCCGCCCCCTTATCTTCTCGTCTACAGGCCTCCTGCCTACTCTTACCAACTGCGCGCATCCGTCAGCCCTCCCAGATCCCCTCTCACCTCTAGCGACCTAGATCTGTCCGCTCCCCTCCGCTGACATCCTACGTTGCGCTTTTTTTAGCCCGCGCTCTACTGTCACTTCCATAATTCCCTTACTGTTCACAAGACGCCCGCCGCAGCCGCCATGGAGACCCCCTACTTGGGTTGGCTTCGCCACAGGAGAGAATAAATTGGTATTATTAATCATCCGCTGAACTCACGCGGCCGAGTTGAAGCCGGACACTTTCTAAGGGAATATCTCCCTTAAGTCGCCGGCTTCAACTCGGCCGCCTACTTAATTCAACCTATTTAAAATATTCCCTTAAACGCCCGCAGATCGTATATTACTCCCGCGGCCAAGTTGAAGCCGGACACTCAATATGGGAACTGCCATCTTAAGTGTACGGCTTCAACTTGACCGCATATTCATGCAGAACAATTCAACCTATTTAAAATATTCCCTTAAACGCCCGCGGATCATGTAGTACCCCAGGCGGCCGAGTTGAAGCCGGACAGTCAATATGGGCACTGCCATCTTAAGTGTAGGGCTTCAACTTGGCCGCATATTCATGCAAAACAATTCAACCTATTTAAAATATTCCCTTAAACGCCAGCAAATTGTGTAGTACTCCCGCGGCCGAGTAGAAGCCGGACACTCAATATGAGCACTGCCATCTTATGTGTACGGCTTCAACTTGGCCGCATATTCATGCAAAACAATTCAACCTATTTAAAATATTCCCTTAAACGCCAGCGGATTGTGTAGTACTCCCGCGGCCGAGTTGAAGCCGGACACTCAATATTGGAACTGCCACCTTAAGTGCCCAGCCTTAACTCGTATAAATACTGTAAATAATTGGATAGAATAATATAATATATTTCATTAAACGTCCGCACATCAATCCTGTGATTCACTATCCATTGCCTCTCCCCGCTAGGAATTACCTGTGCCTGTCCAATCACTGCCCCTATACTGACTATTCGCATGTCTCGACCATTGACCCGCCTGCCGACTCGAATATGTCCGCTCGCAATGTGAAATCTGCCACTATTGACCGGATCGAGTATGCAAACCAATGCCAACC
>Ga0307517_10013329_pt1 | contig 11177 bp, 14 predicted proteins | sample 23_EM_MG_FD_194515 | JGI IMG/M metagenome (GOLD analysis project Ga0307517, IMG submission 194515) | Populus trichocarpa ectomycorrhiza microbial communities from riparian zone in the Pacific Northwest, United States - 23_EM | ecosystem: Host-associated > Plants > Roots > Unclassified | place... | reverse complement strand
GTGAGCAGGATCGCCGCGTCCTCCACCGTGCGCGCGATCGGCCCGGCCTGGTCCAGCGACGAGGCGAAGGCCACGATCCCCCAGCGCGAGCAGCGCCCGTAGGTCGGCTTGATCCCCACCGTCCCGGTGAAGGCCGCCGGCTGGCGGATCGAGCCGCCGGTGTCGGTGGCCGTGGCCCCCAGGCAGAGCTCCGCCGCCACCGCCGCAGCCGAGCCGCCCGACGAGCCGCCCGGCGTCAGCTGGGCGTTGCCACCCTTGGTCCGCCACGGATTGACCACCGGCCCCCAGGCCGAGGTCTCGTTGGACGAACCCATGGCGAACTCGTCCATGTTGAGCTTGCCCAGCATCACCGCCCCGTCGCGCCACAGGTTGGCGGTGACGGTGGATTCGTAGGTCGGCTTGAAATTGCCGATGATCTTCGAGCCCGCGGTCGAGACCACGCCCTTTGTGCAGAAGAGGTCCTTGACGCCCAGCGGGACGCCGTCCAGCGGCCCCGCGGTCCCGGCGGCGCGGCGCGCGTCGGAAGCCTGGGCCATCTCGACGGCCTTTTCCGGCGTCTCCAGCACGAAGGCGTTCAGCGACCGCGCCGCCGCCACCGCGTCCACGTGCGCCGCGGTCAGCTCCACCGAGGAGAAGGATTTCGAGGCCAGGCCGTCCAGCGCGGCCTTCAGCGTCAGCGAGGTGAGCTCGGACATCACTCCACCACCTTGGGCACGACGAAGAAGTTCCCGACCCGCTTCGGCGCATTGGACAGCACCACCTCCGGATCGCCGCCCTCGGTGACCACGTCGTCGCGCATGGGCAGGGCCACATGGACGGCCGAGGTCATCGGCTCGACCCCGTCGGTGTCCACCTCGGCCAGCTGTTCGATCCAGCTCATGATCCCGGAAAGCTCACGCGCGAGCTGCTCCACACCCTCTTCCGGCTGGGCGATCCTCGCCAGCCTGGCGACCTTGCGCACGGTCGCCGCATCGATGGCCATGACCATCCCTCCGTGAACTTGAGGGCGTGGGTTAGCCGGGTGTGACCTGTCTTTGCAAGCGGCTGGCGAGGTCGGCGGCTAGTTGGCCGCCCTGGGCTTGCGATCCGTAGCCACCTTCGTGCTGACCTTGAGACCCGGCATGCCGTCGAAAGTCACCTGATCCGACGGGCTGAGGCGCGGGCGGGCGGTGACCACCCCGATGCCGATGGTCTGTTGGGCGTACTGCGTCTCGCCGTCCTCGATCTCCATGTTCAGCGTGTCGGTGACCTCGCCGCTGATGCTGTAGGCGTGCGGCCCCGGATCGGCGGTCAGCACGAAGTAGGAGTTGTTGCCCAGCTTGCCGACGCCGATATCGCCCTCGCGGACCGAATAGCTCAAAGCCATGCCGACGAATCGCGAGGGCCGGAAGAACACCACCTGGCCCTTGCCGGCCGGCGGGGGCTGGATGCGCCCTGAGGCGGCCGCAGGCGGGGCGGCGGGCGCGGCGGCGGGCTCCGCAGGTGTGGCGGGCGCAGGCGCGGGCGCGGCCGGGGTCTCGGCCGCGGGCGCGGCGGGCTGCTCCGCTGCGGCCTGGGCAAGCGCCGGGCCGGCGGCGAGGGCGGCCGCAAGGAACAGGCCGGGCAGCACGAAGGGACGGGTCATGGGGAGTCCTCTTTTGACGGATGGATCAGGATGGCGGGCGTCAAGACGGCCGGCGTCACGATGGCTCCGGACGGGTCGATCCCGGCCGCGAGCTTGGCTTGACCGAGAGTCCCCGCTGGAATGATGATTTCGCCGCCATGAAGGAACATCGCGGGCAGGCCCAAGACCCCGAGCACCACGGAGGCGGCCATGATGGTGTTGGTCTTGTCGGCGCCGGTCACGCCCAGTTGCAGCCCCTTGATGGGGATTTGAGCGCCCTTGAACTCGAGATAGCGCGAGGCGAGCAACAGCTTGGCTGGGCGGCCCATGGCGCCCGACGGGGCGGCGTCGACGATCTGCCCCACGCCTGTCGCGCCTGCGGGGACGATGACCTGGCCGTTCAGCGCGATCGGCGCGGCGAGCCGCAGAGTGAACTTGTCGCCGCGCTTGCTGATCCGGCTGTCCAGCGCCTGGGTGATCTCCAGGATCAGCGGCGAGCCGACCGGCAGGGTCGCGGGCGCAGCCGGGGGCGAAGCAGCGGGCGGCGGGGTCTCAGCGGGATTCTGGCTGGGCGCTTCCTGGGCCACGACGGCGAAAGCCACGCACGCAAACCGAAGCGCCAGGGCCGCCGAAATGACTGAAGGCATACGAATCCCCCCGGGCTCGCGTCATACGAGCATCTCCGGCGGGCGGCGTCGAGCTTGTACCGCCACGGTATCCACCGCAAACAGAGACATGGCCGTCCTAGACCTGCTCGACTTCCCCGCCGCCCTGCCCGCCTACACGCCGCTGGTGGGCCTCGACCTGGGCGAGAAGACCATCGGGGTGGCGGTCTCCGACGCCACCCGCACGGTGGCCACCCCCCTCGACCTGATCCGCAAGGTGAAGTTCACCGACGACGCCGCGGCGCTGTTCAGGCTGATGGAGAGCCGCGGCGCGACCGGCCTCGTCATCGGCCTGCCGGTGAACATGGACGGGACCGAGGGCCCGCGCTGCCAGTCCAGCCGCGCCTTCGCCCGCAACATCCTGCGGCTCCGCGACCTGCCCATCGCCTTCTGGGACGAGCGGATGAGCTCCATGGCCATCAACCGCATGCTCATCGATGAGGCCGACATGAACCGCGCCCGCCGCGCCGACGTGGTCGACAAGGCCGCCGCCGGCTGGATCCTGCAAGGCGCGCTCGACCGCCTGCGGAACGGCTAGCGGCCCCAGATCCTCCCCAACCTGCGCAAAGGGGCGCTTCCCAACCGCCGCGGGGTCACCTAAGACCACGCTTTAATGACAACGACCCAGCCTGGTCTGAACGAGGTCCTGCAGCGGACCTTCTCCTTTCCCAAACGCCATTTCCTGTCGGTCACCGATCTCAACGAGGTCGAGGTGGCGAACCTGCTCGACCTGGCCGACGGCTTCGTCAGCCTGAACCGCCAGACCGCCAAGAAGCTCGACCTGCTCAAGGGTCGCACGCTGATGAACCTCTTCTTCGAGAACTCCACGCGGACCCAGAGCTCCTTCGAGCTGGCCGGCAAGCGGCTGGGCGCCGACGTGGTCAACATGAGCCCGCGCTCGTCGGCCATGTCCAAGGGCGAGACCCTGATCGACACGGCCGTGACGCTCAACGCCATGCAGCCCGACCTGCTGGTCGTCCGCCACGCGTCGTCGGGCGCGGCCTCCCTGCTCTCCCAGAAGGTCACCTGCTCGGTGGTCAACGCCGGCGACGGCCAGCACGAACACCCGACCCAGGCGCTGCTGGACGCGCTCTCCATGCGCCGCGCCTTCGGGCGGATCGCGGGGCTCAGCGTCGCCATCTGCGGCGATGTCCTGCACAGCCGCGTCGCCCGCTCCAACATCGCGCTGCTGCAGATGCTGGGCGCCGAGGTGCGGCTGGTCGGCCCGCCGACCCTGATCCCCGCCGCCGCCGACCGCTGGAACGTGGCGATCCATCACGACATGCGCGAGGGCATCAGGGGCTGCGACGTGGTGATGATGCTGCGCCTGCAGCTGGAGCGGATGGACGGCGTCATGGCCCCCTCCCAGCGGGAATATTTCCGCTTCTTCGGCCTTGACCGCGAGAAGCTGGCCTTCGCCGCCCCCCACGTGCGGGTCATGCATCCCGGCCCGATGAACCGCGGCGTCGAGATCGACAGTGACGTCGCCGACGACCTCTCCGTCAGCCTGATCCAGGACCAGGTGGAGATGGGCGTCGCCGCCCGCATGGCGGTGCTGACCTCGCTCGCCGCGCGCCTGGACAACGACAGATGACGGCCCGCCCGACAGCCTTCACCAACGTGCGCCTGCTGGACCCGGCCAGCGGCTACGACGGCCCCGGCGTCATCGTGGTCACCGAGGGCGTCATCGCCGACGTGGTCAAGGGCTCCGACCCCGGCGCGCTCTCCAGGGACATCGAGGTCGTGGATGGCCGCGGCGCCCTGCTCCTCCCCGGCCTCGTCGACATCCGCGTCAAGACCGGCGAGCCCGGGACCGAGACCAAGGAGACGCTCAAGTCGGCGGCCCGGGCTGCGGCGGCCGGCGGCGTCACCTCCATCGTCCTGCAGCCCGACACCCATCCGGTGGTCGACGAGCCCTCGGTGGTGGACTTCATCCTGCGCCGCGCCCGCGACATCGAGCTGGTCAACGTCTACCCCGCCGGCGCCGCCACCAAGGGCTGCGAGGGCCAGCGGATGGCCGAGATCGGCCTGATGGCCGAGGCCGGCTGCCTCTATGTCACCGACGCCGACCGCCCGATCGTGGACTCCAAGGTCATGCGTCGCGTGCTCTCCTACGCCAGGGCCTTCAACGTCCTGGTGGCCCACCGCCCGGCCGACCCCTGGCTCTCCAACGGCGCCGCAGCCAGCGAGGGCGAGTTCGCCTCGCGCATGGGCCTGCCCAGCGTGCCCGCCATCGCCGAGAAGATCATGCTGGAGCGCGACCTGGCCCTGGTCGAGCTCACCGGCGCCCGCCTGCTGGTCGACCAGCTCACCACCGCCGCGGCCCTGGAGAGCTTCAGGCGCGGCCGCGACCGGGGCCTGCCCGTCACCGCCACCACCTCGATCAACCACCTGTCGTTCAACGAGATCGACATCGGCGACTACCGCACGTTCTGCAAAGTGGAGCCGCCCCTGCGCAGCGAGGACGACCGCCAGGCGGTGATCGAGGCCGTGGCGTCCGGCCTCATCCAGATCATCGTCTCGGCCCACGCCCCCGCCCCCGCCGAGGACAAGCGCCTGCCCTACGACGAGGCCGCCCCCGGCGCCGTCGGCCTGCAGACCCTGCTGCCCGCCCTGCTCGCCTTCCACCACGAGGGCCGCATCCCGCTGATCGATCTGATCCGCACGGTCACCTCCGCCCCCGCCGACCTCCTGGGCCTCCCCGCCGGCCGCCTCGCCAAGGGCGCCCCCGCCGACCTCGTCCTCTGCGACCTCAACGCCCCCCTGGTCATCGACGCCGACCAGCTCCTCTCCAAGTCCAAGAACAGCCCCTTCGACGGAAGACGCCTGCAAGGCCGCGTCCTCCGCACCGTCGTAGACGGCCGCACCGTCTTCGAAGCCTGACCCCCAGATCCTCCCCCAGCGCGCAGCGCGATCAGGGGGAGGATCTGGGGGTCTTCGGGCTTGTCCACGCGGCCGGCGCCCTCTAAGCCTTGACGACCCCATCGTCACTTAGCCATCCGCCAATATGCCCATCGTCGACGCGCTCAAGGCCCTCGGCAACGACCGCCGGCTCCAGATCCTGGAGTGGCTGAAGGACCCGCGCGCCCACTTCCGCGAGCAGGTCGACGGCGACCTGGTCGACGACGGCGTCTGCGGCGTGCTGATCGCCGAGAAGCTGGCGGTCAGCCAGCCGACGCTGTCCGAGCACATGCGCATCCTGGTCCAGGCCGACCTGGTCACCGCCCGGCGCATCAGGCAGTGGACCTTCTACCGCCGCAACGAAGCCGCCATCGCCCGGCTGAAACAGGCCTTCACCGCCGACGTCTAGGGACCCGCCCATGACCACCAGCCCGCCCATCAGCGCCGGCGTCGTGCACGAGCTGCCCACCGACCTGCGCGACGCGCTCGCCGCCGACCCGGCCGCGCTGGCCAGATGGGAGGACATCACCCCGCTCGCCCGCAACGAATGGATCTGCTGGACCCTCTCCGTCAAACGCCCCGAGACCCGCCGCAACCACGTCGAGCGCACCGCCGCCGAACTCAAGGCCGGCAAACGCCGCCCCTGCTGCTGGCCCGGCTGCCCGCACCGCACACGCGGCCGCGCCTGACCCGAGGCGCCGGAGGGACGCCCCGCCCAGGGACCCCTCCTCTCCCCCGAGGCGAAGCCCGAGGGGAGAGGGTAAGGGTGAGGGGCGGCTGGGCCCCCTCAGCCGCTCCCGATGGTCCGCCGAGGGCCCGCCAACCGGCGCCAAGACGACGTCGTCAGCCGCCACGCCAACCCATTGATCCCAAGCTCAGATGCGAGTCCTCCGGCCTCGGCAACACAAGGACGCGCCGAGGAATTAGGTAAGGCGTCACCGAATTTCTCAGAGGGTGATTGAAGTCCTTGCGGGCGAGGGCTACCGCTCTCGACCATGACCAAAGGTGAAGAATACCAGAAGCGGGCGCTGGCCGCCGAAGCGCACGCCGGGACGTCGCTCGGCATCACCCGCGCGCATTTCATCGAGGCCGCCAGGCAATGGCGCGAGAAGGCCCTCGAGGCGGGATATCTGCCGGTTGCGCCAAAGGCGCGCCGCGCGCGCAAGTCACCCGGCGTCGGGTAGAACCGCCTCCATTTTTCCGGCGCTAGAGACCCCAGTTTCGAAGGCAAACGGCGGTCCGCCTAGCGCCAGATGCGGACATTGAGATCCGGCCGGGAAGCGGACATCACGGTGCCGGACTGGAGGTGTGCCTTGGGATTCGAGACCATGGCCTCGCCACCCTTCGCTGCCCTTCATGAGTGCGCTGGACCGTCGGCGCAACTTGCGACTATCAGCGCAAGGCGGCGACCAACTGGTCGTAGCGCGACATCACCTGATCGACAGCGTGCCTGCGAGCGGTCCTTCCGTTCATCAGGATCAGGGTAGCCTCCTCGATGCTGAGGTCTTGGCGCACGGACGTGCTGAGAAACCCGCGCGCGGCACCGGCCAACCTGATGGCGCGGTCCACGGCCGCGCTGTTGCCGAGTTGCACGAGCGGCAGTTGCTCCAGGGCGCTGATGTGGCTCGGGAGGTTCACCTCCACGCTTATCGTCATGACAGCCTTCTCGTCAGCCGCTTCCTTGAGCGTGCCGTCTAGCACTGCGACGGCCCACACGCCGTCTCTCACGACCTTGCAGTAGGCCAGCACGGTCTCGCGGAAGACCCGCATATCTCGCCGCGCGGTCCAGCGGGGCAGCTCTATCGCGAGTACCAGCGCCAAGATCGTCCCCACGGCCTGCGCCCACGCCGCCGTAGCCTCCCACTCAACGGTGTAGCCAAGCAGCTGTTCGAGGACATGCTGCACAACGTTCATCCGCGCCATGGTTGGGTGGGCTCCGAAATCAAGTTGTGCATGGCGGCGAAAACCACTGCGCCGCTCAGAACGCTGCGCGGTACGGTCCAGCTTCGGCGTGCAGGGAGGTCGGCGCAACTATGGAGGACGGTTCGCACCCCTCGTTTCCCCAGCCCCCGAACCTGGCCGCTACCCTCTGGCGCTACCTGGATGTCTGGAAGTTCCAGTCGTTGCTGGAGGCGGGCCGCCTGTACATGCCGCCTGCCGACCGATTGGGCGACCACCTCGAAGGCACCACGCCACAAGCTGAAATCGACTGGTGGGACGCCAAAATCGCCGCAGCAGAAACGGATGAGCAGCGGGGCGTCATGCTCCACAACAAGCGCTTCTTCGCGAGCATGTCGGCAACGATGCGGCAGCGCTACTTCGTCAGCTGCTGGCACATGAACGACTACGAGAGCAGCGTCATGTGGGGTGCCTACACGTCCTCCAGCGACGCCGTTGCGATCCGGACTACCTTCTCGGCGCTACGCGGCGCATTGCCGGCGTTCGTCTACCTCGGGATGGTCCGGTACATCGACTTCGACACCACCCGTTTCGGCGAGGGGATGCCCAACATGTTCGACTGGATCATGCACAAGGAGGCCATCTACCGGGGCGAAACCGAAGTGCGGGCCGTCGTATACCCGCCAGCGACTGACGAGCACGGCCTGGGGGAATTCAAGGCGAGCTTCTATGAGCATACCGATGAGCCCGAGAAGCTGGTGTACGCGCCGCAGGTCAAGCCGGCCGAGTTGATCCATGCCGTTGTGGTCCATCCGGCGGCGACCCCCGAGTTCATGGCGAAAATCGCGGCCCTCTGCGCGGCGCACCACCTTCCGCCGCCGGTACGCTCCAGGGGAGCGAGGGCGGCCATCTACTAGATGGCGCACCTATTCTTCGACACGCCGAAAGAGTGGCTGGACGTGATCCGTGCATGGGCGGGCACAGTGCCGCAGGTCGAGCGGGTGTGGATCATCGGATCGCGGGCGACGGGCATCCGCCGGCCCAAGGACGACCCACCGCCGGTTCCTGATCTGGACATCGGGAATTACGGTGACAGTGCATGAAACTAGCCACCGCCTCACCGGAAGGGAGGATTGGTCGAGCCGTTCACAATTCGGGCTCAGACGCCCCGGCTGCGGCGTCGTCAGACGCCACACCAAGCCATTGATCCCATGGTCAGATACGAGCCTTGCGGCCTCGGCAAGTCAGGGACGCGCCGCCGGCGCGCCGCCCCGCGGCCGCGCTCCGCGCGGTCCTTGAGTTGCCGAGGCCGCAAGGCAGACTGGCTGCCAGGGATCTATGGCGCAGGCTGTCCTGACGGACGCCCGGATGAATTAGGTAAGGTGTCGCCGAAGTGGCCCGCGCCCCCGTCCCGCGAGCCGGCCGCCATTTCGCTTCGATGTCACGCGGCGTAAGAGGGAGGAGAGGATCGGCGAAGACCAGCGTCGTCGATCCTGCGCCTCAAGGCCTCTGGCCGCAGGGACACGCGATACAGATCAACTCAGCTAATGCCCTTGGGCCCGGAGACGCCAACCCTCGCCATGTTCGAAGGCCCGCCGTTCCTAGATTGTTGGGGATGCCACACGCCGAACCTAGGCGTTCTTGATATCTCCGACCACGTGGTCAGCCGCCGATGCCGGACCTGCGGCTGGTCTGTCCGCGACGCCCTTCCCGCCGTTCGCAAAGCGGTCGTTTACTTGGATCAGTTTGCGATCAGCGACATCTTCAAGCTGCGCGCTGGTACCCTTCCGACTACAGCCAACAGCTACGATTTCTGGTGTCGCGTCGAGCCGGCCATCCGGCGTGCCTACCTGCTACAGCAGGTCGTGTTTCCCGCCTCTCCCATCCACTTCAAGGAGACCAACGTCTCTGCGGACCCGCAGGATCTGCGTGTCGCCCATGAGATGCTATCCGGCGGCGTCCAATTTCGCCGTCTGGAGGAAATCGAATTGGCGCAGATCGTCCCCTTCGCCAAGGCATTTCTGCGACACGAGCCACCGCCGCGCCTGGACTTAGCACCGCAGGATGCACTGACCGGGAGTACGGACAAATGGCTTCCGCGCCTCCACCTGAGCGTCAACTCGGACTACTCCATGTTCGCTGCGTCGCAACGGGAGAACCGCGACCAAGCCGCCGCGGAGTTGGTGACGCTGACGGAAGCCTGGGCTGCAGAAAAGCCGACCTTTCAGCAGGTGTTCAAACGGGAACTAGAAGCTTTCGGCCCTGCCAAGCTCGGATCGCTTATTGCTTCCTTGAACCGAGCGGCGCGTGCGCAAGACGTCGGCGACCATCGTGAGGTGTTCGAAGCGAGCCACACGCCAGCCCAGACGCAATTTACCCAGCTTGCGGGCTTATTCCGGAGCCTGGGCGTTCCGGAGCACCAAACCTACGATCTAGTCGCTGCCTATTGGGGCTGGGCCGAAAATCAGCACCTGCCCTTTCATCGCCTCAGTGCCTATCTCTTCGCGGCTTTGGCCCGGAAGTTCGCCGCGGGGCAGCGACGGCCGCCCTCAAAGGGCATGCTGAACGACTTCGAGGCTATCAGCTACTTTGGACCCTACGTGGACGCCATGCTGCTCGACCGTGAGTGTGCTGGCCTCCTGAGAGAAATACCGAGTGATCCAGGCCATCTCCTACGTGCCAAGATGTTCTCATTGGCCAATGGCGATGACTTCATCGCCTATCTGAACAGCCTCGCAGACCAAGCCCCCGAAGACGTCCGTCGTCATGCCGAGGCCCTGTACAGAGTCTCGTGAGGCTCAGTCTTGGCGCCTAGGAATAGCGGCTGCCATCCCATCGCCGTCGCCCGAACGGTGAGGCTTGTACGCGTACGAACGCAAAGTATGCTCCTGCGACTGACGTTGCGAACGTCTCAGAGTCACCAACGGTCAGGCGCCACTCCACCCCCCATATCCGTAAGCCGGAGCCCGCCCTCCACCCCCGCCACCCGTTCCCTTTTCGTTCGCATTCCAACCCGCACCGTAGTAAGCTCATGACGGGGCGGCGAAGCCCGGCTAGGACTCCCGGCCAGGGAGAGCATTCATGTTCACAGACCTCAGCCTGGCGATGATCGCCGCCGCCCTCGGGGGCGGGTACGTCCTGGGGTCGATCCCGTTCGGGGTGATCGTCATGCGCGCGGCCGGCGCCGGCGATCCGCGGGCCATCGGCTCGGGCAGCATCGGGGCGACCAATGTGCTGCGCAGCGGCCGCAAGGGGCTCGCCCTCGTCACCGTGCTGGGCGACGGCGGCAAGGGCGCCGTGGCGGTGCTGATCGCCTGGCTGGCCACGCGGCAGGGGTCGACGGGGGCCCAGGCGGCGCTGACCGCGCTGGCCGGCGGCGCGGCCTTCTTCGGCCACCTGTTCCCGGTCTGGCTGGGGTTCAAGGGCGGCAAGGGCGTGGCGACCTTCTTCGGGACCCTGCTGGCCGCGGCCTGGCCGGTGGGGATCGCGGCGGGCGCGGTGTGGCTCGCGATGGCGGCGATCTTCCGGATCTCCTCGCTGGCGGGCCTGACCGCCGCGGTCGCGGCGCCGATCATCGTCCTGCTGCTCGGGCGGCCCCTGCCCATCGCCCTCCTGGCGGTGGTGATGGCGGTGCTGATCTACATCCGCCACATCCCCAACATCCGCCGCCTGCTGGCCGGCGAAGAGCCGCGCATCGGCGGGTCGAAGACGGCGTGAGCCGAGCGCTGACCGAGGCCGGGCGGCGCGACTGGCTGAAGCTGGCCCGCACCGAGAACGTCGGGCCGGTGACCTTCGACCAGCTGATCCAGGGCTATGGCGACGCCACCGAGGCCCTGGCCGCCCTCCCGGGCCTGGCCGCGCGCGGCGGGCGCGCCAAGCTGAAGCTGGCCGCCGACGCCCAGGTCGACGGGGAGCTGGCCCGTGGCGCGGCGCTGGGCGCGGTGCTGATCGCGTCGTGCGAAGCGGCCTTCCCGCAGGCGCTGGCGGCGCTGGACCCGCCGCCGCCGCTGATCTGGGCCCGGGGCCGGGTCGAGCTGCTGGACCGGCCGGGCGTCGCCATCGTGGGCGCGCGGGTGGCCTCGGCCGCCGGCCAGCGCTTCGCCCGCGGC
>Ga0307517_10013328_pt1 | contig 11177 bp, 11 predicted proteins | sample 23_EM_MG_FD_194515 | JGI IMG/M metagenome (GOLD analysis project Ga0307517, IMG submission 194515) | Populus trichocarpa ectomycorrhiza microbial communities from riparian zone in the Pacific Northwest, United States - 23_EM | ecosystem: Host-associated > Plants > Roots > Unclassified | place... | reverse complement strand
CCAGAATGCCTTTTATTTTTGTCGTCATAGCCACATACACGAGCACAGTACTATGGAATTAGTAAGAACAAGCGCGACAGACCGGCCCACGTCTTCGGAACAGATGGCGATGAACACCGCGGACTGGGTTGACCACGGAACACGCGAATCAAGTATGTACCTTTCCCTCTACCCGGAAGTAACGATTGTGCAGTGGACCCTTCGCTCCCATGGTCATTGCAACCTCCCTAGCTTTGTTGGTCGATGGTTCCCCCGCAGTGATGATGAAGAAACGAGACTCGGGTTCTACTGTGTGTCCATGCTGGCGCTGCCCAAACCGTGGCGCAATCTCGGGAAAAACCTTGGCCAGACGTGGGAGACGGTTTCTGATCACTTCCTCGATGACACATCTTATAATTAAGTGGAATCTCGACCAAACCTTGAAAGGCTTGAGTCCCCCACCTCTGCGGATGGTTCTCTATGGAGAGGGAGGGAGGTGCTGGAAAGTCTCGAGCCATACAGACTGTAACGGACACTTTCGAAGCAAGAGGGTCCAAACATCTTCTCAGCAAAGCAGCGTATACAGGTGTCGCAGCCTCTTTGATCGACGGAAAGACCACGCATGTCATCACCGGTACCAGTTAGTCAAGGACGAGGCAAAGAAGTTACAGGGGTTCTGGCGGGAAGTGCACTACCTAATTATCGATGAATTTTCCATGCTTTCGAAGTCCGTCCTCCACGGCGGGGTGAATCAAGCAAACAAGGTTGGGACGATTCTGTCCCTAACACCCCCTTCCGACACACACACCTCTCCCTCCTGTTCGTCATGCCATACCCAGTCTTTGGGATTGACGAGCTGCTGAGATTGGTTATCGACGAGTTGGTCGAAGCCAGTCCACCAGCAGCCGTTTCGTTCGCCCTCACTTGCCGGTCCTTCGAAGAACCTACACTCTGTTCGCTTTGGAAACGACAGAAGTCATTAGTTGACCTCGTGAGGGTGTTACCAAATCACGCCTGGGTCAAAAATAAGTACGGCATCAAGGTTACTATCGTAAGTGGTGGCAACCTTTCTCCCGATCATATCTGACACTGATTCTTCTAGGCGATTGAGGACGACCCTTCGGCGAAGGACTGGTACAGGTTACGACGATACGCTTCTTGGATGCGTGAATTGTACCTCAGATCCGAAGAAGGCGCTACCGCTGATACTCTTCAACGACTTTCAAACAATTCACCCCATGGGATATTATGCCCTAGGTTGGAACAGTTGCGCTGGAATACCTGTGAGACGGACAGTGCATTACTTTTCGTCCGCCTTTTCCTCTCCCCCCGTTTGAAAAAGGTCGCGCTCTACAGTTATCCGATGTCCACGCACTCTGGTCTGCCGACAGCTGTCACCCAGGTTATCTCGCTTTTGCCGACTTCTCTTGAAGACGTGTCTATTGAGTGTAGCCATGAGGGGGACGAAGCTCTTGCGGATGCAATATCATCTTTCGTTTGTCGATGCGGGCCATCGCTGAGAAGCTTTGGCGCCTGGTTGCCTCTGTCAGAGGCGGCTACTCAACACGTCGTGCAGCTTCCGAACCTGTACTCCTGGACTGTCGCCCACGGACCTCCTCGGACCGTTCCAGCACCCATCCTCCTGTCCCTCGAGCAAGTTCACTTCAAGAAATTGGGGGCCCTGCCGTGGCTTCCTCTTCTCGCATCGCATCAAAAAGGTACCATTCGGAACAGTTTCGCATCAGCAACATCACACACAGGCACCAGAGAAGGCCTGAAATCCATCACCTGCCCCACCAACACTATCGTCGATCCGACCTTTTTGTCTTCCATCGTGGCTTTCCGGAACTTGGCTACATTGCGCGTACAAACCCATTGCTCCTGGAGCGGAGGTTGCACGTTCCACCTGACGGACGATGATATGGAGAACCTTGCGACTGTTCTACCCCGCTTGGAGATCCTGGATCTTGGAGCGCCTTGTCGTTACGATTCCTGCAACAACACTGTCGCCTCCCTCCTATCGACATCTGTCCATTGTCTGGACCTCAGGGTCCTGCAAACTCACTTCAACACCACAACGATTGTCAGTGATATGCAACGCCTGCTTGATAGGGGCACTGAAAGTGACACACCCAAGTGCAAGCTATCGAAATTGACGGTTGGATCCTTGCTGCTCAAAGTGCACGGGGAGGACATTGAAACTGTCGCGATGGGGTTCAAGGTTATTTTCCCATACCTGAAAGACGTGGGTTACATTGGCGATTGGCACAAGCTGAGCTACAAGTTTCATGATGAATAGAAATGCAGGCGGTGCTGATTCCACCTTGTGATCGACAATTATCGTCCCAGACAGGGTGACCATGGTGATGGTTGGAATTAAGAATCACCTCCGACGTCGCAAGTACAACGGAATGAGGGGACATACCGAGAGAGTTAATGCAGAGACTTGAGGAACGGATATTGGCGATGAAAGGGTGAGAGTTTTGAGCCATGGATTATCAGCACCAGGGACTTGCATTGAACATACTGCGGAATTGTGAGGGGTTTCGATGAGCATTGCAGGATGAGGCGCCTTTAGACCTTGGGGTGACGAGGAGGTGGAGGGAGGCTCACGGTGAGGGTACGAAGCTGAGAGACAGCAGGAATCAAGCTCTCCATCTGACCTAAAATACGTCCCAGTCACAGGGAACAGAAGAGAGGTGGGGGAATGGGCGGGAGAGAAGTGCTCTGATCGCGTTTTACGCAAACCCCGGATCTGATATGAATGCTTACAGATGTTACGACACGGACCTCCCCCCACACTGTCCCGAGGCATCCGGATGATAATTACACGGTTTATCCAGCCGCGGTCAAGCTAATGCATCCGACTGAGAAGAGATCCCCATTCGGAATACAGCCTGGGTGTCCGAGAGTGACAGAGATCATGGAGGATGGGAGGCAGGTGCACCGCAGACGGTGAAATGTTTGTTCGCCGGAGAAATGTCAATTTCGCGCTAAGGTTTGAGCCAGTTTTCTCAACATCAATACGAATGGAAGCCCTTGAATGTAAGGGGATACAATAGACGGGGACCGTTGCCACTGACTAGTGTGTGACCTGGAGATCTCTTCGACGAGTGAATACCACATTACCCGAGACGGTGGTACTGATCGTCAACCCTCTATTTGTTCGGTCTCCAAGCTTCAAGTCCAACTGATTGCAGGGTCATAATGCACTCGAGATCCTCTGAATTGGGGGCTAGATTCTATCAAAGCCTGCTACGTGATGAGATCTGAAGATCTGAGACTCGGCGGGGGATGTCGACTCGCGCACCTTCTGTCGCGTCATTCGACGGATTTGTTCCACCGCGAGGTCGCAACCACCCGGACCTGATCATCGAGAGAGATATTTTATGTGTTCAGTTTCGTCCATACGAGCAATCGGAGTCGATTTCTGGACGACGAGGATAGGAACGAACGGAGGTTACTGGCAGGTTACTGGCATCCACCCGAGTCAGCCCCGACGGGGGTTCCCGAACGGGGGCCCGCGTGATCTTGTTGCGGACACAACGGGCCAACACAGGAAGGTCCACCTCCTTGCGGCCACACCGGATTCCGAGGGACAAGCACACGTGGAAGGGGCACCATTGCGCGTGACGAGGGGCAGGAAGGAACGCGTAAGCGTTTCGCCGGCATCTAGGGATCACCTTGAGGTGGACTGGGACAGCGCCACAGCCATGTTGATCTTTGATCCATCAACTTCTTCTGGCCGTGAAGATTGGGGTAGGTGCACCCACAAAGCGGGTTTTTCTGACTCCGAACCTTCTCAAATCCACCGCAACCACCAGACCGGTCTCCACGCATTACGCGTGTGCCCCCTCGTTTCATACACTTGATCATCTGGCAACGGCGGTGACGAAACGCGAGAGAAAGCAAAAGAGAAAGAGCCGGAGCATGCGCATGCACCACCGCCCTTGGGACGTTCATTCAGAGTCTCTTTCGAATTCGGACTGAATGTGGACGTGCCAATCAATTCCCAAACGAGTGAAAGGCATCGATTTTCCATCCCCGACGTTGGCGGGTCAAATCACAAAACCGAAATTGAAATTCGTAGTTAGGTGGCCGGTTATTATAACATGACTCGAGTGGGTGGACCACGGCCCCAGCAGAACTAATGATCCAATCGCAAAAGTACTCCGTCCGCCATACTTCCTCAGCCAAGTCCATGCAATGGGCAGTGAGAAGAACGTCCTCGACGTACCCCACTTCTCTAGTCATCGTACTTCCTGCTTTCCGGTGACCATGAAGGATTAGACGCGCACTCGGATGGGGAGGGAGAGGGAGGGGTTGGACGATATGGATTTACCGCCAGCGGCTGTTTCGAGGTATCAAACCCACTGAAAGGGAAGGGGAAAGAAGCCGTCCGATATGACGTCCATGGCTCATCTCGCGTTCCGAAGCTTGAAAGGAGAAAGGCAATGATTAGACGGGATCGACGCCGTGGGGGGGACAGAAGGCGGTAAATCGGTAGCGCTGACGCGAGCCAAAGTTTCGTACCCTGCTTCTCTATTCCCGGTGGCGTACGTAGGCTACTGGCCACCCTGCGGCAGACCTATGGCGTTGGCCGTGCCTCCAACCCGGGTGCATCGGGGAAGGCACGAGGCTGAGGCGCCCAGGAAACGAGTGTACGAAGGGGGCCGTCGAAAGAGTGAAAGAAAGGTGGCCAACACAGCCCGCCTCGTGTCTAGGATATATAAATGTCAGAATATTCGAGGGGGGACTGCTCTTCACCCACTCACCGCACATCGCATCCCTCTGTGTCCATCAGCTTTACCTCTACGTTCTCCCTCTTCGATATCAAAGATGTCCTACTTCAACAACAACAACCTCTCTGGCATGACTTACGGTGGTTATCCCTTCGCCGGAGACAATAACTTCAACGGTTATTCTTTCGGTCACGACCAGTACCCGGACTCCACGACCCAGTCCGGCCTCTTCAACTCGGACGCCGCCGCGATCGCCGGCCCAAGCGGGTCCTACGATTGGTACCTTGATCCCTCGTCCGACGGGTACCAGGGATGGACCCTTCTGGACGTGTCGGGACACCAACTCGTGGACCCGTACACCCTGCACACGGGAACTTACAGCGACCTGGAGACCGGTGAGTCGCGTTGTTGTCGATCATGATCGCTTGAGCCAATACTGACTATCGTTCTAGGCATGAATGTTTACGGTTTGGGCACACACAAACAGACCGTCAACATACCTGCTGGAAACGCAGGTCCATCGGCGGCCAACCCGGCCACTATATCCTTGCGACCGCCTTCTCCTCCCACTCCCGCCGCATCCGTCGGCCCCATTATCCCACTCCCGATCCCGCGCAGCCTTGACACCTGTAAGCACCCACGACGCCTCCGATTGAGACCCAATCACTCACATATATGATTAGCTATCCCACTCCCCACCCCTTCGTACACCGCTGGAACCCCCATGTACGAGCAACCACTGGCTGGTCCATCCTCGGCCGGCCAGTGGTCATACCCCTCCCTCACCACTTCCGTGGACAAGGGCAAAGCCCGAGCCACGGACCATTTTCCCCCTTCCAGGCCGGCAGGAGACGATGGTGAGTGAACATTCTCGTGGACAGATTTAGACAAGACGCTTACCGATCACGATAGCGTGGTGGTACCAACAGCCACACATCGCGGACAACTATGGGGCTCCAACCCCACAAACGGTAAGCCGCTTCGCTCGTTTCGTCGAGACCGTTTCGCTGACCACGATCCTCCCAGGTTCCTGGTGTACCACCAAACACCGACTCCCCTGCTTCGATTGCCCCCTCATATGGTCCTCAGCGGTCCGGAAAAGGAGCAAAGGGAAAGGGGAAGGTGACGCAGACGGGCAAGGGAAAGCGGAAACGCGAGTCCACAGAGCCCCTGCCCGAGGGCGTCGACTCGAGCTGGGAACAGACGAAGGATCGATTCGTCTGGGAACTGCTCGAGGAATACTATTTCCGACCCGCCGGGAGGTCGATAAATCCCGAGATGGCCTTCGCCAACACAATCAAATTCATTAAAGAAGATCTCCACCGATCGGTAAGCGACTCTTTTTTACCGCGATTGCGATCACCATTTAATGAACTTGTTGGTGCGGCAAAAGCCACTCGCAGCTCAGGCTGCTGAAGCCGGAGCGAAGAAGAAGGAGTGTCGGGTATTTGAACAGTACCTGATTAATATCCTGCGGGAGCTCCTGCGATCGAGGGGAGAGACACAGACCGAGATGCACCTGTATACCCGAGGTAAGCGATCACCCACGACCCTTCACATACACAATTGATGCTGACTAGACTTGACTCTTTACAGCCCTGGAGGAACTCGAACGCGAGCTAGCGCCAGTGAACCAACGGCGCGTACTCCGGGAGGGCCACTCCGGGAAGAAGGACCCGAGCGAGTTGAACACCTCGTCGGGGAAGGTCAAGCATCGCCAGACAGAGCAAGACCGAAGAACGGCGATAAAACACCTCCAAGATCAGTTGAGCGTGTTTTTCTGGGTCGAGGGGCAGAAAAAGATCACCATTGGGGATCTGCTTCTCTCCGGTAAGTCGATAAACTCAAGTCCAAAGCAATGGTTTACTGACCAAACCGGTTTAGTTGTCATCTATTTTAGGATAGGTTCGTCTGCCTTCCCGGGGATTGTTCACCCCCTTTCCCACATACAGGAGCAATAGAATTAGATACCTGTTGTAAATTATATTTATTAGAGCATGCATCTTTATACCAATGTAAAATAGAGATACCTTGTCGACTGGAGCATGGACTCGATCCAAACAACCTGCGAAACAGACGGCCCTCCTGAACGTGAACAAGACGTCGTGAGTCCGAGAAACTGGCGGTCGAGTCGTGAGTGAAGATGGGAAGACGGCAGGTTGGACTTTGTGTTCGAATGATAGGATCCTAGCGATAATTCTAGAACATAATCAGTCCGACCGACGTCGAAGCGGACGAAACGGGGAGTCACTACACACGGCAGGCCGGCGAACGACTTGAAAGGTCAAACAGGTAGGGAGGATGCGTCGGGGGGGGGGGGCGGATGGTCATTTCCCAGTAGCGAAACTTGGTGCTTTTATACCAATACGCCTCGTACTGTGAGGCTGACAACGACTCCCCAGCGCGCCCCGTTATTGACACGGTAAACTATCCGGTGACACCAACATCACGCAATTCATATGTGATTCCTGTGAGAGTCCATAACGATTAATACAACAACCCTCGTTTCGCCGAACCGGACGAACCAGATGGGGCCGATCGGTACTGACTCTCCATTGTCCGCTATAACGGACATATGGCATTCTTGAGCCATGGTCTTAATCTACCCATCGATGGAAGCATCGATATGAAAAAAGAAAAAAAAAACCACCATAGCCTCGTTTGATACACGCATCCCCGTTCATCCGCTACATCAGAACGAAACGTCAAAAACCGCGCCTTTGTACACCAACGACCAAACCCATGGGAGATGGGCTCTATTACCGTACCGGGAACAAGGGGAGGGGGGACCAGAAGGCGCAGGGACGCCAAAGAACGAACGGGCAAGGAGGCAAGTCAACGCGGCCTCTGTGAGGTAAAGAGGAGAAAGGGCAAGTTTATTGACGTGGGAAAGCGAGTTTTTAAGATCATTGATCCACGGGTCTGAAAGAATTCATATCGTTCGGCTTCCCCCATACCGTACCGTAATCGATAACGGGGGCAACCCCCTTCACGTCCTCTCGAACCCGAACAGCGTCCATCGATATGGTGGTTGACGTCGAGGGCCGAACCGATATCGGAACCCATCAGATGCAGGGTCGTGAAGCGGCCTGTCTTCGCCTGATCCACGGTTAGAAATGTGCGATTGGGGAGGGGCGGCCGACTTCGAAATTGGTTAATAGGAGACGGGCAGCACTGCACATCAACTACGTGGGTCGATACAATTGCTGCGCTACAGCATGGCCTCTTTGGCGTTCACACAACACGCGCAGTATCTTGAGAGCGTGAGGCGGACGAGGAGAAGCGGGATTCATCAATATCTGTTTGCGGAGGCGCGTTTTATGTCGCTTGATGCGTAGATGATAAGGTACCGGGTACGAACGAGGTAAAATGCGCGTATCCAGGGGGTCGAGCCGAAAAAAAAAGAATGAGCATGGCAGTACTCGAAACTGCAACCTTCTGATAATATCTTTCCTTGAATTCTTCCGTTTTGTTTCACTGTACGCTACCGTTACGTGAATAAGGTCTAGGGCCGACAGGCGGCGGAGCCCGGGACTCTAACAGCTGTGGGGTCGTAAGTCATTAATCAAAGTCTGTTGTAGTCACATTCGAACGAACACGCAAGCGTAACAGTACACTCGAGACCAGTTGCGAGAGGAGAATGACAAAGCACAAGGTCACGTGCCAGACCAAACAAGTACAACGTGCTCCCACCGAAAAATTAAGGTTTGAGGAATAAATGTCCCGGGAATTACGTGCAGGGGGTATCCTAGATAAGCTGCCATTTTGCGACGAAGTATTTTCCTCTGACAACGCCTCTGGCCCGGAACGGGTGTCTCGTCAGGTCGGTCCACGCATCCGCGGTGTGTGCCACTTAATGGGCGCTTCAACCCACTGTGGTTCCATGCGGGCCACCATGATCCACGACAACGCGACCTATCATGTTCTCAAGATCAGTGAACTGACAAGGCTCATCGCCAGTCACCTCGTCCTCACCAACCAAAAAAGCGCCGTCAATCTCGCTTGCGCATGCCGGTACCTCGAGGAACCGACCCTCAGCATATTATGGGGGGCACAGCAATGGTCGTTGTGTACCCTCCTGAAGGTGTTGCCCAAGGGAACTTGGGAGTACCCGTCGCCCGATGAAGATGTGGTATGTTGCCCCGGTCCCCTGCCGAGGGAGGTCGAACGCTGATGTTTTGGGTTACCGTGCCAGTTCACGATCGTGGGAGATCCGTCACCAGTGGCTTGGGGCAGAGTTTGGCGCTATGCATCTTGGATGCGCCGAGTTGACGTGGAGGAACGGCCAATCCTTGGGGGAGAGACATTTCTCAAATTGCGACTCAACTCACCCCCTAGCGGGTGGTTTCCGGCACTGCGGGCTTTACAGTGGCACATCAGAAAAAACAATCTTCCTTACACCGACCTATTCTTCTCTCCGCACTTGGAGGAGATTTACATCATCACACCGTTCTCATGGGACGCGTGGGGGGTTCCCCTAGGTATTCTGCCAGCTATTGCCTCGGCCTTCTCAACTTTGCCGACATCAAATCTCAAATCCCTGGTGACGCACGGGCGGATTGGGATACCCTGTGCATATCTCATGGATTCGTTGTCCTCTGTCGTGTTACGCTGCGGACCATCATTCACTCGACTTCACTCCCCGGTCCCGTTGTCAGACGCGGCAGTAAACCATCTGATGCAGCTTCCTCACCTCTCCACCTGGGTGATCCGCAAACCTCCGCCCAGCTACTCTTCCTTATTCTTGCCCCTCACTTTCCCTCCCCTCGAAACACTGATGATACTCAAGGAGGGCGTCGTACGCGGATGGTTTTCACTGTTCAATCGTTTAGAGGAAGGCGTTTCCACCACTCAAGAGGTGGCTCCACTGTCCAAAGTGAAACAATCATTGAAAGTCCTGACCATCAAGGACCTTCCTGGTCTCACGGCGGACACCTCCCTCGCCTCCCCGATTCAAAGATTCCGGAACTTGACTCATCTCGACGTAGACATTGACTGTCACGAGGGCCAATGTACCTTCAAGTTGAACAACGATGATGTCACCGAACTAGCCGTGGCCCTACCTCGTCTGGAGTCTTTCTGCTTCGGACGCACGTGTCGCAGCAACACCTGTGCCACGACCGTCGCGTGTCTCCTTCCGATTTCTGTCCATTGCCTTGGGCTGCAAGTTATGGAGATCCACTTTAACACCACAAACATTGTTGAGGATTTCAAGGGGATTCCGGAGGACCCCCGATTACAACATCTACGTTCCCTCCCAAGATGCCAGCTCCGCTCACTGGGTGGCTGTTATAAAATGCCACTCATCCTCGATGAACCCGGTGTTGAAACTGTAGCAAAAGGAATGATCGATATCTTCCCATCCTTGAGGCGTCCTGGTGGGGGTGGGAGTTGGGTTGAACTCGCTGATAAAATTGAGGAGCTTCGGGAGATGTGAAAACTCCCGGTACATCTTTGGTGAGTGTAGCCTGATGTTTATCTTCGCCAGACGCATTTCTGAATCATACGTGAAGCGCGAATTACCTTGCTTGCAAGGTTTCCCTGACCCCCCTATATTATAAGCGCCTGTCGCTGGTAAAGTGAACATTTTGACGGTGCATATGTTGCTCAAGGGCAGGCGCGGGGATCAGCATCAGTAGGCCGGCCACCGGTCCTCGGCAACAATGGCCGTTGTCGGCTCGCTGGACATTAGACCGCGTACCGTGTATACATGCATTTTATTTCTACAATTACATCGGTGTCATTTTGGCCTACCATTCCCTCATGACAATTCGAGCCTTTCATCCTCTTCGACTAGCTCTGGTACATGAGTCTGTAGAAGCGTGTCGTCGTCAAAGTCTCGCAGTGGCTGGATAGTATTCCACCCGGAGTTACATGAGAGAGCAACATATAGGTTGAACACTGAAGAGTGAAAGCCTGGATGTAGGAGGAGATGTGATTAATGTTTCGAAGTCCGGTTCACGTCCGGTTCGGGAAAAATCTGGCAAACACGGACGGGGAACTTGACCGTAGTTCCCAATGGCCCTGAATGCGAACGCGCGTTCGGTTCAGGTTCGAACGTTGAATGCATTGGTAGCAAGCAATTTCCTATTGAGACGGTAGACAGGGCTCGTAGCACGTCCTTTATGTATTTGTCCAAGTCGTCATTTTGGCATTGTTTGCCAATTTTTCAGCTACAGCCCCCTGACGACATTTCTCCTTACAGTGTGCCTTAAAAGACTACAGACACAAGTACTGATGTTTGTCCTCCGGACGTTCCCTCTCTCAGTGTTTGTTCCCCTTGTGCAATTACCTGGTAAAAATCCAATGAGTTTCACCTGGCACTGGGCCGGAATCGGGGCCACGGGTCTCCGTTCTCACGTCTTCCACATGCCGAGACCTACCCGCGATCTATGGTGTGTGCACAATCATTTTGGTTACAACTATATGCCTTGTGAGTATGTTACAAATGCAACT
>Ga0307517_10013327_pt1 | contig 11178 bp, 5 predicted proteins | sample 23_EM_MG_FD_194515 | JGI IMG/M metagenome (GOLD analysis project Ga0307517, IMG submission 194515) | Populus trichocarpa ectomycorrhiza microbial communities from riparian zone in the Pacific Northwest, United States - 23_EM | ecosystem: Host-associated > Plants > Roots > Unclassified | place... | reverse complement strand
CGAGTCACTTATTTTGCATGCTAACTCGGGTGGATTTGGGTCAAGTTTTTTCAACCTTTTTTTTATTATATTATTTTCTTTAATTTTTTTCCTTCAATATTTTGTTTGCTAGAAATTAAGCTTAGATTTTTTTTTCTTTTTGCTTTCTATGTGGTTATTGCATTCTCTTTTATTTTTTCTTCATTATCATATAAATTCCATCAACATTTGATTTCCTTTTCTTTTTAATAAAAAAATTAATTATTTTTTTAATTTCATCATTCAATATTAGATTGTTTGATAATTGAGATTCATAGTTTTATTTAATTTGCTTTGAATGGTAATCCCTAGTTTCACGATCAAGTTGCATATTTGACGTGCTAATCCAAATAGGCTCAGATTTAGTTTTTTTTTGTTTTTTTTTTTAAATTTATGTATTATCATTTTATTTTTTATTATTGTTATTCTTGATAAATTAGTCAAATTTATTAAATTCAATCAAGTTAATAATATATGTCTCAATTTTTTTTTATGTTTTTTTTTTTCGTGTACTTAGATCACGTTAACATCTCTTCTTCTTTTTTATGTTGGGAAAAAATAGCATCAGCCCGAGGCATAAGAGATAATATTCACTATTTTCCATGTCAATTGTGTTTCGTATTGATTTTCACTATTTTCCATGATCATTGAAGAAAACCAGATAGTATTATGAATCTATATTGGTGGATTCAAAGTTACTCACACTGTAGACAAAAAAAATCCAGAGAAGATTGTTTAATTTTAAAAGTTTTAACTCCTGTTGATTGGAATCAAAATATTCTTACTAAAAAGCAATTTTCACAGAGCTTTTATCCTCAAACATTTTCTTATCAAGATTACAAAAATGCTTCGTATACTCTTAAAATTACTTGGATTTTATCCTGGGATCACTCTATTTCTCAACCAGGACAACATCAGCTCTGTGGAAAAATCAAAATCAAAATCAAATGGTGGAAGAAATTCAATGCACATTACACTGTCCCCAGACAGCTGAAGGATGGTGGCCTTCTAAAAATCCTCAGTCCTGTGTTTCTCAAGAACAATCCATTCTTTTATATATATATATATATATATCTCAGCTTGCACCATGCACTTCACCTAATGAGATGGCCCATGTAGTGCAAAAGATAGCTTCTTTAACAGGATCAATTCACTCTGGTTTAGACGAACAACTAGTTTTCCTGACTGCTATGGAAGTGACTTCTCTTTCTATCAGCGCTCGTAGCAGCAAGATCCGGCTGCTAAAAGCTGTTTCGGGACCTGAAAGATTCTTCTTTATTAAAGTCCTTTGTCAACATCCTCTGCAAGATTCCTGTCAACTTTTCAACATCGACATAATTTTGCAGCTCAGATTCGGATTGAAGTACCTGAATTAAATTCCATGGATTTCGAAAGAGTTCAAGTTCGAATTTCAAGAGAATTCGAGCCCGTCAATATATATATATATATTAGCAAAATTTACAATTATATTATTTTGACATGAAAAAACCATTTCTTATATCCCTTCACTGTTTGTACACTTCTTCCACCATTCAACCCAATAAAAAAGAAATTATTCTTATCTGGGTTTCCTATAAATAACAATTTCTAGACTTATCTCAATCTCTAATATAAAAGGAGAGTCAGATAATGTGGGTGGTGCCTCTTAACTATTACAGCCACCTTGATCATGGGACCCCATGCTTTGAACATGCAACAGTATTATAATAATGCTTGCAAGAATTATTATATTGACCTAAGAAAAAGAATTATAATATACTTCTACAGACATGTGATGACCAAACTTGGAGGAAATATTCATATAGCATGGAATATTAGGATTGAAACAGGTGGCATGGCTCTTGATGTTTGAGTGGAGACATCAGCAATGACACATCTTAGATCATAAAAAATTAAAAATAAAAAATTAAAAATAAAAAAGCTCATCCTGTGTGAATATAAAATTATGAGATTATTTAAGTGGATCATAGCTGTGGATGGAATACTAATTTGTGCATCACAAACCAGCAATGGCTTTGTGTATATCATTCATGCCCATACAGATATATAGATTAACACGGTGTCCGGTGAAGATGATAATGATTATAGTTTAAAATATTTGAAAATATATTAAAATAATATTTTTTATTTTATATAATTTTAAATAAAAACCCTATCTAAATGTGGACTGTATGCTCTCAAAATCATTGCTCTGGTGAACGGTAATGTTAGGCCAACAAAGACCACTTATGGAGTGGTCATTGAAGAAAAGACATGGTCTAAGAAGGTGAAAAAGCTCGTCGATATCTATTAAGTAAAGAATTTGAGGATAAAATTAATGTCACGAGAATAGTAGAGTATGGTAGTGATTGTTTTTTAAAATATATTAAAATAATATTTTTTTTATTTTTTAAAAGTTATTTTTGACATCAACATTTCAAAATGATTTGAAAACATTAAAAAAATATTAATTTAAAGAAAAAAATAACTTTTAAAAAAAAAAAACCTTCCAAAACACAATACAAAACATTCCAAACATCAATCAAGAACAACTAGAGGGCAAGGTTGGATATCTCTAGCCATCCATGCAATAGGGCAAACGAACTGAGGTAGGCAGAGAGCCAAGAGAATGTCCAAATCTAATGAATCACCGAGCCAATCTAAAGCAAATAACGTGACCATATATTTTACCTCAAAAGCCTTTAGAAAGGAAGTTCTATGAGGTGCCAAGTAGCAGACACATGGAGATGAGAACAAATACAACAAAGTTAAAGCTTGAAAGCAAGAAAGAAAGAAGGAAAGGCGATACACTTTCGTTTTAGCACTAAAATAATGTAGAGGTGGAGTAGGAGGAATAAAGAATTCTCATGCTTTGTCGGCCATTTCTCTCTCACACATGCATGCATGCATGGATGCATACAGGCAAATTATTTGCAATACAAAATATATATAATTATGAATGGGCTATCTCTGAAACCAAGTAGGAAATATTTTGTTGATCATTACATAGAAGACTAAACAAAGTCTAAGCTTTCTGTTAATTCTTTATGATGATAAAAAGAAGCTGACATTTGTCGCATTACAATGCACTTCAAAGACTTAAAAACACGAAAACTTGAACCATTGATTTAATGTAGTCATGACTCTTTACACTCAAAACTAGAGATCTTCCTTGTAGGAAATTCTCTGTAAAGTTCAAAAAGTCCTCTACTTTCAGTTCCCAGAAGTCTGAGTTTGGTTTCCTGGGTTTGGTTCCTTCTTCTTAGAGGTATGTAGCTAGAGTCAATATTGCTTTTGGTTGTCTTTGTTTGTATCTGGGTAGCGTATGTTTTGGTCTTGTTTTCAGTAATAATTTGTTCTTCATGTGAATGCAACTCATTTCTATTTGACAGGCATGGAGAGAATATCATATAGCATGCTCACTGTATTTGTTATTTCCCTTTCGTTTCACCAGTCCATGGGGCTAAATGCTGAGGGACAATACCTCTTGGATATAAAGAGTAGAATTGGTGACGCCTATAACCATCTTAGCAACTGGAATCCTAATGATTCCACTCCTTGTGGATGGAAAGGTGTGAATTGCACCAGTGATTACAATCAAGTAGTTTGGCGTCTTGATTTGAATTCAATGAATCTTTCCGGTTCTTTATCACCAAGTATAGGTGGATTGGTTCATCTGACACTTCTTAATGTTTCTTTTAATTTCTTGTCCAAAAATATACCTAGCGAGATTGGAAACTGTTCTAGTTTGGAGGTTCTTTATCTGGACAATAACCTTTTTGTAGGCCAGCTCCCTGTAGAATTAGCTAAGCTTTCCTGTTTGACAGATTTGAATATAGCCAACAACAGAATATCAGGGCCCCTTCCTGATCAGATAGGAAACCTTTCCTCTCTGTCACTATTGATTGCATATAGTAATAACATCACTGGTCCATTGCCTGCTTCTCTTGGCAACCTTAAGAACTTGAGGACTTTTAGGGCAGGGCAGAATTTGATATCGGGAAGCTTACCCTCAGAGATAGGTGGATGTGAGAGTTTGGAATATCTTGGTCTTGCACAAAATCAGTTAAGTGAAGAAATACCAAAAGAAATTGGAATGCTTCAGAATTTGACAGATTTGATCCTTTGGTCTAATCAGCTTTCTGGGTCTATTCCAGAGGAGCTGGGCAATTGCACCAATTTGGGGACCCTCGCTCTCTACCATAACAAACTTGAGGGGCCTATGCCCCAGGAACTTGGTAATCTTTTATTTCTCAGGAAGTTATACCTCTACGGAAATAACTTGAATGGAGCAATCCCAAAAGAAATTGGGAATCTATCTTTTGCAGTGGAGATTGACTTCTCCGAGAATGAGTTGACCGGAGAGATACCAATTGAGCTGACAAAGATATCTGGGCTGCAATTGCTGTATATTTTTGAGAACGAGCTTAACGGTGTCATACCAGATGAGCTCACAACTTTGGAAAACCTGACAAAGCTTGACCTCTCCATCAATTATCTCTCTGGTACTATTCCTATGGGGTTCCAGCATATGAAGCAACTGGTTATGTTGCAGCTCTTCAACAACTCACTGGGTGGCATCATTCCTCAAGCACTTGGAGTCTACAGCAAACTTTGGGTGGTTGACTTGTCAAATAACCACTTAACAGGAGAAATCCCGCGGCATCTTTGCAGAAATGAAAACCTGATTTTACTGAACCTGGGGTCAAACAATCTCACAGGTTATATCCCAACTGGGGTCACAAATTGCAAGCCACTGGTGCAACTTCATCTTGCTGCAAATGGCCTTGTGGGGAGTTTCCCGTCGGGTTTGTGTAAGATGGTGAACCTCTCAAGTTTTGAATTGGATCAGAACAAGTTCACTGGGCCAATTCCTCCAGAGATAGGTCAATGTCATGTTTTGAAAAGGCTGCATCTCTCAGGTAACTATTTTAATGGTGAATTGCCAAGACAGATAGGCAAACTCTCTCAGCTGGTGATTTTTAATGTCTCATCGAATTTTCTCACCGGAGTGATACCAGCAGAGATTTTTAGCTGCAAGATGCTTCAACGGCTTGATCTCACCAGGAATAGTTTTGTTGGTGCTATACCAAGTGAGATAGGAGCCCTTTCCCAACTCGAGATTCTCATGCTTTCAGAGAATCAACTTTCTGGGAATATACCTGTGGAAGTAGGAAATTTGTCGCGTTTAACTTACTTGCAAATGGGAGGCAACTTATTTTCCGGTGAGATACCAGTTACATTAGGTGGCATTTTGAGCTTGCAGATTGCACTGAATCTTAGTTACAACAATCTCTCTGGGCCAATCCCCACAGAGCTTGGGAATCTTGTGTTGCTGGAATTTCTGCTGCTCAACAACAATCATTTGAGTGGTGAAATCCCAGGCTCCTTTGAGAAATTATCTAGCTTGCTTGGATGCAACTTTTCTAACAATGACTTAACAGGGCCCTTACCTTCCCTGTCACTCTTTCAAAAGACAGGCATCGGCAGCTTTTTTGGGAACAAGGGGCTTTGTGGTGGACCTTTTGGCAATTGTAATGGATCTCCATCTTTTTCGTCTAATCCCTCAGATGCTGAAGGGAGAAGCCTTCGTATAGGGAAAATCATAGCTATTATTTCAGCAGTCATTGGTGGGATTTCTCTCATTTTAATTTTAGTCATTGTATACTTCATGAGACGTCCTGTCGATATGGTCGCTCCTTTGCAAGATCAATCATCCTCTTCTCCCATTTCAGACATTTACTTTTCCCCCAAGGATGAATTCACTTTCCAGGACTTAGTTGTGGCCACTGAGAATTTTGATGATAGCTTCGTTATAGGAAGAGGAGCCTGTGGAACTGTATATAGGGCAGACTTGCCATGTGGTCGTATCATTGCAGTTAAAAGGCTAGCATCTAACAGGGAGGGAAGCAATATTGACAATAGTTTCCGTGCTGAAATTCAGACTTTGGGAAATATCAGGCATCGGAATATTGTGAAGCTGTATGGTTTCTGCTACCACCAGGGTTCCAACCTCCTTCTTTATGAATACTTAGCAAAGGGTAGCTTGGGAGAATTGCTCCATGGATCACCCTCTAGTCTTGATTGGCGGACAAGATTCAAGATTGCCCTCGGCTCTGCTCACGGTCTTGCTTATTTGCATCATGATTGCAAGCCTCGAATATTTCATCGTGACATAAAGTCTAATAACATTCTGCTTGATGAAAAATTTGACGCTCGTGTTGGGGACTTTGGACTAGCTAAGGTGATTGACATGCCACATTCAAAATCAATGTCTGCAGTTGCTGGTTCTTATGGCTATATTGCCCCTGGTAAGCTATCCCAAGTTCTTTTATTCATGATGCTTCTGCATTTCCTGGTAAGCTATCCTAAGTTCTTTTATTCATGATGCTTCTGCATTTCCTGTCTTAAATCTAACTGTCAGTTTTTTAACTGTACTATCAAAGTGCTGTCAAGCCATTTCTCCATTCCTACTGATACCCTTTCTGAGAAAATTGCTATTGCACTGGGAGCTAGAGCAAATGAATAATGCATGGGTTGCCTTATTTATCAACATATTAAAAGCTAGAGCTTCTAACTGATATTTCTAAATTTTAACTTGTGAGTTTCAAAAATTCAGCAAGGAACACTGTTGTTTTGGAGTGAGTTTCAACATGTTTTTAGTTATAATTTGATTTTTTTAAAATTAAATTTTTATTATTATTTTTGAATCGTTTTGATAAGCTGATGTTAAAAATAAAATTTTAAAAATAAAAAAATATTATTTTAATTTTTTTCTCAACAAAAAAACACTTTAAAAAAACAACTGATATCACACTTTTCCAAACACTATAACTCTAAACCTGTAATATCTGTCTGAAACAGTGACCGCCAAAAGTTCATAATAATTTAATCTTGCCTCCGATGTCCAGTACAGCTTTTCCATAGATCAAGTATAGCAGAACAAGGTTTTAAATAGCAAGTCTGCTAGGTTAAAAGTTTCTTACTGGCCATGAAGTTACTACTGTTTGCCTTTTACTTATGTATAGCCCTTCATATTGCTGACGAATATTTTGATCTCAATGACAGAATATGCATACACTCTGAAAGTCACCGAAAAGTGCGACATATACAGCTACGGAGTAGTCTTACTGGAATTGCTGACTGGCAGAACACCCGTGCAACCACTAGATCAAGGCGGCGATCTTGTATCATGGGTAAGAAATTACATTCAAGTCCATTCCTTATCACCTGGAATGCTTGATGATCGAGTCAATGTGCAAGATCAGAACACAATCCCTCACATGATTACTGTCATGAAAATTGCTTTACTCTGCACAAGCATGTCTCCTGTTGACAGACCAACAATGCGAGAGGTTGTTTTGATGCTTATTGAGTCTAATAAGCTCGAAGGACACTTAGATTCCTCCTCCTCCTCCTCCTCGCCGAGTCATCATAGTAATTCGAGCGACGAACTTATTGTACATGTGTAATAAATAACACTAGAGTTTTCTTTACCAGAAAGATTTTTTTAGTAGTTAAATCATCCTAGTGCAAGTCACTAAGAGAAGCAAAAACTGCCTTGTATATTCCTAACACAATAATATTGCTCATCTCCATTTTGATTATCTAACTTTAAAGCAAGTTAAAATGTGTTAAGTTGGCAGAATCCTCCACCTATATCGCCAGAAGCCAAGTCTTGATAGAGATATCTATCCTGGCATCCCTTGCATTTTGCCAGAAGTGGGTCTTGCCATGCCAACAACTGTTGGGAAATTGTTTAAACACGGTTAATGAACACACTTGAGATCAAATTAAAAATGGTGTTCATTCACTTTTAAAAGATTAAAACTTTGTTTGAATTTATTCTTCATGTTTGTAAACCTTGTTTTAAAGTGCAATGTACAATGATATTGCTGGAATCTTTAAAAATTTATTGTAAATATTCTTTACACTAAATAAAAAACACTAAAATTTTAAGGACAAAGGATTCATCATTAACAACAATAAGTTTAAAGTTTTATTTTACATATTTGATATATTCTTTCTCACTTCAGTTTTAAGTGTTTTCTCTTTTGTTTTGAACTTTATTTTCTTTTCAAATTTAGAATTTAAGTTTGATTTTGTTAAGAGATACTTGAGTTATATTTTTTTATGTTCGTAGACCTTATTTAGAAATAAAACTAAATAAAATGATGTTGCTGGGATCTTCATAAACATATTGCAAATATCTTTTATACCAAGTGCGGAGCACTAAAATTTTAAAAATAAAATATTCATTATTAACATTAACAAAACTTAATATACATTCTATATCTTAATTTTAAAATACTTCAACAAGTAAGTATTTCTTTTTAATTTTGTTTAATCTAATATATTAGTATGCATAATGTTTTTCAATTTCTTATACTATATTAGATATATGCATAATATACATTCTATAGTCTTCATACGGTTTATAGTTGGCCATGACATACCTATTTATAGCTTTAACTTATATAAATATTATACTTCTCTCAACATTTAATTTATTTAGAATGTTATTTTAATTATTTTATAACATATACTAAAACGTATTAGTATTTTATTGTGCACTGCACAGTGCAGTCTACAGTAAAACATTGATGCTTTAGTTTTTTTTTTTTTTCCTGAGCTATCTTTTTTTTCTGTTTTTTGAGCTGTCTATTTTTTCTTCTTTTTAGCTTTTTATTTTTTATGCCTTTCGGGTTTTTTATTTTTGCTTCTTTCTTTGTTTTTTTTCTTTTGATAAATTTTTTTTGTTTAATTTAGTTTGTTAATGTTAATTTTTTTTTTTTTTAGTTATTAGACTTTCATGATACAGATCCCGAGTTTAACAGGTTAACCTAATTTGATGAGTTAGCCCAATTTTATTTTTTTCTTTTTAATTAATTTTTTCGTTTACTTTAATTTGTTAATGTTAAATATCTTTCTATTTAATTATCAGACTTTCATAACATATATCTCAGGTTTGACAGGTTAACCCAGTTAATTATGGGTTAACCCGTCAATTTTTTTTTTGTTTTTTTTCTTTTAATAATTTTTTTTATTTAATTTAGTTTGTTAATGTTAATTTTTTTTTATTTAGTTATTAAACTTTCATGATACGGATCCCGGGTTTAACAGGTTAACCTGATTTGACGAGTTAACCTGGAATTTTTTTTTTCTTTTTAATAAATTTTTTTCGTTTAGTTTAGTTTGTTAATGTTAAATTTTTTTTATTTAATTATCAGACTTTCATGACACATATCCGGGGTTTGACAGGTTAACCTGGTTTCATGTGTTAACCCGGTTAATTATGGACTAACCCGTCAATTTTTTTTTCTATTTAGTTATTAAACTTTCATGACGCGAATTCCGGGTTTGATGGGTTAACTTGGTTTGAAGGGTTAACCCAGTTAATTCAGATTTTTTTTTCTTTTTCTTCATTAGTTTTTTTTTTCTTGTTGGTTTTTTTTCTTTGTTTTTTTTTAATTAATCTATTTAATTATCACACTTTTATGACACGGCCTTGCAGCCAGATTCACATCCAAAGCTCTTGGGTCTGGTGTTGCAGTCAGACTTACTTAAACTTGAGTCATGTAAGTTTAATATTATTATTAATATTATAAATATTACTTTTGGATTAAGCGTTGCAATTAGATCCAGGGATTTTGGGTATACTTTTGCAGAAATACCTAAAACTCTTAGATCTTAGCATTTTTTATATTTTTTATACAGGGGCATATGCCTTTGTTTGTTTTTTCTTTTTCTTTTTCTTTTTAAGCTTTTTATTGTGGACTGCACAGTGCAATCCACAGTAAAAAATTGATGCATTTAGTTTTTTTTGGCTTTTTTCTTTGTTTTTTTTAATTAATTTTTTTATTTACTTTCTTAATATTAATTTTTTTCTATTTAATTATCAGACTTTTATGACACGGATCCCAAATTTAATGGGTTAACCTGGTTTGACGGGTTAACCCAGTTGATTCAGATTTTTTTTTTCTTCATTAGTTTTTTTTCTCTTTGATTTTTCCTTTTTAATTAATTTTTTTTAATTTAGTTCATTAATATTAAATATTTTTTCTATTTAATTATCACACTTTCATTACACGAATCCCAGGTTTGACGGGTTAACCTGATTTGGCAGGTTAACCCAGTTGATTCAAATTATTTTTTCTTTTTATTCATTAGTTTTTTTTCTTCCAATTTCATATTTTAATATTATATGCAGTGCATAGTGAAAATGATCATGCCTTTAGTTTTTTTCTTTCTTTTTGTGCCTTTCATTGTGGACTGTACAATGCAGTCTATGGTGAAAATGTTAATGCCTTTTTTTTAATTTAGTTTATTGATATTAATTTTTTTTTCTATTTAGTTATCAGAATTTAATGACACGGATCTCAGATTTATCGAGTTAACCCAATTAATTTATATATATATATATATATATATATATATATATATATATTTTGAAGTGCCAATAAATGGAAACCACAATATCTTTATGTATCAAATTAAATTGAAATTTTTTTCACTTTGCCTTTTTAACTGTTGATGTGCCTCATTTCATATATATAAATTTGGATAATCGTTTAAAGTATTATCTTTTTTAAGAGTTTTCTTAAGATTTTTTTTTAAATTTTGATACCGTCAAATGTGATTGTATTTTCATTTTTTTTTGGGGATAAAATGAGCATATTCCGTATAATGGAACCAGTCACTGCCTTTTTATTTATTTATTGGTTTATTCAAGATAATTAACTACAAAGATAAATTTAATTTTTTTTACTACTATTAATTATAAATCACAGGACAGCAATGAATAATTCTTGCCACCATATAAATGGTAATGGTAAAAACAACCACGAGAGGAAATGTGAGAAATTGTGAATCGGCTACCAACACTGTGTGTGATTACTCTTGAGTCCTCAAAGCTAAAAATAAAAAATAAAAAAAAATACACGATATTGCCCTAAAATCTTCAAAATTATTTTGTATCACTATATTTCCTGTCACCGAAAACAATTAACCTACCTTAGAGTCATAAAAAAAAATGTTGCCTAATTTATGTGAGCATTGTATAATTTTTAATCATAATATTGCTAAATTGAAACCATATAAATAATTGGAGCACTGATTTGTGTGTGTGTATATATATATATATATATATTTTTTAATGTGAGTGTCCGGGCTAGTTTTCGC
>Ga0307517_10013326_pt1 | contig 11180 bp, 5 predicted proteins | sample 23_EM_MG_FD_194515 | JGI IMG/M metagenome (GOLD analysis project Ga0307517, IMG submission 194515) | Populus trichocarpa ectomycorrhiza microbial communities from riparian zone in the Pacific Northwest, United States - 23_EM | ecosystem: Host-associated > Plants > Roots > Unclassified | place... | reverse complement strand
TTTTTTAGTTTTTAAATAAAGGTTTGAAATAAACTTTTGATAAGTAAGACAAAATAAAAATTAAATATTTTAAATATCTTTCTATAAGTATGGTGTTTACTCTACCTACCCATTTTCTTTTTGATCTTAGTCTCGTTGTCTGGGCCAATCTCTGCATTCGAGCGATTCGTGCCATCCTTGGTTCTGGCTCTAGTTGTCGGACCAGGAGCAGCTCTTCCATCCGCAGCCTCACTCTCGCGTCTTCAATCCAAGCAAACGCTCCATCGATCCGAAACTTGATTTTGGTTCAATTAGCCGAGCATGTGTTCTTGGTTTTCAAAGCTTTCGATTTATAACAAAACTTCATTATTTTTTGCTCTTGTCTACGGTAATTTTCTTTACTAAATGAAAAGATAAAAAAGGATGGGCAAACGAAGATGCTTGCCAAATGCAATTTCAAAGTTGCAAGTAAATATCGTTTCATGGAGAGCTGGGCATCTTATATTTGAAATTTTGAAGCAACCCAGAAAAGAACGAAGGCGAGGAAAAGAAAAGAAAAGAAGAAAGGACAAAAACGCATCATCTTTGTGCCCTTTATCCCTTCCATCCATCACTTTTTCAAGTATCAACGAGTACTAGTTTTGTTCTCCGAAGCTTATAATTCATAATCAACGTTTCTCATCCTCCGATTATGTTTGCATAATTTTGTGGATTTATTTGGAGTGTTTTTATATATATATATATTTAGAATGATGGTCCCATTATTTATTGAGCACGGCAAAATAAGTCAATCCAATGACTGATAATCTAAAACTTGCTTGGATAAAATTGACCTGATTTAACTTGTAATTCGGTTAAATCTAATTGTGATTCAATTGAGTTAAATTTAAGGATTTTTTTAAAACATATTTAAAACATCATTTTATTTATAAAAAATCTTCAAAATAATATTATTTTAAAATAAATTTAGATTGAATCAACTAACCTGACAAAAACCTTGGACGGGTCAGACCCCAGGCCACGCCTGACCATGAATGCTAGTCTGCTGGCATTAAATGGCAGGAAAGGTATAGCACAGAATTTGGGTTTTTCTTTTATTGACAAAAAGAAAATGATTGACAGAGAGACAACTTCAAAGAATATGGTGTTGGCTGTACAAATTCATAAATGTATTTTTGATAATATACCGAAAAAGAGAAGTATCAGTACTCCTCGCAAAACCTGTCCCTATCTAAGCATTTCAAAGAGTATTGGCTGAAACTATTGAGAAATCCATCCATATACAGCAAATCCATGCCACTCTCACACGGAACAGAGGAAACCAATGGTAAAAATGGTTAGTGATGCTCACGTCTGGCTGCTAAGGCCTGGTGTTTGGAGATCTTCCTGTGCCATTATCCAAGACAATTTCAAATAAATCAGCCTCAGACTCGTCATCGAAGTCAAGCCCTTGATTATTAGCTCCATTGATGTGGCTGTCCTTGGTGGTACTTCTATTGAGCCACTGAGAGTCGATTCTTCCCATTGAGAAGAGCTCCATGCTATCATCATAGCCCAATGTTGGGGACTTTACGAGAGGGCCAATGAAGCAAGGATTTGGTGTTCTTTGAGCATTTGCACGTGCATAACTGAAGGCACTTTGTCCGAAATTGACAAGAACCAATATGTTATTGTTTGCTGCAATTGTTGGGTAGAGGGGTGTCCCGAATTCCTCTGTCTTGCAATGAACTACATGTAGCAGCTCTCCATCTACTGTGAAAAACACTTGTTTATTCCTGGGATCAAATCCACAGCCAATTACTTTATCTGCTCTTGCCCATTCCGCTTTCTCGGATTCAAACACAAGCTCCATACCTTAAAGAGAGGAAACCATGCGAATTGATTAATATTACTCTTAGCAAATGCTCAAGCTTTTGAGTTTAATAAACCTGTAAATTAACTGCGAAAGTTGATTCATAACTTAAAAATGTAAGACCTTTTCCAAAAGGGTGATTAGAAGAATAAAAAGAGAATTAATTTACCATCAAGATAGAGAGAACCGTTGGAGTTGAATCCAATCGATCCTGGATAGCTTCCAGGAAGTTTCAAGGGAAGAGAGCCTCCAATAGTGAGCCCAACAGATAGCATAACTGCTGAACCTTGACAATCATCTTTGCCGGCGAGCTTTAATTCTTCAATTTTGCTTATTCTGCTGCTGCTTACATGCACTAAAGATTCTGAATTCGCTTTTGCATTAGGTTTTTCTTGGATGAGTTTAGCCCTCTCACCTTCCTTAGCCTTGCCAGCAGATTCTTGATCGTCGCCATGGGAATACAAAACTGTGATCTCAAAATAGGCTTCTTGGGGAAAAGAAGAGTTCCCCAGTGGAGGCCCTGGTAAAGGCAAAGCAGTTCTAATTACAGAAGCAGCAGACAGAGAAGGATTGCTTACATTAACCTTCTTTAACCCTGAATTCAGCCTTATCTTTTGCATAAAATCAGCTGATCCTTGACAAACTTCCCAGCTTATCTCTGTATCTGTTTCTCTTCCAGGATCACCAGCGGCACATAAACCTAACATGGATGATCGCGTGGAAGGAGATGGCATGTAGCTTGTAAAACAAAATCTAGACCATCCATTTTCGACCGCGTCAGTAATAAGCGCCGGGTGATCAGCCCAATTGAACAAAGGTCTTGTAGAAACCCCACGACGAAAAACATAATAATTTCCTCTTCTTTTGGTTTCATATTGACCACGTTGGTGATGTATACTCCCTTGGTGAAGCTTTGCAATCCCATCCTGCAAGCTTGAAGTTCCATTGGTTCTTAACGGATCAACAGTACCTCTACGGTCTTTGAAACAAAAACATCGCCAAACTGCCAAGGCAAAAATCATTGAACCAACTACAACCGCACCCCCTGCCCACCAAAAATGTATCAACACGAGCATTTCTTCCTTCTCCTTCAGGAGTTTTTTTTTTTTCCTCTTTAAGATTAATTGCGGGTTTTCTTGAAGATTTCTTTTGCAGAGAAAAAACAAATGAAGAGAGAAGAAGAAGAGGGTTGCAAAGAAAGAAAGAGGGTTTTAGAGGCGTGGACCGTGACTGGTTCAAGAAAGGCAAGAGGGTGGTGTAAGCAATGAGCAGTGCCACAAATGTGAATCAAAGAACTAAAGAGGTTGGCTATTTCAACTTTTCAAGAGAGATGTTGTCAAAAACGTTTTTCTTCGCAGTCCAATTCCTAGTTATTAAATACAGCTGACTCGACAGTTTAATCCATGATTCAAGTCATGCCAAGTTTTATAATAATAATAAAAAAATTGATTGATCATCTAGTTTATCGAATCAAATAAATTAATTCTAATAAAAAAATATTAATTTAAAAAAAATAAATTAATCTGAGTTAACTTAAATAATCTAAATCCAGAATTGATTAATATAAACAGACAGTCTTTCTTCATTAAAAAAACGCGTATGTTGTTTCATTTGAGTTTTGAACAAGAGAAAAGAAAGAGAGGGATGCTTGTAATTAAGCACTTCTAGAAAGCCGAATGTCCAAGTCCAAATACCAATTCTATTTTCTTGTCTGGTATGTGGACTTTTGGGAGGGAACATTTGGGGCTTTTGCCATACCATCAAGATGGAGACTGTTAAGAAAGTTACAAAAGTAGAGCAGAACATGAACACAGGAACAAGGATTTTATTGTAGGATTTGTTGGTAGTTATTTGTCGACTGACAGTTATTTCCAGTTCCCCTTGTTTGTTAACCTAGCAGTTCATAGTATTGGCTTCGTCTTGTCAAATCTTACTCAAAAGATTTATTCGAAAAAGACTTTGGCAACGGAATGAATTCGATTCAATTGTTTTTATTAAAATAAAAATGTTTTATTATATAAATACAATGGAATTTAAGGTTTAGTTAAATAATATCAATTCGTCAAACAAGCTAGGTTTAACAAGTATTGTGAAGATGATCGATGCTGGAAAAAATGCAGAAGATGAGTCTATTTACTCCCCATCATTTTATTTTATTTTGCCCTTTCCTACTTGCAGATAATTCAGAATAATATTCTGTTTAAACTGGACATCACTGTTCATAAAGCATGCACATAGAAAATTTGTCTCATTACAAATGAGCAAGGATTCTAGGCTTTGCAAAAGGCTACCTATTCTAGCTAGAATCATACAACGAGGGGACGCCACTAAACATTGTGTTTGCCAAACTGGCTAGGGCTGTGGGGAAAAGCGAATGTGGGGGCTTGGATTTGTATAAATGCTTGTTTCCTCGAGAGTCAAGACCTTTATAGCTTTTATTTTGACTACTTCAAGATTTAATTAAGGACTTAATCCTATTTAATTAACTACTTAAGCGATCACAAACCCCATTTCTAAAAGACTAAGTCTTTGTCTTGTTTTATTCTCTAATGAAAAGCTGTCCAAGCCTCTCATCTTTAATGTTCATGCAATGTTAGTGGGAACGAGAAGCAATTATGCCAGTTTGGCCTCTTTCCAAGTTGACATGTGGAAAGACTAGTAAGATGCAGCATAGAAAACTCTTGTGCTGATGAATCTTGTTTTTATTTTTCTATGATGATGACTTTCGCTGGTCTGTATCGATCCAAGAACACCGATGGCGACTGTTTGATCTCTCACTGGTAATTTGTTTGATTGTCAGAATCAGATGGCATGAACTCGCCCCAGTTTTCATCTTGTTTCTTTGCTGGATTTTTCAGATATATATCAAGGAATTTTTTATGGGATTTGTTAAATAACCAGCCTCTGCTAAAGCCTCCACAAAGCCATAACTCATTGACAGTGAGCCCACCGGAGAAATATTCTTAATGGGTGATCATGCAAGCCCCGGCATCGATTTTAAAAATAGTAGCAACCATCTGATTAATAAACAATTATCCTGTTTGGTAGTTGTGAGAAAAGTTATATTATCATATTTCCTAAGATAACTGCCATGATTGAAGGGGATAATGATTACAGAGAAACCGAAGCTCGAGGGGATCCTTTGTTGCTGGAAAACTATGAACAATCAGGTTAAACAAATACTGAGACTTAGTTCTAATATGAATGTTTTACCCAAGTTATTAAACCATATCTAAAATCTAGGTTATGAATTCTACAAATTAAATTGAATTAACCTCAGTCAATTCATTTTTTTTAAAATTCAAATAAAATCTTTACTTGAGTACCAAATTAATCATGTTAATTTCCATCTAATTTATTTTAAGACCCGACTCGAGTCAAGTATCAGATCAAGAAGTTACGGATAGAGAGTTTAATATTTATGTATTCTATGACAAAAGCATGAAACATGTTAGAATATTGGTAGATCAAGAGTTATACTAATTGAAACATGTCTAAAATTAAAAGATGAGTTGGTAAAAGTGAGTTATGGCAATGGCAAATGCTTTTCCTAAAGGAAAAGAAAAAAAAAAGGGGGGGTAAAGATGAGCATTGAAGGAAAGAGTGTCTGGTGTGATAATCAACTGCAAATAAAAGCCTTTTATCTTTTCTTTTTATATATCATGATCAACATTCACCAGGCAAAACCATCCAAGTAAGAGCTCTGTGATCTCATCATGTCATTCTTGTTGCAGACAAAGGGTTACCAGGACAAATCATTTGTTGGTTGAGGAGCTGTCTGAGAGGATATTAATCTGGGACTAACAAACAAAATTGATATGTCATCGAACGTTGAAACTTCTTGATCATCAAATTTAATTAAGGGTCTAAACACACACAAATCCATAAATTTATGATAGAAGATCAGCATATTTGGTGAGAGAATCTAGATTTCTACATGCTAGGTTCAATGAATACATTCTTCGATCATAGTACTGCCCGCCAACATTCTCAACTCTCAACAATGAGGGAATCAAGAGAACCAGGGGTGAGCATGCGTTGATTCTACGGGTTTGAATTAAAAAAATCAAATTCTAGCTGATTTTTTTTATAAAAAAAACACCTTTAGCTGAATAACTAGTTGAAATTCAACCATTCAGTTTGGTTTATTTTTTTTAATTTTTAAAAAGACTAAATTAGTTTATGGGTCTTTTTAGTTAGATATTTTTTTTATGAAGTTTCTTATACTGAATTCAAGCTTCTAATTTGGTTATGCTCCGTTTGGTTTTTCTAGTTTTAAAAATATGAAATTGAATTAAGCTGATTTTTTTAAAAAAAAAACTAATCCTTTTTTTAGTTGATATTTCAAGTCAGTTTTTTTAATTAATTTGATTATTTTTCTCACCCTAAACAAACCTATTCTGTTTTTTTTTTATATATATATATATATAATAAAAATAAAAAAGAATGATAAATAAAGTAACAAAGTAAGGAAATTTTTGATTGGATTAAGAATCTATTTTTGAATTTGATATGAATAAACGATCTTTTTATATTATACTATTTAATTTTCGATGATAAATCGATTTGAAAGTTCAGATATTATTATTCATGATATTGATCTGATTCGATGTCATCGAGATGAACTCATCTCTTATAAGATTAAATCCTGAATTATTGTGAAGTAAAGAAAAACGATGAGATTGTAAAAGTAAATATTTTCGTATTTATTGCTACTGCACTGTTTATTCTAGTTAAGAAAGGACGATAAATAGCATAAGTTTCTTCATAAGCAAAAACAGAAAAAAAATAGCAGTAACATTTTGCTGAAAGCCCAGTTTAGCAGTGTTGGCTACTAACAGCCCACTTGACATTCTTATGTTTACAGCCCATTTGCTTAATACAGTCTATCAAAGCCCAGCTCTAATTCTGTCCTCTTGACAATGGATAACCATGATCGGATTTTGTACTCTCCAAATCTAAAATAATCATTAAAACCTAATCCGAAAAAGTATGGATTTTTATACCCGAATAATCCGATCATTTCTAGCACCTATAATATTTATAATTCGAATTATAATTCATAACTTTTTAATATATAATTAATTTGATATATATATATAAATATAAATGTTGTTGTTAAGATTTTAAGATTATTTATTTATTTCAAGTTAGTTTTAGATTTTAGGATTTGAGCCTAAAACCCAACTTTTATATTCGAATTTTACCGAAACATTATTGAGTCTAAAAATTTCTTATCATTCAAGCCGGTTTGAGCCGGTATGCATTGGCGACGGTTGAAATTGCCATCCCTATCCCCTCTCCTTATCTAGCTGCTGCTGCTGCTGCTCTCTCACCACAGCCAAAAGATCAGAGAAATTCTCACCTCTTTGGGTGAGACTGTGAGAGTGATCTCTTCGCAATCACAAATGAGTCATGACTCCTCTCTGCAAAGCCATAGACACCACCACAGCTTCTCTACTAAAACCCTCAATTCTCCTCCACAAAACACCCCTCAACTTCTGCCACTCTCTCAATTACACCCCTAATCTCAGCAACAACAACCTCACTCTCACTTCAAAACCGCCACAAAACCACCTCCGCCCAATCACCGCCACAGCCAACGCCAGCCACCCAGCTGCGACATCCGAAATCGACATGGTAAAAAACAGACAAGGAATCTACACGTCAAAACAGAACAAAGTTGTTGTTTTATGGGACCTCGACAACAAACCCCCACGTGGGCCGCCGTACCCGGCGGCTATGGCATTAAAAACAGTAGCACAAAGATTCGGTGAGGTAATCGACATGTGTGCATACGCTAACCGGCACGCGTTTATTCATTTGCCACACTGGGTGCTTGAAGAAAGGCGTGAGAGAAAACACTTGGACATTTTGGAGAGAAAAGAAATTGTAAGCCCTTCACAGCCTTATGTCTGTGGCGTTTGTGGGCGCAAATGTAAGACTAATTTGGATTTGAAGAAGCATTTTAAGCAATTACATGAGAGGGAAAGACAGAAGAAGGTGAACAGAATGAGATCGTTGAAAGGGAAAAAACGGCAGCGATATAAGGAGAGGTTTGTATCTGGGAATCATAAGTACAATGAGGAAGCAAGGAGGTTGTTAACTCCGAAAATTGGGTATGGGTTAGCCGCAGAGTTGAAGAGAGCTGGGGTTTACGTGAAGACAGTGGAGGATAAGCCACAAGCTGCAGATTGGGCATTGAAGAGACAAATTGAGCATTCAATGAGTAGAGGGGTGGATTGGTTGGTTTTGGTTTCAGATGATTCGGATTTTTCGGAGATTTTAAGGAAGGCGAGGGAGGCCAATTTGGGCACTGTCGTGGTGGGGGATAGGGATAGAGCATTGGGGAGGCATGCTGATTTGTGGGTTCCATGGATTGGGGTTGAGAATGGGGAGCTGACTGAGAAGGATTTGGTGCCGAAAGGTAGGTGGAGGAGTGAGGATTTGGAAAATGATGAGGGGTTGTTTTCGGTTACGGATTTTGATGAGGATGGTGATTACGGGGGGAATGATTTGGAGGGATTTGTTGATGGACTTGTAATGGCGAGGTCTGGGTTTAATGGTACGAGGATTTCAGCTTTTTCAGAAGGGGAAGAGGAAGATGAGCAGGATTATTTGTTATATGATAGTGAGTATGAGGAAATTGAACTTGAAGATGGGGGTTTTTGGTAATGGTTGAACATTGTGTTTTAAGGGGCATTTCATTGTTTAGTGAAACGTAGGATGGAAACATAAGGGTATAGTTCAATTTATAGTATGGATGCAAGCAGCTGTTTAATGGACTGTGTAGTGTTAGTAGTTGGCTGCCTAAGGAAGTTACAGAATGAATATGAACAATGTTATTTTGCTGCCTGCATCTTGTTTGTCTAACTTCCTCCATGATCAAGCTCAGTTCATTATCTGAATATAACTGTTGATGCCGCTGCATTCGATTTACAAACTGGTACATGATTGTCCCCAAATTATCTCTCTCGCTCTCTGTTGTTTATCTCATTTTTTGGGTAGAGTTGTAGCTAATACATGAATTATTATGTTTAGTTTACTAGAAATTAATTAGAACATTGAAATCCATCTAGGATATTCTGCTTATGTAGCATTGTCTTTTAGTTTCTCTATTTTTAGTGTGTAGGTGTCGATCTTAATATGACTTGGGCTATTCAGATGAATTTATATTCAATCAAGTTTATATATAAATACATAATTTCAATGATGACTTGAGCTTGGAAAATTGAATCTCAACCTATTGAGATGATGTAGGAGCTTAGTTATAAAAATTCACATGCTTCCTGATCAACCACAAAAGTTTGATGCGTGTAGCAATGAAATCTGTCTTGTATCATATACTAGATTTGAAATTTTGCTTATGTTTTAGCAGATGTAAAATATCATTTGAACATTCTATATTACATGGCTTAGTACAGTCTCAGTTTCCAATCATAGGCTATGCTGTCCCTTAACATAATAATCCTAGGTTGCATCCTTTATCACGTTAATTTAAATAATGACCATTGAAAGTTGAAATGTTGGAAAAATAAGTGGTTATCCAATAAGTTTGGGTGGACTGCAGCATGTGTGCTAACCCTATTATCTGAGCACTGTTATCATCAATTGACTAAGGACTGATATTTTCTGAAGCATGAAACCTTTCTTGCTCAGTATCAGTAAAGCCCCACCGATCTTATGCCAGGACTTTTGATGCAGTGGTTGAAATTGAGAAAAAAGAAGAAGAAAGCTTTTAGGATGTTATGAATGAGGTCATTGATCACCGCCAGATAAAAAAAACCCACAAACAACCATGGAGGAGATGGGTATGACAGATTTTGCCACAGTGCTTCTGTTATATCGAGCCACATGACACACATATCATGGAAACATATATTTTTTTGATGTATGTCTTGTCCATTCAATAGTTCAGTACAAGTCACTTTAATATGGACAACGAGTGGCAAGGCACGATCATCCAAGGGAGCTTTGGACTACTTTCCTTTGGTGAATGGATTAGAAAAGGAGGTGACAATATTTACATATAGGATATAGTTACCGAAGATGCTAGCATCAATCTTATGCTTGTATGATACCTGTGAGTTTTGAAGCTCAAGCTTTTGATTGCAGATCAGGTTCAGTGGCTCATTGAATTGCTCTGGCTGGATTAGTCATGCATAACAACCATCTAGCGAATGTTTCTTCTAAATGCTTTAGTGTCTGCCTAAACGCTCTAGTAGTGATCGATGAGTAGTCGTGAGGAACATCTGAATGGAAAGGTTTTAGGTTTAACATAATCATCTGCACACTGATGTTGTATATAGCAGACAAACTAACACGGGCCTTTTGTGTAAAAAACATGTTCTTTCCAGGCTTTTGACCCTTTTCGCTCATCTGTCATAACATGATTTTAGACTCTGGAGTTCTATATCAGTTCAGGATATACAAGCATCCTGAACAGAATTCTAGGAGTTACACCACGACCAAGACCAAGTTTTTCATGTTGAGCATCAGCAAGGGGTGGTAGCATGAATTAAGTATTGTTCATATTATAGCATTTCCTCTACAATTGAAGGTTAAAATCCGTCACGGTGTAGGTTTTGATCATAGGATTTCCACGTAGGAGTCAACTCTGCAGATATACTGCTATCTTCTGCCGACTGAATCTCCAAGTTTGGCCAATTGTTGCCTTTTTTTCCCCACTTTGCTGCCCAGCAAATAAATATTTTTCTATTCAGAAATCCAAGGTTAGGTAAACAACAAGGCATTCTTGTTTGCCACGCTGTGGCAGACCGGATTAAGCACGTTGGAAAAGAAAAATGAAAGGAGAGAACCAGAAAAAACAAGGAAAAGAAGGAAAGAATAACATGACAATCTGGCCTCTTATATTCATTGAATTAATCCCAGAATTTGCTCCATTTCTTTTGATTTTTTATTGCTCTCAGACCATCTGTCTGCCCCTTTTCAGTGCCTTCGCTTTGATTTGATTTATTTTACACCATCATCAAATTGAAGTAGTTTTCTTACTAGACTCAGCATATCATACCAGAGATATGCCTCCTGGATGTTACAGGTTTCTTTATAAATAAAAGTCTTTGTAATGTATTGTAATAGAGAACTAGGGCACGACATGATTTTCTCCTTATCACCTTTTATTTACTCGTTAGTCAAATTGCAAAAGATAATGTTTATTTTATCTCTAGATGGATTAGCCTAGCGTGAGTGTGCGGCTAAAGCTCAAAACCCATTTATCTCAAGACTTATTCTTTCTAAAAGTTTCATGCGTGAACTAGATTTTAACCTTTTGACTATCCCATCACCTAGAAATTCTTGTAATGCATGATTGAAGGTTTTAAGTTTGTAA
>Ga0307517_10013325_pt1 | contig 11180 bp, 8 predicted proteins | sample 23_EM_MG_FD_194515 | JGI IMG/M metagenome (GOLD analysis project Ga0307517, IMG submission 194515) | Populus trichocarpa ectomycorrhiza microbial communities from riparian zone in the Pacific Northwest, United States - 23_EM | ecosystem: Host-associated > Plants > Roots > Unclassified | place... | reverse complement strand
GGAAAACGCCAACGACTACTGTCTTATTTGGCAAAGAAAAATGGAGTACGTTATAAAGAATTAATTAGCCAGTTGAACATTCGGGAATCAAAAACTCGTTAATTTGAAGAGTCTTTTTTTTTATTAATTGATTTATTAGATCTTAAACTTGAATTTTGATGAACTTCTTTTCGTTTTCAGTAATTCATGAAAAAATAAATCGAGGAACCCCCTATTAATGTACCAGCTGCAAGAAAGGACTTTATGATAGTCAATATGGGTCCCCACCACCCATCAATGCATGACGTTCTTCGACTCATCCTTAGTCTAGACGGTGAAGATGTTATTGACTGTGAACCAATATTAGGTTATTTACACAGAGGGATGGAAAAAATTGCAGAAAACCAAACAATTATACAATATTTGCCTTATGTAACACGTTGGGATTATTTATCTACTATGTTTATAGAAGCGATAACAATAAATGGACCGGAACAGTTGGGAAATATTCAAGTACCTAAAAGAGCTAGCTATATCAGAGTAATTATGTTGGAGTTGAGTCGTATAGCTTCTCATCTCTTATGGCTTGGTCCTTTTATGGTAGATAAATATTACCCATACACATATTAATTCAACAAACCCTTAAATTATCATAAATCCTAACATTTTCAATAACTAATTGTAATGGAATAAAACTAAAATTAAACAATGAAACAAATAAAAAAGATAAAGAAAACTTACATAAAACATAAAGCATAATAGGTTATTTGCTTAACTAATTAATAACTTAGGACTTGAAGAGAAATTTTGCAAAAGAAAGAGAGGCAAGAATAGTAACTCAAAAGAAAGAAAAAAGGCTCTCCGTTAGTTAATGAAAAAAAAACAAAGAAAAGAAAAAAATTAATGAAATGTGATGAATATATATATTGTATATTATATTATGCTATAAGTTAACAATAACTACTTTGGATTAATTAGTAGCCATTAAAAAAAAAAATAAACCTGTTAAGATATTATTAATACTGTAATATAAAATGTATTTTTTAAAAAAATTAAAAAAACAATTACCTCTTCTTGCCCTGGCTCCGGCACTTTTGCAACATGCCGGGATCAATTTCTTAACGATTCTTACATGGTGTCGAAGCAGTATAATTCAGACAGAAAGAGCATGTGAGCGGAAGTACGGTAGTAAGTTCAGAAGGGGCCTTGGACCGCTCCTGGTTTTCAACAAACTACTAGTTTGTTCTCGCTACTGGATGGCATCCAGAGACTTCTGTGTACCTACCTATAATTGTACTGCACAAGCAACTTTCCTACAATCTTTCATCACCTATTTAAATGGATTCTTCGTATAAGAAAGTATGAGATATTTAATGTACAAATTCTTTCAATGCAATGCATCAAACAAAAGAATTGAAAATTATTACATTTAACAAAATATACAGGCATTGTCCATTCTATTGTAGCAATATACACGCAGTATTACTACAGTGAAAGGACTATTTTATTATTGAGTGGAAAAAATAAGAGTTTTGATTTTTTCTATACTTGTTAATCATTAAAAAATTATTCAGAAGTATTTAAGTTTTTTTTTTATTTTTTTACAAAAAATATGTTTTTACTCTTAAAATCAACAAAATTTAGAGCTGTTAACTAATAACTTTTTTATAACATTTCATAAACTTTTAAATAAGATGATATCGCTTGTTTCATATTCAAATATAATATAAGAATTATAACTCTTATATGTCTTTTGGTATTTATATGATTGGCTTGTTTTAACCCAAGCAATAAAATAAATTTAATATACTTGAATCATGTTACTCTAACTATGCCTTTATTATGCTATCTAAGTGTGTTTGGTATTGCGGTAACTGTAGTGGTTGTGGTTTGAAAAAAATTATTTTTATAAAAAGTACTTTTAGTTGAGGTTGGTTTTAAAAAATAGATGTTTGGTTAAAACTGTGGTTAAAATTGAGGTTGAAGAAAAAGTAGTTTAATGTGTTTAGTTAATAATACTTTTGAAATTGAGATTATAAAATAATTTTAAAAAATATATATTAATATTGATGGTTTTTAATTTAAATATTGTAGATTTAACTATTGTTATTATATCATAAAATACATAATACTTTATATAAAATATTTTTCATTGTTCCATTAAACTATTTACAATTCCATCACGTATGACATACATCCGACAAGGACTATAATTTTTTTGATTTCTTAAGCACGCAACAACATCAGGTAAAATATAATTAGGAACGAAATTGGAATTGCGATCAAATTCTGCAAATGCTATGTCATCACGCGATCTCTATATAATTTATGTAATGTCATTGAATAATGTTAAACACTAGTTTTTCGAATAAAACACAATTAAAAAATTAAAAATATAATGTCATTGAATAATGTTAAACACTAGTTTTTCGAATAAAACAAAATTAAAAAATTAAAAAATAATGTCATTAAAGATATGCTATGTCATCACGCGATCTCTATCTAATTTATGTAATGTCATCGGACTCGGTTTAATGCATGTAGAGCTTTGGATCGGACACGGTCCGGCCGAAACTGGTCCGATCGAAACAGTGTAGCATGCTACACTGTTCAGTGAACAGTGCAACATGCTACACTTTTTATGTTAATTGCACTGTTAAGTGAACAGTGCAATTATCATGAACAATGTAACATGTTACTGTTCATGCTAATTGCACTGTTCACTGAACAGTGCAATTAGCATGAAAATTGCGTAGAAAGCAGGTAAGATTCACTCGCACTGTTCACTTTAATGAACTGTGCGAGTGAAAAGGCAGCACAAAGCTGTTTTTATTTTTTTGCGTTTCAAATACAATATGTTAGTGGGCCCCATTAAGATTTGATTGTATTTTTATATTTACCAAATAATTATTTGGTTATGGTTGTTTCAAACGCAGAAGCAATCACGCAAACAAATGAAAATGTGTAGGTTGCCAATTCAAACTTGAATGGTGTACTCTAGTTCAATGTACCCTTATGTGACTATGTCTCATTATTTATCTGTAAAATCACAAATTTTAAGGAAATATATTAATAGTTTATTAATCAGTATTGACTTTACAATGCTAATTTTTTTCTATTCCTAAATTATCCAAACTTTGTGCATTCTTAAATAATAAATCTAAAAGGGCTAGACGTCATAATGAAAAAATTTAGTATCCATAAAACTTTAACTTTTAAAATAACCGGATAATTAAAAATTGTAAAGAAATACCAATAAAATGAGAGAGAGGGAGTGCTAGTTAACCGAGATATAACACAAGCTTAGTGTCAATTGAAACAATGTGCCGATCAGAGATGTGTCCTGATCACCCCAGATGCAGGAATCCGGATAAGAAAATTCTGTCTCCAACAACTGTTTCATATGATCATATTCGACTGAGTCATCTTTATGACCAAATGATTGTTTCTTTTGAAACACGAGTTCTGTCTACTTTCCACATGCGAATTGGACAGTTGTTTACAGAAACTAAAATCAGCTCCAAGCACGATGAAGCAAGTTCCTCGAGATGGGATTTACCTTCTACTTAATTTATTACCGAATAATTAAGATTTGCCGTCACCTTCAACTTAGCCGATCGGGCACAGTTCTGGATAGATTCAAGAATGTTCTGGATTAAAAGAGAGAGGGAGAGAGCTATCTAATAATTCAAAATCTAGTGAGCTAAAGAAAGGGTAAAAATGAATGAAATTCATGACGGTGTGAATCAAGGCTCCTTCCATGTGTGCCATATGCATGCTTGGAAAGCAAAAGCATCTGCTAAAAATCTCGATTTTCAATTATAATATTCTCGTGCATTATGAGCCCGATTGGTTAACTTGTCTACTGTTAAGCTCTCACTAAGAAAGAACAAAATCAAGTTTAGCTTAAGAAAGTGACGTAGGAACAGGATTGTTACAGAAAGAGGATAGGAAACACGGCATCCTTCACATGATAAGTTGCCATCATAGCTCTGCGCTTCTCTCTCTCTCTCTCTCTCTCTCTCTCTCTCTTTTATCATTCATAGCTTTCATGCCACTGCTTTCACGTTTGTCTTTGACTTTGAGTGCCATCAATTATTATCTGATTCATGGAATTCATATCGGTGCATAATCTTGAGCAAATTATATATACGTGTTATGTTAATCAAGTAGAAGACAAAATTCTTTCGCCACGTTACAATTGTTTTGACCGTATATGAGCCATGTATTTGTAATTAATTATCGTGGTTTCGTGACTTGATAGACAACCGTTTCTACCAATTTTTTTTAAAAAATTATTGATGATTAAGGTAATTTTAAATTAATATTTACACATTAAAACTACATGTCCTTGAAAGTTAATCCTTTTAAGAAATATTGATGAAAAAATGAATTACTTTTTCATGTTAATTTGACTATATCATAAAAAATAAAGAAAAAAACATTTTTTTTAATGTTTGGACCTATTTTTTTTATGTTTAGATCTATAATGAAAAATGACGTGTAAAATAATATTTTTGTGTTATTTACTTTAATAATAATAATAATAATAAATTATAATTTTTGAGTTATCAACTTTCTTTTATGTTAAGTTAATTGTATTCACTATAAAATAAACTACTTTATTATGTTTGGTTGTAACATAAAAAATTAATTGAAAATTATTTTTGTTTTATGATATCCATTAAAAAATAAATTACAAAATCCAACAATATGTAACAATTAAAACATAAACATGAAGTATTTAAACACAAATAAATCCATAATTCCAATGAAATAAATAACTTAATTATTATTATTATTTGATAATGAAATTTCAAGTTAAATTTGTAAAACAATAAAAATATTGAAAATGAGGATGAGAAGTAGTATAGAATGAACAAATAATGGAAAGTAAGTTTTTACATTACAAAAAGTGATGAACGGTAAATCTCAAAATACTTTAAATCAATAATATGCAAATATAAAGTATAGTGTTAACATATAACACGTACATTAAAAAAGTGTCTTTCCAAAAGTCGAAGAAAAACACTTCGATCCCCTCAGAAAGCATTATATCTTCCTTTGACTGTTTTTTTTTTATTAGCCTATTTCTAAAGAGCCACAAAAGACTAGAAAGGAAAAGAAAAACACTTTTCATCTAACAAATAAACATTAATAGATCTCTGGTCTAGGGACATTTAACTTACTATAATTTCAATTCCTAGAGGTTAACTTTTACAGGATATCAGAGTAATATGACTTCTTCCTAACTGTATTAAAAAGAAAAATTACACTCATTATGTGAATTACAATAGTAATTTAAAATATTTATTTTTTAATTTTAGTTTCATCCTTCTAGTTCTAGAATAAAAAAAATACATCTATTGTTAGGCAAAAAGCCTTTGTTGACTAGAGGTGGAAAACAACCATGAACAAAGAGATAAAATCCTTACAAAAATAAATAAATTTGTGGAAACTTATTAATCCTTTATTAGAAAAAAAAAACAGTTGAATATGGATGGATTTACATGATAAAATACAAGGTTGATGACATAATTGAAAACTTGAAAGCAGGATTGATGATGAAATGTTACACTCAAATCTATAACTTAAACCTATAAGATCAATTACACAAAGATTTTTACATTTATAGAAAAAATCAACATAGTTGAGGTTTTATGATCTTTATCTGTGAACTTAGATTGACTAATACAATATTTTCATTTGAAGAATACTTTTTTACATGATGAATTATCCAAAAACATTATAGCAATTAAGATCACACACCGTTTTTTTGAAGGAATTAATAGCAAGGTGTGTGTGTGTGTGTGTGTGTGTGTGTGTGTGTGTGAGGAAGACCTCACAACATTACTTTTGTCCATAGAATTTGAAATGAAAGACCAACGTCATTTAAAATGTTTTCTTAGAATCAAAGTTTCTTGATCTTATAAAAAATCTTTCTTTCTCAAAGAAAACATGCCATAAATCTTCTACAAGAGACAATTTTATTTTATTTTATTTTAATTGTGTACAATTTCTTATTGCTTATCCTTTTCTTACTACGGGTTGATTCCAATCAACTTAATACAAGCCTAGAACAGAGAAAGGTCGCTCGAGTGTTTGAATGAGAATCGTCACATATGATAATATGAAGCACGATTACCATGATTATAATTAACTTGCAAGCTAAAAAAATAATTTAATCATTAGTTTCTTTCACGCTAGAGGATCCGATTTATGCGTCATTGGAGATGCCTTTTGATACTCAACTTATGAATCATAGAAGCTCTGATCAACACCTCTCAGCTTGATCGATTTGTGAAGAATTTAGGGATGGATTTTGTAGTAGATGAAACACGTTTATGGTTTAAAGAACCCCCACCAGCTAATTCCAATTAACAGAGGGAAAAAGGCCTTCCCGCTGCCCCCCTCGATCTTTCAACTTGTAGAATCGCTGACATTCTTCTCTTCTGACATCATTTACGCGATCCCAATAGTGAAAGCAACTCACATAAAAGTTATCAAGCAGACAACTAAGACCAAAGCAAAGCTAGCTTCGAGGATGACATCATCTTCCATCTTTTTCTGTAAAAACAGTGTTGATTCACAGAGAACGCATCGAAATCCAATCATGCGATGGACTCGTCCATCTTCACTTTCATGCGGCCTGCCTTATTTTGATCAAATGACTCAGTGATGTTGATGATGATATGCCACGCACTTGCCGGATTTGAAGATATGATTGACCAGGCAGTGGTGAAGAAACTGATGCCTAGCATGCGAGAAGAGGCAAAATTGATTGCTGATAAATAATGAAAGGTCATCATTAACCTTCTTATTTGTCATCAATGGTTATAAGATCAACGGCATGATAATACTTGCACATCCTTCTACTCGTCGGTCTGCATAATTAAGTGATATATAGAAGCCAACTGAAAATGTAACTGGGATATCGAGCGCAAATTAAAATCAAGAAAAACTTGGATGATCGGCTTGTTAAGGATTCAGATCCATGGATATAAAGAAAATATAACATTTTTTGTGGTACGATTGTGCCTCTACCGAGGAACAACAGGAGAGAAAATTACTCTAATCAAATCAATACAAGTCTGAAGAACTCTCAACTTTAATTAAGCTTCCATTGAAAATACTTACTATTAAATAAAAAAAAAGTTTAACAGCGTGCATTCCATGCTTAAATCCTGTTGCTGCTCATGAACACATGATTTACTTGACCATCGAATCATAGCCCGTCTGATGATGTGTAGGTGTGATGATCTGTCCTGCAAAACAAATTCCTTGTATAGTCAGGGATCCTCTAATACTTAAATCAATGAACAAATAAATGAGAGGAAAATTACAGAGAAGAGAAATTAATGTTCCCATGCTCTTTTTTCTTTTTACTATTCAAAGGGAGTAAAAGTACACTCTGATCACTAAATGTTTTTAGATTTTCATTTTTGGTCCATATTTGGAGCATTTTGCATTTATGTTCTAAACTTCATTTGTTTTTATGTTTTAGTCCTTAACATTTAAGAAAAAAGAGAAAGTTGTTGATAATTTTGAGAGGAGAGGGAAAATTATTGATTTGCTACATTTCAACAACAAAAAATATTAATCTTAATATTATTGGGTTACATTTGATGATAGGAGTATCATTGAGGTGTTTTTGAGCTTTTATCTCGCAAAAAAAAAAAAAAACAGAAAATTAGGGTTAAGAACTTAGAATTTTTATTTATTTTGTGTTTTTTTGACTTTTTTTAATTTTTTGGGGTGGTAATTGATTTATTGAGTTTTTTAGGGTGTTTATTAGGTGTTTTTAGATGAAAGTATATTACAAAAAAGTTTTTTAGGTCTGAAAAATCTTTGTATGACTTTCCAACCATTTCTCCTTAGTCGAAAACTGAGCCATTAAACAATATGTTATTCGCCACTACAAACGGCTCAAAGTTTTTTTTTTTTAATAAAAGAGTAGACAACAGGCCATTTGTTTTTATGCGTCCAATTTCTTTGGTTTTTTTTATTTTTTTTTAGATTTTGATTCAGTTGTCCTGTAAATTAAATATTTAAAATGACATTTATATTATTATTTAATTTTTTCATAGTTTTTAAGTAATATTATAAATTTTTATGAGAGCGTTAAAAATTTATTTATTTTTAATTATTATATATCTAATGTGCAAATAAAATTAAAAATTTACTCATAAATATTCAATGATGATGCAATTTGTTTTTATTATCTTTAATATATCCTTGATATGATTTTATCTCATTAATTAATTTCCTTTTGTGTTCAATCACATACAAAAGTAACAAAAATGAATTGATTTTAGAGTCAATAAATTCTTTTTAAGATGGAAACCTATTAATTTTATTTTTTATTCAATTTAATTTATGATTTTTAAGCTTTAAATGATGTTCGAAGCTAGAAAATGATTTAATAGAGATTTTTAGAATGTTTTTAGATATTAAATGATGTTTGAAGCTTGAAAATGATTTAATAAAGATTTTTAGAATGTTTTTAGATTAAAATAAGTTTAAGATTTCATTTGGATTCGGTTTGATTTATGATTTTTTATACTTTATATATAAACCATTGTTTTTTTAATAGTAAAAGATCATAATTACTAATAAGTATGGCTGTTTCCGAGAGATGAGGCAGAGGCAGGAAGGTCATTGAGAAGTTAAAGAGAAAGCCCAGATAATGGAAGTGGCGTGATACTCAATTCAGGTATTCGTTAGTATTAATTCATTTGATGTTAAGGGACTTTTTTTTTTTTTTTGGGTTAAGGCTGAAAGCTCAAAGCTTAGTCATTTCTTACTGGGTATCTATGCTTGCTGATATGCCTGATGAAGAAATGAATGTATTTTGTTTTTAATTTAGTTCTCTGGTCGCTATTTAGTTTATTCGATCGATTCGTTGGAGATTCTATTAAATGAAGGCAAGCATAGTGAAGAATTTGAGCTCTTTTAGTGTTATGGGTTCCTTTGAAGTCTGTAAAAGTAAGCTGGATGATTTGGTTTTCTTGTTTCAGGTTTGGGTTGTCTGTGGGAATACTCTCTGTGCAGGTTAATAGCTTGAAGGATTGAATGTCTGCTCTATAATACATTTAACCTTATCATCTTTTATCCTTTGTGGGTATTATGGCCAATCATCCATCAGTGTGGTATGGTTGTGTGGGAGTGAAAGGCTTGACTTCCCTCGTTTTTTTGTGATGCCATTTCTTCACCTCAAGACGTACTGATTACGAGGCAAGCTGAAGCTAAGTTTTCTAATTGAATAGAAACGAAGAATTTACAACCAAATGGTTCAATAACCAGAGATTCGTTCTGGATTGTTCAACCTTGCCATGTAGATGCTGCCTGCCAAACCGACGACGATATTGAATAATTATCCGACTGCCAGCCAGACAAAACAAAGTCATGCATGCATGCATCATCAATGGTCTTAATAACCTGGAGCCTCTCTTAGTTCGTCAAATCCTCCTGTCTGCTTGTAACTACCATAGAAGAATTGATCAATATGTCCATAATATCCTTGACCATTTGCGACTTCCAGATCCATTCACATGGGGTTGCACTGTTAGATATTTCTCGCAGCAAGGCCAATTCAAGGAAGCCTTTAATCTCTGTGCTCAGATGCAGAGACAAGGGTTGTGTCAAGCGCATTTGATGTATCCTCTGCTTAATGGCGTATGCTAGGACCTTTTACAAGATGGTTGGAATATTGATCCACGCTCAAAGTTATAAATATGACTCTCTAGCTGTGTTTATGCTCAAACAGCCCTTGTGGATTTATATATAAAACTGGGTGATATGAGCACTGCACAGAAGGTTTTTGATGAGCTGGCGGAGAAGAATGTAGTCTCATGGAATTCAATTTTATCTGGGCATCTGAAATCTGGGGATTTACTAGAGGTTCAGTGGGTGTTTGACCAGATTCCAAGGAAAGATATCATATCCTGGAATTCAATGATATCAGGGTATGCAAAAATAGAGGACATGGACCGTGCATTGTTTTGTTTCAACAGATGCCAGAGAAAAACTATTTTCTTGGAATGCATTCATTAGTGTGTACGTTGATTTTGGGAACATAGAATCAGCACGGAGATTCTTTGATGCAATGCCCCAAAGAGACTGTTTCCTGGATCACAATGATTGTTGGGTGCTCAAAATGTGGAGATGTTGTTTTATCAGATAGCTAAGAAGGATCTGCTTACGTTTAATGCCGTGATATCTTGCTTTGCTCAGAATAGCCAACCGAAGAAGGCCTTTCAGTTGTTTAGCGAGATGGTTTAAGCTTATGCAAATATTCAGCCAGGTCAGATTGACTTTGGTGAGTGTTGTAACAGCTTGTTTACAACTGGGGGACAGGAGATTTGCGTCATGGCTAGTCATATGTAAATGATATTGGAACAGATATTGATGACCCGTTGGTTACTGCTTTGCATTACCTATATGCATAGTGTGGGAGTGTTGAACAGGCATATGATCTATTTCATGGCCTAAACAAGAAGGTTGCGGTTGCATATAGTGCAATGATCTCGGGATGTGGCATGAATGGAAAGGTTGCCGATGCCATCAAGTTGTTGGAAATGATGGTGGACACCCAAACTCGTCTGAATTTAGCTACCTTTACAGGGCTATTTACAGGCATGTAACCATGCCGGTCTGGTTGAAGAGGGCTACCGATTCTTTAGTTCCATGAAGGACCATGACCTGTACCTTCAATTGATCATTATGCAATCATGGTCACTCTTTTAGGGAGAGCTGGAAGATTACAAGAGGCATGTGAGCTGACCATGCCAATGCAGCCTCATTCTAGGGCCTGGGGGACTTTGCTGCTTGCCTGCAGCGTGCATAACAATGTTGAGTTTGGAGAAATTGCAGCTCAGCGTCGTTTTGATTTGGAGCCTAATGCAACTGCTTATTATTCTCTTCTTGCCAACATTCATTCCTCTGCTGGAAGGTGGGATGATGTCAGGAGATTGAGGAAGTTGTGGAAAGAGAAGAAACTGTCCAAGTTATCAGGGTGTAGTTAGATAGAATCAACGTATAACCCTTTGATAATTGAAGGATCAGATGCTAGTCTGTGAGACCTCGGAAATCATAGACCCCCCCTGCTCCAAATCTAGTTTTGGGATGGCAAATTAATTCGATTATCATGAATCTGCTTCGAGTTTTAAAATGCCTCAAGGCTTCATCAGGGAGGCCAATTC
>Ga0307517_10013324_pt1 | contig 11181 bp, 12 predicted proteins | sample 23_EM_MG_FD_194515 | JGI IMG/M metagenome (GOLD analysis project Ga0307517, IMG submission 194515) | Populus trichocarpa ectomycorrhiza microbial communities from riparian zone in the Pacific Northwest, United States - 23_EM | ecosystem: Host-associated > Plants > Roots > Unclassified | place... | reverse complement strand
CGTGAGTAGATTCCCCAGTTTTCTGGGGGGGGGGGGGACGCTCACCATCGACACACCAACCAGGATGCAAAACGATCCCGTTGTCAGCCGGGCGTCTGAACTCATGAGGCTGGGGTTAATGCCTTCTTGCAAGCAGGTTCGCGGTGGTTTGGTACGTCGTATTTTGCTTCAGTTCGAATCCTGAAGACCTTGACACCCAACCCTCACCCACTTTTTTTTTTTTTGCGTAGGATCTGTTCTCGATCGACATTTCGTCGTCGAAGGCTAAAGTGTAAAGTCGCGCTCCGCTTATTGGATGGTTCGAAGAAGGAGACCGAACTTATGTATTGTTTCGAAGAAAAACCTGTATAGTATGTGCTAAATTTATCGTTCTGTGTTATGTCGGTGTACGGACGCTGGTGCGTGTGATACCCTTCAAAGTAAGGCCCTTCGTCCCTCCATCACCCTGGAGTGGGTATAAAAAAAAAACCCCTTCTCGCACACAGGTGAGTACACTAACTTGGGTGTTCCAGGTGTTCAAACAAATAAAGATAAGCCTGTCCGGGCCCGTTCTCGCGCGGCAGTTTCGCGAGGGGATATAGTGCCTCCTCTCCCCACACTACCGCGTTTCTATCCCCCGACTCGGGAGATTATGCCATGGAACGTGTTTGGAACCTTTTTCCCGCCCTCACACGTAACGATTTGAACAACGTTTGAACCGGTGTGACCATTTCGATATTTCTAGTTATCCCCAACTAACCCCCAGATGTTCACGCCTTTGAGGGCTCCCTGAAACCCCCCCCCCCCCTCCAGTCCGAAACCCCCGAACCATTATAAGGCACTTTTCAGCGGTGTGTGTGATCACATTCTTCCCTCACCCGGAACTCTCCGAGGCCTAGTCTCAATCGCCTCCCCCCCCCCCTCCACGACAGCGCTCAGCGCATCACCGGCCCATCGCATACCATTCTCCGATCACGAAGGCTTTAGGAAAAAAGCTTTTTCGAAAGGTAGAATAGAGCCACCATGCCTGGAAAGGGAAAATGAATCCGCCAAGGGACTCCACGGCAAAAAAAAAAATCACGATTAGGAAAAACGTTTCGGTGCCAAACCTGAAACGTGGGCGGTTCGCATTGTACCCGACTGCCTCGATACGGAATCACGGCTTCTAGCGCGTGATGCGCTGCGCCGCGCGTTGTTCGAGGATTGCTTGAAACTTGAACCGCACAAAGCTTAGCAAAGTTTTGGGGAATGGTGTTTCAATTCCACGTTCAATGCTCCATATCGATCATCGTTGCGTTGATCGCTCGAGATATCCCCCCTCCAAGAGCTCAACGTCAACGTTCCGCCCTAGTAGCAGTCCGATTCCGATGCGTTAACATTATGGCAGGGCCCGCGGGTATCGATGGTAAAGGTACAAAAATGTCGTTGTGAAGTGTATGAAAGAAAAAAAATTCCGAAAGAAGATAAGATATGAGGGAGCAACTGTACACTGGCGTTCCATAGATAGATGTGGAGAGAGAAAGGGAAAGATACAATGTATATCACCAGTGAGGATCGTAAATAGGTTCAGAAATCCATGAAAGCGGCACTGGTCAACCGTCGCGACTCCTCGTCTTCGATGTCCTCAACGTTCTGAATCAAACATCCCCGATCCTGTACCATCCTGACCGTCGGTATCCGCACAGGTGATGGCGGTGGAGAAGGCAGCGTAGGCATGGGTGTTCTAGGGGCAACCCTCCGTGAAATCTTGAGCCCAAGACTGGCGATTACCGATTTGGATCTCGTGATCTTTGCCATGACTGCTCGAGACATGGGTTCTTTGTTTTCGTCGTTCGGTATAGACGTGAACTATGATGACAAAAGGGTCAGAACCTGTGGGAGAACGGACACCGAGGATTACGCTTACAAATAACGTTGAGCTCCTGGACCTTCCACCATCGAGCGGTTTGAGCGTGAAATCATTTGCAATATCGGTCCACCCAAAACTGAGCTCGCTGCTCGTCGACTTCGTTGAACTCGAACCCGAGTTCCTCCTGTTTGACGTCTTCTTCTTCTCCCTCTTCTCCACGAAGGCCTCGAAACCAGCGGAGCCCATCGTGTTGGCACTCTCCCTGTTCGGGGTCTGCGTCTTCGACTCGGTTGTGGTGGGCTCGGGGCTTTCGGGGATCGTCTCGTGGACGACATTCAAGTCCTCCGAGATACGACCGGTATCTGAGACCTTCCCAAACCGTGAGGACCAAGATTTACCGCTACTCGACGGGGTGATCATCGCATCCATCCTTTCCCTACTCTCGTCATCCCGAGGGGTTGAGATAGAAGAGGAGCTGGATGTCGTCACCGTCGGTGACAGCGCAGGTAAACTCGACTTGGTCGTCAGTGAGTGTACACTGCGTCTGTTCGGCGACATGCCGAGGGTAGCCTCCTCTGCGTTCCCCTTGGCACCGATGGTTGTGAGGTTGGTGGTTATTGGTGGTGGCCGCCTGCTCTCTCGGGGAGACAGAGTCGAAGGTGGCTCTGGCACGTTAACAGAGGGACACAGAGGCGAGTCGGGAAGAGGGATGTCAAGGGGGTCGACGGTTCCTGTGGGGGGGAGTAGGGGAAGTTTCTGAACAACTTGGCAGTCAGCGGTCAGCAGGAACTGAACGAAACCATGACAACGGACCTTTTCGATTTCGACGCCCTCTTCTGGAATATCAGGGAAAGTCCCCGGAATCGAATAGAGTGAGACTGGGCTCGTTGTATCGAGCAACGTGTGAGGAGACGCAGGAATGGTGAGGCCGAGAGACTTTTGCTCTCGAGCGTTGCCCGTGGAATCCGATTTGTTGGGACGTTCAGGGCACAGAGAATCGGAGGTAAGGCCATTCGAATCCTCGTTCCTTCCCTGCCACTCTCTTCGAATCTTCTCGGCAGTGGACAATTCGCCTCCTTCTGGTTGGTCCTGGGGGAGGGTGACAACGTGGCTGTACTTCTGATCAAGTTCCTCCTCCAGCTGAGAGAGATCCCTGGTAGGCATCAAACCACACCGGCGTAAAGCGGCCTGCTGTCGCCTTATAGCGGCGGAGTCCTGTGGAGCTGCAGGAACGGTAGAACATCGGTGGGCGGAAGGTTGAGTTGATGATGTGATCGCCGAATTTGCCAATTTTGGATGCAGTGTCGGGGGCTTGAGTTTAGTGGTGAATTTGCGCAAGATACTGGAGGGTGATTTGGATTTTGAGAACTGCGACCTGTGATTAAATAGAGAAAAGATGGTCAGAATCATCAACAATTCAGGGAGGGGTTATGGCGGAACGTTTGCGGGTGATCCATGGGGGGGGGGGGGGGGGACGGGATCAATTGATCCACAGAAGAGGAGCAGATAGTGCGTTCTGACCACTGGGACATCTTTAGGGGGAGAGAGGGGAGAGGAAACGCATACCTTGGAACGTCCTTCCATTCGCTCTGCTGGACCACGCTTGTCGACATCGTGTGTGGTGATGGTTACTGGACGGTAGGGGTATACTGTTAGGGAAAAATGATTGGGATTGTGGACCGGAGGGAGAAAGGATGGGAGGAGATGGGGGAGGGGGGGGGGGAGGAGAGAAGGAGAGGGGGAGGACAAGTGCAGTGAGCCATGATATAAACGGAAATAAAGAAGGGGTTTGGCGCAGGACCAGACGAACAACTCTGCGAACACTGCATGGAATCGGCCATCACATGATTACCTTCTCCTATGGAACCCGGGAGCATTCGCTGCTGATATGGATTCCCTAGAGTCCTATCGCTAAAGCAGATAACCCTTGCTGCGTATTTTCACTCCATCCTGGTAACCACAGAATCGAGCCCTCAATCAATGGGTCGAGAGGGCCGCTCCACCACCCACTCTTGTGGCGTTATCCCTCTTCGCCTTCTTCGCATGTTTTCTTCCCTTCATCACAGGATCAATAACGGCACCGGCTTCACATCACGTCAGAATCACCCACCTCCCCCCTTCAGTCGCAAGGACCCTCGCACCTGTTGTCCATCCTGTGTGAGAGGATAAGAGGATTCGGATGTTCCAAACGTTGCACTGGCCGACGTTGCGCCTCCGATCGGAAACAAGTAGCCCCGGCTGCCTCTTCGGTCTTCTCCCGATTTGCCGTTCGACAGGTTGTCTTGGCACGCGATGGTGACTATTCCACTTACGCTTGCTCTGACACAACGCCATGTGGGAGTGGCCGAACTCGAGTCCCCGGCACTCCACCCTCCTCTCGCTTTCCCCCTCTTTGGTCTCTGTGGCGGGCTCCGGTCTGTAGCAAAGCGTCGCCAAACCGGATCTTATCCTACCTAGACGCGGCAAACTGCACTTTCGGAACTCTTGGGAAAGTCCCCACAGCGCCTCCCGCCGTTTGCCCCACGTTTCGCATCAAACGATCGGATGGACAACCCAAAACTGGTTAGTACCCCACAGCCTCGGGGCCCGGGGCAGGTCTCGCCCTCAAACCATTTATAGCTCATGGCTTGGCATTAGTTGCCCACCCCTGAAGTTTTGTTATCCCCTTTGGGCGTTCCTGCGCACGCCTGGATCTCCTTCATAGGCCACAACAGGCCCACTTCGGTGAGGTGTTTCTATGCGCCGCGTGGCATCCTTTGGTGTATGTATATTCATTCCCCGCGGTGCGGTTCCTGGATCCGATTACGAGGAGAACCTCCTAGTGTTGATACGCTGGTCGAGGCCAGTTATGTATCTCTGATCTCCGACTTCCATCGGCCAATCAACAAACTGGTTTTAAATAGAAAACACGTGCGGGATTTTCACCCTATCCGCAAGCTTGCAGGTGATCCACGGAGGATAGCTTAGTTTAGTGAGACGTCTTTTCCTGACGATTCGGGATGCACCCCACCGACCCCATGATGATCTAGCATGAAACGTGAACCCTAAATTTTCCATCAACAACGTCGATCTCCAGGGGGGGGGGGTCGGGGGAGGTACAGTATGGGCCCCCGCAAAAGTTCGGCAATCTACGAGTCCGTATCCGATTTCCACTTCCATTCCATTTGGATTCTTGCCGTGGGAACTGATATCATTGAGTTTTTCCGCAACCGCGCGCACGGAACGGTGACCTTGCAAGCCTGAGGTGAGATACTTCCCAGTCTCGTGGTATCCCCACCTCGGCCTAATCCCGAATAAGGTGCAGGGTCGACTAGCGGAAGAACCCGGGACGCTGGTGCCCCGGTTTCAAGTTCAACAGACAAACCTGGGTTTATATCTTGGATGCACAGCGTGCGGTGCTCCGTCGGGGTTGTTTCGAGCAACCAGAAAATCTCAGGGGAGCTCATCAGCAACACCCTCTACCTTGGGTACTTGGCGCTACCCGAACTTTCTCTTAGTCGGCGAGGTGGGACGTTTTGATGCATGATGAACGGAGTGGGACGGTTCCGGGTTCACCATGTGATCGCTAGCACAAGCGACAAGGAAAGAGAGTGCGTCTCGCACTTCCCAATCTCTACCCCAGGGCAGCTGAAGAGGTGCCGTATTTGCGGTGCAGCCCGATGATGACGAGTTCGTGACGTTAGGCTAGGAGGTAACGTTACCCTTGACCGCCGTATCGTCCGACTTGAATACCACCCACCTGACGTCACGAACTTGCGTAAGATGACGTGCTTGGTGGGGAATGATTCAGAGGAATCGATAAGGTCCCTGGACAACAAAGGTCCCAGGAATTGCGGTACCCGGCTCTCGCGCCTCGACAAGTACCATTTGCTGAGGATAGTGGAAGTGATTTATAGGGATAGTAATACGACGTTGTGGTGCTCTTACGAGGTAGTGTGGGCGTTTCGAAATCGCCTCCTCCTCCTTAGCACCCGCAAGAGGTGTAAAGGGCATTGGCTATGATTCGACTGGTCGCGCGACCGACTCAGCGTTTCGCCATAGGCACATTGCCATCTCACGGAGAATGTCCGAGACACTTCGCAACTGTGGAAATTATACACACCTCCCTGCTCCGCACGATTCCGACAATCGCATATTCACCTGTGTTCACCTCTCTCTGATTTCCGTTTGGGATGCTCGACGAGATACCCACCGATGTCCCAAGTGCGAACCAAAGAGCGCTTTCGCATGCGATCCGACCGGTTGGTAGGGAAGGGTTTGGATCATGGGGTATGTCATAGCGCATTCGGTGGCATCCTTTTGCAGTGTTCAAAACCTTCCAATACGCCCGCACCAGTTTCTCTTTTGCACGGCAACCACGGGCTGATTTCGCTGTGAATCTCTCAGCATCGACCCGGCGGTCTCTTCAGTCCATGGAGTCGACGCCCACATTTGGCACCCGTGGCGTGGACAATACTCGACCCGGGAGGGGGGGGGGGTAGTCGGGGGGAGGGAATTCCCACGAGCTAGCATCCTCCCGGAGTCATCAGTAAATCGTGGAAAGTCTGATATATGCTGATGATCGAAGTGCTTCCCCAGCAAACCCGTTATAACTCGTTGCAACTCTCCCCGGTGGCGCTTAAGGCTGGGTTATGTAACGCGATACAACCCGTTGTAATCCTCTACGGAAGTGGCATGATGTTACAATTGTTTGCCGGACTTTCCACGATCTACTGATGGAATTAATTGATGGGAGGTGGCCCCTGGGAACCTGCCCCAGCTGCACCCGTGCCGTATGGAAGGGCAAATCCCACCCCCAGGCCAGGGGGGGGGGGGTCTGGGAAGGGGGTTTTACCCACCCAATGAATAGTCTCCCCATTGGCCTTATATTTCGTAACAATAATTTTACGGGAGGGGCGAACGGTGTCTCCGGCGCTAGTGCGGTGCACAACGTTCCATCTCAGTAACCAGAATCTCAGTTTCCCCAAAAGACATCCATCGATGTGGCCGTTGGGCTGGTGTGGACGCGATGTCGATCGATCACGCGAAATCCCAGTCATGTTGCCAATCACGACGACAAACAAGCTCGACTAAAAAAGGCGACCAACACCCCCCTGCTCTTGCGCCTCTGCTCTTGCATTTTTCCCGCTCTTAGCCCACTCAGGCAAAGTCCTTGCTCGTCATTCGTTGCATCTCATCGCTATTACATGTACGAATTCACCTGTGACTGATAACCTCTGCTAGTCACCATGTCGCAGGTCAAGTCCGTCATTCTCGCCGACGATAGACCCGCCAATCTGCCCCTTTCCGAGAACATCGTGCAACTGTGCCGAGACGCCGGGTATGACGTCCGCGGGATTCCCGTCATCGACGAGTCTCGCGGGGTTGCCTCTGCCTGGGTCAGGTATGGTCTGTCGGTGACGATGGGTGAGGCTCTCACACAGGACTGGGTTGGGCAAGTCCTTGACGCCAGGGGCCCCGATGCCGTCGTGCGAATCCCTAAGGTTTATCACGCTTTTTGAACACGGTGGCTTTGGCTATATCGTCATGGAGTACATCGATGGTTTGGCATGCGGCGACTCCGATGCTCTGCAGGTCGCTGCCACCGCGGAGTGTCTTATCCGTGTCACAGATCCGACCACTGCACCCGGACCTGTCTGTGGAGGTCCCATCACGCACAGGTTCTTCGTCGAATAGAAATCTTCCGTTACGTACGACACGGTTCAGGCGTTGGGAAACCATGTGAATGGAGTAAGGTCTTCCCATTATGCCTTGCTGACTCGCGGGAATGACAAATTCTCGCAAACGTGGATGTATCTCAACGGTTCAGCTTCAATGACGAAGTCCGCGATGGCCTACGTCTTTTGCCCCGCGACATAAATCGTACCAACTTCAAGAAAGTTCCACAGGGTAAGGTCGTAGCGCTCGACTTCGGCGCTACGTGTTTCTGGCCCCCCTCCTTCTCCGCCCTCGCAACGGCTGCGGGAGAAGACAATTTCACTCGGCTGGTGGCCCAGTATGTCGAGTATCCAGCATCAGCGGATCTCAAGGCGATGCTGGATGCCTCCTACTACTTGATTCCATTCGGCACAAACAATCTTGGTGAGTAACTAATCATTTCGTCGCATGTAGACTGATCTCATGGCTGGACGGGTGTTCCGCCCGAGCTCAAGCCCAAGCGAAACTAGCGCGCAATCGTCTTGGAAAATCTACGCGTCATGTGTCTATCTATGTCTTTGTCGTATTATGAACGCACTGTTGCTACTTCTCTATTCGGGCCTGCCTTGCGACTCTCTCTGATTTACGTTTGGGACGCTCGACGAGACGCCTACCGATGTTTCAAGCACGGACCAAAGAGCGCTTTCGCATGCGATCGGACGGTTGGTAGGGAAGGGTTTGGACCATGGGGTACGTCATAGCGTGTTCAGGGGCATCCTTTTGTGTTCAAAACCCTCCAATACGCCCGTACCAGTTTCTTTTTTTCATGGCAACCATGGGCTGATTTCGCTGTGGGTCTCTCAGCACCGACCCGGTGGTCTCTCCAGTCCATGGAGTCGACGCGCACATTTGGCACCCGTGGCGTAGACAACATGCAATGGTGGAATCCATCCCTTTCGAGGTGTCCCGTGAAAGATTCGGCACCCTAGAATCTATCATGACGGAATTATTTCACGAAACAGTGCGTGTGACGGTCTTGGCCTCGCTCTCGGGTTCCATTAGATCGATCCCAACAGATGCCGACTTCCGTCGCATGGGTTACGATCCCCGACGTAAATCTTTTCCCCCGGGTCACGTAGTGAAGCAGGCGACTGTGGATCGTGTGGCCGGTCACCGGCCCACCGGTGCAGGGAATCGCCGATCGAGGGTCATCGGTGGGTGGACCACGGGCCACATGGTTGATGGGCAAGGAATGTGACCGGGGGATGGGCCCTTGACTCAGGACCATGCGTGTATTCCCTGGTAAGTAAGCCCAATAGGCCCATGAAAGGCTGATTACTCTTTAATGACTTCCATGGCCAGTTCCCCCATGGTTGATGACTTCGCGCTAACGGACACGACGAATTTCGGTCCTCGAGGGCACATATAAGCAATCCTTTGCGCCCAAAATCTACCAACGCCACCGACATCATCACCACCGCCACAAACTCCACCCACCTCAGAACGAGCACAAATGCGCGCCTTCCCTCAAGAGCTCGTGGATATGGTGATCGACAAGCTTGCCGAAAAACTGGCCCCGGGGCAAGAACCCGGGCCCGGAATCTCAAACTACTCGACGGTGTCACGTCGGTGGCTTGCTCGAACGCAGAAACACCACTTCAGATTTATCCATTTCACTGGTCAGGTCGAACTGGAGATGTGGCGCGAGACCATCGAACCTGATCCTTCTGGTGTATCGCAGTATGTCTGCTGCATCATGTGGGAAAATATCTCTACGCTGGAGGGTTTCGGAGAACATATTCGCGCTTTCACCCGCGTCGAAGGGGTACAAATCAGCGAGTGCGAAATTCTTCGTTCGCTTCCCGATGTGGAGTCTCTCGCGCTGCTGGGATCGAGTTTGGTGAGGTTGGAGATCGATGCAGGGCGGACTACGCCGCGCATTATGGCTTCCCTGCTCGCTGGCCTTCCCCGCCTCCGCCAATTACACATCGACTTACTGGAAGTCGAGCACGACCGCGACGACACAATCGCATTCCCTTCCAGCATCCCATACTTCGAGGGCGCCGACGCCCTGAACCTCATGTTGAGGGATTATTTACCAGGAGAACTTGATTGGATTCCTCCCACCGCTCGGTTCGCCTATTTGTGGATCGGGAACTTGTGTATCCACCGCAATTGGGCGCGTGTGAGCCAATGGATCGCTTCTTCCGGCAGTATCCTCAAATATCTGAGCATCGGGTTGGACAAAGAGGGTACATCTCTCGACCTCTTGATAGCTCAACGTCATTTTCGATCACACCCCCCTCTGACTATGATTTCCTCCCAGGGTCCCCTTTTGAGCCCTTGGACCTCTCGGGGTGCACAGCGCTAGAAACCCTATTCCTCCCCGTTCCGCTCACCCAACCTGGAACATTCACCGACCTCGTCCTTCCCTCGATCTCCTCGCCTCGACTTTCCACAGTGATTCTGATGCTTCATGAGTTAGCTATCGAGCGAATCGACCCTCGAGCTTGGGAGACGATGGATGTGTATCTATGTCGGCTCGCTAAACGGTTCAAGGCTGCGCACGGCGGGAGAATGATGAAGGTGGAGGTATCAGTGTGCGATTGGAAAAACGTGTGGAATATGGAGCGGTTTAGGAGCGAGTGGCCTATGCCCAACTTGGAGAAAGAAGCGAAAGTAATCGTTCCGAAGTCGGTGGTTTGTCGTGGTGTCGGGGTCTGGCATCACTATCACGTACCAACTTTTGTGTAGTTTGGTTGATCTTCACCTTCTCTCTCTCTCTCTCTAGTCGCTTTGCCCGCAAAGGCCCTTCGGAGACGCTCAATATGCGTTGTGACTGTGGGAAACTTGCGATTTGTCGCGACCGCGACGATCCTCTCGGCCACGCTCTATTCTTTCAATCTGTCGCTCGAGACACATGAGACACCACTAACTCTCAGAGCACGCTTAGGAAGTACCGCGAATAACGCAGAAGCTCCGACGGAAGCCTTCAGTCACGGGTAGGCCTTGCAGATGGTGGGATGGGCCTCAGGTGTACTCCGACTCGTTCGTGGAAGCGGAAGGTCAGGTTCCCGTGCTATTCTATAAGATTTTGAGCAGAAACACCGGATGCTTTGGGGGACTCGGATTCGCTGACAATTGTGGCAGAAGTGGCCTGGCAACTTGAAGCGACGATGTGTGTTTGACATTGTTTGTCAAGAGCTCCATCAGTCATTCCGTTTACGGAAAACTTGTTAACTAGTGCGTTCTCTGAACACTTTGCTCCCAACCTACCTTGTCTTCGCGCCTTCACTATCGCGGCCCATTGAATGTCTTCGGCAGCATGGGCACAGCCTGAGGTCGATGGTTCGCTTGCGTTTAAATGGGGAGGGGGCGAATCCCAACCGTTACATCAACTCCCCACCGGTAAGGATGTGCAACCAACAGCCGCTTATTATTGATTTCGGTTTCCTCTGCCCCACCTATCGCCTACAAAAGTGCACGTTTCTCGTTTTAACTGTATTCCTCGCTAACTCATTTGTACTAGAGATCACGTTGTTTACAGACAGTCTCCGGCCTGTAAGTGATCCAATCTCGCGTTGACCTACATGCACCACTTGCGTGTCCCGATGGTAACGCCGTACATGGTAATCTTGTACCAATGAACCCACACGACACGCCGTCTCGACCCGTACTTTCTACAAACATAGATTTTTCGTGTCTCCGTCTTTCAC
>Ga0307517_10013323_pt1 | contig 11182 bp, 10 predicted proteins | sample 23_EM_MG_FD_194515 | JGI IMG/M metagenome (GOLD analysis project Ga0307517, IMG submission 194515) | Populus trichocarpa ectomycorrhiza microbial communities from riparian zone in the Pacific Northwest, United States - 23_EM | ecosystem: Host-associated > Plants > Roots > Unclassified | place... | reverse complement strand
CAATTCTATTTTGGTACAAAAAATTATTTTTGTTATTTTTTGGTCATTGGTTGAGAAGAGAGAGAGATAAAGATCACCTGATTTCAGCAATAGAGAGATAAACAAGTCGTTAACACCGATTTAGGCCACCAAAATGAGAGATATTTGTGTCAAATTGTTTCATTTGATGAGGGGAGTTCATATTAGGTGTTTTTGTACCTTAAAAGTTCATGAAAAAATAGATCTCGGCTTAGGTTGATTTTTTGTTTCAAGTTGAGTTAGGTTTTGAGGGCGGTTTTTTGAGGTCATGGATACGTTTATCATGGTTTTTAAGGTGTTTTATACGTGTTTTCGGGTCAAAAACGAGTTGAAAAACAGGTTTTTGGTCAAAAGAGCATAAACCCCAATTTTCTGGCCACCATAGTGGCCGAAATCTGGGAAAAACAGGCGACGTGTCATCTATTTTTTTTTTCAAAAATAAAGGGTGGATGTCTACCCCATGTGCAGATTAAAAAAAAAAGGTCCAGTTTCATGGGCTTGCCCTGGCAGGCCTGCACATGGCCCTTAGTGAAATGGACTAGGCGTGCTAGCCTGGCTTGCTAGGCCAGCAATACCTAACCTTTTTCTTTCTATTTTTTTATTTCAATTAATGCTTTTTTATTTTTTTTTAAAAAAAAACTTAATTATATTTAAATAAATAACCATTCTCTCTTTTATTCTATTTAAAGAGCCTCTTTTAAGTAATGATGATTTTTTTTTGTTATGCATTTAATTTTCGAAGAGATTTTTCTTATTCATCTATGATTTTTTTTTATATATTTTTTTTATAGATGAACTATGTTTTTTAAAATAAAAAATATTTATTTTCAGATGATATTTCTAATATTTGTAGCTTTACATATTATTTATTTGTTCTTTTATTTTATTCAATCAATTTAATATGTTTGTCTACTATTATCGTTTGATTAAATAAAAAAATATTTTAATAAACAAAAATTAGCAAACATAATCGGGTAAATGCCCTATCTTGCAAGATTAAATACATTGATCTACATTTGTCTCTCGGTTTTTCAAGTTTTGTTTCCAGGTGTCATTAATAATTTTTTATTTATTTATTAACGCACATAGTTCTCAATTTATTTGATTATATGTGTACATAAAATTTTTGATTTATTAGATTTTTTAAACTATAAAAATACGTTGAAAATACTTGCATATATAAAAATTTATTTTTAGATGATATTTCTAATATGTGTAGCTTTACATATTTTTTTTTATTTAATCAATTTAATATGTTTGTCTATTTCTATTATCATTTGATTAAATAAAAAATATTTTAATAAACAAAAATTAGGTCAATGTCCTATCTTGCGAGATTAAATATTTTGATATATATCTGTCTCTTGGTTTTTCAAGTTTTATTTTCAAGTGTCATTAATGATTTTTTTATTTATTTATCAGTACACATAGTTCTCAGTTTATTTGATTATATGTGTACATAAACCTTTTGATTTGTTAAATTTTTTAAACTATAAAAATACGTTGAAAAAACTTGCATATATAATTTTTTTATGGAAGATAAAAATATTTGACCCGCGCTCCGCCGCGGGTCACATAATTAGTGGCATCCTAAAGCATGTTTGAAACCCTCCTGTTGTTTTGCTGTTCCCATCTAGTTGCTGGCTTGTGGCTTCATGCGGGTCAAGTTTAATATTAATTATTAGTTAATTATTAACAGAAACTAATTCACCTTGGAAAAAACAAGAAAGTTAGTATAATGATTAATTTGTCATTCTCATAAAAAATTCTTGAACTAAATATTGAGGGCAGTTTGATCTTTTCACAAAGTTTATTAATCATTATCAAATTGATCATAGACAACTTGGTCTTTTTATAATGTTAAAGCATAGTAAAATGATTAAATTACTTATAAAATATTTTTTTAAAAAAAATAGCATACAAGGTCTTTTTCGTATTTTTAACTTGATTTTTTTAGTTATAATCAAGTTAGCTGAGAAGTGATTTAGTATTTTAATAAATATAAAATATAACAAAAAAAAAACAAAAGTGGTTGGCATGTGCAGCTCTTGTGTCAGCGTGTGGGAGGTGCTCATGGTCTTTTGATGGCGCGTGTGGCGCTCTTGACGTACAAAAACTTTCTTTTAGCGTGTCATTGGAATCATCGCGACATCTTCTTCTTGTTGGGTCTATATGTGGTGTTGGTAGCAGGGCGGTTTGTCGCTAGCGGTTCCTTTTTCCCTCCTTTCTCTCTCCACCCCTCGCAAATTATGCTAGTCATTCAAAATTTTAGAATTGTTTTCTTTTGATTTCTAATTTTTTTTCCTAGGTTTTTTTTTGTAAAATTTTGATTTGTTTACAATTTTATCATTCAATCTCAAATCGCAATATGTTTTTTTTTTTTTTTTAATTTGGCCTTTATTCTTTGGATTTTTTTTTCCTTTTATTAAATTGGTTTTTCATTTCACCCTTCAATAAAAAATATGTAGTTGTCTTCAAGTTTAGTTTTTTATTTCAATTTTGATCCTCATTCTTTTAATTGTTTTTTTTTGTTTTAGATCCTTCTGTATAATTGGATTTTTTTTTCAATTTCATCTTTCAACATTTGATTGGTTGAGAATTGGTGTGGATTTTCTAGATAAGGTGCTTTGATCTACTAATATAGGTCACGAGTTTGAAAAGTTAATGCAGGTCGACATCATTTTTTTTTCTTATTTTCTTTTTTTGTTTTCATCATTTGACATTGTTTTTTTTTTAAATGCGTTTTGTGATTTTCTTCATTTTCTTTTCTTTTAGGTTATCTTGGTTTTGTGATCTAGGTCGCAGGTCTAGCGAGTTAATGACACGATCAAAAGATTGATGTCTTATCCCAAGTGCAGGAGTGTCGAAGTAATAAATAACCCGACAAGACCGGGGTCAAACCATAGGAGGTCAATTATATAAAATTACAAATAATAAATGAAAAGGCATTGAAGAGAACTTTTGAGATGTGATATTGATGTAAGGATTAAACAAGAATAAAACAAATGTTAAAGTTAGATGATCTATTAATGATATTTCAAATAAGTATAATATAAACTCTTTTTATAACTTAACAGGAAACCACACACAAAAGAGGTTCCAATCAGATTATAAATTATTAACATGATTATATTAATTATCTTATTTGAGTAATGCCAATACTTGTAAATGTGGTAAGGTATTTATGGTGATAACTTATGTTAACAACAAATCAAGTTCCTTTCATAGCACAAGTGTCGGTTATACCATACAGTAGGCTATGAAAGTGTCAAGTATTTGTTGTACCAAGGGTTGTACAACACAAATCTAGATTAATCATCTTCATGTATATATGTAATGCGAATGTATTCTCAACAAGACATGAAGCAAGTTCTAGAGATACATATCATTGAAAGAATGCACAATCAAAGAATATAATGTTGAAGGCTCAAAAGCTTGCATTGGTATAACATTATAAAGTCAACATGACATATTTTCAAAGTCAATCCCTAAACCAATTAAACATTAAAACTTGCATGCATACTCATTCATTCGATTTATATCTTCATCTATCTCAATTAATCCTCATACACAATACTCATATTCTCATAAACTAATGAGAGTTCAAAAAGATCAAACGTAGATTTTTTTAAAAAAAAATAACAAAAAAAACCAAAATTCTCTTAATACCCCCCACACTTTAAACACAACATTGTCCTCAATGTTGAAATAAAAGAAAAGGAATATAAGAGAATGACAAAAATAAAGTAAAATACGAAAAATAAAAGATAAGGGAAAAAGAAAGCAAATCTGATTTTTTTTGTGTTGGGTTGCCTCCTAGTAAGCGTTTTTGTTCTATGTCATTGGCTTGACATGTGGCATGCTCATTCTTCATAGATTGGTTCAGCTAACTCCACAGAAACAGTGAGTTCTGTCGTCCAACCAGGAAAAAGTTTCAAACGCGAATGATAAAGTAGGACTTTGTCTCCAATATGAAACTCTTTTCTTGTAATCATTCGGTCATGAAAACTCTTAGTTTTTTCTTTGTAAATCCTTGCATTCTCATAAGCATCATTCTGAATCTCTTCCAACGTGATTCCTGTCTTTTTGGGCACCAAAAGGATAGGCGCCACCCATTTACTGTCTATGATGGGGTAAATGACTCATGCATCATGGGGGACAGTTTGCAAAGCTTGTAAAGCCAATGCTGATTCATGCACGTTTTGGGGAACATATATATGCCTCTCCATCTCTTTTATCTTAGTAAAATCATAGTCATAGCTTAAAGCTATGCTTAATCCATCCTCACAATCAAAATCACAAACTTGCTGCACACACTTATCAACTTGGTCATAGCCATAGCTCAAAGCTACGCTTAATCCATCCTCACTATCAAAATCACAAACTTGCTGCACACACTTATCAACTTAGTCACAACATGTGATAGAATAAACATTGCTATAAGGATATGTCATTGCATCATGAAAATTAAATTCAATTTTTTCATCTCCTACCTCTATAGACAAAGTATCCTTACCACAATCAATCTTTGTATTGGTAGTTTTCAAGAATGGTCTCCCAAACAATATAGGAGTGTTGTTTGATGAATCACATGAATCATGTTCCATATCAAGAATATAAAAGTTGCATGGAATAACCAAACTATCAATCTTGACTAAGACATTTTCTATCACACCAAGTGGATAAACAAAACTACAATCCGCAAGTTATATTACAATATTAGTTTTATTCAAAGGCTCTAGACTAAGAGAATCATAAACATGTTTAGGCATAACACTAATGGATGCATCTAAATCGTATAAAGCCCTTTTAAAACTAGCATTACCAATAACACATGGGATAGTAAACGCACCTGGGTCCTTTTGCTTCAAAGGCATATTCTTTTGAACAACAGCAGATACAACTTCACCCATACTTGCCATTTCATGACCTTTTAGCTTGTAGGCTCTCTTGGTAGTACACAACTTCTTTAAGAATTTGGCATATTTGGAAATTTGCTTGATCAAGCAAAGAAATGTTGAGTTCTATTTTCTTGAAAACCTCTAAAATATGTTTTTCTCTGTCCTTTTTCTTTGACCTAGAAGAACTCACAGGAAAGGGTGGAAATGTTTTAAAACTGGAATTCATTGAGTGAGGAGGGTGTTCAGTTTGTGAAGGAGGAGGGTGTTTCTTCTTAGTACTCAATTCGGTTTCTATCTCTTCTTCTTCCTCCATCTCAATTTGTTTTGACCTTTGCCTTTCAAGTTCTTTCCCACTTCACAGCATGATCGCACTAACATTCTCTTTTGGATTCAATGCTTGGGAGGCAATTTTCCATGCATTTGTGCTTTCAATTTCCCTACACTTGAAGCTACTTGCCCCATTTGCTTCTCCAAGTTGTGAATACTTGGCCTTGATTGCCTTATTGAGGTGGGTTCCCATAACATAAGTTGGGATGATCTCTCCATCCAGGATTGTACGTGTTGGAAAAGGGATCATATTTATGCTGGGGCTGTTCGTTGAATCCTCCATCAATTGCATGAGCTTGTTCAGTGTAATCTTCTTGCATTATTGGGCACATATCTGAGGTATGTCCTTGTAAGGAGCATATGCTACAAACTTTCACCTGTTGTACATTGCCAAAGAACGCACAAGAGAAGTAAGATCATTAACTTTATTTTCAAGGTTAAAAATACTTACCTCATTTACTCGTTTGTTTGCGAAGTCTCAACGGGTGCCAAACTATTTCGAGTTGGCTGCCATGTTCGAGATCAATTGGCGTGCAGCCTCGGGTGTCTTATCCACCAATGCCCCTCCACTTGCAGCATCAATGATACTACAGTCAGTAGGCATCAATCCTTCATAGAAATATTGAATGAGTAGCTGATCGGGTATTTGATGATGAGGGCATTGAATGCACAGTTGCTCAAATCTTTCCCAATACTCGGAGAGTGTCTCGCCATGAGATTGCGAATCCCACATATTTCTTTCCTTATATTGGCAACTCGAGATGTTGGGAAATACTTCTCAAGGAAAATCTTCTTCATGGCATTCCAAGTTCCAATAGAACCTGGGAGAATAGAGAAAAACCACGCCTTTGTTGCCCCTTTTAAAGAGAAAGGGAAAGCTTTCAACTTAACCTGTTCTTCGTCAACTCCATTCGGTTTCATGCCAACACAAACTATATTGAACTTCTTGAGATGAGTATGAGGATCTTCTCCTGAAAGACCATTGAATATTGGTAGAAAATGTATAAAACCAAATTTGAGCTCGAAGTTTACATTATTATCGATGTTTATGCATAATGGTTAATTTTCCACGTTAGGAGCAGCAAGCTCCTTGAGTGGTTGTTGTTGTGCAACAGCCATGGTGTTGACGCGAGCTTCCTTTCGTAACCTGCATAAAGTATTTTCTATTTCGAGATCCTCCTGCACTTGACTTTGGTTAGTAGAACGGGTTACAGGCATAAATCGTCAAGGAAACTCAAAAGAAACCAACCACACAAGAGATCGAAAACAATGCAAATTGTATGAAAATCCTACGTTAGAAAACTAAAACTGCCAAAAAATCCTTGAAAACAACGGAATTTGGCCTCAATAGGGTGGGGATAGTGGTAAACCACTTGTCTTGTTCAGAACGTTGTTTTCCATTAGGAAACAAAAGACCAATACCTAATTCCACCAAAAAAATCTGTTTTGAACAGTACCACTACCGTAAATGAACAGTACCGCAGCAAGCAAAAATTATGTTTCTCTTTTTTTTTCAGAAAAATAAATAACAATTACAACAAATAAAAATAACAGCACAAGAATCAACTAAAATTACTTCCCCGATAATGGCGCCAAAATTTGTTGCGATGTCGCGGTCGCACAAATTAATTACCCTAGATTAAAACACAACACACAAGATAGTATAGAGCAAGCAAGGGGTCGATCCCAGGAGGAAGGTTTAAGTCAGATTTTTATGCTAGATGATATGCAATTTGGGGGGGGGGGTTTGGACGTTATTTAGGCTAAAGCAAAAGAAAACAGAAAACTATCAAGCGAAATTAAATAAAATCAGAAAATTATCAAGAGAACAAACCTTGATCGCAAGTAAACATCCACCTACAGAAATCAGAACTGATCATGGAAACGAGACATCAATTTATATTCTGAATATTTATCTCTTCTTAATATTGGTTAGTCAACATATCCGCCGTATAACTAACCCTAACCATCAAACAACCACAGTGTCCACACTAGTAATTTAATTCAATGGCAGCCTTAAGAACTAGATAAATTGATTAATCAAGAAAACATAAATGTCCGCAATCTATGTTTGATTTGATTGAATGTTCTCTCTAAGATTAATAACGTAGACCCACCACAATTATTAAACTCAGTTGCTTCACAAGTTCATATACCACAACTCCGATTTTGATATCAAACTTAGCAATAGATTGTCTACAATAATGACTTAGAGTCCGCTCTAGCAATTAAAATAAACAATCATAGGAAAAATAAGTATAGGAGAACAAACATATTCATCATATAAACTGAAAAGAAAAGGTAAAATAGATCTCATAGTTCTTGAAATCCGAAGGTTTCCGTGTCCTTGCAAACAAGAAAAAGAGTTTAGCCTTGCATGTTTGTTGAACAACTAATCAAAAAGGAGGAATGCATGATTTCAGGTTTATGGAGGAGAAGGGGGCATTTTTATCTTCTTGGCTGGCTGCCCCCTTCTCTTCTCTCATTCTTTTTATATCCTAGGAAACCATAGTCTCTATTTTACAAAATAGCCCTCCCTTAAGTAGACAGTTTACATTTAAGTACTTCAATAACTATTTTCCTAAAAAAGGAGAAATAGCTTTGCATGAAATCTTCAAGTTTTGACTTAGAGGAGCTAAATTGCTAAAATAAAAACTTGGATGTTGGTTTAGATGCTTCGAAATGTAATTTGGAGTCGTTTCTTCACGAAACCTATTTGTTGGCAGAATTCAGTTGTCATCTTTGAAAACTCACATATCCCTCATATAACATCTTTTTTGGCTGAAATTTTGAGCGTTGATAGGTCTTTGAGTCAGGAATCCAAAAAAATTGAGTTTGCATCAATTAGACTTCTGTAGCTCCATATATTCAAGTCGGAATGGCCAAAGGTCAACATTGGTAGATTGTGAGGTTTGACTTTGAAGGCTGGGATTTCCATGCTCTTCCTTATTTTATTTTCTTACCTTAGATTTCTAGAAAGGTATGGATGTTATCTTTTCAATGCCATTAGAATCATGTCATTTCGACCTCTAGAGCTTATGCTCTGCACAAAACATTGACTGAATGTCAAATCTGTCAATTACCTTCAATTTACTCCTTTTTGCATCTTTCATCCAAAAGTGCCTTCAAAACATAAAACAAAGAATATCAAGGCATTTTATATATAAAACATAGGCAAAACACTAGTTAAATATAGGTGAAACTATCGAATAGTATGGTTGCATCAGGCATCCTAAATGGATAATCAGGATGAATAAATGACTAGCTTCGGCTAATAGCATCCTAAGTGGATGAGCAAGATGAACAAATGATTAGCTATGGCTAACAGCACCATAAGTGGATGACCAGGATGAGTAAATGACTAGCTTCGGCCAATAACATCCTAAATGGATGACCAGGATGAATAAACGATTGGCTTCGGCTAATGGCAACCTAAGAGGATAGTCGGATTTGAGTGTTATGAGTTAGTTTTAAGAACTAATGCGTTCATGTATACTACGTTTTGTATATACTAAGTATATGAAAGAACTATGATTGTTATTCTTTAAATAAAGAATAACATTAGTTTGGCTAACGGTATTTGAGATGAATGATCGGGTTTGAGTATTGTAATTAGCCTCGGTAATTAACAAATTATTAATGGTGGTATTTACATAAGTAAGGAGAAATGAAAGAATTATGCTCTTTTGGTCCATGAATGAAATGTAACGTTAATATTGCTTTATTATGTTCTCTTAAATTGCCTATAATTCTTGAAATTACCTTGTGTTGCAACAGGGACATCATACCAACATAGTGTGTAAGGAAATTTGTTTCACGACTCAAACATTTTGAAAAGAACTATATATTCGCATGTTATGGGTGATATGAGTTCTGCATGAACGGACGTGTTAATCACTCAATTAGTCGTCCGACCCCTTTTATAAAGACTAGTAATGAAAAATTGAAATGGAACAAGAATATGAATGTACGAACAAGTTGATATGATGTGTATGAATATACATATGAGGTATTCATCTAATAAGGATGTCATGTTGTGAAATTACATAAGGTCAGGATAACGAAAGTACTAGTTGTGTAACTTGTTGTTTGACACTCTTGTATGAACTCATGATGATAATGAGAATAGAACAAGAATGTGAATTTATGAGTATGTCAATATGATGTAATGTAAACCTATGAGTATGGAAATATAATATTATGGGCACGTGTATTGAGAATTCGTTCTATGGGAATGTTGATTTACATTATCCTACATAAATTGTGTCTTGTTAATGAACAAAATGCAATGATAAATCTGAAGAATGATATAGTGAAAAACATCCAGAAACCGAACGATTAAAAAAAAATTCTAGCGATTTTGGCAGTGAAAAAAGTCGGGTCGTTACATGAAAGTGTTGATGAGAAGACGATATGTGCCTAACCATTATTATAGCGATTTGTATCTGAAATTGCAGGGTTTGAATCAGGGTTCTAGGTCCGTGGATGAGTATTTCAAGAAGATGGAGATCATAATGATTCGGGCCAATGTGATTGAGGATAGGGAAACTACCGTGGCTAGATTTCTAAATGGGCTGAATAGAAAAATTATGAATGTTATAGAATTACAGCATTATATTGAATTGGAGGACATGGTCCATATGGCAATGAAGGTGGACAGGCAAATAAAGAGAAGGGGCATTACACATTTTTAGACCAATTCGGCTTTATCTTCCTTAACATGGAGGCCGAATTTGAAGATAAAGGGGGTTGTCCAGCCTAAGCCTTATGCAAAGGCCGAATCACCTAAGGCCAAAAAGGATGCTCATACGAATGGAAAAGGTAAATCTAAATCTCAACCTACTCGTGATAGAGATATTAAATGTTTTAAGTGTTTAGGGAAGGGGTACATTGCATCCCAATGTCCAAACCGAAGAGTTATGCTTACAAAAGATAATAGGGAGGTTGAATATGAAAGTGACAAATCTAAAAGTGAAGAGATGCCACCTTTGATGCATTATAGTGATGAGGAGATTGCATATCCTATTGAGGGGAGGCCTTGGTTATAAGGCGTGCGCTTAATGATGCAACCATATTATTCGATAGTTTCACCCACATTTAACCAGTGTTTAGCCTATGTTATATATATAAAATGCCTTGATATTCTTTATTTTATGTTTTGAAGGCACTTTTTGATGAAAGATGCAAAAAGGAGTAAATTGGAGGTAATTCGCAGATTTGATCTTCAGTCGATGTTTTGTGCAGAGCGTGAGCTCTAGAGGTTGGAATGAAGTGATTCCAGTGGGATTAAGAAGCTAACATCCATACCTTTCTGGAAATCTAAGGCAAGAAAATAAAATGAAGAAGAGCATGGAAATCGCAACTTTCAAAGTCAAATCTCGCAATCTGCTAATGTTGACCTTCAGCCATTCCAACTTGAATATCTGGAGCTACAGAAGTCCAATTGATGCAAACTCAATGTTTTTAGATTCCTGACTCAAATTTATATAACGCTCCAAATTTTAGACAAAAATGATCTTATATGAGGGAGATATGATTTTTCAAAGATGACAATTGAATTCTGCCAGCAAACAGGTTTTGTGAAGAAACGAGTCCAAATAACGTTCTGAAGCATCTAAACCGATATCCAAGTTTTTATTTCAGCAATTTAGCTCCTCTAAGTCAAAGCTTGAAGATTTCATGCAAGGCTATTTCTCCTTTTTTAGAAAAATAGTTATTAAAGTACTTAAATGTAAACTGTCTACTTAAGGGAGGACTATTTTGTAAAATAGAGACTAGGGTTTCCTAGGATATAAAAAGAATGGAGAAGAGAAAGGAGGCAGCAGCCAGCCAAGAAGAGAAAAACGCCCCCTTCCTCTAAGAAACCCTAAATCATGCATTCTTCCTTCTTTTTGATTAGTTGTTCAACAAACATGCAAGGCTAAACACTTTTTCTT
>Ga0307517_10013322_pt1 | contig 11183 bp, 9 predicted proteins | sample 23_EM_MG_FD_194515 | JGI IMG/M metagenome (GOLD analysis project Ga0307517, IMG submission 194515) | Populus trichocarpa ectomycorrhiza microbial communities from riparian zone in the Pacific Northwest, United States - 23_EM | ecosystem: Host-associated > Plants > Roots > Unclassified | place... | reverse complement strand
AACACAAATATATAATTTATTTGAGGTTGCTTGACTTTTTTATTTTACTTCGTCTTCCCTTAATTCCAGTGGAGGAACTGTTGAATCCGTAATAGCTTTTGATAGAGAAAATATTTTTAAAAACAATACTGTAACACGCCTCCATTGTTTCTTCACCAGCAACAAGTGTCCTCTATCCAATTCCGTGTGCAATGTATGGCACACGCTGTGTATCGAGCCACCAGAAAATATTAATATATGAAAAATTCAAAAGAAATATTTAAAAAAAAATCGTAAAATCATGTGCTAAAAAACACCCATTATTCCTTAAAATATCACTCGGGGGTCTTTATTACGTGGTCATTCGGTGGTTGCTCGAATCATTTGGGAGTCGAGACTTGAAAGCATAGATGTTGATTCGGATTCGGACTCCCCGAAAGCAGACCATTCGAATGAACAAGCTGTAAAGTTACAGCTTTTTTTATTTCCCTTTTTCAAACTTAATTTAGTACTGATCATAATTGCTGCAGCCCAAGAAGAATAAGAACCTGTGCAGCATGGATTTGATGGAATTTTGCAAAAATGGAGAGATTTCTTAATTTATTTGAGGGATGTCGGTTAGGGCTTGTTTGGGGTTCTGAGAATATAAGGCAAAGATTGGCCACACCAATCGAAATGGATGGATCCCTTGTTATATATTACGAACCACATTTTGTTGACAAGATTTATATATATTATCATAACCCCTGTTAATTTATATATATATATATATATATATATATATTATTCTTTGAGAATTAATATCTATATATGTTTTCCTTAAATCTTTATATTTCTACACAATTTACTCGTTTGTTAGTTTACGTACATAAATGGTCACATCTTCACTTTTTATTTTATTTTTGGATCTTGTTGTTAAGAATATTTTAGAATAAGCTTTGATATATATATATATATATATATATAGTGATTAAATTCGTTCTTGGTAAGAAACTTAGATCCTAAGCAGGTTATTATATCTAGGTGGTGCACATGTTCACGATTAATTATCTTTTTTATCCCTTTAGAAGTTCACCCCTTTAATTCTTATGATGAATTATTAAATTATATATCCCAATAATATATATAAAAGATCAACTTACCAGTTGAGGCGTGCAAATTCACTCTCTTGAAAAGTAGATCGCGCTCCTCAGAGATTATTTTTTATAAAGATTTTAGAGAAAAAATCTCTTTTATAATTAATAATCCATTTTCAAGAAATAATTTTGTTATAATATTCTTGAAAGGTGGGTTATATCATATTAATTTATAGTATAAAATATAACCAGTTTAATATAGTTATTGTGACTTAAAACCCCAAATAAATCTGCAATTAAAATTTGATTAATAAATATATAACTATTAATAAATCTGCAATATTACTTGATTCCTTGCAAGCTTTTCTTCCAATTCTTCCTTTTCTTTCCAATTTTGTACGGGGCTGGAAGGTAATATATTTTTTGAGGAAAAAAATAACGATATAATTAAGAAAAATAAATGTAATTAACAAAATATATTCAGTGGAAAGAAAATCACTACGTTTATAGTTTTAATTATACAATTCACCTTCCCAAAAAAAAGAAAGTCATCAAATTAAGAAACAGTCTTCAATTATGGATCAGTAAAAGATTTGCATTTTGCTTTCTTTCTTTGAACTTGACAGAATATATGTGCAGTTAATGAGCATGAATCTGGCTAAATCAACAATCTATTAATGTTAAATTGGTTTTAGCCGATGGTTAATTACTCCTCTCGAAAAGGGGGGAGGCTATGTTCAGAAATTAATCAAATTAACCAGATATATAGTACATTAATGGTGAAGAGATTCTTACATTAATTAGACCTCAGAAAGAAAATGGTCCAAATTCAAGCAAGAGGTGGTTATTACCATGTATATAAATTAATGTTAATTATACTGAAATACGATTCACCTAAAGATTTTCTTAACCAAGTGAAAGGATTTAAAAGGAAAATCCATGCCAGCCGAAGATCAGTACTAGATGAGAATCGATGTACATTGAATGGAAATACGAATATGCATCGAATCCATTCAAGATACGAAGATACGAACTCCAAAAATACTCCTTGCATGCATCCGAATAAATATAGTAAGGCAATAATTACTCTCAAAATCTGTAGATATTTATACAGCCCAATCCCACCTTGAATCCATCAAGCAAACATCCTCGACGTCTCTATAGCTAGGCTGAATATTCCTATAATGGCAGCTTTTCGATCTCCTCTCTCTTTTGCTCTAGCAATTGCACTTCTGTGTGTTTCTGGCTTTGGCTGCATCTATGCCCGCAAAGTTGGCTTCACTGTGGACCTAATCCACCGTGATTCACCACTGTCCCCTTTCTACAACTCTGAAGAGACTGACCTCCAGCGTATCAACAATGCTTTGCGTCGATCCATTAGTCGTGTCCACCACTTCGATCCAATTGCTGCTGCTTCGGTCTCTCCTAAAGCGGCTGAATCTGATGTTACATCCAACAGAGGTGAATACCTCATGAGTTTATCCTTGGGCACACCGCCTTTTAAGATTATGGGTATAGCAGATACAGGAAGTGATCTGATATGGACACAGTGCAAGCCATGCGAGAGATGTTACAAACAAGTGGATCCTCTTTTTGATCCAAAGTCTTCCAAAACTTATAGAGATTTTTCTTGTGACGCAAGGCAATGTAGCTTGCTGGATCAAAGTACTTGCTCTGGTAATATTTGCCAATACCAATATTCTTATGGTGATCGATCGTACACCATGGGAAATGTTGCTTCTGATACTATCACTTTGGATTCCACAACAGGCAGTCCAGTGTCTTTCCCTAAAACTGTCATTGGTTGTGGACACGAAAATGATGGAACCTTCAGTGACAAAGGTTCAGGTATCGTTGGCCTTGGAGCCGGTCCACTGTCCCTTATTTCTCAAATGGGTTCTTCAGTCGGTGGCAAATTCTCCTACTGTTTGGTGCCACTTTCCTCCCGAGCTGGAAACTCGAGCAAACTAAACTTTGGTAGCAACGCTGTTGTTTCAGGTCCTGGAGTTCAATCTACCCCATTATTATCTTCAGAAACCATGTCCAGCTTCTACTTTCTAACTCTAGAAGCCATGAGTGTTGGAAATGAGAGAATAAAATTCGGTGATTCTTCTTTGGGAACCGGTGAGGGAAACATCATCATTGATTCAGGTACAACTTTGACAATTGTTCCAGATGATTTCTTCTCCAATCTTTCAACAGCGGTAGGCAATCAAGTTGAGGGACGGCGTGCTGAGGACCCAAGTGGATTTCTGAGTGTTTGTTATAGCGCTACTTCTGATCTCAAGGTTCCTGCAATCACTGCACATTTCACTGGTGCGGATGTGAAACTTAAACCCATTAACACCTTCGTTCAAGTTTCAGACGATGTTGTGTGCTTGGCCTTCGCCTCTACTACATCAGGAATTTCAATCTACGGAAACGTTGCACAAATGAACTTCTTGGTAGAATATAACATTCAAGGGAAGTCCCTGTCTTTTAAGCCAACAGATTGCACCAAAAAGTAATTCGGTAGCCATATGATAAATTTACGTTTTATTGCTTTGCGCACGTGTTAACAATATATCCACATTTGTATTGCTGGCCTCTGTTCTGAGATCAAAATCTAAACCAGTATTTTTTTTTTTTCCGTATCCTTTATCTGTGTGTTATATTTTGCCTTTCATCCACAGAGTTGAGTGCATGGATTGTAGGGAATGAGGGGAGAACAAAGGAAATTTATAGGGACGAAATTTAATCTCTTTTATTAGGGTATTAAAATGAGGAAATGAAGGAGATTATTAAAGCTTTTTGGATTGTAATAGTAGTTATAGTTAAAAATATTTTTTTATTTATAAATATATTAAAATAATATTTTTTTATTTTTAAAAAATTATTTTTCACATCATATTAAAATAATCTAAAAATATATTAAAAATTTTATTTTTAACAAAAAAAAAATAAAATCATTTGCATACAAACAAGCACTAAAATTCATATAATGCCACCCGCCACGCCCACAACGGTTATAATTACTGCTGAAAGTTGACGGTGATGGTATAAATATGTCAATAACATAACTGAATCTTAACTGTGCATGTCCAAGTCGATGGTTATACAGGAAATCTCAACTTTACAGTCTAAATGCATACAAAATAATACAGACACCTATTCATATGTCATTACAATGGGCATTAATGGGTCTCAACTTGTTCCGTAGTCTAACAATTCCCACCTGAATGGACGGAACACATACAGTACCTCAGGACAACTCTTGAATAAAAGAGCCACACAGACACAAACCGCAGCAATTGCCACCATTGAGAACATTGCAGGCCTGTACAGCTGAGACCTGCTGGCTGTTCCATAAACCACCTTCTGACTGCAAAGCTTGCAGTTGCGCTGAATGGGTCTCAATTCTGTATGTCCAATCTCAAAGCCACTGGTCAACCCTTCATTTTGCTTCTCGTTAATGGCAATGTTACTGTTTGAAAGATTGCTAGGGATGTCAAGCACCACATGCCCAACAACTTGTCTCTTACTTTTCTTTTGTACCAGATGGATGTATGAGTAGTGACCACGCAAGCGAGCATAATCTTCAGGCGAGAAGCCTGTGCTGTCACGGGCATTCTTCCATGCTACAATACCCACCTGAAATATAACATACAAGTGAAGTCTTATATAAAACGAAGACAAACTAAAAATCCCCGCCAGATATGTAACAGTGATTGAGAAGCAGTCTTGGGTTCAATTTCCAAGATGTAATTCAATGACTGCTGATAAAAAATTTTTGCTTCCTGTCCAGACATGATTTTTTTTTTTAAAAAAAAAAAAAAAACAAATGAAAGCACCACGAGGAATGGAAAACCATCCACTGGCTATGCAAAATAAAGACAAGTAATATAAACCTTGAGAAGTGGAATGAAAACAAAACAAGGCCGCTATATTAAAGGCCAGAATATAAAACAATCAAATGAAGCAAGATTTCACTTCAAGACATCGTCTATCATCACTAAATTGAATTAAAAAGAGAACTCCAGGAACAATATAAAATGAGGGGAACATATAGCTAAATCAACACCCTCCTGATTAACTTCTCGATCTAAAGCGATCCTGCTCATCAAATTAGGTTTGCAAATCAAGCAATCAAAAAAGATTAGATTATATTTCAATTACTATCACTGATTATTGCTGTGACAACATAAGTATGAACACAGTGATCCAGATTGAAGAGGCGCAGAAAATACAACTGGTGGTGGTAAATATTCATGCCAGAGTACAAATGCAAAATTTATGAGAAAGCTCTCCTCAGAAGGTCCAGAAATTAGTTTATTAGAAAAAGAATTACCATTCCAGGATCTTCAGTTAATGCATCCAGTACATCTTCAGAACCATCTTTACCAGCTGCAATGTGAAGAGGTGTCAAACCAGCAGGGCCTATGACATCTGGCGTAAACAAAATGCTCTCATGGCTTCCACCATCCAGTGCCTTGTCTTTGGATCCAAATTTATCAGGAACATATCTTAATAGGAGCTCCACAAGAGACCTAGAATTCCTCCTCACAGCTCTGTGAAGAAGACCCATTTCTGATAATGCTTCATTCAGAGACAACTGGTCTCCAGTACAAACAATTCCGTTGTGCAGTATGTTCAAGAGTTTTCTTACAACAGCACACCATTCATGGTCCATGGAGAACTCCATGAGCCAATTGAATCTTCTTAAAGGGAAGAGATCCATGCTAGGATTCAAGTGGCCCAATCTGGACTTTAGCTGGCTTCTGTGAAGAAGCCAGCCCATTTCATGAACGAAGTCTGTCGCTTGATTTTTGGCTTCCATTTTTTCAGTTTCCCCAAAATCTGCATCTGTTTCAGTAAACTCCAATGCACCCTCAAGCATGCGAATCTCTGAACATACATCTTCCTCTGCAACTAAAAAGGGAAAGAAGCTGCTGCTAAAGCCATGATCTTCGATCTGGATAGAAAAAAGATTGAACTTAGCATACAGAGAGGCACACTCAAAAAAGTACAAGTATTCTACGAAAGCAAATTTGCAAATGCTTGAAAATACTAAAGAATCGAGATGACTCAACATAGGGGTTAGTTTAAAATACAGTTTCAAGAAAAGAATTATCCTTGAGAGAGTAATGAATTTCGCTCCAGACAAGCGTAGATACATCTAGTTCATAATCTCCTTGAGATAGTAATGAAGTTATCCCCAAATCAACCTAGATATATCTAATTCACAACATTCAAAGTACTTCAATAGTCAATCTGTTCACTTATTAAGTTCCACTTTAATAAACACACGTATTCAGTGGAAATAAGAAAAAAAAAATCTTAGATTCGAAACTAGCATATATCCAATGCTGAATAAGTAAGGATAAGAAAAGAACAGGATTGAGATGAGAAGCAGAAGGCAACACCTCAATGAATCCTCTTCCAGTCAATGTGGGGATAGAGCAAGATAAGTTCACACATTGGACCTCATCATGACCTTTGAAGCTACCAACATCATCCATCAACTCCTGAGCATTATCTTGAACCATATAGTTCCCTTCTACCGCACAGAGTAATCTGAAAAACAGGAGGAAAGCACAAAGGTAGCTTAGTGGCACATTAAACCAACACAATAAAAAAGAGACTGCACAAAATATAGGAAGCCAAAGCTTCTTCTTAAACAATTCTATGTCATATGAAAACCAGCAATCATCACCTTGTGGCAGGCCGAGACAAGTTGATGCCCTTAATACAAAATTTAGCTTTCTCAGATGCAGATATGGCAATTGGCTTGACACTCAAAATTTTGCTATAGTTGTTGCTTCTGAGAGGTAAGGATGTATCAACAACAACCTGACCTGCAACACAAAATTCACAATATTTCATTCATAAGTCTTGTTATTACTAAACCATTCTTCTAGATTTCTAAATTACTTGGACAATCAAAGGCAACAGACCATTATAAACAAATGCTATCTGATTTTGCACCCTAATGTAGACCCATCCAGTTCTCCAGAAAGTGTTGTCCGATACATCCAGAAGCCTGCTCAAACTGGAGCCAAGATCACAGCAAAGCTATACACAGGAAAAGTAAATTGTAAGGCCACAAATGTTGTCTGGAGAAGTTTGGATCAATAACAATGATCAGAGTGCATGAAGCTTACTTCCGCCCATGCAGCCTCAGCCTGACGAAGATAAATGGTCAGAATGATACAGCCAGGCCTAATGTAGCTTTCAATATCAGTGGGACTATGAGATAGCCAGTCCAGAATCTGAAAACCCAAACATTTCAGAGAATCATATTTTGTAAGGAAAGAAACATCAAACAGCAGCACTGAACAAATTAAATTTTGAGTACCTGGGAACGCAGGACAAAAGGAAAATCATTTGGTTCTTTCCCAAATAATTTAAAAACTATTCGATCTGTGCGGCTCTGAATGGTAGAAAAGGGAAAAAGTTTACTGATGAAAGTCAAAAGACAGAACAGATGCTTCATCTGCATAATGAAATATAAATCTAGGGACAAATACAAGAAATCAACATTTCACCAAGTCTCAGCTGAAAGGTGAGATGTTCTTCTAAAAAGAAATGCCTTACTATTTAAAATGGAAAATCTTGGGACAATTGTGCTACTATAGAATGATATAACATCGTAGTGCTAAAATATTACTTTCAATGGGACTATAGGAATATATTCTTGGTGCCAGCATACCTGAGCTTCTCCACTGGAACTAGAAGGTGACTGTGCGGAAGCTGAATCTGAATTTCCACTTGTCTGAGGAGGACTCGACTGACGGGAGTCTTGTTGTACCCATGAAGGGCAATCAAGGGAGCTAGTCATTGCATTCACAGGAGCAGGTGATCTCTCTATATCTTCAATGCCATCATCTGAGTCAATATAAATGTCATTCAAATCAAAGTTGTTCATCTTGACCTGTCCTGCTGTACTCTCTCGAACTTCTGAATACGTTGCAAAGTTGTTTGGGATGCTAGGTTTCAAGGAAGATGCGGTCTGTATGTTTGCACCATTAGCATCATGCAAATGCTTAACTTGTTGCGGCATACCAGACATAGGTACTGTCAGGTGCTGTTTTAAAGGCTTTGAGGGTCCTTCACCATTTGAGAGTAAAGTTGAATCTACCGCTGAGTTTCCAAATGATGTGCTCAAATCTCGAGGTTCCTGCAATTGTCCAAAGATGTTTCCTCCTCTATGTTCAACGTCATGGCTTGCAAGGCTCCTTAAAAGATGAGATAACAGATCCTGATCAGTTGTCTGGTCTGACCTATTGGCTGCAGTTCAAAAGGGACAGAATTATTAAATATCAAATACACGTTACTCATCCAACAAGATAATACAGGGTGACCCAGGTTTAGAGGGAGCAAATGAAGCCCACAACACGAAACAGCAAATCAAGGTAATATCAATGGACAAAGTGGGAATCCTCGAGGAATTAATTCTGATAAGTTCTAATAGGAGAAGCATGGAGTTCCTTACAATGCATGTTTGAGAGTATCCTCAAGAGACTTATCAACAGATAGCCACTGGTCTGATCATCATTCATCGAACTTCCATTGCCAACAGTATCAGGATTTGTCTTCCTCCTCCTTTTATTATGGCCAGCCAGACGTCTACGACAACTTCTCTTTCCTTCATCGAACTCTTGAAGGACATGAAACCTGCAAAAAAGTTGACACGGCATCGGTTAAAAGAATTTTTTCGGAGGAATATAAGGTACTGCAAACCATAATATGTATAAGATATCACTATTTATGTTCAAAATATGTACCCGTTCTAATATAGCAGTAAATAACCAATAAAGATCAGAGCATCGAGCATTTAAACACATACCTACTGCACTGCTGACAGAAACGCTGCATAGCATTTCCCACGAGAGCTTTGCTAGCCTTGGAATGCATCTCGCAAACCTTATGCCTCCTGTGATAATCCTTGGCATTGCTCAGATCAACCCCACAATCCTCCACCTGACAAACTGCACGGCTCAAGCCACTCCCAACTAATTTCGTCTTCTTTCCGATGCTTCCCTCCCAATTCCCTGCATCCCTTTCACCACCAAGCTTCAAACTAAGGCCACCAGTTTCTCGATCATTCAAATTGTCATCATCAATGACAACAACCCTTCTCCTTTTCTCCAATTCCCTCTTTCCTTTCTCAGCTCCCAGATTCACTTCATCGGAGCATGAGGATGAACTGTTGGACGAATTACCGGTGGCCAGAATTCCTGTCCCGACCCCATGAGAGGAAAACTGCCTACTGATACCGGTTGATGGTACCGGATTCAAAGGGCTTGCAATAAAAAGATCGCCATCCCATTTCCAATCATTCAAATCCCATTCTAAACCTCTCTTCCCTACTGTCCGCATATCGGAGGGGGGCGTAGCATAGAAATGATGAGCTTCACCTCCAAATCTAGCCTCCATAACGAGTACCCAAAAGATCCAAAATTTCACAAACTGAACCAACACTGAGAACTAAAAAGAAAAACAGCAAAACCCCAGATAAACTAAACCAAAAAAGACGAAAGATTTAAATGAAAATCACACCTAATCAGCGTCGCTTCTTCCCCAAAAGTACAAAAAAACCACACCCACACACCCATGATTCCAGTTAACCGCAACCCACATACCAGATTACCCTTTAATCAAACTACCTATCCCTCCAAAACCCACTTAACAAAAAACCAAAAACCCTTACCCGACTTCCAGCTCTAGAATTTCCTCAATTGAATCAATCATAGAAAGAAAAGTAAGCAAAAAAAGACTTCACTTGCCAGGAAGTAATTTAATAATCCTGTCTAAAGAGAAGGAAAAGAGATCGGACTTGTTGCCGGAAAGTGATGTCAAGTGAGCGAAAAGGTGGTGTAATGATGACGATGATGATGTAGAAGAGATGTGGAAATGGTAAGGTGAGAGGTATAGTACATAGAAAGATAGAAGCAATCAACAATCTTTAGTGCTTTTATTTACCTAGACATGAAAGTAAAAAAAAAAGTAATGTGGAATGAGAGGGGGGGAGAGAGACAACAACAGTACCATCCAACAACACCAAAATGGTGGGTCCCTTCTCACACCGCGTGTCTCTCTCGCCCTTCCCGGAACCAAAACTCACAAAAAGAAAAAGATGCCTTCTTCCCCCACTTTTTTTTTCTTCTTTCTTCTGTTATTTTCCTCTCACCTCATTCATGTTGTCGTAGCTGTTGTTGTTGCGTGGACTGCTACTAAGCAATGAAAAACAGTGTTGATACGATGGTAGTTTTGATAACACCCCATATTTCTTAGTTTTGAAAGTTTTTTTGACCAGCAATGAAATGAAGTTTTGGAAAAGTGTTTTCGAGACTTGTTTGTAACAGTTTCAATCATGCCAAAAGACAGCTCTAACAAGCGAAAGCTATCTTGGTTTTACCAGTTTGAGATCATTTGATACGATGGTAGTTTTTGTAGTGTACAGGTATATATATATATATATTGCATTGTTTCTTTGTAAAAATTAAAATAATCTATCAAAAGACATGTTACTTTTTTTTTCAAGATCTGTTGTATCGTGAAATATTTTTTTCTGAAAACAGAAAGTTAAGCTTTTTTTCATATCTAAGAAAGAGTGTTTGCTAAAAAAAAGCTGAGGTAGGGAAGCATATGGATATTCAAGATTGTGATAGCAATGATGATTTAAGGTATTTTTTATTTAGAAATGCATTAAAATATAGTTTTTTTAATTTTAAAATATTATTTTTGACATCAAAATAATCTGAAAATATAAAAAAAAAATTATTTTAAGTAAAAAAATAAATTTAAATTTTTTAAAAATACGATGCAATTCAAAACACAGACAAAGTCTTAGCTATAAAATACAAACATGTCTTACAGATCAATCTAAAATCTAGTTGATTCAAGTTTAGACTAGACTGAGTTAAAAATAATATAAAATGAAATTTACTTGATGGAACCAAGGTTAACACATGTACTACATTAAATATAGACAAAAATCCATTAATTTTTCTAGTCTAAACAATATTATTTTAATTTTTTTAAAATTAACTTCAATTAACCTTTTCTTAACCTTCTCAACTCAACTCAACTCATGAATCAAGTCTTACACAGGTTGGGTTTTAAGCTGCCAAGTACAAACATTAGTCA
>Ga0307517_10013321_pt1 | contig 11184 bp, 4 predicted proteins | sample 23_EM_MG_FD_194515 | JGI IMG/M metagenome (GOLD analysis project Ga0307517, IMG submission 194515) | Populus trichocarpa ectomycorrhiza microbial communities from riparian zone in the Pacific Northwest, United States - 23_EM | ecosystem: Host-associated > Plants > Roots > Unclassified | place... | reverse complement strand
TAGAAAGAAAATGTTATTATTGTTATTGTTTATGTTAAATCTATAAAGGAATGGAAATGAGGGTGTGGTTTGAGTGGGGGACTTCACTTCTTACACTTGTTTACCATGAGTCATGGTGTTGGTGGAACCATAATAGGCTTGTTATTTTTTCTTTGTTAGATGACTTTGCACTTTTAAACTCTCTTGCAGTTATCAATTTATGAGCCATTGCATTTAAGGAGGTTTCATATACATTACTTTAAATTTTGAAAATTGTTTATGTTTTTTTTTCTTTTTTCCAAATGTATTTTTAAGAATGTGGTGTTTCAGTTCTTTTTAATGGACTATTCATAATAATGCTTGCTGACTTGGTTTGATATGGCTTTATCATTTATCCTTATTGGTTCACATGTATTTTACTTGTTTGTTGGCCATTACAAGTTGTTTTAGGTCTTTCTTTTCTTCCTCGTTGGTGATTAAACATAGGACTCAAAGGAATAATAGGTTTTTTTCCATTCACAGGGCTATGATTTTCACTAATAATTGTAACAAGGATTTAGGATCTAGCATTGTCAACACCAGGGGTTAACCACTTTTCCTTTGTTTTCCAGTGGTTTATGACTGCTATGTGCGTTAGCCTTTGAGAATTTTTGGTTTCTATTTTGAGTTTCAAGGGTTTTACTATCACTTCTACATGTATTAGTAGACTTTTATGGACTACGGTCGCTTATTAAACTGAAGCCTTTTCTGATTTCATTGGCTTCTTTTGTTGGGCAGTTACATTGTCTTATTCCCTCTCTATATTGTCTCTCTTTTCTCTATTTATCTTGACGTGTTTGCTATTTTGTTTCCTCTTATTCATTGCCATGTTGTCTGAGGTTGTTTTTCATTTGAGATTTTACTTCGACATGCGTGAATTTTGTTGGTTTCCTTATGTTATGTCTAACTACCTCGCTGTTTTTTCAACCTCCTTTTGCGTTTGTGTTGATTCTTATGCACTAAGCTACTTTGAGGAGTTTGTATTTGTAAACACTATTGTGCTTTGTTCTTGCTGACAATAATATATTAACTTGATTGTGGAATCTCTGGTTGCTTATGTTGGGTAGTTTTATTTTTTTGTTAACTATCTTTTATATGTTATGGTTCATGTTCTAATTGAAAACCTTTTGATGTCTTGGGTGTGTTCTACTTGTATTTATTCTTATATGTTTAGGGTTTGGTCACTTTTTACTTAGTTAATGTTATTTGCAAGGTGCCTTGCTTTTTCTGATTTCTCTTAGTTGTTTGGTTCTCTTTGTGGTGCCTGTTTTGTTAACTAAGTTATTGACAACCTATTACAGTCTTTTTAGATCATCATTGTATCCTAGCTCTGTTTTGTCTTATGTTTGGAATACATTGGCTGGCATTTCTTACCTATGATGTGCCTTAAGCTTTTGGTGCTTTCTTGACTTTTTTTATTGGCTTTCCTTTGCTTTTCCAGGTTTTTTTCGTTGCTCCTCTCACAGCCAACACTCTTTGTAATGGTTTCAAAAGACGTTGCTTTTTTTTATCCCTCTAGATGGTTGATATGCCTCGGTTTGCCTCATGCTTTGCATTATTATCCTTTTGTTATTTCACAGTTACCTTCCATTTGCTAAGCATGACTTGATATGAATACGAACAATATTTTGTTAAGACCTTTTATCCGTTTCAATTGTTGATGTGTTCTTTTGATGTAATTAGTTCCTTTTTATATGCAAATTGTCAACCATCAGTCTTTTTCTAGCACATTCTCACGGCTACTTTTCATCCATCCTTGCTTTGTTAAGGTTTGTGCCTTTTTCTCTTACGTTTTCATTGCTCTTTTTTTTTTATTCTCTGTTTGGATTGTCATCTCAATTACATGTTTTGGGCTTGTAATGATAGGGATTTATTTGTGCTTCCCATATTATGTTAAGTTACATGTTTAATATTGATCTGTAAATTTTACACAATTGACTTTGATAGGTTAGTCGCTTACAAATCTTCGACCATTCATGCTTTGTTAATTGCTTGCTTTGACTTTGTACACACCTTTTGTTTTTAATTTTTTTTTCCTTGGATATGTTAAATGCTTGCATTCGATTCCTTTTAGGCTGTATTTTGCTTTCTACAAACTAGATCATAGCAGAATTAAACACGATGAGTTGCTTCTTTGTCTTTTTCATATTTTTCTTGTTGGTAATTGTTTTAGAATATTTGGTGTTTGTGTTATGAAAATCTACCATGTTTACTTTAAATCTATTTACTCGTTATTAATATTTGACTATGAACCATTCTTCATATGTTGGCTTTAGGATATCAAGCCTCGCTCTTTTCTTTTCTTTTCTTTTCTTACTATATAACATATTAATCGATTTATTCTTTATATAAGTTGCTCAAAATTGGTTCAAGGTTTCTCAATGTTGTTCAAGTCATTGACTAATCACTATTTTCCTGGCTTTGGTACATCAAGCCTTGCTTCTTCTTTTTTACTATGTAATGTATTAAGAAACTTTTTTTAAAAAAAATTCTTAGGATTGGTTCAAGGTTTTTCAATGTTGTTCAAGTCATTGACCAATCACTCTTTTCCTATTTATTTTCTCTTTCAAACTCGCAGCTTTAAATCCTTTGCTTTAACCACTAGGCACACGGTCTTTTAATGTCACTCTCCCATTGCTTTTTCACTCAATTATAGATATTTTATTATGACTAGCCATTGTCAAAGACTTCAGCCGTTTTAGTATATCAGCCATGAACTGACTTTGCCTTACAACTCCACCTCATAATTATGCCACAATGTTGGTCAATCACATGATGGCTCTTCATCCACATCGCCTACTATGTTTGTTTCTTGTGTCTAGGTTGATGGATCAACCAATGTGCAAAGACAACTTAATTTCAAACACAGTAATACATCCTCCCCATCAAATGCTTCTCAAGCGTTGCATACTGATGAACCTTTTGAAGAGTGACCGCCTAAATAAAATTTCTCAAACATTCCACCATTTAGTGATCAACATCCAACTGATTTTGACCTTCTTAGTGATCGAGCTCCCGATGTTCTTCCACATCTTCGACCCACATCCGGCCAATATTATATTATTTGCTCATTTCTTAGTTCAAACTATTATATTATTTGCTCTTTTCCCCTTGCATATCTTTATCCATGTATTCTTACAGTTTTATAATTTGTTGAGACACTCTCAGGTGAATCTTATAACTACACTGATTTTGGAGACAAAACATTTAAATGCGAAATTACAATGCTTGTTTTTAGGTTCAGAAATGCGTCAAAGTAATACCTATTTTTTTTACTCCCATTAAATATGACTTGAACTATACGTCTTTAAAACTAATGGTCATTACCATATTTAATGGGATCATTACTATCAAATGATGTTGAACCCCTAAAATTCTCTTAACTCTATGTATATGATATTAACAATAAAGTCGCATGTCATCTTGCTTCATTTATAGTGATGACTCACCATCTTCTTTAGACAAAAGCTTCATGCATGAACTTATAAAGATGTTTGATAAAATCAATGAGCTGGTTAAGGTGTTTAGAAATGCAAAGCAAAGACTTTATGATGTTGATCATCTTAACTATAGATTGCTCTCATTAGGCAAAAAGGATAATGATTCACGTCAATATAATGATCCTTCATTGAATGACATTAGATGATTGGTTGTTTGAGATGATTTCATTTTAAGCGTGACTTGATCATTAAAAGTTGTCTACAGCTTTTGAAGCATGTCTCCAAGCTCTACCCCAAATATATAGCTTTGCAATACCTTCTTTTCTTCTTTTTTTTTTCCCCTATAGTGATGATGGCTATCAATGCAACATCACGTTTACCAACTAAGAACATCGACCATCAAGTAAATGATTGAAGGTTTTGATGAGAGCTCAATGCTTATCTTATTAATGAAAATGAAAGGGATGATAATACTCTTATTAAAGGTGGTTGATTATACCAATAGCTTTTAGTTGATGCATTTATAGTATTGAAAAAGACCACCTTGATTATATTAGAGCAACTCAAAATGATATAAGAATGAAGGTTTATAAGGGCATACATGAAGTTATTCTATTAGGATATGTTAGGGAGAATGTCACTGAAACGTTATCATTTCCTCCTTTTTAATAGACAATTCACACTATATGATCAATAATTACTAAGATGCCATGACTATATATAGGGCTTATGATAACCCAAATCTATCCATCATATTTACATGTAACTCTAATTGGCCTAAGATTTAGAGATAGCTTCGTAAAGGTAGGCCCTACCAGCAAGAAGATAAGCCCAACATTTTAACAAAGGGTTTTTTGTGCCAACTTACTGATATGATTACCTACACCAAATTAGAAAAGCCTTTTGGCTATACAATTGCAGGTATAGTTCTTTTTAGTTTTCATTTGTTTATTTATGCGCGTCCATCAATTTCTTCATTCCTTCTTCTTTAGTTTTTTTGCCCACACGTTATTACTAGATGCTTACACGATAAAATTCCAAAAAAATAGGATTGCTACATGACCATCTTCTTTATTGGTTTGACTTTGAATTAAAGTGGTATAGTTCTGAGGATGTTAATTCTATTATTTTAACTAATGTTTCTAATATAGGAGCTAATCCAGCATGCTATAATATTGTCTCAAATTTTATGTTACACAGTCCATGCTTTCAAACCCAAAAGCTCAATGCATGAAAAAAAGGCAAATGCTCTAAGTGTTTTCGATAAAGTTTGAAAACAACATTGTCTTTGATGAAAATGGATTTGTCTATTATATAAATCACGAACAACAAGGCCATTTAATCCTCAAAAACAATATTGAGCTATGCAACAACCATGTTATACCATGTTATACCATATAATAGGAATTTCTTACTATGGTACAACATTCAAATCAATATTAAGATATATTGTCAATCAATACTGATTAAATATGTTTTTAAATATTTTAGTAAAGGATCATACATATGTAAGATGTTTGAAATTAAAGCTTATCTAAATTATTGATTTATATGCATGTACGAAGCATTGTGATGCTTTTTATAATTCCTTATCAACTCAAAAAAAAATCCTCCAATTGAGTGTTTACAGGTCCATATTTTGCTTAAGAAAAATGTCATTTTTAGGCAATAAACCATTGTAATCAGTCCTCGGAAGGCCTTATATTAATAAGATAATGCTAACAAAATGGTTTGAGCATAATAAGGTTGATTCAGATGCATAAGGTCTTTACTACGCCTATTTTCCAAATAGATTTGTTCGAGATGCATGATAGTAGGAGTGGATCCCTAAGTCATAAACGGTTCAGTTTTGGATTTGACATATGTTCACCTCTTAGCTGGAGTACTATATTATCTTAAATTTCTCTTGACCCACTTCAAAGGGGATTTTAGCTATAAGGATCTAAGAAAGGTTTATAGGGTTATTTATCCGATATTCCAGCATGTTTACAAGACCCTTAGTCTTCTAAGGGACAATAAAGAATGGGATAAAGCTTTTTATGAAGCAATTACAACAACTATATCCATATATCTTAGGCAACTCTTTATGAGCATTATTGTTTTTTGTGAAGCAATTTTAGCACTCAATGCATGATGAAATTTCACATATTTTAGGGCTACATTCAACACGCCTAATTTGTGAATGTCTTTTAATGAGCTAAATAATTATGTTCTTTACAAACTCGAGTTGCTTTTCAATATATCTGTCACATCTTTAAAGGAGCATCAACTTTCAATGCCCGATGGATAGTTGTATCTAAGATAAGAAATAGGTTGTTGAGGGAAGAGCTTAATTATGACATTGTTAATCTTATATCCTAGCCTTCAATGCCAAGATGTTGCTTAATTAAGATTGTTGCACGTATGCGGTGTCGCAATGATCATCATCCCGTATCGGGATGCTTAGATATGAGTGGAAAGAACAAGGGATTCTTGTTTTTTATTAGTTAAAAAGAGTTTGGAGTTGCCACCTAGTATTTTGGTCACTAGGAACCCTCATAGGTCTTCAGAGTCTGGATAAGAGAACTGATTGTGTATAGGGAAGACAATATCACCTTTAAAACACTCTACCTAAGGTAAGTTGCATTGTTTATTTTTTTATTTTCTAAGATATTGTTGTGTTTTCTAATCGTTGACTTGTTTATTTGTTAAAGTTGATCCACCCTAGTAGAATACACTATGACTTTATGGGTCAAACTTAGTCATTCTATAGTCAAAACAAAAGGAAAATCTTTTTTAATATCTAGAATATGTTTTACGTATAAGTTTATAATCTCAGATATTTAAATGAAACAAAATAAATTTTTAGTGTTTTTGAAATGTAAGCCAAGTTCTCATGGATTTAATAAACTTGTTATTAAATCTAAAAATACATGCAACAATACAAACAAAATTATTTTTTCTTGAATTTTTTGTATTTAAAAAAAAATGTTAAATCATGCCATGTATTTTTTTAATGCAATATGATTTTTATTTGAGAAACTTGGCCATATGGAATTAAAATATTTAAATGTATTTGTTTGAAAGAAAAATTTTATTATTATTTTTTTTGTGAAAAGAAACTAGTTTATTTAATACTAGGAAAAAACCTCGTATGAAGGTCACAATCCCAAATATTCAATAAATAAAGAGCTAAAAGTAAGATATATAAAATATTTATTGTAAATGAGTCCCTTGAATGCACAAAATTGAATTAATTAAAAAAAACAAGGGCTTTGTTTGAAAAACACACAAAAAGAAAAAACAAATAAGTGCTAGAAAAATCACTAGGGCATGTTTAATAACCACGCCCTTGGCTAAAAGTCACAGGCTTAAAATTTTTCTTAAAGACATGTTTGGCAAACACCTTAAAGACAAAAAAATTGCATTTTTCCTTTGGTAAATTTTGAGCATGCCAAACACAACCTTAAAAAAAATAACAAACTCAACACATCCTACATGGCTGGGCTTCCCAGTGCAAAAACAAGACATAAACCAGTGGACGAAGGAAAGAAGATCAAATGAAGAAATTGTTTGAATCTTATTCGAGAACATAAAGAACAATAAATGAACCTATAAATTGAAGAAGCAATACAAGCCCAATTACGTTGAATGAAAGGCTTATAATGATGAAAAAAAAAGACTAAGCTTAATCATGTATTATAATAGAACAAAAGGTCTTGATTCTCATTAATCTACCCAATAGCTATGAACCTTAAACCCAACATTCAAAGCTAAGAAAGATCGATTGATCTAAAACATGTCATAAAAGGAAGAGAAAAATGACATAGAACACTCATGCATAGGTTTGAGATTCATCCGAAACTCACAAGGGAGGCAAAAACTTCAAATTATGAGAAAACCTAAATTTTAGCTGAACAACACTCAAGAACAAAAACTCAGAAATTCATACAAACCTAGAAAAATGCAAATAAAAAAAAAGCATAAAAACCCAATAAAACAACCTAAGCCTTGCAACTATAGCTCAAACATGCTTACCATAACTTGCTTGAACCATAAAAAAACTTGGAAACACAGAAAGAAAACAATGTATATGAATCAAATCCAACACATAACTTCAAATGACAGTCAATTACCTCTAATACTATTACACTAGCCCAAAGTTGTTCCTAATTAACAAAACATGAAAACTACTTGCAAAAAGACCAACAACATGCCTAGGAAAACAAATTAATAGTCATCATATGACCAATCAAATATTAATGCATTAAATCCAAAAAAAATTGATCAACCTAAACATATAAAATGCTAAGTTGTTTTTTAAACTAACTTATACCATCATATTACCAACCCTAAAACATCAACATATGCATCAAACAAAACATGAACATATATGAGCATATATGAGCATATTAAATTATGACATAACTAATTATCTAAGCACAAGCATCTATGACGTATTAAACTAGCAAAACAATCACAGTGGGTGCACAATAAATATTTAAGCACAGATTTAAAAGACAAACAGAAGAGAGGGTGTACTCATTAAGCTACACCCCTATCAAAGTTGAAGATATATCTTATAAGGGGAATGTTGATTCCTTCTTTGGGTTATTTGCTTCTTTCCTCTTGATTTTCAGCTTCTTTTTAATGTGAGACTGGTTTTGATTCTCTTCCTTCCTTTCTCATCTTAGCACACAATTATTGTAGCTTCTCTCTTAATCAACTATCAGGTTTTTCCTCTTAATCTTTATGTGTTTCCTCTCTTCTTTCACCCTGTGATTAATTCTTTCTCTCCCCTTTCACCTCTTTCTACTCAAGAACAAATGTCCTTTTATAAGCAAACCAAAACTAGAAATTGCAAAACCATGGTGGTTTTGCCAAAAGGTTTTATAGAAGAATCTTATAATTTCTCTTCCAAAACCTTTCTCCCCGAAATAGGTGGTGCCTGGTCCTTTTTTTATCCTCTTGTAAACTGAAATCAAACATAAGAAAACAACCTTAGAGTTTATTCTGTCATGGTGAATTTTTCTTCAGTCATAGATGATTTGGGTTGGGTACTTTGTCAAGATCATTATGGAGAATGAGCTATAAACATATCGTTGCTAGACCTAAAACTTCTAGAGTTTATGTATATTTATCATCAGGAATAAACCACACTTGATTTAGATGTCCAAAACTCCACATTCATTGATTAAAAGGTTGACCCTCGATCAACTTGAATCTGCCAATGCAAGAGTGGTTAATTAGGGACAAGATGTTATCAAGTTCGTTGAAGCAAATAAGATATAAAAATTTGATAGAAGTAGCCGATCTTTGTAGAGAAGATGTTTCTTAGTTGAATGGTGGTGGTTGGAGCCTCGAAGGTGGTCAGAGGTACATTCATTCGCTTGAAGGTAACATCTCGATCAACTTTCTCGGCTAAAGAACTTCACACAAGAACCAACATCGTGTCACTTATTTCTTTATTAAAGTGCAAGTGACACGTTGTTCATTTAAACCCTAAAAATTAGGGTTTTTAAATATGATTTTAGGGAAATTTCAATTTAGTCTTTGTCCTTCCAATTTTAGTATATTTATCCTCAATTGACCCTGAAACTTCTTAATTTTTATAATTGCACCCCTGAAAACCTTTATTTAAATCCTTTAATTTAAGTGCCTTTTACAACTTAATCCTTGTTTTCCTGATTATAAAATTTGACTCCTATCAACCATCAAACTTTTAATTTCTTTCAAATTAACCAATGATTGGATTAATTTCAATCCCCGAACTCATGCGCATTCTGCAATTTAGTCCTTGGTTTTAAAATCCTTCAATTTGACCCTCAACCAGCCTTTAATCTTCAAATTTCTTTCAATTGAACCCTTGATTGCACCAACTTAGCATTTTCAAGTTTCAATTATATCCTTAATCTTTCAATTTTTGCAAATTGATCTGAATTAGGTCTCAAAACTGGATTTTTCCTCAATTGAGTCATTGATTGAATCCATAAAACTCATTAGAAGTTTAATTAAGTCCTTAAACTTAATTAATTCTTCTGATTTTTGCCCAATTCTCTTTGAAACTTAATTTTTCTTTAATTAAGTCCTTAAATAAGTCAATTAAACCTATAAGAAGTTTAATTATATCTTTAGATTAATTAATTCTTCTGATTTTGGTCAAGTTCAACCTCAATTTTATTTTTTTTCTTTATCTCATCTTATCAAAATATCTCTAATCTGGCTATTCTTTTGGCATTTTAGTCTGTTACAGCTCGAGAGCTTATCTCTTTGTGTCTTAAAAATATTTTTAGATTTTAGATTTTAATTGTTTTTGGATTTTTGAATAAAAAAGAAAAATATATATTTTTTATAAAATAATTTTGGGGGATTCAAAATTGGGTTATGAAAAATGTCAAAAGAAAGTATATAAATTAGATGTGGCATACAATAATCTATTGAATTAGGTCGAAGGTTTGATTGTGTTTGTTGTTGTTTTATCTGAAATTACATTGTTTCTTTTATCGAGAGGTCGAATTACACATTCAAGGTTCGAAATTCCCGTTATAGTGACTAAGAACTCATCATGTTAGATTAAGAAAAACATATATCTCATACGACTCTTTTATATGACATCTCTTATTGTTTAGGATGAGGCTCTAATAAGTAACAAATGTTGTTTTGTGGTGTTTGATCATTCATTACATAATGTCCTTGTATATGGTGATGCAACTCTTTGTGATAAGCTATTTGGTGGTAAATCAATTATATTAGATGAGGACATTAGACAAATCTTACTAGTTATATCTAGAGGGATAAAGGAAGAAATTGTCCATGCTTCTTTTAGTAGCTCATTATTTTAGCCAAAATTTAATGTTCCCACACTCAAAGAGAATATATGCATTTCATTCAATGGGCTTAGTGATGATGAGAAAGACAAATTAAATTTGTTTGCTGAATGAATAAATCCTTATAATAGGTAATGGAGATATGTGTGACTTATCAGTTCTAAGTGATTGCGATGCAGCGTTTATCAAAATCCCAAGTGATCTAATTCTAGATCCAAATTCAGACCCTATCCCATAAAAAATGTCATTGTCAATGAAATTAACAATTTCATCATTGACATGTTGCTAGGAGATAAACATGTTTACCCAAGCACTGAATGTGTTTGCACATCGTTGGAGGATGCCAATAATGCTAATTTATTATATCCAGCTGAGCTTATTAATCAACTTGCGCCCAATGATGTGCATTCACATATGCTAGTATTGAAAATAAAAACTCCAATCATGTTGTCGTGCAACTTAAATCCAACATTGGTTTATGTAACGAAATAAGGCTTATCATCACACAACTTGCTAAGCAAGTCATAAAGGCACGTATAATGGCAGGGTTTAATATTAAAGCCATGTCTTCATTTCAAGAATTGTGTTCTCTACCAATGATGAAAAGTGTCAATTCACAATTAAACGACGAGAGTTTCCTATTATACCATGTTATGCCATAACAATAAATAAAAGCTAGGGCCAGTCATTGAGAATCATGAAGTTTTTCTTAAAGAACAAGTTTTCACACATTAGCATTTATATGTTGCTATTTCTAAGGTTACATCAAAGAATGACCTTAAAATAATCACTTGCAATGATGATGGGATACTAGGGCCAGTCATTGAGAATCGTGAAGTTTTTCTCAAAGAACAAGTTTTCACACATTAGCATTTATATGTTGCTATTTCTAAGGTTACATCAAAGAATGACCTTAAAAT
>Ga0307517_10013319_pt1 | contig 11185 bp, 6 predicted proteins | sample 23_EM_MG_FD_194515 | JGI IMG/M metagenome (GOLD analysis project Ga0307517, IMG submission 194515) | Populus trichocarpa ectomycorrhiza microbial communities from riparian zone in the Pacific Northwest, United States - 23_EM | ecosystem: Host-associated > Plants > Roots > Unclassified | place... | reverse complement strand
TTTATTTTTTAAAATAATCTTAATTGACATGCAAATTAGTTTAAAAATACTTTTATTATAAAATAAAAAATATTAAAGAAACAAAGAACGAAAGTGCCGGAAAAAAAAGTGTTGCCACACAAAATAAAAGGCTTTTTTCAGCATTCATTTTCTTCTCCAGTTGAATCAACCTTTGTGCAGGATTTTAAGTGTGGTGGCTGTAGTTATTTTTTAAATAATTTTTTTTATTTAAATATATTAAAATAATATTTTTTATTTTTTAAAAATTATTTTTAAAATTAACGCATCAAAATAATTTAAAAACATTAAAACATATTAATTTGAAGTAAATAAAAAAATAAAAAAATTTCAATTTGTTTCAAAAATGTTTTTAAAACGCAGAAACAAACAGTACTTCCAGACTAACATTTTGTTAGACCTAGACTGATTTGAGAATTACATAAAAATCAATTCTTAAAAAAATTAAAATATGAATTAATAAATCTCCTTGTATAAGTCATAACACTATAGAAAAGAAATCTTAAAAAATAAAAAACATAAAATATAAAATATAGTCCAAAATGTAAATTGAATATTTATTTCAGGTTTTGTAAGATTTGGTGAGATTAAATTCCTAATTTTATTTCAGGTCTTAAATATGCAATTGACACCTAAATTGGTGCATTTTGTAAGAGAATATTTTTTCCACAACCCCCAAAACATGTGATTTCTAATGCAAGTGAGGGGGCCATGAATCAAAACTTGAAAATTAGAAAATCAAACTAGTTTAGAAGTGTCAATCAAATGGATTGTAATTCATCTGGTTCTTTTGCCCGTCAATGATGAATTTAATATTTGGGTAATGTCCTTTAGCATTCTTTCCTTTTCTTTTGAACCAACTTCCTTGGTACTATTTATGACCGGGATAAAATAAATTTTTAAAGTGTTTTTCACTTGAAAATGAATGAAAATAATGATTTTTTTATTTTTAAAAATTATTTTAACATCAACATATCAAAAATATCCAAAAACACAAAACAAATTAATTTCAAATAAAAAAATAAAAAACATTATGAAACGCGGTTTCAACCATAAAAACAAACAGCAAAACAAATAAGAAATAAGTAAAGGTTAATTAAGAATTAGCTATTGCTACCACATTCATTCTCTTTTTATTAATAATTGTTTTGGTCCTAGTCGACCCGGTTCAAGGCCCGGGTCACCAGGTCATCCCAGGCCAACCCCAATTTTTTTTTTATAAATAAAAATGATGTCATTTTAGTTAAAAAAATAAATAAATAGCTAAAGAGTTGCAACTAGGTTTTTGATCGGGTCTTGCTAGGTCAACCGGTCACCGAGTCAAACCATATGTTTTACTGGGTCACTCGAGTTTTTATCTTCCCTTATTTTTTCTTTAACACGGCCTAATTCTAGCCCTGAGTCTTAGATCAACTCGTCATACATCAGGTTTTAAAACTATAGTTTTGGTTGCTCAGAAATCTAGTGAGAACATTTTTGCTACCACAAAAGTGATTGGGGCAGGTAGCTAGACAACCATGATGGCACCAAGTCATTGGATAGTAAATTTCATAGTTTTTAAGCTCAGCCCCACCCAAGACTCAAGTCATGGGTTTTGATCGGGTCATCGAGTCATTCCAGGTTGATTCCTAATTCTTTTCTTTTATAAAACAAAACAACATTATTTTTGTTAATAAATAAATAAATAGTCAACAGGTTACAACCAAGTTTTTGACCGGATCTTGCCGGGTCAACCGAGTTATCAAGTTAACCTGGATTTTTGACCGAATCATTCAGGTTTTTTACTTTCTTTATTTTTTTAAATCTAGCCCGGGTTCAGTCTTGGATAGTAAGTCAGGTCGGGTTTTATAACAATGGTAAATTCAACTTTTATTTCTTAAAATAAATCGATTCAAAGAGGTGTAGTGTAAAAAAAAAAATCGATTCAAAGATGTGTAGTGTACTGTAACTTGTCGAAGTATAAAATGAATAATTAATAAGGGGAGTGAAAACAGGAAATTCGGCTTTGCTTTCTGTCTTTGTATAGGCTAGCAAGTGTCGCACTCACCCTTTTAAGGAAACAAAGAAACACTTGAGCCAACGTTTGAATCCTGTTAGAAGAATGTCGCTTGGGACTCACTCTATCTACGTAACGAAGGTAGTCTACATCGCAAAGGAGTTCATGCTAAGTAAATAAAAAAAAAAAAAAAAAAAGATCAAGAGAATGTAGACTGTAGCCAGAAATGATTGGTGGCTTAATCTACAAGAGAGGCAAGTGAGAATTGAGCCCACCCCCAAAGAGAATTATCAAGATCAATCAAGAGAATATATTATGACAAAAACGTTGGTTTGTGGGGCTCTTTCTCCTCTGCAAATTGGAAGCAAAAACATGTAGATATATTAGGTTGAGTTGTACAGTTTAACTAACCACCCACTCCAACCCACTCCATGGAGTCTAATATTACTCTCACACATGCACACAGCACCAAAGTTGGGTGGATCTTAACATTTCCAGATACAAATCATTCTAGCTTGTGCAAAAAGACAACCTACAGCAACCCAATATAACAGCTAGCTCTATATATTCTGGTGTTGATTCTTTCCATGCTCCAATTTCCGTGTTCTTGTTCGATCCCGGCACTACTCCTGAATGCCTGCATTCCCTTTTAGATTTTGTGTTTGATTTTGTCCTGTAAGGAGGATATGCGGGATCATATGGAAAGATTTATAGTTCTTCCATTCTCCATCGCCTGTGCTTCTCACTCCAGTGTTGATGTGGCCTCCAGTGAATCCTGCAAGAAACCAAAACCCGAAACCAAATCACATGCAACAAGTATTTCTCTCCTCCCCTTCTCTCAGGTATGGAACCCTTTTTCATGACTATTTAATTACCATTTAACTGTTTTTCTCTCTCTTTTCTCTGTTTTGTTAAAGGAGGACAAGAAGGGGAGGAAAGCTCTTGTAAAGAAAAGACGAAGAACAATACATTTGGTTTCCTGCTGGCTCTTCCAAAGCCTTGCATATCCAGTAGCATTCACAAATTGATTAGGGGCATTAAGACTCTCTCCCAAGTATTTGGTAAGATTGTTTTTACTTCTTGTCCATTAATACAATAGCTTGAATACAGATCAATGATCACACAATACATGTTAATTACAGCCAAGAAATCGAAACTAAGCAGAATTAATAACAGTAATAATAACAGAACGCCTGATCAATGGTCATCAGCTCATGATCCCCTTCCGTGTAAAATGGCAGCTGCGCGGTGACTTCATTGAGGAAATTAGAATCTGCAGGGACCATTCCTGTGATGTATGATGAGATGTTAAAATCGTTTCAATTTCGAAAGTAGGCCCTTTTCTCTTTTAGGTGGCCATTAACTTATCATTTCTGGCGATATCCGTCCTCCTGTTTCCGGACCAGACATTCTTATCACCGGAACTAAAAATGTTTTTCTTTTTGAGGTGAAGGGTGCTTCCCTCTCACTCATTTTTTCTGGTGCTAGCTGGGGTTAATTATATATCAACTAAGTTAACTAACATCTACTTAATCATTATTGATTTTAAAGTTAACCATAGAATTACAACTAATTTAATAAGCTAATTACCTTGAAATTAAATCCCAGGTTTCCGCTATTCGGTCTTCATGTTATCTTGATTCGTTTCAATATTTCTCTTGGTATTTTAGCATTCTCTTGTATGAATTAATGCTGCCCACATGTTCCTTACTCCACCTTTGGCTCGAAATGCAGTGTACAAAGAAGAAGACGAGGAGCTAATGGAAAGAGAGATGGAAATCGGATATCCAACTGATGTGAAGCATGTAACACACATAGGATTGGATGGAACTACTATGACAAATCCTATTAAGGGCTGGGAATGCCTGAAATCTCCAGAAATAATTCCATTCCCTTCATTTACTTTAAGGCAGTTCGAGCTTGCAATGGCTGCACAAGCTCATGGACCTCTTGTTGGGGTCGATCATTCCAAGCTTGTTTGATTCATTGATTTTTCTTTTCATTTCCTGATCTTGTTTCTTTGACACTAGATGACTGATGTGATGAAGATTGATCAATGTTTTTGATGGAGGCACTGGTTGCAGTGATGTGTTTATGGTGTGTGTGTGGGACCTTGACAATGTTTTTCTGGGTGGCCATTGAAATTGTTCTTGCAATCCATTCTCAATATTTGCTTGTTTTGGCGTGGGTGAACGTGTCGAAGGACCGCACCAGTAGCGTAGCTCAAGTTTCTTCCCTTTATATTTTGAAAATCTCTTTATGTTAAAAAGGTGGTGGTTTTGCCACTTAACTGTAGTTGAAATGATAGTAGCATCTTTTTATTTATTTGTTTATTCTAAGAGATCTTCAATTTCTTTTTTTAACAAAGAAAGGGCTGTTTTTAAAATATTAAAAGCATCTTGGGTAAAAAAAGAATTTTGTAATATTTCCCAAATTATAATTAATGTAATTTTCCACAATACCAAATACATTTTCAATTTCTTTTTTTAACAAAGAAAGGGCGGTTTTTAAAATATTAAAAGCATCTTGGGTAAAAAAAGAATTTTGTAATATTTCCCAAATTATGATTAATGTAATTTTTCACAATACCAAATACATTTTCGCCGCAATTCCAAGTATGTTTATAATAAATTAATTTTTATTAAAAAAAATTAATTTTTTAATAAAATAATGCCAAACATGCTCGTAATAAATAAATAGATAGATAAAAAGAAAAGGAAAGAGAACAGAAACCACAAATCATCGAAACCAATGAAGCCATAAGCCAAGCCCAACAACACCCTCACGGCCCGCCCCAAGCTAGCAAAACCTCACCGCTTCTTACCTCAGCTGCCTCTCTAAAGAACAAGGGTTTTTCTCGCTCGCCAGGTAGAGAGGCTAAAGCAAGCGTCTTCTCGCATCATCAAATTCTCGGCGACGCCATGGCTAATACTACCACTCCCAGTCTGTACTATCTCTTTCTTTCCTTTTTCTTGTGTATTTGTACGGACGGTCACGATCTGTAATTAATTATATTTTTGGGGTGTTTTGTGCAGCAATGGCAAGGTCTTTCCTTCAAGTAGCAGCCACAGAGGAGGTTGCTCCTCCTCTCCGTGCTGTTCAGATCGAAGGACTGGTACTTTTTCATATTTAACATTGTTAATAATTTTTTAAAGAAAATTACAAGTTAAAGTTGAGATTTAATAAAATAAAGTTTATTTACAGGCTGTGTTGAAAATAATCAAACACTGCAAGGAGTTTTCACCGTCTTTAGTGACTGGGCAGCTTCTAGGATTGGATGTTGGTAGCGTTCTTGAAGTTACCAACTGTTTCCCTTTCCCGGTATGCTTTTTATTATTATTTTAATTTTTGAAAACTCTGATTGGTTTCGGAATTTGATTAATTATTGTTATTATTATGCAGATTAGGGAAGAGGATGAGGAGATTGAAGCAGAAGGTGCTAATTACCAGCTTGAGATGATGAGGTGCTTGAGAGAGGTCAATGTCGACAATAACACTGTTGGATGGTCAGTTTCTTTTAATAATTTTCTTTGTCTGAAAGTTTTTCCTTCCCGATTGTTTGCTTGAAGTTTTGATTTTTTTTGTAATATTAATTTCTTAATCATGAAGAGATCTCAAATGCTTGTTTTTTGTGGTATTGTTTCTTATGTTTTGGATAGCACAGACGCTTTCTTGCTATGATGCTCTAGTTATTTCCATGTTTGATCCGAATAAAACAAATCACATTGCATTGGAATTGCAATAACTGTAAAATGTTTTTTTTTTTTTTTTTGTTGAGATTTCACTTTTCAATTTTTCATACTTTTCCTTATTTCTTGGACTATATCCATCATGTCACGGAGTGAATGGATTTGGCTGTTGTTATACACAAAATTAACCAAGAAGAGATGAAGTCTAGAATAGGAAAAACATGCCAAACTTGATTGCAGATCATACTTGGATTGTGGAAAATCATTAAATTATCTGGGAAGGACCGGTTTTGGACCTCATTATTGCTTGTTTCTTTTTCGTTGGCAATAAATGGCATTTAAAAAAAAGGAATGATTTTCTGTTTTGAGTATAAATTCTTGGGACATATGGGTTTTCATTAGTAAATTATATTTTATTAGCAGCATTTATTTAAAAAGTTTCTACCTTGAGACTCATTTTGAAATGGCTTAAATGGTCTTTTATGAGTTTGGTGTTCCCTCATTGTATTGCTACACATTACAATGTTACACACAAACATGTTTGTATCTCTTCTCTGAATGTCTCTAAAGTCCATTAGAAGAGTTCTCAATGTGGACCTGTTCCCACTTTATACTATGAGTCCTTCGCTTTCATTGATGCTTTTCTGAACAGAACTAATTTTCCTTCAAAATAAATGTATGTGTATACATCTGCATGTACATGTCTAGAATTTGCTTGTACGATCCGTGATCCATTTTTCTCTTCTCAATTTTCAGGTATCAGTCAATGTTGTTTGGTTGTTTTCAAACAGTGGAATTGATCGAGACATTTATGAATTACCAGGTACAGAGGTTTAATCACTGTTTTATTTTTTGATATGGCATGCACACAATCTGAATGATTTACTCATCTCTAATTCATTTTACCTTTGCATATTTAAAATATCATTTCACCTGAGGCTCTTAGATTATAGCAGGTGTGGTGGGTTAGGAGATTGGGGAATAGGTTATAGGTGAGGGTTGGGATATGTTCAAGAGTATAGTGATAAAAATAGGTAAAGGATAATGGATATGGGGTTTATAAACTGAAATGGAGGTAAATTTATAAGGCTACCAGCATCTCGCTAATAGGGTTCCTAGGAATCACGCTAGAAGATAGAAAACCTTAGCATCACATCTAGTGTTCATATGAGTCCCTCCTCCAAAGCATACAGTTGAAATTCCCAGTCACTAATTCATCCTTCAAAAGTGGGTTTTCACAAATATAGATATTGAGTAAGTAAGAAGGTGCCCTAAGGAGGTGCTCTTTAGGTGGAGCCAACTGGCCATCCAGTACTTTAGAAAATCTTACAAATTACAATACTATGTCTTAGAAGATAATCTTCTTTAAGCTAGTTCTTGTTGGGGAGCATCAAATACACTTGTTTGCATTAGTATTAGTTTTTCCCATATCTTCAAAGATCACAGAAAGATTATGAATTCTAATTGTTTCAGCTTCTGTATCAGTGTATTTATCCCAAAAGGAAATAAAAGCATTTGCATTTATTTCATTTTCTTGTTTTTTCAATTCTTCTTTGGGTTCATTTAAATTTCTACAGCTTTGAACATTAACCGTGATGAAAATTAACTTAGTGTCCAGTTTCAGGAAGCGGGTTTTGAATAAATTTGAATTCATTTGGTTGCCATTACTTAGTATGGTAGCTTTCCACTCTCAATTGTTTCATTTCTCGAACTTTCTTTTGAATGCAGGAAAATATTAGACGGTGTGTTTGTATAATTTATGATCCTTCAAGAGCTAACCAAGGTGTTTTAGCTCTCAAGGCTTTGAAGCTTTCTGATTCTTTCATGGATCTGTATCGCAATAACAATTTTACTGGAGAGAAGTAAGAAGTTTTCCTGAGACAAAGTTGGATAATTGGATTTCAACTATGTAATGCAATCCCATCATGATATCTCTTTTGCTTCCATAGGTTGAGGGAGAAAAACTTGTCATGGGTGGATATTTTTGAGGAAATTCCTGTAAGATTTTGAAGCTTTTTATTTTATTTTTATTCATGCAAGATGAATAAAATTTTGCTATGACTTCATGGAATTGTGAAAAATGTAGCATGAAGAAAGGTATCTGTTTGTATTTGAATAACATTCTTCCTTTTGCACTCAGATCAAAGTTTCAAATTCTGCACTTATTAGTGCCTTTATGACTGAGCTAGAAGATGATACACCAGTGACCCAGGTACAATATTAATGTTTTGAGCGACTATTCGGGAACCTAAACTTCATGTTTGTAATTTGTCCTACTTGTGTTTTCTATGCCAGTGTGATTATGACCGCCTGCAATTATCAACCAGTCCATATTTGGAAAGGAATGTAGAATTTTTGATTGAATGCATGGATGATTTGTCAATGGAGCAGCAGAAGGTTAGTGTTCTTGCTATCCAATATTATCAAACAGAATAAAAAGTTATCCTAACATGATAATGCCTTGCAGTTCCAATATTACTATAGGAACCTGTCACGCCAGCAAGCTCAGCAGCAAGCATGGCTTCAAAAGAGAAGGTAAAATGTTGATTTAATTGTTCATTGCTCCCTGGCTATTTTGCTGTTTAATTGGATGGATGGTACCATGTTTGGGGTTGCGTAAGTTGGGATTTCTGCTGGTCCTTTGGATGTGTTCTTGTGTTTATAAGTACTAACTTTTCATAGAGCTGATGTTTTTATGTCCCTTCAGCCAAAGATGAGGTGGGAAGTGGGAACTATTATTTTCAGATAGTCACTTCCTTTTGCTATGGATACTTTGACAGGCACTTGACACTGTTTTCCTTCTAAGTTGGTTGAATGGGGCAAGTACCACAGGGCACTTCTCTAAGCCTAAGAAACCAATTTCATCCATAGCCTGGCATGAATCGCCACCCCATTCACAGATTAGAGCTGTCTTGTTTATGTGTGTAAGTTGTGGATATGGGACATATCTGTTGGGGTATTGATGTGTATGCACGCGCACCCAGAGGACTAGGGAGAGGGAGAGGGAGATGTTTAGAAAGACTCTGGGGGTTTTAAAATTAAGATATAATCTCTTAATAGCTCTTGATCAGTGGATTAGATTCAACACTTATCCACTTCAAAAAAAAAAAAAAAGCTGTAGAAGAAAAACCTGTCGACTTTAGAGCTGTGTGTGGTCATTTTGAATTAGGATTCTCCTTGCAAATGTGTCTGATTTTCACTATTTTTTTCCTAGTTACTATTTTATATTGGATTCATTGTGTTTTGTAGGTCAGAGAACATGTCACGCAAAGCTGCAGGAGAAGAACCCTTGCCTGAGGAGGATCCTTTAAATCCCATCTTCAAACCAATCCCAGAACCATCACGGTTGGATAGTTTCCTGATAACCAATCAAATAGCAAATTATTGTAACCAAATCAATGGGTATGTTACTGATCTAAAAGACTGGTTGATATCATATCCTGTAATGCCTTATCTCCTGCAAGAAAGCTTGACTATTATCTGTCATTTATGAGTTTATTGGCTTCTATTTCTGTGTCGACTTTCAACTGCCTTGGGAAATTCTGATATAGATTCTGGCTGTTGTCTGGTGTCTTCTATGCTTTCCAGATCATTATCTGTTTTTTAGCTTCTTAGTTGCTATCTTTTTAGGCAAAACGCTTCGATCTTAACTTTCGCTGACAGCATGAAATTTGGGCACGAAGTGCCCCAGTGCACTTCAGTCCTCGGTGTCAAAATTGTATTGCTCTGTTATGTCATCTTCTGCAAATTGACTTTAAAAATCCCTAACCAATCTAATTGCAGTCTTGAGTTTTTCCTTTTAATTGATAGCATTGATGCCTCTGTTGCTCACATAGAGAACTGAAAAATGAGTGACTGGGTATGGATTTTTGTAGTTTGATTGCATCCAAAGTCAAGTGTGTTTTCTTTGCAAATAATTATTCAAGATCAACTCCTTGTTTGTTGTCTGAAGGGGGATAATACTTTCTTAGCCATTGAGCCTGGAGGAATTGTAATAGAAGAGATTTTGTTTCTCCTTTTGACAAATTTACTTATTTATTTGAGAATTGAGAAAGCAAAATTGCATAATCTAGAAGGGATGATGAGTCTGTAACTTTTATTGTTGTTGCTATGGGTCTGGGAGCTAAAACTCTGCTCTCTCTCTGGTCACTCTTATCCATTGCCTCACATTGTTGATGTTTATAGTCTCATTATTTTTGTGTTCCTTAACATTGCAGGGTTTCTGGGCAGAGCTTCAGCCGATTATATTTGATGAAGGCTTTGCATGAGAATTGATACAATGTGAAGTTTGAATGGCCAGTCATGCCTCATTTCACAAGTGTTTTTTGTTTTTGTAGCCTTTGTTGATTAGGAAGAGGATGGATTCCTGGTAGGATGCCCTCTTGGATGAAAATGAACAAATTTGGGGCAAGGAACAATTCATGCGTAATCGTGTCTTCATTTGAAAATGATTCGAGATTGTAACTTATCGTTGTTTTAAATCGACTCTTATAAGAGAGACTTGGATGGTTGAAAAATGAGCAATTTTACATGAACTTGCCTCCCCATGGTGCATGCTTTCGGCATATGATGGAACAACAGCATGGGTTGATTTGTGAGAGATAGTGTGGATGTTAGCCAGTAGGCATGCGCCAGTTTGTATGTTTGAGAGCAGACAGGTAACTGATGGCTTTACTTGTTCACTGACTGTATCGTTGCATTCCAAATATGCTGGTAGTAATGCTTTGAAAACTCTTGTTTGGGTACAGAATATGAAAGAATCCTCCAGAATTTGGACCTGAAACCTCTGAATTAACTAGGGTGTCTGCTAGGAAACTCACCCCCACCAACTGTAGAATAAGATTTTAATAGAAAATATATATCCAGCTTTGCTAACATCTTGAAAATATTTTAACCATGGTTGATTTGATATGGCTCAATTAATGATTTGGATGATTAATAAAAATATAGTTTTGATAAAAAAATCAAGATATTTTTTTGTAAATATTGAAACGATAATATATTAAATTGATCCAAGTTGATTTATTAAATTCATAACTCGAGTAATGAGATCAGGATAATCTTATAAAAAATAAATTGAATTAAATTATAAACTTTTATTCTTAAGCAACTTGTTATTAAATAATAAAATTACAAAAAATTAATTACAAAAATTCTTCTATAATTTAATATGAATTTTACCGTCTTGGATCACAATATTAAAATAACTTGATAGAAAAAAATTAAAATATTATAAAACTCAACTTTTAATAAATAAAAAGTTAAAATATTATAAAATTTAATTTTCAATAAATAAAATATTAATTGATAAAATTAAAAAAAAAAACATAATAATTTCCTCCACAATTATTCCTTGTTAATAGGAATCTCCCCACCTGTTGAATAGGACTTATTTTTATTAAGCTACTGCAAGGGGTTGCTTTGATTATTATTTTTTTAAAAGCAAAACAATCAACAACTGTCTTGATTTCATAAAACCATT
>Ga0307517_10013318_pt1 | contig 11185 bp, 9 predicted proteins | sample 23_EM_MG_FD_194515 | JGI IMG/M metagenome (GOLD analysis project Ga0307517, IMG submission 194515) | Populus trichocarpa ectomycorrhiza microbial communities from riparian zone in the Pacific Northwest, United States - 23_EM | ecosystem: Host-associated > Plants > Roots > Unclassified | place... | reverse complement strand
CAATCATATGTTTGAATCAGAGGCAGATCATTAATATCATGTGTATCATGCAGTAAACATCAAAGACAGAGAGAACGAAATGCGGGGTGAAATAAGACACAAGCTACTACTGGAAGCAATGTGAACGCAACCACAGCCAGGCAGATGAAATACACACAAGTGAAAATGACTGGGTTTAAAATAAACCAATCTTGGCATAGCTTGTTTGTGTGGCATGACCACCCTTTTCATTGTTTAAATTTTCCACTCCCCATGCCACCGCACCTATCCCGAGGAGCCGCTCGACAACAACGGCGAATAATAGTTCCCTCTCCGGTGTGGTTCTGCAACTGTAGCGAATGTATCGAGCACCCCTGTTATAACCTACTGACCCACGAGATCCAGAATGGACAATATATTACTGAAAATCTGTTCAAGCTTCACTCAAGACGGGAACGCCAGCGGACGCTTGCCAGAGCAAATTACATTGCCGAAGCAGACCTCCAATCTCTTCCCACTCAGACACAGGTTGAATTCGTATCGGGAGCTCAGCGATCCGCATCAGATGTGGATAACCAGTGTCGAGATGTTACCACCCCAGAAGAGGCCATTCCGATGCCAAGTAGAAAGATCCGTCGACGTAAAAAGTTATCGAGACCATTGACACAACTTTCTACACAACTACGTGAACTCGCCGATTCGCTCTCTGTCATTAATTCCGACAGCTTCAGAGACGGCTTTCAACACCATCCGGCTGTTTTCGTCCATCCACCTCAGCCTCATGGGCCAAGGATAGAAGTCCCAAATTTCGAGCTTGATCCTTATGCCGCATCCAATCATGCATTCCTGCAATATGAGAGGTCCTTGCGAGAAGCATCCGATTTTCTTCGCCGCTGCTCCAGTGGACCAGGGAAGTTATCCCGAATCGATTTGCTTCGGCTAACACGTCTGAAAACCCAAGTATCCGAAGAGCAAGACCGTGCCTCGAAATTGAAAAAGGACCTTTGGCAACATCAAAAATCTATTTCCCGAAAAATCGAGAAGATCGTCGACACAGGTCTGTTATTCGGATTTCCTCAAGTCCCATTCACAGCTGACCTTTCAATCTGGCATCTTCAAGGTAGATACATGTCGACTTCGTTGCGTGGTAAATTAGAACCCCTGTCATGCCTGGTCACCCTCCTGTCAGCTGCCTTGCACCTCCTCTCGAATTTATCATTTGCCGACTTGGGGTTCATTCTTCCCTGCTTAGGCCTCATGCTTCAACTGTCACTTTCAAAATCAAGTTACCTTGAGAAGACTTCGGTTTCGGTCCCTCCAGACATTCGCACAGTCCTACAGCCTCTCAGCCTCGATCCAGAGACGCGCGCTCTCGTATGCTGCCCGAAATGTTTTGCTACCTACGAATGGAAGTCCTCTGATCCAGATGAGCCATGTCCCGAGTTCTGTGTCTACCAAAATACCTCCAAAAGCAAGAGCTGTGGTCGGAGGTTGCGCACGAAAAATACCAAGAAGGCCACGAACTCAATTCCCCAGCCATCGCTACCGGCCCGGCAATTTTTCTATCAGGACCTACACCATTGGCTCGCGCGCATGTACTCTCGGCCAGATATTGAGGATTATCTGGACAAGACCCCGATTGGAGCCACAGCAGTAATGGAGGACATTTGGGACGGCACGGTTCTTCGAGATTTCACAGGTCCTGATGGGCTTCCTTTTATGCAGAAACCGGAGTCTGAAGGTCGCTTAGTGTTTGGACTCAATATGGATGGCTTTCATCCGCATGGTAGTCGGGAAGCTGGGAAACGGACCTCCATATGTGGGATTTATCTCGTCTGTTTCAATTTGCCGCCAGCTGTACGTTTCAAAATGGAGAATGTGTTCCTTCTTGGCATTGTGCCTGGCCCTCAAGAACCTTCGACCCATGAAGTCAATCACCTGCTGAGGCCCCTCGTCGATGACTTATTAATCCTTTGGAACCCCGGTATATACCTGTCTCGAACGGCGCGGTATCCCTTCGGTCGCCTTATCAGAGCTGCCCTTATTCCTGTGATCTGTGATCTGCCTGCCGCACGTCGCGTTGCTGGTCTTGGTGGACACGCCTCCGGCCACTTCTGCTCTGAATGCCTGCTGAAACTGGATGATATCAACAATTTGGAGTCCCACACTTGGCAAAGACGCGATTACCAAAGTCATATGGAACACGCACAGAGATGGAAAGATGCCGAAACAGAATCAGATCGCACAGAGGTGTTTCAAGAATATGGCGCGAAGTGGTCCGAGCTGCTGCGGCTACCATACTGGGACCCAACAACGTTCGTCGTCATCGACTCTATGCATGGGTTTTACCTCCGTCTTTACCTTCGACATGTTCGTGATGTGTGGGGAATGAACGTCAAGTTTGCAGATGGAGATGGCTTTCCTGACCTAAATTTGAGCGAAGCGGATCTCTCTAAGGCACACACTGTCCTTCAAAGTGGGAGACGAGAAGAGCTTGAGAAGCTTCCTCGTCCTCACTTGCAATACCTTTGCCGTAACCTTGGCCTCCACTACGGTGGGAGGAAATCGACACTGATCAACCTCCTAATGACCTATGTGAGCAGTCGCCCTATCTTAATTTACCATTGACCTGACCTCGAAATACAGCGACAAAGTCAAGATTGGATTGGTAACTCATCGGGTTCCAATCCGCCGCGGACGAGATGTGAGGATGGTTCCAGTTCAACGGATCCTATGACTGTGCCAAATCCACCTCCTGTCAGCTCGGAAGCTGTCCAATCTCATTCATCTGGATCAAAAGGGCTTAACCTCGACGAAGAGCTTCACAATCTCTATGTAGGCAGCAAGACAGCCATAACAACGACGAAGAAACAAAAACTCGTAGAGCTGTATGCATATTTATCTGGAGCAGAGGTCGAGGAATGTGAAAAGCTAACAAGGGGCCAACTGCTAGGGCTGATCCTTGATTTGGTAAGTTGATAAATTGCTCTCACCGATCTCAATTAACGTGTCTGACAGCGCTCGGCTGACAAGATCACAGGTGGTAATAAGAAGGCAATCTCGTCAGGTGTCATTTATGTATGTTCATATATTTTGTATCCCACAATGCCTGAATTCTTTGCCAGCGTTCACCCGTCAGTATTAAAGCTGCCCACGAACCAGATGGGAGCGGGGTTGAATCCATTCCAAAAGCCGTGCAGCCTACTTCCCAGTCATCTGAAGAAGTGGAAGACCTTATGCAATTGTACGAGAAAGGTTCAAAGTCGGCCCTCCGTAAGCTCCGAAAACCACTTTTGGCTGTACTTTGTGCGATTAAATTTGGTCGCAACTGTGATGCGATGAAGAAAGACGAGCTATTGGATCAGATCTATGAAGCTGTGAGTCGTCGTATTCTATTAATGTGATCCAAACTGACAATGCAGAAGCGACTTGCAGAGGGATTAGTGGATGACGATGGCGCACTTCTTGACCACGGTACTCCCAAGAAAACTAATGTCTTGGGCAAGGATACCTTGGGTGAGATTCGTGGTGATATGGAGGAACTCAAACTACCGTCATGGTTCAGGGTAGCACCAAAACACCCTGGAGAAGTCCGGTGGGGAAAGTTCAAGGCAGACGAGTGGAAATCCTTTTGTACTGTCAACCTTCCTATCACACTCTCTCGACTCTGGGGGAAGAGGCCTAAAATCGACAGGCACTATCGTATGCTGGACAACTTTCTCCAGTTGGTCACGGCTGTCAACCTCGCAAATCAGCGAAGAATAACAGAGGAACAGATTATTCGTTACCATTCTCATATTACTACGTATCTGAAGGGCTTCATTGACCTCTACCCTTTTGCAAGTATTACGCCGTACCAGCATCTTTCTTTACACTTTGCAACACATCTCCGCCGATGGGGCCCAACGCACTCGTGGAGATGTTTTGCATTTGAACGCTACAACGGTGTCCTCCAAGGCTTACCCACGAACAATAAATTTGGTCAGTGAATGCATGATATTTGTCACGTCTCTGAACTTTATGGCAGGAGACCTTGAAAAATCGAAGTTCCTGCGGTTTTGCAGAAGCCAAAATCTCCGCCATTTGTTTACTGAAGCACAACTACCTGTCGAAATCCTCCCCATCATTGCGACATTTGAAAAACGTTACAAGGTCAATATCCGTGGCACACTCCTCGATGATGCTGGTTCATATGGGATTGAACAGCGAATCAAGCTTGGGGGTAAACATCAACCGGACATCGATGGGAGTCATATCGCATGCATTCGGGACTACTTATCCTCAAATGACAATAACACGGGCATTAAGGAGTTTATTCCTTCTCGGGCTGTAGTTCTCCAGCATGTGGAACGCAATGGGCGACGCTACCAAAGCGGTGGCAATCCGAATGGCCTCATCATCTTCTCTTCACCTGACACAACTCCAAAGGCGGGACAGATTGTCCTTATATTTTTATATTCTTCTCATACTTTTGTAATTATTCGTCCTTTCAGGGAACTTGAAGCATCCTACCGTCCATTTGATTTTACCTTGGGTCTGGCGGAGGCTGCTGGCTATCTTTCAAGTGCGGAAGTGGAATCAGCACTCATTCTTGTCCCTTTTACAAAGATTTTGTCTCATTTTGCTTCTATTTCTGTCGGCACTGAACCCCCATTACTGCATGTACTACCGATTTGATTTAAAGACTTTTCTTTGACATAATCATGCCCTTCACAAATCTTGACTCGTTGGCAGCATCCTTCGTAATATCTAATCGGGTAAATAAATAATAATAATATCTTACCGTACTGCTCCGCTATTTCTCAACACCGCTTCATCAACTTTCGAGAACTATTGATATGACACGACGGTCTGCTCGCCTCTGCCATCAAACCGACGCCAAACCTAAGAAGGGACTTCCCCAAATGTCTTCTTTGGCACCTGGCGATAGCGGTATTTAACCCAGGGCGCCCCAATACTGTTTAAACTAGTAGTTAGAACTTTGCTCTTGTAGAATAGACTCACTGACCATTTCGATTGGATTGAGTTCACAGTGAAATTTAGGTAAGAAAATTCCATTTCCCAGCAAGGCTGTAAACTCTCAAACCTCATTTTCGTGTTCCACCCTTCATCTTCATCTTCTGTGTTGGACAGGGTCTTGTGAGTCTTCTTTGGCTGATTTCGAAGGCCATTACGCCGCAACCACTCGACAAAATTTCACACCTATCACGGATCATATTCAAGATTAGAAAAGGAGTTGATTGCGCAATTTTTCGAGGTTTTAGGGTTTTTTTTTAGCAACCGGCCAAATTTTGAGGTTTAAAAATCCTTATTTGAGATTTTTTTGAGAAACGGCTCGTGGAATATTATTGAAATTTCCGGAGACTGGGATCAAAGTTGATTTTGTTTGTCGAGTTTGCCTGTCCTCGACTGTAATCTTTCAGACCCTTCCCAGATATGGCCTGAAGAGCACCTTTTAATATCTTTTACTTTTTTTCGCTAAGCTTGTCATTGCTTTCACCTATTCTCATTTTGATTAGGTGGTCTTCTCTCCGGTTCCAGTGCGTTCATTTTAAACATGTTCATTCACTTCAAGTTCGCCGCTCATAACCCCTTGGCTTTCCAACTACGCAAGAAGGCACCAAGTTCAAGTTCAAGGGACTTCGCAGGCAACAACAGTGAAAAAACACTCAAAGATATAAACTCTGTATTCAGACTGTCGGTTGTTGGTTGATCATTCACTACTATCCAAGGTCGGGTAGTCGACCACCTAAGCATTGTGGTTGGTTACCAACATTAATAAGTGATGATAAACTTACCATACCTTGCCCAGATGTTGTCTAGGGTGTTTTTAAGAGAATGAAATACTTTATATCTTTTTAGGCCTTGAGTTGCGTGGGCTGTGAATATTTCGTCGCGATGGGTACCAATTTGGGGAAACCTGGGAAGTCGCCCACCCGTGGGAACTAATGATCAGATAACGCGCGTCTCAACCATCGTCTGTTCAACGCGCAACATCGCATGTCCGTCTGCTGAAATGTGTGCAGATATATAGTTGTAAGTCCAATCTACTCAAAAATGTGAAATTATAGCTATTCCCCCCTGACAGCAAGCCTTGTACTGCGCCTTGTTAATATCCCTTTTGCGGCATCAACTACACTCTCTCCTGGCTCTCCACTCTCCAAAACAGACCTTGAAAGGCCGACTTGGGTATTTTCGAAGTGTTCTTGTGGCAATCGCAAACTTGGAATGGCATCTTCTGGCACCTGGTTACTTGTATCGGCTGGGGGCCTCACTATCAATATGACCCGGCGTGGGCGAGGTCTTGGTTGAGGGCGAACAATTGGAAGCTCTCCACCTTCTTCATTTTCGTCGTCTGGTAGAAATCTTGGTGCTCTTTTCCTGCAGGCACGCGGTAGACGTGTCTGTTGAGTGGTTTCTGGTATGTTGTTATGGTCTGTCAGATTGAGATCTGAATCTGAAAGCTGTTCTTCAGAGCTGCTGAAATCGGATTCCTGGGCTATTGCAGCATCCCCATCCTCATCACGACCATGACCGCGCCCGCACCCACGCCCACGCCCACGCCCACGCCCACGCCCCCGACCACGACCACGCCCTCGTGTTGCGATCCGCTCAGCCAATCTCCTTGCCTTCTCAGCTTCCTTCTCCGCTTTCTTTGCCTGGCGTTCCACCGCCTTCTGCACCTTCTCCGCTGACTTTTTCTCGGCTGCAATCTGTTTGTAGTAGTCGTCAATTGCCTTTCGTCGAGCCTTGAAGTGTTCTGATGCTTCCTTGAAAAGATTCCGCATGGTAGATTCCCATGTTTGTTGAGCAAGTAAATCCACCATCTCCGGTGCAGTCATGTGGCGTGCTTGACCAGAGGTAAGTTTCTTCGCGGCCTTCTGCTGACTTTTTGTAAACGCTTTCTGACGCAACCGTTCATTCTCCATGTCCATCAACTTCATCTGAGCATAATCTTGCTCCAACACCACCCCAGCCTGCTCGATTATGGCCCTTAACATCTGATTCTCTTCTCGGAGTGCTCGGCGTGATGCAGAGTTTGGAAGGGGAGGAGGAACTTTGATGTGATACCGCTGCCTCGGCCCAGGTTCTGTGGAAGCTCTTTCGTGGTCCTCAGCTGTAGCTGATACTGGGGATGTGGCTGTTGGAGCGGCTGATACCACGGGAGATGGAGCTGGTGTTGGAACAAGGAGTGATGAGAGTTCGGCTGGCAATGGTTGTGCGGCTTGAGTCGTCGTATTTTTTGCTGGCTCATAGGCAGACAATGGGATTGCATTTGGATCCAAAGGATAGATACCCGTCTTTCTGAAAGCAGACAGAATAGTTGTTGCCTTGAGAGCTGTACTACGAGCTTCATGGTAGTATCGTAAGAGATTGGACTTGGTGATAGGAATATTTTCCTGTGATGCCCGTGTTACACACGATTTCCATGCGCGTGCAAGTGGACCAAAGACACCAACGTCACATGGTTGCAATGCATGTGTCGTATGCGACGGAAGACAAATGATGATAATGCGATGTGCGGCAGAAAATTTGATAAATTGATAGGTACAGTGCGAGTTGTGTCCATCTAGGATCAAAAGACGGTAATCAGCTGGTGATTTCGGTCTCGAGTTTGGCTCAAAGTCTCGCTCCAGCCACTTGAGACCGAGCTCCTGGTCTGTCCATCCCTTAGGTGAAACTGATACACTGGAAGAAAGTGTTCAGCTTTACTCAGTTCAGAATGAAATTATTACATACCTAGCAGACGAGGGATTGTTCTCGGGCCTTCCCCATTCAAGATTGCGCCGTGCACCCTGGAAGATTACCGAGGGGATGAGCACAGTCCCATCAGCACAAACAGCTTCAATGATGGTAACGAGCTCACGGTTACCGTCTTCGACAGAATAGACCGTGGCTTGGTCACGATCAACAATTGCGGCAACCTTCGCTCCAATGCCCAGTTGTATGCCCTTCTCGTCCATGTTCCAGATATTCTCTGGATCAATGTTGAACTCTGCCACAACTTCTCCCAAAATATCATAGAATCCACGAACGGCTGTCGGGTTGAGAGCCTTCGCCCGACACTTCTCAAGACCTGTCGTGGCCTTGACTTTGAGGTCCTTGTGTCTGGCAAGGAAGCGCTTCGGCCAAGACTCCCCAATCAGCGTTCCCGAAATTTCCGAGGCATATTTGGTAAGTGTGGAGTATGTCATAGGAATTCCGCGACGACCTTGCACCTTCGCCCATTTGACGAGAACATCTTCTTCAGCAGGTGAAAGGGTTTGTTGCTCAATATGCGCCTCTGCACGTGTACGGAGACCATTCATACGGCTACGGAGCGTGGTGCGTGGTACAGCATATGTGTCAGCAGCCTTGCGCATTGAGAGCTCAGTGTCGGCAATAGCATCGATGGCAAGTTGAATACGTTCTTCTTGTGGTAAGGCAAGAATATCAGCGGAAGGTGGGGTAGGCATGGGATTTAGAAACAATAAGTGACCGAGTCTGAATGGCGTCGGCAAAGAATCAAGGGGAGCACAATGTGATGTCGAGTTGTAAAAACTCATTCCTTCAACACGATTGGTATTTAAGTGGGACTGACCATTCAGATATGAAAAGCAGGCATGATAAGCATGTATTTGACACACACACACACACGCATGTATGTATACACGATGATAACATGAGTTGAACATGAGTGTAACACATGTAGACAGTAGGGTCCCAAGTCTGCGAGCGCCGAGCCCTCGATCAAACTTGAAACACTGTTAGAAAGCATTCAAATAATGTATGATAATACCACTCACATAAATATGACAGAAATTTTGTCCCAATGCAAACATGGAGCAAGAAGTCCATTTGCGATTGAAAATGTGCTAAAATCAGTGTTTCCGTGTATGCTGCTGATCTGTGCCACGAAAAAAACCCATTAAAATATAAGTCAGTCATCATATAAATGAATCACATGTGTAGAGCAACATACCATCTGAATTAAATGTCCTGGATGGATATCCGTGCTTTAACCATCTGATCAGTGTTGGGGCTTTCCGGCGCTAATATTGTCTATGAAGCAATCTTGTGGCAAGGTTGAGGTCGTCAAGTCATGGCATAATATGAACGGTGAGAGGGAAATGATCACTTATTCTTGGTTGATGTAACCACAGCAAGTTTCACAGCGAGAGGTTGAAAACTGACCGAGCGCTGGCACAATTTCCATATCCGGTATCACCCAGCCGCTAAGCAAACATGACCAAATATTGATTTGTCATCCATCATGCAACCCAATCTCAACCACGGTTCCGCTCCAAGTGCTGCCGTTTGGTATATGGCTTCTCGTATTCATGTCATTGAATATTAAGCCCTATTTTTGTGTATGTACTTGTCATTTAGCTTGTGAATACTGAAGTGGTCCAGTACCCAGGGTGGTCCAGATGGTGACCTACAATAGTAGCTACAGACTGGATTGGATTGAACCGAAGAAATGTTGGAGAGACAAGCACCGTCAAACGATTCCAGCCATGATGACAAGCCACATGACGATGGTCCTTAAATTAATGCGCAAGGAATACAAAGAATCTGCATCAACGCCTAGGACATACCCATACCGCCTGTGTTTCCTCTTTTCGCTGAGTTCTTGTTTCTGACGTAATCTCCATAACCAGATTCCAATCCTGAGCAGAGTTGTTTGTCTTGCGCAAAGAGGACCAACGATGAGCTGCAATGGTGCACTGGTAAACGATACTGTCGTTTAAAGCCAATAACAGCGATTGTCTGATCAGGAAGGCGAATTGACGAAATCCAAATCGAGAACTACAAAGCGTAAAATTTAAGATAGTACGAATTGCAAATTGATTTACGAATCGTAAAACCTGATTTGCGAATCGTGATTTGAGATAACCAAACTGTGCACAAGCGTGCCAACCTTCAGGGGCCTTCTTGGGTTTGGCATAATCGAGATAGACAGAGACGGTGTCATTTGGAGGTGCATTAGCGTTACCAAAAGGGAAGAGGAGGATTCTCCTATCAATAGAGAAAAAAAAGAATGTCAGTTCAATGAATAACGTCATGAAACGCGGCAAAAGGCATTGACCATCTATGACCGCCACACTCGAACTCTTGACTGGTCAACTTCTTCTCCAGTTTTTTCCAATCAGTCAACTTCCAGGAGAATACTTTGAAATCCTTCACCTGGTCGGGCATGTGCTTTGCGGCAAAAGCTTCATCTTTGACGGCGACCACGATGAGCGACTACGAACTGGGAACGGGAGCGACAGGCTGTTCGAAAACATCGGATTCCTGACTTGTGGTCAGGTGCGGCCGTTGCGATGTTCGGAGCAGGGGTCGGGATTAAGCTTGAAATTTCGTGACCGAGGTTGGTTCCTAGACTTGGCTCTGGTTGGAAGACGGAGGGCTTGACTTGAATGGGACTCGGAGATGGCGGAACCAGTGGCAGGATAACAGGCAGAATTCATGACAGTCGTCATATCCATATCTTCACTGCCTGCAATGAGTATCAAATTAATGTTGTCGACCAAACTAAAGCGGTGTGCCAATGACTTACGCGTTGTTTTATCATGAAGAGGAGCGGAGAAGTCCTGCGTTGGTGGATCATTTGGTACAGCGGGATTTCAAGATGCTTTTCCTATGCCGAAAATGTAAGTAGAATATTCACCTTTGGGTCAGGATCCGGACATACTAAAGACTGTGAGTCTTTGATGGTTCAAAGTGTCACCGGAGAGGTCGGGCCGGGTATCCCTTGAACTCTCGCCGCATATCCATTCAGCTAATGCTACTCAAATACGTGCCATCTTTGACCATAAAGACAGGAGTCGACAGGAGTCGTCTCGAGTTTGGGTTTTTCTCTGTGTGGGAGAATTCTAGCCATTTTGGATCTCGAGGGAGAAATCAGCTTGTGGGATTCGTCAACAGGGAACCACTATCACCCCACTCTAACCTCGGGTTGTCGAGGAAGATCTGTATCAGTATGGCTCGATAACAGGTGTTTTGTTTGTGGGCTTTCAGATGGGTCGGTCGGAACCTGCGAGATTCTCTGGGAATGTATGAGGACGACTGACTGTCCACTGTTACCGTCATTAAAATTTGCTTACTAGCAGGTTAAATTTCACAAGAAGCAAGTTACCGAGTCAGAAATTATTGGCCTTTCTTATCATCCCTCGATTGGTCGGCTGGCTGTAGGGAGTCCAAAATCAGCTCGCGTTCTTTTCAA
>Ga0307517_10013316_pt1 | contig 11186 bp, 5 predicted proteins | sample 23_EM_MG_FD_194515 | JGI IMG/M metagenome (GOLD analysis project Ga0307517, IMG submission 194515) | Populus trichocarpa ectomycorrhiza microbial communities from riparian zone in the Pacific Northwest, United States - 23_EM | ecosystem: Host-associated > Plants > Roots > Unclassified | place... | reverse complement strand
TTTAATACCATTATTTGAACTAACTTAGTCCAAATCCCCCCTTTTCTTCTTCTTCTTCTTTTTTTAAAAAACTTTCAAAACAATCCTTCTTATCATTTATTATTATTATTATTATTATTATTATTAAATTCTTGGGGTTTACATCCTTCCATTCTTATGAAATTTCATCCCTGAAATTTAAATTTCATACCTATATTAGAAAATAAAGTCAGATACTTCATTTTTTTTAATCTCCGACTCCCTTTCCCATGTTTGTTCTTCTACCTAGGAGTTTCTCCATAATACTTTCAGCAAGAGAACCCTTTTATTTTGCAACTCTTTTTTGCTCTGGCCTAAAATCTTAACTGGTCTCGTTTCTAGAGTTAAATCCTCCTTGACTTTTATTGGAACTTGAGGCAATACTCGTGAAGGATCTATCTTTGTTTTTTGGAGCAATGACACGTGAAACACATTATGTATTTTGGCCAAATGTGAAGGTAATTCCAATTAATAAGCGACCGGCCCAATTCTTTTCATGATCTCAAAGGGGCTCATATATCCTAGAGCTAACTTTCCTTTTATTCTGAAGCGAATAGTGTCCTTCCAATGTGTCATTTTCAAAAATACTTTATCCCCCCACTTGAAATTCCAAAGGCCTTCTTCGGTTGTCTTCATAACTTTTCTGTCTGTCCTGAGCTTCTTTCATCCTCTCTCTAATTATCCTCACTTTATCAGTAATCATTTATACCATTTCTGATCCCTACAACTTCCTTTCACTCACTTCATCCCAGCAGACAATGGTACAATATTTTCTCTCATATAGTGCTTTATATGGGGCCATACCAATAGTAGTTAAAAATCTATTATTGTATGTGAATTCTACTAGTGGTAAAGATCCTCTCAATTTCCTCTAAATTCTAGTATATATGTCCTCAGAAGATCTTCAAGTGTCTGAATGGTCCTTTCAAACTAACCATCTGTTTAAGGATGAAATATAGTACTTAAGTTTAATTTAGTTCCTAAAGCCCGTTATAGACTCGACCATAATCTCGATGTGAACCTTGGATCCCAATCTGATACAATTGACACTAGCACCCTTATGCAATCTAATCACTTCATTTACATATAACCTGGCTAGTTTATCCACTAAATCTGTTATTTTTATTGGTAAAAACAAGGCAGATTTTGTGAGTCTATCCATAATTACCCATGTAGCATCATTACCCTTCTTACCTTTAGCCAATCTTGACATAAAATTCATATTGATATCTTCCCATTTTCATTCCAGAATTGACAATGACTGTAGTTTCTCACACAATTAATGTTTGTTATGTGTGTGGAAACTTAGGGGATCATGGAAGTATGGAAACTCCTAGGCTTGAAAGTATAATTGAAAGTAGGAACATTCATAAATATATTGTGTTATATTTGAACCCAAATTAGTAATATAAAGATGCTAAATTGTTTGTTTAAATGTAAAATTTGTAATAAGGAATTTTTGAATTGGGTGTTTGAATGTGAAATTATAATATTGAAATATTGAATTATGTGTTGAATGCAAAATAATGTTATGGTAAAATTCAAAAGTGAAAAAAATGGATTCATTGTGTCCATGTTTCTAATGCCTAAAATAGACTAAGATTATGCAAATGTATGCAGTGACTTATATATTTATGTGTTTAGGCTGAATTGGTTGTTAAACGAATAATTGATTGTGTATTTGGCTAAACAAAAGTTAATTGTTTGGGAGTTGTAAAAGAAACGTCTAGGGTGGAACTCGACTTCTCAAGAGCATATGCTGCAGAAACTTCAGGTAAGGGTCGCCTTTACCTCTTTGATTAATTAAGTTGTTTATGTAAATGTTGAAATACAAATTGTATATTTATATGTATTATTGGAAACAAATGTTCATCATCAAAATTATGGTATTATGAAAGATAATATTACAAGATCAATGTCGGGTGGAAAATAAATATCATTAGATATTATACCTTTAGGGTGGAAAAATGATGTTTTCAAGCAGAATAATGACATTAAATAAGAATACACCCACATGACAATAACAATGTAAACATATAAAATGACCACAATAACAAGATTCGATAACGTATGACTACAATAATAGAGATTATCTAGTTAATACTTGTATTAGCCTCAATGGTGAAAATTGATAATGTAAATAGTAAGTCGGTTGCAACGACAAAGACTAGTTAGTTTAATTCTCAAAATGGGCACAACAATGAAACTTGATGATGTTAGAAATAAGTGTTGACTGCACCGATAGAAACTAACTAGTTTAATACTTGTTTTAGCTCAATAGAAAAAATCAATAATGTAATTGGTAAGTCAGGTACAACGACAGAGACTAATTAGTTTAATCCTCTAAATAGGTGCAATAGTGAAATTTGATAATGTTAAAAATAAGTTGACTACAATGACAAAGACTAATTAATTATTTGTTAAAGTTGCTTATTTGGATAGAGACTTACTAAAGTCGGCTAATTAGATAGAGATTTGTCTATTTTATATCTTACTCGGCTATTTAAATAGAGACTAATTAATTATTAGTTACAGTTGATTGTTTGGATGAAGACTTATTGATTATACGTTAAAGTCGGTCATTTGGATAAAGACTTACAAATTATATGCTAAAATCGATTGTTTGGACAGAGACTTGTCTATTTTATATCCTAGCCGGCTGTTTGGATGGAGACTAATTACTTATATATTAAAGTTGGCTCTATAAATGGACATTAAATGTGTTAAATTAAAATTGGCCATCTTGACGGAGGTTAAGAAAGTTAAGTTAAATGGGCTGTGTCAGCTAGGATCTTGTAGAAAATATAGAGTTATCCTTAATAGATGAAACAAGGTTAAGGACTAATTTTAGCAAAATGGGAGTGTTATGGTTGTGTTTATGACTAAAGTTTGACATAGCATATATGTGTAAAGTATGTCTAGATTTTTATATTCATTGTCTCCATTACTATATATTTCAGGTCCATCGTAGCTACACCGTCTCAGAGATTACACGGGTTTGATTGTTTAGTCTTTCTTTTAGATAGATAGATTTTTTTTTAATTTCAATTTTCATGTTATGTAGTTTAACGTTGAGTATTTATAAAGTGTTAGTATTTTGAAATTTAAGATTAAATAGTAGGATGTATTTCTAATTATTAAAGTTTTCATTGTTCAATATATATATATAATCATTTATATGGTAAATCCACCATAATTATTAAAATCAGACCGGCCCGACAGGTTGACCCGATGGCTGGTTTGGTCCGGGTAAGCTACAAGACCGGGGCAAGCAAAAACCCGTCAAAACCCGCCGCATTGACTCGTGACCCGGGCGACCCGACAGAACCTAGTTGAGACCTATTTTTTTCTCTTTCAAATGTATTTTTTCACCTAGCTAGAGACCTTTTTTTTTAAAATTTTTTAGTTGGTTATTAACCCTTTTCAAAGTTCACTATATAAATACTAAAAAACAATTTTATTTTTTCAATGTGGGATTTGAAGCCCTTTAGTATATATATACTCTATGTTCACGAGAAAAAAAAATTATTTTTTCATTATGAGATTTGAAACCCTATAGTATATATACTCTATATTCATAAGAAAAATGTTATATTTTTTTAATGTGAAATAAAAAAACCTTATTGGTTTAAATATTTCAACTTAAAAGATATACTAATATAGTATCTTTTTAAAGTGGGATACAAAACCTTTTGAAATAATCTTGTAAACTTCATTATTTATAACATATATTCACATGAATTGTTTCTTAATTTTTTCATATAAAATATTAAAATTTCAATTTTTATTTTATTTTTTCAGATTAATTCGGGTTGACCTGGGTTCTTGGCTGGGTCATCTTCGGGTCGGATCTGATAACTATGAAATCCACTAGGGGTATTGATGGTATAAATAAATTGCAATGTCAACTTTAGTTGTTTTTACAGATAATAAAGTGGATTAAAATTTTGGGTACAATCCCGTGCAAGAAAAACCCTATCAAAATCTTAATTGAAATGTATATTATGATTCCTTACATGTTAACTACGTATGCGATAAATACTACAAGTTTTATAAATCGAGATGGAATTGTTTGAATGATTCAAGAGGAAGGAAATTATGAATTAAGCCAGTTCAAAAAAAAATACCCCAAAATTTATGGGGGTGTTACAGTTATCTTCACCGAGATCTTTTTCCATTCCCATGATTACGTGTTTATGCAACTAAAACATTGCGCAGCTAAAAAACTTTGGTCCTCACGGCGTAATAACTAGTATTATTTAACCAAGGCATTTAAAAAAAAAACCAATTTGCTGGCAATGCATAGATGGTTCTTGATCGTCCATTTTCATATACATTGCAAGGTCACTAATGTTGGCAGTATCTTAACCCCAAAATTGTCGGCAAATGTTGCACAAGTGCAGATTTTGTGGGGGAAAAAACAGAGTGAATCATGCGTGTGCTAACACTATGGCCTGGACCAGGAATGGATTCATCTGTTCACATGGCTTGTTCAAAAACCGAGTTCAGAGAACTTACACCTGCTAATTTGCACATCTCACATGAATGACAAGATTTATCAACCAACAAGAAGAATGGCGTAGAAATGCAAATTCAACATCTTAATTAGGTAATAATATGATGATTCAAGAAGTCGATTTCTATTTTGTGAATCAAGGTCAAGGCATGCTGTTCTAGGGCATGCATTGCATTAACATCTCTGCCAGATAAATGCCACACGGATCAAATGGAAGATATAAGTTTACCTTTATGGTACATAATTTAATTGTTAGTCTAAGACTATTACCAGCGCAACTCATGCCGGCATTTATGCATAATCAACCATGTTTAACAGTTCGAGGTAGAGAGAGCAGCTGGCTGTTGCTGAGTAATGCAATGTATATTCCCCCCAGCCAACACAATTTCCCTCGCACCTTCGATTCTCACCACCTGAGTTAAGATCATTCAGATTCGCTATGTTAAACATAGGAAACAAAACATATTATAAGTAACCAATGAACACAAAACTGTCTCCTGTGAGTTTCTGTACAACGTTAGCTGTATCAAGTATAGCTTGCTAGTTTAAGATTTTTCTTTATACATGCTTGGTCTTAGGACTGCAGCTTATAAGCATCATTAAATAGTTTTTTACATTGCAGGTTATAATCAGACTCATGTTCCAGGACCATCATACAAGGTAGTAGATTATTTTACCCAAAAATAAAGATCCCCTACCGAGGGGGGCGGGGGGGGGGCAGAAGAAAATAAAATCCAGTTCTTGCTATTGTGAGCATTGAAACTTTGTTTTCTTGCAATCAACTACCTGAATTCTACATTAAGATTTTAATACGACCTAGGTGAGACTCACATATCAAGTCATCATGTCTTTGGAAGTCAATCCGCATGCACTTAGATCACATATCTTGCATATGAAGCTTATAAATATTGATAAATTGAACAGAAGTATTCCTTACTTCATGATTTGGAAAAGCTTGAGAGAGGACACGAACAGCTTCATCATCCCACTTCTGGTCCCCAAACTGTGGAGTGATGATCCCACCATTGGCAATATAGAAGTTTACATAAGATGCAGCAAGTCTGGTACCTGGAAGTCTTGGTTTAGCATTGCCATCCTGTGGCCAAAAACCATTTAAGACCGTGATCCAATAAGACCATGCAATTTTTATTTATATGTTGCTGCATGAGGGCTGGATATCATAAAGGCTGAAGGGTGATTGTAACAACTTTAGGTCTCCAAAAATTTTAGTATGATTACACAGTTGGGGGACCTAGATTTGTGGATAATTATTGCTCCAACTAGGTAAACAGCATCAAAGAAGATTAAAATATCATATATTCAACTCCGTTCCATCATTCAGTTTGAAATTTAAACATATCAACAACAAACAAAGAGTTGTCCACAAAATAAGGACTTAAATAAAAAAAGAGAAACTAAGATGACATGCACGAAAAGTAAACTAAACCAGTACCAGATATAAAGGTGCAATCAACCATTTTTCACTATTTTAACCTTTTGGACAATGAAGGAGCATAAAAGTCCAGCAGGTAATTGTTTTAATGCTTTTCCTCTTTCACCTTTTCTGGAATTGTTTTTTTTTTCTTTTGAGTTAATTCCGGCAGTTTCTTGTAAATAAAATTGTGTCTAACCTATTACAAATTTGTTAACAATTTACCCTACAAACATCACAAATTAATGAATAATTCAGAGCAATGTCTGTGTGGATGAATTCTTTCATTGTTATGTTTTCAGCAGACATTTGGGTTGCTGGAAAAGTAACAGCTGAGACAGATGAATATACTCATAAAAGCCTCACATGTGGAACATTCAGAAGCAAAGGAACAAGTACGTAATTTCCTTTGAATCTAATTCCTCAATTTAGAAATGAACTGTTTGATGTGGTTCAGGACCTATTTGAAAAGCATTTGCGTGTTAGATAAAACACATAGGAAAGAAAGTATTTCAGTGTTTTACTTGAATATTCTCTAAAAAAAATGTAAAGTAAGAACACTGGCATGAAAATCAAATTTTAGGGCGGTATTCTTACTTGAACAACTCCAGCAGCTTCTTCATCTGTCATATAAAGTGGTCCTGGCACATGAAGTTTAATTATTTCTAATCTCCTACCATTAGCATCACTAGTATTGGAGAGGATTGATAAAGCTTCCATTGATCGTTTGAACTGGGGATCCTTTTCATCATCAGTCCACGACAACAAAACAACACCAGGCCTCACAAAGCAGCACATATTGTCAATATGACCATTAGTATCATCATCACCTGTTACATCCCATGGTGTTTAGTATCACCTTTTGCAATTTTCGCTACCTTCAGGTACAAATTTATAATTGTAATTATAGTAACATCGATGTTGCAAAATAATCAGAAGAAACTGAAGAAAAGAAACAATATGACATGAAAAGAACAAAAAGGTGTATAAGTGATTATAATGCAAAATAACAACACCACAACAGAGATCATAGACTGTATATTAAAATCTAATCTATCAGAGTCTCATCTGGTAGTTGATGCAGGCTAAAATCAGCCTTCATTATAAGAATATCAGAGGAAAAGAAAGTGCAGGCATGGAGTAGAGACACAAGCTACAGACTGTTTGGTTACAAGGGCATCATTATGTTTGTTATGTTTTATTGGTTTCATTGTGAGCATCTCATGGAGTTTAGATGATATAAAGTAAAAATGTGTGGATTTTTTTTATCTATTATAAAGGGGTTTTGGAGAACTCAGGTTCATGTGAAGCCAAGGATTCTTCCTCTTCTATTGCTACTGCAGCTTGATCTCTCTGATCGACTCAGTTCAAGGTATTTGTTTTTCAATCTGAATTATAGCACGTTTACTTGTTCTTGTATTCTGTATATCAGTTTTTCAGCAGTTTATTAGTTGTTTAAATTACTTGTTCTGATTATCCTTATTGCAATAGGCGAGGTTCTAAGTAATTGTTAAGGTCAGCCCTTTACAATTTTTTGACAAAATGAAAGCAGAAATGCACATCACATGCACTCAAATGTAGGGGCACAGCAAAATATGGTTTTGCAAGGTTATATATTCAAAAGGGAATGCCAATAGATTGCAGGATATGAATTATCATGAAAATCTTCTTTATTTTTATGAAAAAAAACAAGAATATGAATTATAGAATAAAACTAAAAATTCAGAAGTATTCAGAGTAAAGAGAGAATATCTGAAGTGGCGTTCATATAATTACATACCATATAATCCATAAGGCAACCAAATAACCTTCTGAACTCCAAGATATGCCTTGAGTTGATCTTCTATCTGTTCTTTGGTCAAATTTGGGTTCCTGTTTTTGTTCAAGAGGCACTCCTCAGTGGTAAGGCATGTCCCTGAAACCAAAAAAAAAAGACATACATTAGCAAGACCAAAAGAAAATAAAACTCTACTGATAATTTTGGTTAAAGAGATCCCAAAGCTACTGGAGAAGAGGTCTTTTCCATAATTTTTAAGGCAAACTGCTTTACTGTGAAAATTACTATTAGCTAGATCCACCCCTGGCAATGCAGTGTTGAACTTCTTAATAACGCAAGTTAACTAGACAATATATGATACAACCAAATGATATCCACTCCACAATCAGAGCTGTCAACAGAATTGAATAGAGAAAATCAAATGAAGCTGTAGCATTATTATATTGCATATCCATGACCCGATACTTCCAACACGAGCGGATTCTAGGTCTACACAAGAACGCACCAGAAACAGTCTTACAGAAGAATAGGATATCTTCTTCTAGTGCTGAATCTCCCAAATGATGAAATGGAGAGAGATCAGGTTAGAAAGTAAAGGGCACCTTTCCATTTCTATCCTGGTTGCAGTACCCTGCCTCCCTCATAGACACACATCAATATATTTCTCACACAATTAAATCTCATGCATATTTATAGAGTCCACGGATCAGTACCATCTCCATCTACATGGATGCTTCCACCTTCAAGAATCATAAAGTGGGGAAACCTTGGAAGTTTTTCCGTTCCTATGATCTGAAAAAACAACATTAATTCAGATCAAAACCCAGAAAACTAATACATGCAAGGTAATTAAAGAAAATAAGATGCACAGAAAGTTTATGCAATCTGTTTTACTACACCACCTTCCTTGCCACGAGAAGGTCAAGACTCCAATCCTGGTAACAACCATCATCAACCCCTATAAGTTTCAAGGCCAAATCCTTTCAGAGAAGGTACTCAATAAAGAGTAAAACTTTACCAACAAACAAACATAATAACACCAGGGTGGTTTCTTGATATATGCAATTAAATGATGCTCTGGCACATATTCACATATCTTATCTCAAGGATTTGAAAGCAATGATGAACATGTTCTACAATTTCACATTTGATTCCTAATTCAATTCCTAAAACTATCATGAAATTAGTCATCATTTTCTCAACAAAGGGCTCCAGAAATATCAGTAATCGCTAAGGAAGGAAAACCTGTAAGAATTTTGAAGTCAAGATTTTAGAATTGCAATCATCGACAGTAACCTGAATAGCAGTATAACGCATTCATATATAGCAAAACAAGGCATCAGGTTGTTGCACTGTAAAGCACCAACGTTTAAGGATCATGTTGCATCATCTATGAGACGGAATACCCATGATATGTTAATATTTAACATCAAACTTGAATGTTTTAAAATCTTACCTCCCCAACCATTAAAATTCCAATCAATCCCTGCAATGCGTTGCTCGAGGTTACCATGATTTGATCCATTTTTCCTTACAACAAACTTGATAAAGAAACCGAAATTATTCAGGATAAGGAAAAAAAAAGGAACTGAAATATCAAAATAAACATTAATTGAGCAAAACATCATAGAAATGCTAAAAGAGAGAAGCAGAAAAACTCACAGTCGGACCAATATCACGAAACCAAGAATCATTCATGCTCATCTCAAGAACTCTCACATGTTCTGGTAGCTGACTTCGTGCATTTTCCCACTAAAAGTACAGTCAATTGAAAAAAAAATTAACTCAGTTGAGAACAAATTCAAATCCCATAACAAAAACGTAAGACTTCAATTTGTTAAAATGTCGAACAACCTGAGCAGAGCTTGCACAGACAGTTACAGGCTCAAACTTTGAAATTGCAATTGCCACTTTGGTGAAAACAAGTTGTGCATGTAATGCATTGTCTCGCCAGTTATCCGGGCGCTCCTGCAAAGCAAAACATCAATACTTGATTCTATAACAGGCTTTAGGAGCTTTTCTCTTTTTTTCAAAAAAAAAAAGAAAGAAAGAAAGAAAGAAGAGAAGAGAAAAGAAAAAATATCCACAATTACTGCATGAAAAGTGAGAACCCCATCTGCATTACAACCACAAAAGGTAGGGAAAATCCCAACAAGTAATGGTATGGATCAACAGATTCTCGAATTTCTACAGGAATAAGTACGAAAATTAACACAGTTTATCAAATGATATAAATAAACCTATTCCTCTGCTAAAAGAAAAGAAGACCTTTCTTTCTTTCTTTCTTTCTTTCTTTCTTTTTGTTTTTTTGTAAAAGGGGTCTCAAGAAGAAGCTCAACAACACACTCTGGATGTGAGCATGTCCCAAAAACACGAAACAAAAGAAAACAAACAGTCACTCTACTTAGAATCATGAAGTCGTCCTGCGGGACAGTTGGTTTTCCTATACTGAAGAAAGCCTAGTAATTAGAAAAGAACCTACTTTCAGTCACTGTTAAAAAAAATGATTGATCACATCACAGTGAACAACACAATATAAAGTGGCAATTAACAAGTAAAGGTTCTATATGTATGTATACTTACAGGCCAGCCCATCCAAGTCTGTGAGTGGGGCTCCCACTCTGCAGGCATGCTGTATCCATGAACAGCCGGTGCCTCTCCTGTCACTACCATCTCCCTCTGTTGCATAGAGAGAGAATTCCGATTTCAGTTAAGTTGAAACAGATTGTAAAACAAAGAATTCTTGGATTTGAAAAAAAAAAAAAGTACAAAATCCAAAGAGAACTTGAGTGAATTCTTCTCGCTTCAGTTTAAGGAAAGGCAAAGGACAGAGAGAGACTGCACTGTGTTGATGTTTTGTTATTGGCTGGCAAGTGAAAACAAATACTACCACAGAAACATTAATAATTTAGAAAGATGCCCAATGGGCTGCTCCCACTACTTACAATTAATAATTGTGGTGCTTCAGCTTCTTCTTCTTTTTTAATTAATCTAATTTGGAAAGAAAGAAAAAACCAAAAGTGAGAGTATCAAAGTGTTAAACACGAGAAAACTGCATTGTTAATCTCAAATACGTGAAAAAAGTGGTTTTGAGTTCACCTAATTTTTTTTTCTCCATTTCTATCCTCTCTTTTTTTTTACATTTTTCTTTTGGTTTAAAAATTTATTTGAGAGATGAGAGAGAAACTCGGGAAAAAATAACAAATAAAAAAAAGTTATTAATTAGTCACAATCTCGCCATAAAAAAAAAAAACAATCTTTGCATTAATAGGTTTCTCTTCTCTATAGAAGTTCAATGAAGTTGGTATTTCTCTCTAAATAAACATATGAAAATAGTTCAAGTTTCATTTAGTTTTTTATGATTTGGTTGATTTTTTTTAAAAAAAAGTAATTTTGCGGTGTTTTGGGCTTGGTAAGTGGTTTTTAAAGGTTTATATTGTGTT
>Ga0307517_10013315_pt1 | contig 11186 bp, 8 predicted proteins | sample 23_EM_MG_FD_194515 | JGI IMG/M metagenome (GOLD analysis project Ga0307517, IMG submission 194515) | Populus trichocarpa ectomycorrhiza microbial communities from riparian zone in the Pacific Northwest, United States - 23_EM | ecosystem: Host-associated > Plants > Roots > Unclassified | place... | reverse complement strand
TTAATAGCCCAATAAGCTTTATGTTCAAGTTCCACAGGCAAGTGACAAGGTTTTCCATAGACTAGTCTATAAGGTAACATACCTAATGATGTTTTATAAGCAGTTCGATAAGCCCAAAGTGCATCATCATTAAGTCTTAAAGACCAGTCTTTCATATTAGGGTTCACTGTTTTCTCCAAGATCTGTTTGATCTCCCTATTAGCAAGCTCTACTTGTCCACTTGTCTGAGGGTGATAAGGGGTGGCAACTTTGTGTGTGATTCCATATTTTTTCATTAAAGACTCAAATGACTTGTTGCATAAATATGTTCCACCATCACTTATCATGGCTCGAGGGATTCCAAACCGACTCAAAATATTTTCTTTCAAAAACTTTATCATTGTTTTGTGATCATTGTTTCGACTTGGAAATGCCTCTATCCATTTTGAAACATAATCTACTGCGACTAATATGTACAAGAAACCAAATGATGGAGGAAATGGACTCATGAAACCTATACCCCAACAGTCAAAGATCTCAATGACAAGAATAGGATTTAAAGGCATCATGTGACGTTTTGAAATAGATCCCAACTTTTGACAATTTTCACAAGTCTTACGGAATGTATGTGAGTCCTTGAATATGGGGGCCAGTAAAATCTACTTTGTAAGATTTTTTGCAATGGTTTTTTTTAATGAGAAATGACCCCCACATGCATGAGAATGATAAAATTTAATGACACTACTTACCTCATTGTCAGGAATGCATCTTCAAAATATTTGATCAGGACAATATTTGAATAAATAAGGATCATCCCAGTAAAAGTTCTTCACTTCGTTCAAGAACTTTCTTTTGTCTTGGGTACTCCAATGAGCTGGCAATTGTCCTGAAACAAGAAAATTAACAATATTAGCGAACCAAGGCATTGTAGAGACAGAAAATAAATATTCATCAGGAAAGTAGTCATCGATTGGTGTGATGTCAGATCTCGAGTCTGTTATCAATCTTGATAAATGATCTGCGACAATATTTTTGGTGCCTTTCTTGTCTTTGATTGTGATATCAAATTCTTGAAGTAACAAAATCCACCGCACCAATCTAGCCTTAGAATCCTTCTTAGAAAGAAGATATTTCAATACTGCATGATCACTAAAAACAACAACAGGTGAGCCAACAAGATATGACCTGAATTTTTCACAAGCAAATACTACTGCAAGTAATTCTTTTTCAGTGGTGGTGTAATTCATTTGAGCACTATTTAAAGTTTTACTTGCATAGTAAATCACATAAAAACTAACTTACTAACTATTTTTGCTATTATTAAAACCATTTGACAAAACTGTTATTAAGATGGCAAGTAAGAAGGAATTTTATTGACTCTTAAGACGCATCTTAGTAAATAGTCTTATCAAGGTCCATCAGAATACTTCTTGAAATATTCAGGTTTACAAACTCTCGCATTGTTATCATTTGATCATGCTCATATACTCATTTAACAAGTATTTTTAAACCTTCATTTTCACACACACACTTTAACATATGATTGTGGGTTGCACATTGGATTATTACATTATTTATGTTCTTTTGTTAAAGGTAACAACTAAGGGAAATGGATAGTATATAATTTTCAAAAAAAAATTAATAATATTGATAATTTTCAATTTGGTTTATATGGCTAGAAAGCTAAGACATAGGCCTAAAATATTCATACGGAGTGCAAGAGATTGATGTCTTTTTCTAAGTGCAGGAGTGTCGAAGTAATAAATAACCCGGCAAGACTGGGGTCGAACCACAGGGAGGTTAATTATATAAATTATAAATAACAATAATACAACAACAACAGTAACGATAATAATAGTAATAATAATAATAATAATAATAATAATAATAATAATAATAATAATAATAGAGAGAGCTTTGAGATGTGATATTGATATAAGGATTAAATAATGATAAAAACAATTGTCAAGGTTAGAGGATCAACTAATGGTATTTCAAACAAGTATAGTACAAACTCTTATTATTCAACTGGAAACCACACACAAAGGAGGTTCCAATCGGATTATAAATTGTTAACATGATTACATTAGTTATCTTATTCGAGTAATGGTAATACTTGTAAATATTATCAGGTATTCATGATTATAACTTATGTTAACAACAAATCAAGTTCCTTTCATAGCACCCGCCTCTACTTGAGCACCGATCTTTCTTAGCTCTAATAATTACCTTCCATCTGAATCCTCTCATTGAGCCTCCACTAACCTATTCTTGCAACTAAGAGTATCTACGATAACATTTACTTTTCCCAGATGATATTCAATTACATAATCATAATCCTTGATTAATTTCACCTAACATCTTTATCGCATATTTAATTCCTTTTATGTCATCAGATATCTTAAACTCTTGTGATCAGTAAATATCTGGACATGGGACCCATATAAATAATGCCTCTAAATCCTTAGAGCAAACACTATAGCTTCTAATTTTAAGCCAACCACTAGGTAATTGACCTCATGGCTTCTTAACTTTCTTGAAGCGTAAACAATCACTTTAGCATGTTGCATCAATACACAACCTAAATCTTTCTTCGATGCATCATTATAAACCATTAGTCCCTCTATTCTTGAAGGAAATGCCAACCTTGGTGTAGTAGTAAGCCTTTTTTTTAGCTCCTAAAAGCCTTCTTCATATACTTTTACCCATTTCTATTTTGTCTCTTTCCGAGTCAATCGGGTCATGGGAATAGCTATGGTGGAAAACCCTTTTATAAATATTTGATAGTACCCTGTTAATCTAAGGAAACTATGAATCTCAGTCACATTTGTAGGTCATTCCCATTTCAATACTACCTTGATTTTTCTTGGATCCACTGATATTCCTTTAGTCGATATACGTCCTAGAAAAATCACTTCTTTCAGCCAAAACTCACACTTGCTAAGTTTGGCATACAACCGATGTTCTCTCAATGTCACTAATACTTGCCTTAAATGTTGTTCATGCTCTAGGTACGAGCTTGAATAAACCAAGAAGTCATCTATAAACACCACCACAAACTTATCTAAGTATGGTTGAAAGACTTGATTCATCAAGTCCATAAACATTATTGGTGCATTTGTTAACCCAAACGGCATTACCAAGAACTCGTATTGTCCATAATGAGTTTTCAATGTGGTCTTTGGTACATCTAGATCCTTGATTCTCAACTGGTAATACCCTGATCTCAGGTCTATTTTCAAAAACACTCTGGCCTTTTGAGTTGATCGAACAAATCATCTATCCATGAAAGTGTATATTTGTTCTTTACTGTCACCGTGTTCAACTATTTGCAATCTATGCAAAGTCTAAAGGTTCCGTCTTTTTTCTTTACAAACAAAACAGGAGCTCCCTAAGAAGAATTACTTGGATGTATGAATCCTTTATCCATTAATTCCTGTAAGTAAACCTCTAGCTCTACTAATTATATTGGTGCCATCTGATATGGTTACTGAGCTATGCAACTGAGGTACCCTCTCTTTTCTTGAACTGACTGAAATGTCCCTTACCTCTTTTAAGCAGAGGGTGTCTACTAAAGGTATACTCTGCATTCTTTTGCTTACCCAAACCATGTTAGCCTTCCTTCATACATGCCTTGAGGGCCTCTACTGCCTCAATCTCTATGGTAGTATCAAACTTAAAGGCAATTAGTTCATGCCCTAACTCTTACCATAGTCCATCTCGTAACCTTTCAACCCTGTGCTGCTCACTCGGAGTATAATGCAAGGCAAACATGGAGAGGTTATGGAACCTCCTCTCATAGTCGAGTGCTGATATGTCCCCCTGTCTCAAGAATAGAAACTCTTATTCCTTAATTTTTCGATAATAGGAGGAGTAAAACTGATGCTCAAACTGTACTCTAAACTCTGCCCAAGACAAGGATCCTGCAAGTCTCATCAACCTCACTATATCCCACCAAGATCACGTCCTGTCTAAAAGTATAAGGGTAGCACAGTTTACCCATAAGCCCTTTACTACTTGCATTTGATCCTACAAGTCTCATCAACTGTGTGAAGCCATATGTCTGTTTCTCGGCATCTGGTTTTCCTAAAAAGGGTTCACACCCTAATTCTCTCATACTTTTCACAGTTCACACCAATGTATCCACACTATCAACTAATGTTGTAACCATAAGTATAGTCTGTATTGTCGGTACTAATGGATTATTAGAGTCGAGGCACCAGGCATCACCTCAATCACTGCCCACACTATATGAGCTATAGGTGTTGGATCAACATGTAGCATAGGCACTGATACAGACACTGGTGTTGCAGCTGAGGGTACAACTCCTTGTCTCTGCTGGTTTAGACCCCCAGGTTATGATCTCACAGTCTATCTCAAATCAGTATAACCATGGAAGCCCATGGACTCCCCTAATCTCGATTGATGAGATATTAGAGGCATATAAGAGTACAACTCCTTGCACCAGGCATCGCCTCAATCACTGCCCACACTATCTGAGTTATAAGTGTTGGATCAACATGTAACATAGGCACTGATACAGACATTGGTGTTGCAGCTGAGGGTACAACTCCTTGTCTCTGCTGGTTTGGAACCCCAGGTTGTGATCTCACAGTCTATCTCAAATTAGTATAACCATGGAAGCCCATTGACTTCCCTAATCTCGATTGATGAGATATTAGAGGCATATGAGAGGCCATATCCTAAAACAGGTCATCTTCATGTCTCTCTTCAAAATATTCTCATGTCATCGCACCTTTCCTCATATGTAATATCCTAAATCAAATTAGCAATTTATTGAACTCTTATTTAGTTTCCTGAACCCAAATCAAGGCTCTGATACCAACTGTAACAATCTAAAAAAAACATATAGAAACATATACATGTGTCGATTTTATTTGATGTGAATTTTTAAAAAAAAATCAGTGAAGTCTCCTTTATATCTTTAATATCAAGTTATCGACTCAAAGAATTTCTCAACCTACAAATAACAACTAGAATGCTTGTCCTATCATATTGGACCTCACAACTAAACCAAAACATCAAATTCTTATTTTTGTTTTTTTGTAGAGATAACACTATAATATTCCATAGAACAAAATTCTAAAATTAATTATTTCACAACAAGCATTGATTTCTTAAGAAAATAGATATGTTTAGTTTGGCATATAACAAAACTATATACTAACTTAATATAGACAATATCCTTAATTACATCACCGGCCACAGATAATTTAAACAATTATATTCTTAAACACAAAAATTACATAACAACAAAATATTAATGCCTCTGAATACATAATTAATTAAACAAAAGGCTTTTATCTATGCATCTACTTTCTAGCTTGAGGGAGCAAGGTACCTAGCAACATATTTATATGACAAAAATATTAGGTAAAAATTACACTTTACAATAAACAAATAAAATAATGACCATTTAATTCATACTCTATAATACATTCACTACATCATTTAATGGAGTAACTTATTATAAATATGTTAATGTCTATGCCAATCCATAACTAAGTATCTAAACATCTCAACTTGTCTATTAGTCAGTTCATTAGTTTCGTTGTTCAAGAAATAATTCTTTTTTGCACGTCTATTTAACAATATTATTTTTATAAACCAAAAAATAATCTTTCGACACGCCCATTCAACATGATATTATTTTCATTAACCAGAAAATAACTTGTCAACACGCTCATTCAACGTAGCATTATTTCCATTCTTTTTTTTTCACAATTTTACATTAAATTACAATTAAAAGAAATTCCTCATAGAATTATAGAAATAAAAAAAACAATTTATTTCAAGGTGTTGAACATCTACTCGGTGCCTATGCATGTGATGTGGTCCTTTACTATTGGCCAAACTCCACAACCTCACCTATAATACCAAAAATTTACGAATCACTAACTGTTCATTTACTATAAGAATTAATCATATCTTTCATATAGAATTTTTAAATTTAAAATTAATACAACTCAATACGATTCATATGCGTGTGTATTAAAACACATCGATTAATCCTAATTAAACATGTTTCCTTCACTATCGAGGCCAAAATTCAACCCTCTTATTTTTTGTAGTCTTGGCCGAAATCAATAGAGAGGGTAAAGAGAGGGGGTTTGTTTCTTCCATTGTTTTTAAATTAACCAATTACCCTATTTTAACACATGCTTATAATCATCAACAAGCCATAAATTGCATCATTACATAATTCACAATGCAATTCCCTAATTTCATATAATATAAACAATTGCATTTCTTCATTAAGGCATGAAATTAAAACAATTAAATACATAGAATATGTACATTACCTCAAAGGAAGAATGTTTCAAGGAAAGAAAGCAAGAAAACCCCAAGTTTCCTTCTCCTCCTCCTTAGACCCTAACTTTTGATATTTTTGCCTTCATCTTTTCTTTCTCAATTAATTAATGCCTTATAACTTGTCTTTGTTTAATTTCATCCCTCTCATATGCTTATCTATTTATTTTATTTATTTATTTTATTCCAAACCATTTTTATTTTCATATTAAAAATGAAATATCCTCTTTTTTTATTTTTGTTCGGGTTAGATTATAAACTGGGTTTTACACGCTGACCCTTAATGTGACATCCAAGAAAAAACCTATTTAGGATTTACAATTCCTGTGCCATTTTTTAATTCTAAGCAGGATACAAAATACATCAAATTAAATAAAAGCAAGAATACGAAGATAAATTGCATTAATATTTACATATAGAACTCATATACCCTAATTAGGGTATACAATTTCTAGGTTGATTTTGAGTTACAAGAAAAATATGATTACACCAAAGAAGAAAAAATACCCACCACCCCCCCCCCACCCACACACACACACGAGTGTGTGTGTGTGTGTGTCTTAAACCAAAATTTACAATAAAAAAATTATTTACTCTTCATACGACATCCGATGAGAAACCTACATAGGATTTACAACTCTTAGATCGATTTTGAGTTGCTGAAAATTAAAGCAATTGATATACCAAATCAAAAAATAAATTTTCTCTTCAATTAAATGAAAAATAGATTCATCATAATTCAAAAACCAACATGTTCAAAACCATTTAAATAAACAACTCAATGCGTTAGGGGTTCAAAAACAACATTATGAAGCAATTAATTTGACTAGAGGCTGCTATAACTATTTGAGCAGTGGTGGCACATGGTATTCATATGACGACACATTTGGTTTATTTGGAAAATGATATCACATGTGCTATGGACATTATTTTTGCAAAAAATATCAAGAAATCTAGTTTGAGGATAGAATTTTAGGTTGATATAGGAATGGAATTTGAACTGATTTGGGACCAAAGTTTAAGGCAATTTAGGTATGTGTTTTGCAAAGACTTGAGCTTGTGTTTTGTAAAGATTTAGGGTGCTATTTTAAGAAGTTTTGGGTTGATTTTTTTAGAAAAAATGTTGCAATTCTAGGTTGAAAAAGGGGTTGGTTTCGGCGGAAATTTTAGTGTTGAATAAGGTTACGGTTACATTCTTTATGTTTTTTATGTCTAATCTCCAATTTATATTGTTTGGGCTCGTTTAAAAAAAAAACTAAACTAGAAAAATATTATTATCTTTATATTATTTTCTTATTGAAGTGTGATCTTTCTATAATGTTTTTCAATTCTACTTGATTCTTCTATTTATTTTTAATTTTCTCATTTGTATGATCTTCCATTATAATTTTTTAGTCTCACCTCGGCTCTCCTTTTCTTTCTTGTCTCTTATTTCATTCCCTAAATTTTTATTTTTATTTTTTATTGTTTTTATTTTTAGTTTTCTATCTTGTCACACAAAACAAAATAATAAAAAATAAACAAAAGTGCTAATAATTATGAAATGGTAAAATTTTAGTGAGTTGCATGGAAAATATATTTTTGGACAAATCAGGGGGTCACAAATAGATTATGACAGTTACTCTCTCTTCGTAATACTTATGACACAAAGACATTTGAAAATTCATTTTCCATTGACTTTGTATAATAAGTTTGTAAAGACCAATCAAAGTGGTTTGATTAAAAGGTAACTGGTGCATGAAAATTTAAAAATAGATTCAAATTATTTGGTGACCAACCTAGACATGAAATTAAAAATGGATCCAAAATATTAGGTGAACAACCTAGACATGAAATTTAAAATGGGGCCAAATTGGTACGTGACTAACCTTGACATGAAATATAAAAGGGACCCAAGTTGTTCTGTGATGAACCTCGACATGAAATTTAAAACGGGTCCAAGTTCTAAGGTGACCAATTTTGAAATAAAATTGAAAATTAGATCCAAATTATTAGGTAATTAGCCTTTGATGTATTTAAAAAGGGATCAAAATTGTTAGCTCACCAACCTTAATGTGAAATTTAAAATGGGACCAAATTATTAGGTAACCAACCTTGATATGAACATTAAAAAAAAGGGTCAAAATTATTAGGTGGCCAACCTTGACATGAAAAATAAAAAAATAGGTTTAAGTTGTTAGGTGATCAACCTCAATATGAAAATTAAAATGGGTCCATGTTGTTAAGTGACCAAACTTGACATAAAATTTAAAATGGGTCCAAATTATTAAGTGATCAACCTTGAAATAAAATTTAAAAAGGGGTCAAAATTATTATGTGACCAGTCTTAACATGAAATATTAAAAAATGGATCCAAATTGTTTAGTGACCAACATTAACATGAAATTTGAAAATAGATCCAAATTATTAGGTGATCAACCTCAACTAGAAAATTAAATGCTTTCTTGATTACAAAGTTTAGTTTAACTTACTTGGCTAGGTGATGTAGGCAAAGAGATCTTGATTGCAAACTTAACTTGTTGTTTGCCTTTTTCCTAATATCATCTTATGTGCAGTGATTGATTCTGATTTTATTTATGAATGATACTCGTATGTATTGAGGGGGAAACACATATTGTATATTTTAAAAGTTCAAGCTTCCCTTTTTACATTGAATGTGTCTTCAAAGATCTTCAGTTTTAAGAGTGTCTCTAAATGTAGTCACTAACTTGCTTAAATTGTTTGAGCGACTTAAACACCTTCTAAACTCACTACGAGTTTGCCTTCTCATGTTCTCAACTTTTGATCACTAGATGGTATGGTTAATATATCGTCTTAACTTGCCTCGTATTGATTTTGTTGGTCATTGCCCTTATGTATAATATCAATGTTTGTTCATCTATATTTTCTCTGCATCAACATCATGAAAAGTTGTTTCCTCTATTTGGTCCATATTGGCTTTGCATCTTATTGCCTCTAAGTACAATCTGAAGATGTATGTTGATTAGTACTTAAAAGTGCATTTTTTTCAAGGTTTTATATCATCATTTTGCACTTGAAGTATCAATAACTTCTTAACTAGAGCATGTTTTATAATAACATGTTTGATAATATAAGATACCTTTAATTTATGGTAAATGTTCATCTTAAATACAAGCCTATCACATAAATAAAAGGATTGATTGATGAGTTTAACTACTGAAATTGAGAAGACAGAGAGGGCTAAGCTTAGAAAAGATATGTTGGTTCAGTCCAAACTGGAACACCATTCGGTTATTGGATCATAACTGGAGCTGTAGAACTTGGATTTAGATCTCATTTATATGTATAGAAAGCTAAGACATAGGCCTAAAACTTTCATGGGAGTCCAAGATTCAAAAGGACCATTTTCAAGTTCAAATTGTAGCAACAACGGAGAAGTCAAAATCTGTCCTGCAGCCCAGATATTGTTCAGTGTTCAGCCCATATCTCGAGTTCTAAAAGTCCAAATACGTTGATTCTTATTTTGTTGGAAAGCTGAGATAATTTCCTACAACTTTTATGAAGACTATCCGTTCAAATTCTGATGTTAGCAATGACGTTTTGTTCAGACAAGAAGATAAGGATTGTCACCAAGTCAAGATATGGTCACCCACTCAACAATTAGTCATCAAATCAATAGTTCTGAATTTTGGCCTATAAAAGGAGGCATTTGCCATGCATTTAGGCATATTGGTTTTCATATCAAAATCATGTTCTTGCTCTCTGTAACAATCTCAAATTGTAAACTCAAAATATATGATATATATTCGTAGCTACAAAATTTTTTTTTTATATATATATATACAATTTTCCTGAAATTTCGGTAGAGTTTCCTTTGTATTCTTTAGATACCAAGTTATCGACTCAATCATTTCTCAACCTGTAACATCAATCACAATATTCGTCCCATTATTTGGACTTCAAAAAACTCAAGCATATTTCAATATCTCAATTCTATTTTTCTATAGAACACTATAATAAAACTAATAAATTCTTAACATGCATCGTCTCTTTTTCTTTTTCTTTTTATTTGTGCTCAAAAATATACACAACCAACCATAATTCAACTTAATAATAATAATAACATTATAAATTACATCATACATAAGATAATAAGTTAAACATTACATTTTTAGATATGGAAGTATATTACAACAAAATATTAGTTCTTCCCATTACATTAATCACATAACAAAATTATTTATCCAAGCATCTACTTTCCAGATCGAGGGTGCGATGTACCTAAAAACATTATCGCATAAAACATGATTAAAACAATTGCACATTTCAATAAGTAATTGATTAAGGACTAATTATTCATATACATTAAAGTGACTTTCATATCATAGAATAAATTGTCTTATTTTCTTTAGAAGTTTCTAATTTCATAAATTCTCTTCTAGACATAGGGATACAACTACTAAAATAAAAATATCAAGAGTGTCTCCCACAAACTAGCATATTTAACTTCAAAGTTTTACAATTAATCTATTTTACATCAAGTGACTATCCCATTAATTTGTAAATTAATTTTCTTAACATGGCCATGCAATCAAACATAAATTCCAGTAATCAGGAAATGATCTTCAAGGCTTGTCCATTCAACAGAACATTATTTCCAGTAAATGTCCATTCACCAAGGCATTATTTCCAATAACCAGGAAATAATTTTCAAGGCTTGCCCATTCACCAGGGCATTATTTCCAGTAACCAGGAAATAATTTTTCAAGGCTTGCCCATTCACCAGGGTATTATTTCCAGTAACCAGCACTAGAATTTACAATCTATAAAAATTCATTCTACAATAATAATAATAATAAATATAAACTAATTAATTAATCCAAGGTGTTGAACACCTACCTGGTGTCTGTGCGCGT
>Ga0307517_10013314_pt1 | contig 11187 bp, 5 predicted proteins | sample 23_EM_MG_FD_194515 | JGI IMG/M metagenome (GOLD analysis project Ga0307517, IMG submission 194515) | Populus trichocarpa ectomycorrhiza microbial communities from riparian zone in the Pacific Northwest, United States - 23_EM | ecosystem: Host-associated > Plants > Roots > Unclassified | place... | reverse complement strand
TTGATTAATTTTGATGTAAAAATTTTAAAAAATAGTTTGATTTAGTTTTGATTTAAAAACCAAAATTTAAAAACAGGACTAAACCAAAACCTTAATTTCGCAATGCATTACAAATGAATATTGGTTGTGTAAAAAGAATATCTTGCTAAATTCGTAAAACAATATTAAACCAGGTAGCTAGCATTTAATATCTTATTGAATTTGCAATTTCAATTGTTGTTTATCTGATATATTAATTTAAAGAAATTTAAGGGGATGTTTAGGAGTATAGTAATTTTTGCTTTTCAAATATTTATGTTCGGAAATATATCAAAATAATATTTTTTATTTTTAAAAAAAAATTAATTTTGATATCAACATATAAAAAAACAAAAAAAAAACTAAAACAAAAAAATTAAAAAAATTATGAAACATAAATTACACCACAACCCTGAACAACTTCTAAGTTTCAAATACAAAAATTTTCAAAGCTCCAAAGCTCCGTCTTTCAACACTACAATGTTAATATAAAACATAGCAATATATACAATTGAAATTAATTGTACTAAAATAATAATCATTTTATTAACATGTTAATTAAATCATAAACATAAACACATCGATGCTAGAATTTTAACTTTTCAATACATATACTCTGGAAAGGGTAGTGTAGCATCGTGGTTCTTCACTCTGCAGCCTCCAGCACTGCCCAAAAACCTTTTACATAAAATATAAAATGGATGTAGTTAAACTAGTTACATTTTAGATTTATTTTTAAAAAATTACCACTTCGAGTCTTACAAATCTCAGGACTACTAGAGGTTTACATGATCGTTAACTTCAGGATCCGTGAGATTAGTCGAGAGTGCGCGCAAACTGATCCGGACACCGACGTTAATACAGACATAGCAATTCTTGGTTTTCAATGTTTTACATGGCTAACGCTACTTGACAAGGGTCACATTGGAAACTCATCATCTTTATCCATATTCGAAATAGTATAAAGATTTAATAAATACCGGTGATAGATGCAAGTATTTATTAATCTAATAAATAACATCTATATCATGATATTTATGTCCATTATCGACAACAACAAAATTTGTGTCGTTTACTTGATCAAATGACGATTAACAAGCAGTGTTAATTTTTGCTAAAGTACTCACACAATTATTATATATATAGTACTGCCCTTTTTTATGGAGAATATAAAGGCAAAACCCTTTAGAGTATAGTATCATATCATGGGAATTTGGGAGTTGGACTACGAAGACATGCCTCATTAATCAGAGAAATACTAGATAGGTTTCCGCTCTGAATTTGAAAAATTAAAAAATTAAGATTATGAATTTAAAGATTAAGTTGAAAACAAATTAAAATTTAATAAAATAGCTAAGAATCAAAATTAGAAATCAAAACATTGAGGATGATACCTGAAATATCATTAAATTTTGAATTAATGGGAAAATTTAACTAAAAAAATCAAATTCATAAAAGAATCTGAGGCAAAAATAAAAATCAAGAAAATGAGGATCAAATTAAAAATAAAACAAGATCATGAATTCAATAATGAAATTGAAAACAAATTAGATTTTGATAAAAAAACACTAAGAATAAAAACTAGAAACTAAAACACTGAGGGCCAAACTTGAAATATTATAAAATAAGAGGACAAACATAATTAAAAAAATTTATATTTCAAATTAAATTTTAATAACCAAAATAAAATTTAAGGGGAAAAAAAGAGATAAACAAAGAAAAAGAAGAGACGGCCAACAATAAATCGTCAACGTAGAACCAAAAAAGATGAATTGCGGTAACCTAGCTTGATACTAATAAAAAAAAACAATATAAAATGATAAAAACCCCTCCACACAAAGCTTTGAAAACTTAATTTTAAAGGCGATTTAGTCATCCCAACTTTTTTAAAAAAAATAAAAAACCAAAAATACTCCTTAATCCTAATTAAATGAAAATAACATTCAAGAACAACTCAGTAATTTCAATGCGCAATAAAGTACGAGCTGATCATTATGAATTTGGCAATGATATTTGTACCCCAAGAAAATGACCGAATTAACCTCCTAACTAAGCTAAATGATTTAATGTGACGGGGGCAAAATGATATTTTTATTGTGAAAACATGAGTGAAACGAGAGAGAGTCCACCTTAAAAGTATGATACCTTTTAGTTTATTTTTCCGAGAGCCCACTAGATGAAGAACAGTACTGATTCTTTTTCCCCGAACGATGAAGAACCGATCCCTTCCTTGGATTTACTCGAGAAATATAGCATTGTTTTAACTCACGCGAGCAATTAATTACTCTAAAGTCCCGACCGAGCAAAGTGATTGCAAAGCATTTACAGCCTAATGGTCCCTCTTGAAGTGTAGCATAGCTAGAGACTTGACTCTGAAAGCTCCAATGAAAGACTTGTCTTTGCAAAGCTAGCTTACATTAGGGCATACTTCATTTCATGCAACAAAAGTCTTCGTAAAAGAAGCATGCTTTTGAATTTCTAGAGTCATAAGTCCATGGAAGAACAGTGAACTGACCAGGTAAATGCAGCCGATTAGATTAGACGGCATAGTTAGGAGGAATGATGAGGGTGACTTTGGAAGAATTATAAAGAGTTAAAGACGACGAATGTGTAGAATAAATTATGGGCATGGACGAAAATTCTCACCAAGATCAAGGGATTGATTGCGAAATGCGGTGTAAATTGGTGTTTCTTTGAATTATTAATTTTTTTTTGTTAAATATATTTTTTAAAATTTTTAAATTGTTTTGACGTAGTGATATCAAAAATAATTTTTTAAAAATAAAAAAATATTATTTTAATGTATTTCTAAGAAAAAAACACTTTAAACAACAATCGCTATCTCAATCCCAAATAGATTGACATGTTTGGGGTGTGGTAGCGGTTGTTTTTCAAAGTGTTTTTCATTTAAAAATACATTAAATTTTTTTTTTTACTTTTTAAAAATTATTTTTAACATCAGCAAATCAAAACTATCTAAAAACATAAAAAATAAATTTAAGTAAAAAAAATAAAATTTTGGTGGAAAGCGATCTCACGTTCCAAACAGTTTCTAAATTAAAATTTGATGTTGTAATTGAATTGACTTTTCGTTGAATTAAATAAAAAATTAATTCTAAATTAATTTTTTAATATTTTTAAATTGTTTTGATATATTAATATAAAAAAATATTATTTTAATATATTTTTAATTAAAAATATTTTAAAAATAACTTTCTTTTATAAGGAAAAAAAAAAAAGGGATGACGGAGGAGAGCAGCACAAACAACAAACACAAGGCAACATGTCAAAACTTTCAACTAAAAAATTAATAATAATAATAAAAAAGGGATCAGTTTGAACGTGTTGAATCTGCGAGCTCATTGCTGTCTGATTCCCCTTATTTAATGGCCTCCTTCCATGACCTGACATTTTTCTTCTTTTGGGTCCTTTTCCTTCAGTCATGTTTTTCAACACCATTAATGGAAGCACACCAAGTTATGCTGCCTTCACTTACCATTCATGGTCTTGTTAGTTTGTTCAAATATCAGAAGGTCTGTTTGGCAATGCAACCTGTTTCTCGTAAATTTTTTAAATGGTTTTTCATTTTAATATTTTTTTTGATATTTTTTTAATGTGTGGATATTAAAAATATAAAAATATTATTTTTATATATTTTCAATTAAAAAATATTTTTAAAAACTTCACGTGTCACGTTACTAAATACAAATTTAATTCTTTTTAAATAAAATAATATTTGTTATTTGAAAAGTATTATATGTCATATTATTAAACACCTATTTAATCTAGAATAATATTTTTAATTAAAAAATTAAAATAATATTTTTTATTAAATCCAATGGGCTTATGATATGATTAGCAAGTTAAAGATGATTATCTCAATTTTTTTTATTGAAATTTTATCTTTTATTTATTTATTTATTCATTGCATTTGCTAAAAAATATATAGAATAAACCTATATATTTAATTGTTTTTGCTGAAGAAAATTATTTTACCGGCAGCAAAATAGTAGCTTATCGTGGCAGTGACGCAGTTCATCATTTGTCAACCACCTGATGCAAGAAGAGTCACTATTGATCACGGCTCTTGGATTGTCTTATCCACATTTATAATGATTGGAAGACGGTAGATTGGGTTTTGAATCTCTGTATTTGGTGGAGGTATTTTTTCAAATTACTTTTACACTAACAAAACATTAAATCAACACTTTATTTCCAGATGATTTTCAATAATTTTGACATTATATAAAACTTTATAGTTAGTCGGATCGGTGATGCAATCCACGAGAATGTTAGAGAGAGAGGTTTGGACTTGACATAGGCAGATAGTAGAGTTCCATTGGTTCTTAAAAATTTCTTCCTTAGCAGCCTAGAATAACGAAGAGAGAGAGAGAGATAGAAAACATTTTTCTGTGTACCTTCGAAAAAAAAGTAAAGAAAAAACAGAGGGGGAAATGATGCCGCTGACCATACTCTTAAGGGGAATCTGCAAAAAGTTTCACGACTACAGTCCACTGGGCGTTCCCAATTGCATCTTCAAAACAAATTCAGCTAATTAAAAACCTTCCTAGGGTTCAAATGACATGATGTTTCAGTTCTCCTCTTGAAATTCAGAAATTCGACAGTGGATGAACAAGAGAGGTGAACAGAATTCATTGAAATTCTATGTTATTTCATCCTAAAAAAACATGTTTGATACACTCACGTACATTGTAGCTCATGTTTTTTTTCCACTGCAGAAGGAAATGCGTGTCAAGTAATCTTAGAACCAAGTGAGAGAAAAAGGCTTTAGGTAAATATTTTCCAATGTGAAAGTGCACCAACCAGGAGTAATTAATACAGTTGTTTTTAGCAACTCCGTCCATACGATGAAAGTTAAAGGCGGATTCCCTATCAGCAGAAGAGATATCCAAGAAGGTAGGCAAAATGGATGAAACAAATCTCCCCTCCCTCACCAAAGAAAAGGATCGGTTAAGTAAAAACTATTTGTGGATATAACTATTCAGCACTGGCAGTTTTATCACCTCTTTAACCAGAACAAAGCTTTTCAAGAGCCAAGTTCTCGTCACCACCAACAGATTCTAGCGCACCTCTCGCCAAAGATTCAGGGAAACCCATCTCCACGAGTTTTTGTACCTGCACCAACAAATATTACATTAACAACAGCTGTTATTGATGTATTGACAAACATATACAGAGGTTGAATTTAGAGAAGATTGTACGATTGGAGAGAAAAGTAATTGTACGATTGGAGAGAAAAGTAAATAAACTAAAACATCTTTACCTTTTCCTCGACCCCAAGCGATGAGGTCTTGGCAAAAGTTTCCGTCCAGTAGCGAGCTGTGCCAACAAAGGTCTGGTAGTCTCTAAGATACTGCAATATCCATAGATACCAAGTTAATATGTGAAAATATTTAACCGGAAAAAGAAAATCTACTGAAAAGAATAGCAGCAATAACCAAAGTAAAATAGTCTCTGAGATATTGCATTTCAATGAGCAAATAAACCAAACCCAAGAGAGGTGTTTAATACATAACCAGTAACAAAGAATGGCAACGAACTAGACCTGTTGCGCTACAACAGCATCTTGAGGGTCATCAGGTTCAGGAGCAGAGAGTAATGCTTGGACAGAAAGAAGTGCTGTCTTTAGAGTGAGTGCTGGGCTCCACTGGTCCTTCAAAATGTCCAGGCAGATTGCCCCACTTTGACTGCTAATGTTAGGGTGCCTTCAGGAGGTAATGACAACAAAAATGATGATTAAAGTACCAATCAGCTCAAGCACAGACTGAATACAACTATAATGCATCAGTATCAACTAATAAACAATTAGCAACCAACTGATAATTTTAAAAGCTAAAGATTGATCATGTCAAGAACAAATAAGGCAATCCAACAGCTTGTGTAAATTCAGCTTAGACTGGAGATAAGCTCCACATTATAGTTAATTTCAAATAGCTTGTGCAACCTCTTATTGTCTACAAAGTGTACCCTAATAACTTTTTTTTGGATAAGTGTGTATCCTAATAACATCAACACACATTCAAGATAGTATTAAGGAAAGGCAAGGGGAGTGGAGAAAATGGGGACAAAAGAGATTGTTACAGCGTCCAAGAGAATAGATGCAAATTAACCTAGGTATACTTCAAGAGACAGACCCAATTAGCATCTGAGCTAAAACCTTGTTTATTTCAACCTGCACTAACATCAAACAGTGATATAGTGTGCGACTCGGATAGAAGCAAACTAAAACTCTTCCTACAGGTAATTCAAAATTCATGCTCATCGTGGTGCAAGAAGAAACCTAAATTAGGAGTTATGTTTGCCAAGACCTTACTGAAACAGAAGACCACATATTTCACATGGATGAACAGCCCTTAAACAATAGTTTTCTTTCTTGCTCGCTCCAATTCACAAGGGGCCTGTTCCACCTATATATTGGTAATTAAAACTTTGGCTTAAAAAGGGTTTTCTACAAGGCCACACAACATTTAATGAAAACATATGTTGGCCAAACAACTGCAAATTGCCTATAAATTAGGACCATGGAGTGAAGAAAACCAGTTGAATCCTTGCTTTGATCAATGGTACTAAGTCTATTTTTTGAAAGATATGATGAAAAACAAATACACCAATACAAAAGGAAAAGAAAGCAAATGCAGACGACGAAATTCAAACTATTCCACCAGAAAAGGGGAACACTGGGTGTTGAGGTAACATGAATTAATATATGTTCCCTAACAAAAAACCATGCACAAGTTCTATAGCGGTTCAAGATTACATCAATGAACAACCAACAGAACCTATCGAAGAAATCAGATACATAACAGGAAGATATTTACTTCAGCAATTTAAATTTAAAAGGTAATGCTACTATTCAGTCCACTTAAATAAAAAGAATCACCATCCTTCTAGATCTCATTATGCCAATTGAAATACAAGCCATAAAACTCTATTTTTTCTGACAACACAGCAGCTCTATGATCATACTATTATCTGGTATTACATTCTTAAGACTACCCATTCATAGGACAGCTGCAGATAACACACTACTATATTTCTTAAATAAAACCAAAGAAATAAAAGCAGCTTACTCCAACTTCGCCCTACCAGACTTTTGTCGCAAACTGCATTTTTGGAGGCTCAAAGGGGTATCCATCTACAAAAAAGAACGGACCATTTCAAATGCAGGTCAATACATGTCTCTATATCCTCTAACACTACAACCCAGCCAAACAGCTATAGCTAGTAGTAATAATACGACACAAAGAACGCACAGGCATTGGAAATTCAACAGGTAGCCAAACAAAACCACATCAAGTACACAGTAAAAACACACTCGCTTCAAACACCCGAAACCCACACCATGATTCTTCTTTATCTTCCAAATTAACAATAATTGATACACATTTAAGCACCCTAACTAGTCTTATCAATTACTCTTACAATAACTAAAACAAATAAGCTAAATTTTCAATTTCAATCTTTAAGTCTTTTTTTTTCTTTTTCTTTCGCAACTTCATTTTCCATCCAATAAACAAACACCCAAATGCAGCTCAATTTAAAAAAAAAAGGATAAAAACAACCCATTAAAATTCAGCTATCAAGTATCTCTAAAACATAAACAAAAATCGAAATTTCTCGTATGTGAGTGTTTGTTTTAAGCCAGCAAATTTTACTACCTGGGAGAGTGATATCAATTTGAAAAGTGCCACCTTCATAAGGAGTGCCAATTGGACCAGGAATAGTGCCGGTTAATCGACCAAGATTGTCAGATTTAGGTGCTACTTTAATGCCAGAAGCTTCCATGTCTCTGCTGCATTCTTGGAGCTCCTTCTGAACACGAGCAAAGTCGATCATCGTTTTTCAAACACAACAAAACCCTAATAAGAGAAGAGAAGAATGGATAAAGAAAAGGAGTGTTGCTTCCTTCCCCTCTCTTTCTCTCCCTGAAATTGATGGGTGATGATGCCTTCAATGCCTCCTAAGCCGCTTTAATGAGAGTAGACCGGAGAGAGCAAGGAAAGAGAAAAGGCAGCGAAGAAATGTGTCAGTGTTTTCTGTTTAGGACTTTGGATTTTAGTATCAAGGCTTTTATTAGTTATACTTTCCCTTTCTCTCCTGTTTTTTTCCTTTTTAAGGATATAAATTAGAGTAAATTATTTTTTAGTTGCTGTTTTTTTCTATGATTTTGTAATTATTTCTTTCTTAAATCATAAGTTAGTACCTAAACCTTTTTAAGGATTAGTATTTTCAGCACATATTATTTGAATATAATTAAAAAAAATCTAAGACAATGTACACTAAACATAATTTTTGGGTAATAGTCATTAAAATAAATAAATAAGATTTGAACATATTTTCATATATTCTTTTATTATTGAAAATTACAAATAATTTTAATTTTAATGAACAAAAGACTAACAAGTCTTGTTACATTTTTAATAAAATGATGAGCTCATTTTTGACATTAAAAATAAATTACATGTATTTGATTTATATTATTTAATTATATATTTAATATTTTCTTATTAATTTTTCATGGATCGTTTTCGATAGTTAATAGCTATAAATTACAGATTTCATATATATATATATATATATATATATATATATATATATATAAAAATCTAATTGATATTCACAACTCACGTCAGGTAGGTGTGACCCAAGAAATTGATATTTGTCCATAAAATATATTAATTAATCATCATAATTATATTTGATTTTTTTTTGGAAATTATATTAATATTAATTGGCCATCCTTGTTCTGGATTTGCCTCACTAAATTCCTCACTCTTTGATGTTTTATTTAGGGGTGAGAAAAAACTTGGAAAATTAAAAAACTGATTAAACTGATAAAATTAGAAAAAAATAACCGTAAAAAAAAATCGATTAAAATCTTGAAAAAACCTACCGGTTCGGTTTTGATTTTATAAACTTGAAACCAAAAAAACTGAACCGAACCGAATCGAAAAAAACCGAACTAAACTGGTTTGAACTGGTTTTTATCATGGCCAGCAGATTTCATATGTATATCAAAATCTAATTGATATTCACAACTCACGTAGGTAGGTGTGACCTAAGAAATTGATATTTGTCCATAAAAAATATTAATTAATCATCATAATTATATTTGATTTTTTTTTGAAATTATATTAATATTAATATTAATTGGCCATCCTTGTTCTCAACTTGCCTCACTAAATTCCTCACTATCTGATGTTTTAGCAAAAAAAAAAATTAAAAAATTGATTAAACTGAAAAAATAAAAATAAAATAACTGAAAAAACCGAACCTTAAAAAAAAACCAATTAAAATCTTAAAAAAACTGACTGATTCGGTTTTGGTTTTATAAGTCTGAAACCAAAAAAACCAAACTAAACCAAATCCAAACCGGAAAAAACCGAGCCAAACCAGTTTGAACCGATTTTTATCCTAAAAAACCAAACCGAACTGAAACCGGTCAATTTAAACTGACCAGTTTCAGTTTTTTTATTTTAAAATCAATTTAATTATTTTTTTATAAAAAACCGAATTAAAAATAATCACCAATTATCTGCTATACCATTGCGCACTAATCGTAATTAAAGCACTGCCAATAATGTGATCGATAGCTCGATGTAATGATTATGAACTTGAAAAGGAGGGAAAGTTGAACAAAGCCTTGCAATTTTTCCAACACATGCTGCTCAAGAAGATAGGATGGGCCCGGGGGTGGCTTTAATTCTCCGAGATTGTGGTAATTTTGTTTAAAAGGATGTTTTATTTATAAAATATTATATTAATATTTTTTTAGTATTTTTTTTATAATTTCAGTATATCTATACAAAAATATTTTAAAAAATCATTTATATATTTTGAAACGATAATTATTTTAAAAAATAACATGTACTATAATCTCAAACATGCAATTTACAACAAGGATTAACAAATTAATAAACATTATTTTGAAAATCTAGGTGAACCTAACACTAGAAGAAGAAAGAAGAAGAGGAAGAATGGTGGTTGGACATGTTATTATTTTGCTTCATGACTAGGTTTCCAATTTCAACTGTTCATGTTTTCTTCAAGTGTTAACCTAGGTTAGGTGCGAAATAAAAACCTAATAGTAAAAATAATAATTATAATTTGTATGAATTGAACTCAGGAACCTTGTACTAGTTGATGTGTGGAATGCTTTCAATTTATCTATGACTTAGAGCTTGTCTGTGTGGTTGCGGGTACTTTTCAAATAACTTTTCGTGCCAAAATGCAAGTCAATGATGTTTTTTTATTTTTTAAAAATTATTTTTAACATCAGCACATCAAAACAATCTAAAATATACAAATCATATTAAATTTTAATAAAAACAAAATTTAATTTTTTAAAAAATACAGATTAAAACGCGTTCCTAAACATGCTCTTATATTATAGACTACCCTTGTTTCTTAACATTTATCCTTAGCGAGGATCCCGCCTTTTTTTTTTTATCTTCAATTGTGACAAATAAGCTATTCAAGGGCTACATGGGGCTGTAGCTTCTTGGGCTCTTTTTGGATATACATAAAATATATATATATATATATATATATATATATAATTTAAAAATATTTTTACTACGAAAAGCGATAGAACAATCCTAAACGGTGCATGCTTAGAAATGTGGTTTTGTATGATTAGAAACACGATGTAAATTGTGTTTTAAAAATTTTGAATTTTTTTTATAAAATTTTTTTTATGTTTTTAGAACGTTTTGATGTGCTGATATCAAAAATAATTTTTAAAAAATAAAAAATTATTATTTTAATATATTTTTAAACAAAAAAACTTTTTGAACCGCAACCGCTGTCACAATCTCAAACAGACACCATGAATCTGATTGTGCGGGTTATAGTTTTTAAATAAATTAAAAAAACTACATTGTTATTAAAATGAATGAATCTAGTAACTTATTGATTCGAGACTCATAGTTTTATATTGAAATAGATTAGGAGCCAATAAAATCATACATGAACAATCCAATATGTCAACTTGTTATAAAGTGACATAGTTAAAATCCTAGCTTGTTTTTATTATTTTTTAAAATAAAATAATATTATTTTAATTTCTTAAAGAAATTTTTGAAAATACACTTGACCTTTATCAATTCAATCTCAACCACCCAGACGGAGCCGGTTTTTATAAGTATG
>Ga0307517_10013313_pt1 | contig 11188 bp, 2 predicted proteins | sample 23_EM_MG_FD_194515 | JGI IMG/M metagenome (GOLD analysis project Ga0307517, IMG submission 194515) | Populus trichocarpa ectomycorrhiza microbial communities from riparian zone in the Pacific Northwest, United States - 23_EM | ecosystem: Host-associated > Plants > Roots > Unclassified | place... | reverse complement strand
TTATTTTTTTATTTTGTGTAATTCATATTCTTTTTCCAAGTTAATCCTTCAATATTTAATTGATTGAGAATTATGTTTCATGGTTTTTCCAGATAAGATGCTTCTGGTCTAATGCCCTAGATCACGAGTTTGAAAAGTTAATGATGATTGACGTCCTTTTTTTATTTATGTTCTTTTCGGCTTTGTAATTTCTTATGTTTTTTTTCTACCGAGTTATCTCGATCTCATGACCTGAGTTGCTGGTTTAGTGAATTGGTTTGCCCCTTGTTCTCCGGGTTACAGGTTTGTCATGCTAGCTCAGATTGAATTAAGCTGGGTTTTTATTGTCCTTTTTTAACCAATTTTATCCTTTTATATTTAATGGGTTGAGAATTAAGTTATATTGTTTGTTCTATTTACAAAAATATTTTTTACCAGGTGGTCGTTATTATTTTTTTAATTTGTTCCATTTGCTGTTATTATTTATTTTTTTATCACTAGATTAAAATAAAATCAATTTATTTAACCCAATATAGTCATTGATATTGATTATATATATTTTTTTCTTTTTAAAAAACATTTGCACTATTTGAATATCATTTTTAACACAAAAATGGCCTCGGGACATAACTCGGCTACACGACTAGTTAAATCTACACATTGTCCTTTTTAAGCAGGATTAATCATAATAGTAGATAATAAGGTATGTGGTGTGTCTAATCTTTAATTTTGCTATGATCTACACGTGTATAATTTTAATGGTCCCAGAGTATTTAAATCTTAGATTCTGTTATATTTTTTGTGCTCATATTTATAATTTTCTTACTCAAAAAAAAAAATCAAGCTATAAATAGATTAACAAATACAAGGACTAATTAATTATTTTTGAAACTAGAGATAGTACTCAATCTATTTAACAAAACTATTAGGACTGGTTTAGAATTTACTCAAAAAAGAATCCCAGCTGTGGCGCATCATGATCGGCACGACCAACAATTTCAGTCTACCGAGTCCCGGTCGCCGCTGGCTTCCGATTTGACAACTCCCACTCCCTCCCCAATAGAAATCTAGCTGCTGATTCACCCACATGCCCGTAATGTGCTAATGAAAGTACGGTAGGTGCGTGTTCTTCGGGGTCCTCAGATCAACAATGGCCATTCGCTGGCGCGATCAGGCAACCAAAGGCACCTTCAACGGGTGTGAGAGTGTTTTTTTGAAGAGTATTTTGCTTACACGCAAGGTTGTTTTTGGTCTGGTCTTATATTATTTGATGTTGACAAGAAGATCTTTTGATCGTTTCCTAGGAGTCACCGAGAATGCGCATTCTCCTTTGCTTTTTTTAAGTTAGAAACTTATCACTTCATACTGTAAACTTTGCATCCATTTCTTGGGGTACGAAGATCGTACCTTTCCATTTCCACGCGTCTGGGATGGTTATTTTTTCTTTATTTATGGAGAAGGGATCAGGAAAATCACCAATTTTTTAAGCAACAATGTTATCAATTTTAAACGATTCAACTCTTTTTCATGTAGAATTTTTTTTAATATTATATTGTTTTGAAATTAAGCTTTTTAATTTTTTTTAAATTTATTTTATATGAAGTTATTTTAATTTCATAGATTTAATTTATTTGTTTTCATGATTGCAACCTTCAATATTACATCTGTTGGAAATGGAACATCGTGATTTTTTTTATTTTCTTTTTATAAAGTTATTTTGATTTTATAATATAGGTTGCGGATTTAACAAGTTAGCCCAGGTTGACCTGAATTGTTTTTTTTTCCTGATCTCATCAAAAATATCATAAAGATTAAATTATACTCTATCTCCTTTTCTCTATAAAAAGACAAAGTTTATGAGTTATAAATATACCATGAAACATTCAGAACAAAAATTCACAATCTTCATTCTCTACCACGTATATATTTTCAGAGTATCTTTCTTTAGAATATTATTATATTTTTTCTCTCTAAAATTATATTTATTTAAGTATCGGATAGTCCTCACATCTACCAAATAAGATTTGTTTGCAGGTACTAGCGCGCACAATGAAACAATGATATTAGTTAGAGAGAATATATGAGATTGTTAGGACTAATTGATTAATCAATTATCCAACTTAGAAGCCATGTACTCGGTTGGATTTTTTATATTACAGCATAAAAGAGAAAAATATGGAAATGACGTTGAATATTTTTCATATATAAAGTTTTGATCTAGTGGTTTTATGTTCGATTACTAACTTTATTTCATGAAACAAAATTAGAGTCCCGGCAATTCTTTTGTTTTTTTTTTTTCTCATATAATTGAGGAGAGGGGCTATTCATTGTATAGAAAAGGTTAAATATATAATTTGTAGGTGGCATGGCCTAACTATTAACTTAGTAGCCTAATCATGATCAATTGACGTAAGATATCATTACTTGAGTTAAATGGGCCGGCAGCCATGCAAATATGCATCTACAACTGTACATTTATGTGTTGCCGCTCTATCTACCTCAACGTTATCGTGTTAAAGAAGAAGGACACCAATGTGTTCCAGATGCCGGAGCACTTCAAAATTTTGTCGCTGCTCAGCGATGGCCACTCTCGGAAGCACTAATTAATGGGCGGCTGGAGAAATAAGGCGCTTTGCACAGCTAGCCTAATGGGAACCCCTTTTTTTGGCTGTATATTTTCTTTATGAATTGGGTAAAAGAATTGGCTCTAATATTATATTAAATAAAATATTTAGATGTTTAAATTTCACTATATTTATTCTTTCTAATTAAATTAAATATAAAATAGTAGCGGGTTATACAAATTTATATATTTAGGAAACTTAATTTCTGTGATGAGTATATTGTATCCTTATTTTTTTTATATTACTTAATTTATATTCTTGTATTTATTCAAAACATGGGATATATTCATTAAATTCTCCCTTACTTGAAGCCCATCTTTCACAACTTGTGAATTGATTTGGATTGTAAAATTTTTGTTGAGTTACAAAGTTTTTTTAAAACTTTAAAATTATATTAAATTTGATATGGTATCAAAATTTTCATAATAAAGCACTTAAATGTTTGAAACTTACTGTATTTATTTTCTCTAATTAAATTAAATATAAAATAGTGGCGGGTTTGTTTAAAAAACTTGTAACATCTTTAATTTTTTATATTACTTTATATTATTGTATTTATTCAAAACATGAGATATGTTCATTAAATTCTCCCTTATTTGAAGCCCGTCTTTTACAGCTTGTTCTCTTTAATTAAATTAATGGAATTGAGTACAAGTTTAAATAACTTTTACTTAATATAAAATTATTTTTAAGAACTCACCGAATAATATATTTCTTTACAAGGTTGAATATCTTTCAAATTTATTTATGTTTACAAGAAATAAAAGTGGACGATTATGAGCTCTCAAGTCGCCCGGATCACGTCAACTTTTGCTCCAAGTTAAGGATTAAGAAGTGGGATGATGGCAGGGGCTATCTATATTTTTGTAAGCAGATATATTTTCTTTTATCTTCGATGGCCGAGGTCCTATCTGCACTGATGATGTTTGCAAGTAAATTTCTGTTATTGCTTTAACTTTCACATGTCCTGGTCAAAGTGGCTGTCCAATTGCTCACCAAGAGCTTCTGGAATTAGACAATTAATCTTTCTTTTCATCTATAGTGTAATGGGACACTGATAAAATAAACTCAATCGAGCATACAATTTGTGCATTACGTACGACTGTAAACATCACTAAATGAAAATCAACCAGCTAGCGTGATAACTCTTAGCATATAGTCTCAAAAATACTTCCTGAACCAATATATATAGTAATGGATTAATATTTATTTTATTTTCATTTCTTTCCAAGTATTTCAGATAACAAATACTTGACGATTTCTAGGAAAGGTATCGACGAGCCAAATACTCGCTAATGACAACGAAGTTGAATTGAGCAGCAAATGTTAATATTCATTCTGAGATGGATAGTACTCCGACTCGACCATCACCTGTGTCAAATCTAGTGGTATCGTTACCTATCTCATTAATTTGTTGAACTTTATTTTAACTTTTATGTCAAAGTGGGAATTGTTCCCTAAGAAAATGTGGGAATTAATTATGTCAACTACACTCCATATATTCCAATACTATTAAACCTAGTAGAGTTAATTGTAATATTTGAATTTCGTAGGCAATGGGCAACAAATAACCTTGTAGGCTGGTAGATTTTGTAATCAAGCTGCCAACTTGTTTCTATTTTGTGTTTCATTTGATGACCGTGGCTAGCAAGATACTCCATCCGTGTACATAATGATCCTATGAATGTATGTATGTAGGTAGGCAGTTTCATTTCGAAAAGGTACAATGTTCACTCTCTTGTTGAATCTGCTTTGCAGTCCAAGTTTTAGTGAAGGATAGTTATGTGAGTATTTGATCATCAAATCCTAGTAGCTATGCTATCCTGCAACTCGCTGCCTAGTCTGCAGTTCCTCTCTTACTCCTATGTTTGCAGTGTAGTTTAATATGTTCAAGTGGGTGTCTATAGACTAACCTTTCTTGTTGATTTTGTTGTTTATTGTGAACAAAGTGAATCAAATCATAGCGTTAGTGTTCATTAAGAGTAGTGTTGCACTAAATTAAATGCAAAAACATAGGTATATTTAGTGGAGCTCCGTCGTAATCCGTAACCATGCCACTTTTTTTGTTCAATGGCCTCTTAATTGAGACATGTAAAAGAACCGAGCAAGACTTTTCATGATAAAATACAGATTCCGTAAAAGAAATTTTTCAAGAGTTTCCTCTGTTAACGGCATGCAACACTATCAAGTGACTTGCGCAAATCCATCTTCCACGCCACCACTAACTAAGGTAGTACCGGGTCCAGACATATGGTGGGAAACTTCTTTTCACTTGAAATCAACCGTGCCCTTGGTGAGCGACAGGAATTTATTTAAATTCCTGGCCACGTGAAATTGCAAATGCCCAGGCCCGGAAGGGTGTTCAACAGAAGAAGAAACGTTTTCAATTGTCTTCAACGTGTTGTCGATTTAGGCAAGATATTGAGGCAAGGAAGCCAAGTTGCTGAAAGAGAACCAATCTTTTAGTGAAGAGTCCACTGAACCATGTAAATCTAGTTGCTAAAGGTAATGGTGCTGGTGCTGGTGCTGGTGCCCCCTTTCTCCTTGACAGTACGATAAAATCGTTTTAGTAGGCTCATGCTTCTTATTTGCAAGACAAGGAAGGGAAGCTAAAGTAGAAGCGTGCGTATTGTCATGTCTACGCAGAATATCTCGTATTCATGGGGTGAAAAGGAAACTATCTTGTATTCGTTTCAGCAGATCATGATCACATTATTGCTGGTGATGATGCTTTTCATTGAAAACTAAAAGAAAATCCATGATGGAAATTTGAAAGAAAAAAAAATCGACAGAGAAAAATCATACGATCTCCTTTCGTTTTCTTCCTCTTCTTCTTTTCTGGGTTCCTACTTGGTGTCCCTGGTGCTGGGCCAATAGTGTGTGTTTTTAAGAGCAAATTTTTTTTAAGGATGGCCCTTCCCCTCCAGGCCTCGGCTTATTGTTACCTAAACGAATTGTAGAAAACGAAGCCCAAAATATCGACCTCGAATGGTTTGAAAAGAGCACTAGCAGTGAAGTTGCCTTCACATGAGTTCAGTAAATTGGACCTGGGCCCGATGGAAATTCTTCAAATAACAGCACTCAATTTATTTATTTTTTAATTTTTTAAAATTGTTTTGATATATTAATATTAAAAATAAATTTTAAAAATAAAAAAATTATTTAAATATATTTTCAATTAAAAATATTTTTAAAAAACAATTATTATAACATTATATTTATACAAGGACATCTATTGAAACAATTAATACATGCTATTCATGAAATTGACTTGGAATTTTCCCCCCCTTGTTTTCAGTTATTCTACTTTGCTTTTGAGACATTTAATTAAACTTTACCTGTCAAAGTGTCGGAGAACTAAAACCACGGGCCTCATAGTATTGGTGGTCCAGTTTTCAATGGTTCTGTTCGTCTCAAAAGTAATGTTTATAGGCGTTCATGTTTTTATGAATAAAAAAGTTTATTTGCGTCATTAAATTGTTAAAAGCATAACTCAACACCAACATTCCCCGTCTCTTTCTTGCCATAAAGGTGGAATTTAGCATTTAAAACTTGAAAACATTAAACATACACTATGGAACTATATATCTAAAATAATATAATACGTGACTATATAAAAAAACTATGATATATACATTAAATATTCAATTCAACAAGAATATCCTTCGATTCTTTAACCATCACACGTATTGATATGATTTTATCGGTGATTATTAAACATATTATCTTATCTTAAACAAATTATTCACACCAAAATTAAAATTAAATACTTAACTCCATGCAAGGAATATTTTTTGTGTGAAATATACGCCAACACTAATATATAAATTAAAATTTATTGTTGATTCTTAATTAGGAAAGAGACTAAAATATTATACAATTCATAAAAAAATAGGTTAATCTCCTTTTATTTTAAATACATAGCTATTAATTTGTACGTACATCAGATTAAACTATAAGTAAATATAAAATAATTAAGCCTTTAAATCATCTATGGACTATAAAGGCACTTTCTTTTGACCATTGAGTTCGAAAAATACTCAAGAGCATGCATACCAATAATAATTAAAATCTAAAAATAATAAAATTATATTAATTATTTTTTTATCAAATTATTAATCAGATCCTTAATAATTGTCATATTGTATTTGAATTCTTCTTACAGTCATTAACAATATTAAAAGAAGACTCCTTTAAACAAAATGATTCATCGTGTTTCAATTCATGCGTATATTTTAGTTCCTACTCACCTCACATATAATTGCAAAAATTTAAAATAATAAAATTACATCAAGATTCAAAAAATTGTCAAATTAAATCTTTTTTATCTCTTAATTATAATTGATTCTTAGTTATTGCCTTGTATTATCTTCTATAAATTGTCTCACGAATATTAAAAATGAATTATTTAAAATAAAATAATTTATAGAAACTACAATGTCACTACAATCATGTTAAAGTTCACATCGCGTATATACCTCTGTGTTTTTTGTTATATATATATAATTTGAATAAAAACTCATTAGACCTGAGTAGTAATTCACGAGTGTAGTAGATTAATTACTAAATATCATGTTTTAGACGAGTTAAAAGATGACATAATTTTTTTATATATCTATATTATTAATATTTATGGATTAAAAATAAAAAGAATGGTGGTGTATTTGAGAGATCATTCCTCTTCGACATGGTACAGTGCGTCAACATGCTCGACATGACCAATTTGTTTCGTGGGAAATCCAGCAAATTGATCACTGAGAAATTAAAGAGTAAGTGTTCCAATGTAGGTACACAAGACAAAAGTCAAGAAAACAAGAATCAAGAGCCCTAAGAACAGAACATGGACACTATGAGCTAGCTAATTCGTAGACAATCTTTTTGAGCAACAAGAGAAGCATATGCATCACACCAGCATGCAAGACTAAAAGGGTAAGTTATTTTCTATTCCCATTTTCCAAGGGCAGACTCTTTGTTCGAATCTGCCAGTCTAGCTATATAGCAGTCTGGTATTCTGAAGATCATTGATCACTGTATGCGTACAATACACGTGCACAAGACAAAAAAAAAACAAAAAAACAGGAATTAAGAGCCTGAACATAGACACCGGGAGCTAATTCATAGAAAATCTTTCTGAGCAACAAGAGAAGCATGCATACGCATCGCACCAATACGAACGCACAACTAAAAAGGTAGGTTATTTTCATTCCCAATTTCAATGAAGACTCTTAGTTCGAATCTGCCAGTCTACTATTGTCTGTTTGGTAGCGGTGGCTTTTATGCCACCACACTACCAAACCCAGCCGTTTGGATCCTGAAGTCAAAGGGACTGGCGCCTTGTTCTTGGAGTAGCTGCGGTATACAAATTGCCCTGAAATTAGTCAAACAGGACACTTCTTTCTTTTTCGACGTTTACGTTAGCATATATTATTGGTTAAGTTTACTTGAAAAATATAAAATTAATATATTTATTAATTATTTCTAACATATTATTATCAAAACTATTAAAAGAAAATTAATAAAATATAAATTTGACAAAATATAACAACAGGGGGCTACGATTCTCGTTACCAAAAAGGGGGTTTAGCCTCGGTAGATGCAAGAGCTGTCACCCTCACTACCACTACCACTACCACTATTAATTATTTGAATAAGAGTACGATCTCTAAGCGCGGTGGATTTCATGTTTGCGGTGAACCACAGTTAATAGTTGTTTGATTCCGAATAAAATTGAGTTTGGTGAAGCGAGTTCCACATGTAAATTTAAGTTGAAAACGCAGTTAAATGCACAGCAATAACATGGTTTTTTAGTTGGGGTTCTTAAATTTTCTTGTACCACGTTTTTACTCCACTGGCATGAGAAGACAGATTGACCAAAGTCAGCTCTAGAGTTTATGACACTCACGAAAGCCAATATAAAGACAGAGACAGAGGTACTTTTCCAAGAAATCATATCGTTTTAATAATTAGTAAATAGTTAGTTGACAAGTGTTTGTGGTGGCAGCTTCGATCCTAATTCCCATTCCACTAATCCCAACGCCCAGTCTTCGGCCTCCCAAGAGACCCGATCCCTCACCAAACGCGCGCGCGCACGCGCTCGCGATCACACCAACTAACATTACCAGTATACAGACCACCTCATAAGAGGTATTAATTAGAGGAAAAGAGAGTACCGCGAAACTGTCTGGTAGAACCACCAGTCAAAACCCCAAAGCCTTGTCTAATTTTCTTTGCCTTGTAATTAACAAATCAAATAGTGACATGTTTTAATTTCTTTCTTTCTTCTCCCGCAGTCTCATTCTCCTTTACAGTGACATGTCTTGATCTGTATATATTTGAGAACCCTAACTACTTCCCTTAATCTCTCCCATAAGATTTCACCAATATAAACATATATAGCAAGCTAGCTAAAGTAGTAGCAGTGGCAGTAGACGTAGAAGAATCTCTTCAAAGTCATGCACACAGCTACCTTTCTTTCTTTTGTTTGTTTCTCTCCTTCTTCACTCTTGTCTTACCTGCAAGTCTGCGCTCTGCAATTGTACCTTCTCTTCTTCTTCTTCTTCTCCTTCCCCTTCTGTTCTCTCATTCAAAACTACTTTCCATCTTCTTTTCTCTATTAATTAGTTGGTACTCAAGAGTTTGATTTTCGGTTCAGATCATATGACCGAGTCCCTTCCCTTCCTCTCCTTAAAACTTGTATAAGATAAAGGACAGAAGTGACTCATTTTTTTTTCAATTTTGGCATCTTCTTTTATCTGACTTATTTTGTTAGCATAGAGAGATACCTGGAGTATTAGAAAGAGAATAGGCTCTGATCTGGTGGTGATCAATATACAGTTGCAAGAATGGCTGCCCCGCTTAGTAGTCGCTTGCAGACTATGCTGCAGGCTGCGGTGCAATCTGTAGAATGGACTTACAGTCTGTTTTGGCAAATGTGTCCACAACAAGGGTAAGTTTCTTCCAGAAATTATTAAATTAACGCATCCCCTACATATTTTATTTGTCATAGACTGATAGTACGTAGAGCTTCAAAACACTTCATCTTCATATCTCTTGGAGAAGTTGATGTCAATATCAATGAATTTAGTTAGCATTAATTACTACTCTGTGGTTCAGGATCTTAGTGTGGGGAGATGGGTATTACAATGGACCAATCAAGACTAGAAAAACAGTGCAGCCAATGGAGGTTAGTACTGAGGAAGCCTCCTTGCAAAGGAGCCAGCAGCTTAGAGAGCTCTACGATTCATTGTCTATAGGAGAAACTAACCAGCCAGAACGGAGGCCTTGCGCTGCCTTGTCACCGGAAGACTTAACGGAGACTGAATGGTTTTATCTGATGTGTGTGTCCTTCTCTTTCTCTCCTGGTGCTGGGTAAGTTTGTATGCATGCGTTTCCGTTTCCTTTTCATGCTTTAATTTTTCCCCAGAATTTCCAGTTGTTTGATTTACATGAATGCAAATTTACAATTGAAGTGAAACCCAGTAAATCAGTCTGCAACTAAAAGTAGAAATATATATTATGTGTATGTGGGCGATTGACTTCTTTTGTTGTTTTATGCTAGTTGTCATGATCTTAGGCTTGGTTATACCTGTGAAACCTACTCTCTTTACTTCTCTGAAAACTTTTGGTATGATAGAATTCAAATATTTCCAATCCAAGAATGTTAGATATTTATTATAGTTGGATCTAATTCAATTATTGCCTATTTGAAGAGATAAACAACCAGACCACAGCAATGCACTCCTCCCCTTGTAAGAGAAAGGTGTGGTATCGTGATAATATTAGTTTTTTAATTTGCTTTTCAAATCAAATAATATTAGATTAAAAAATATATAAAAATATTAATTTTAAACAGAAAAACAATTCAAATTTTTAACAAAAATACGGCGGCAGCCACGCTGCCAAAATTGTTTTAAATGCCGAAAAGGCTGGATAGTATTGGTAGAAACATTATAGAGGACAGCAAGCAGGATACTTCGTGGTAGACTGCAGGACAGATAATAAAAATGAAAGGGCCTGCTTTTGATTTAATTGCTCTTGAGAAGAAGCTGACGGATGATTGATTGATCGTTTATATGTACGTCTATGCTGGGAAAGGTGTTACTTTAGCTGGTTGCAACAGGCGCATGTTGATTGGGTGAGTGAGCTTTAATGTCCACCTTCTTTCCTACGTAGAGCATACTGGGATTCTGGTTAAAAATGTTCATGAAAGTGCAACTCGGTACGTAAATATGGTTTGGAGTTTAGATTGAAAACTACGATAGAGATTGATGGGGAAACTATTCTAGAGACTGTAAAAAGGAGAACTGGTGAATTTTGCGATAATTTGAGGGGTACTTTCAAAACTGGGCCATTGACCAACTTCACTAGTTTGGCAGCTCTTCTTCTCTAGCTCCAAGCACTATTTCACTCCAAACTCTCATGTCTCCTCTTGGTTCTTGTTCATGAACTCCATTAATGCTGCAGCTTTTACGGCCTAGGCTATCAAATAACTGATTAATTGCTGCCCACAAAGTTCTGTTCTTAGTAATATATAGTATGGAATTAATGAAGTGCGGCAATGAAGCATGTCACTCTTGTTTCAGATA
>Ga0307517_10013312_pt1 | contig 11188 bp, 10 predicted proteins | sample 23_EM_MG_FD_194515 | JGI IMG/M metagenome (GOLD analysis project Ga0307517, IMG submission 194515) | Populus trichocarpa ectomycorrhiza microbial communities from riparian zone in the Pacific Northwest, United States - 23_EM | ecosystem: Host-associated > Plants > Roots > Unclassified | place... | reverse complement strand
AATTCCCCCCCCCCCCCCACCACACACACACACACTGTTTGTTACTTCTATAATTAACTCAACAAACCAAAAGAGAAGAAATGCTTGTGCACTTTTTATTCAGCCCCCATGTGCCAACATATATTCCACCATTCACTTCTTCATTCTTTTGTTGTATTAGCAGTCAAGTGATGTACCTTCAAATGCAAACGTTATCTCTCCTGAATAACCTCAAATATCAAATCAATTCCAGTAACCATAGTGGTCCCTGGCAACTAAAATATGCATTTCTCTTCAAGAAATTACCTTCCAAGTATACTCTATTCAGTGACTTTCCGTTGACACCATGAATCAATTGCAAGAAATCCCCAAAACTCAAATGAAACAACTACATCAGAAGTCCAAACTTCCACATTGTTTGCCCTCAATATTCTTTGTTCCATTACTTTGTTTCACATCCTTCCTATGGTTGTTATCTAGGCCTCGACTTCGTCCAATTCCCAGCTTAGGCAAACCCTTATTCAGTCCTTCAAGCAGAACACAGGCTTTACACCATTTCTGTGCATGGAACATCACCATGAAACAAAATATTTGTAGCAGTTTAGAAGCACGGCTAAACATTCTGGCACTAGCAGAAAAGGAGTTTATATATATTAGATGAAAGGTTTTTATCTATGGTCCTGAAATAATAACTTTGGGATCAATACCTGATTAATATATAATAGCTATGTGTCAGATAAACTTGCTATATCAGGTTAATACTACTGGTTTAAATCATATGCTAGAAAACAATTGCAAACTTTGGATGATTGGTTTATCAATTTACTAGTAACCGAGTAAGTTTTAATTTCCTGGTGGATAATTCATTTGTTTCAATCTATGGGTTTTATAGCTTTTCAGGATAATCTCTGAAAATTTAAATCGGGACTACCCTACATGAAATGCATCACATCTACAACATTCAGTCTATCAGATGAGTTGTTCCACCAAACTCATGCCGGATACTAATCCAATCTGAACTCCATGCTTATCTCGCTTAAAAGCAAAAGCAACACTCACCTGGCTTGAAATGTAACCACATCGTTCACATGTCCCCTGCTCCGGCATTTTCGTAGAAGTGGAAATTCTAAAATCTTCCCCTGATTTGATAATGTCAAGTATCGCCCTTGGTCTGCATCAGTAATCAACCAATAATTAATAGGTTAACAAAAAGAGAGATATAAGAAGAGCATCACCAAATTTTTGGAGCATACAGTTTCTACTTGCATGTGGTAGAAAATGCAACAAGAAGATCATTAATCAACCAATAATTAATAGGGTAACACAAAGAGAGATATAAGAGGAAAATCACCAAATTTTTGGAGCATACAGTTTCTGCTTGCATGTAGTAGCAAATGCAACAAGAAGATCATTAATCCAAGGGCATATTTATACTTCTAACATCCCCGCCCCCCTCCCAACACAAAAAAAATAAGAAGAGGAAGAAAAAGAAATTTCACAAAAATAGAAAATAGAATCCTGTTTCAATGATGCTGATAAGGGAGAATAAAGAGAATAGTAAACCTCATCCTCTCCAAATCTTTGATGAACTCACGAGCAAAACCACGATATGCATTAGGTGAATATATGCCTGCAACAAAATACTCTGTGAATAGAGGCAGACAAGCTCAATACCTTATACAAAATCCAATTGATAGGCACAAACTTCAGACACCAAGTCCCAACATCCCGCAGAAGACATGAAGGAAAAATAAAGAAACAAAACAAAAGCAAATTACAACCAAGGAAAAAGGGGGAAAGGGTAGTACATTCAGTGGAGAAGTAGTCCAGCCTCTTGAAATAAGCATACGTGAGCATCTTGTTAAGGTTCTCAACTATCACCACTAAGAAACAGATAGCAATGAAATACAATAAGCAATAAAGAATCTCCATGGGAACTTAACACCATAACCATAAGGATATATAACAATCTCCTTCTCATAGGTGTACTTAAATGGCTTGCATCTTGGAATTGGTCCATCCTCCCCAGTGGTTATTGAAGTGCATCTACTCAATCTGCAAGGAAAGTTAAATCTACTCAAGTAACCAAACAATCAGAGGAAGATAAGAAGAAAAAAGATCCTCCAACCAGAATGCATTACCTAGCAATATCCCCTCGCAATATATTCAAGAGTACAGTTTCGGCAATATCATCTGCATTGTGTCCGGTAACCAGCTTGTCTACTTTCAACAATGCAGCGCCACGATCAAGGGCCTTGAAGACAAAGAAATAAACCAACCCCATCAAATACATAAATCTTATTCTTCACATGAAAATATCAATATCAAACTGCATGCTAAAACTTTTCGCTACGATCTAATATCTAGCGTGGTTTCAAATACCATTTGAGGCATAAGTTTCAGTTCAAAAAAATTCTTTTTTAAGCATGAACTAAAGCATTCTATTTCTCAATTGACTGAAGTAAAATAAGTGATGCATGAATAAAGCAGTTTAAGAATGACATAAATCAGGCTGTATGAAGCATTAATTGCTTGCCTTGACTAACAACCCAATCAGTGACTTGAACTCTGAACTTAGTTTGGAATAAAAGCAGGGTGTTTCCAACATCATTATTATGAATTTAAGTAATTGTACATCTATTATTATCAAAGTTGCTTTAGTGTTACCTTTTTCTACACTCAATTATTAATTCTTTTTTTTTTCTTTTTTCAGGAGGATGCCCTAAAATATGTCATTCAGGCACCAGATAATCATTTGCAAACATCTATTTATGGGGCCTAATGACATATCTTCTAGATACAGAGCAAAAACAGAAAGCATCAGCAGCGTTGGGGAAACAAAGAGCGATATAAATACCTGCCTACGAAAAACACCACAAAATGTACAATTGTTCTTTAAACCAATCATCTTCACTATCTCATCCATCGTCCATCCATACAAATCCTTGTAGGAAACAATCTTTAACGGCAGCCCATACTAAGAAAAATAACAACAGCCATTACATTTGGATTCAAAATTAGCATGCCCTTGCAAAAATCGAATCACCCGCGCATTCCAATCCAAATCAAACAACAAAGGCTAAAGCTTAGCTACCTGAATTTCATTTCTTTTAACCGTCTCAAGGGAGTCATCCCTATATCCAGTAATGCCTTCATCAACAGACAAGAGGAAGAGATCCAGCCCATAATTGTGTCGACGATTCAACTCGGATAAAACATAAGCAAGCACTGTCGAATCTACAGCAAACAAACAAAACAAAATCACAAAATGAATAAACAAGCAACCAAAATAACCAAAAAAGTGTCTTTTTTTTTATTGTATGTAACCTTTTCCACCGGAGGCACCGATAGCAATCCGCTCACCGGGCTTAAACAGCTGGTTTTTCACAATCACCTGATGAATCTCTTCCTCAAATACCTCGTAGAAACACTCCCTGCATATCTTTTTTTTTATTTTAATTCATCCACAAAAGACACAATAGCAAGTTCAACTATCAGTACTTGTAAGTTAGGGCTAAAAATAGTTAATTTAAAAAAAAATTAAAAAAAAATGAATTTACCTGCTCTAGGGTTTTAGGTCTTTTGAGGGCAGCCCTTCTTTGGTTACAAAGGTAACACAGGCGACCCGCAGCTTTCTTGTGATTTTCCGCCATAAATAACTCTTACTGGTAACAAAATTGAAAACCTTCTTTATTCAAACTTCGCTTGAGGAGGAAAAAAAAGATTACCTCTTGAAGCAAGCTGTGATTTTATTTTATTTTTTTCAATGCTTCCAGGGAATTCTAAAGCTTCTATGAATTTTGAGCCAAAATCAAATTGAATATCACAAATTAAACGAGGAAAATTTTAAATTAAATGATTTCGGGCGACGAGGTGAGAATATATATATATAGCAATGCACGAGGGCACTTCGAGAGATCATCGAGAACTACTGGACCTGCCTGGGACTGGGTGTACAAGCACGCTTGATCCAATAATATAAAAGCCCACGCGCGTGGGCTTTCGTTTCTTTTGATTTTTTTTTATCTAAGCCTCGACACTTATTTTAAAAAAAAAAAGAAAAAAAAATAAGGCAGACTGTATAGTTTACTAGAAATCAGTAGCTAGAAAATCAAGGGATTTTTTAGCTAAAAAAGTCATTTTTACTTTAAAATACCCAATAAATAATTTTAAAATATCAAAAAAACAATTTATCAACCCAAAAAAGCTCTAAAAATCAAAACAAAAAAGAATTTATCTCTCACCCCTAATCTACTTTTTCATGCAAGATGAAAATTCAAAACACCCCAATAAAATTCTATTATTGAATTGAACTTGTTGATACCAGAATTAGTCTTTTTTATGTTAAAATGTGGTCAAACCTTCGACTTTTTCTCTTCTTTATCGAGACAACTTTATATTCTCTCTCAAGTTCAAGAAATGAAATATTAAAAAAACAAAATTTTGAATCAAAGTTAAAATTGAAAAAAAAAATAAAGGAATTATAAAGGGAGAAGAAAGAAAGAACTTGGACTAAGTATAATTTTTTTTATAACGAGTTTTGGATTGGTCATGAGATTTTTTTTTATTTTACACTTTGATATTCTTTTGTCGAATTCTTTCTTTCTCCGACAATTGAAATATAATAATGCATGTTACTTAGAATCATTTTAGTGGTTTGTTATATCACTAGCTCGCACTACGTTGCAAGTTAGATTAAATTTTTTTAAAATATATGAAAGAAATATCTAGCATTGCTAGCACTTTTATAGTAAAAAAAATTAAAATCACGTGGAGGCTGATCCGATATGACCTGGTCGACTTGATGGGTTTAAAGACAACCCAAACAACCAGTAAAAATATACTTTGACTCTCAGGAATTCAAGTCAACATCTTTTTTTTATATAAAAAAATATTAAAACGATAACATATTTGATCAATCTAGGTCAATCCTGATTAACTTGTCAAATCCATAATATGGATCATGAGACTATGATAATCTCATGTAAAACAAATCAAAACAAATTATAAAATTCAATTCTCAATTAACCCAACGTTAAATGATGAAATTGAAAATGTTTAATAAAAAAAATAGCATAAGTTAACATGTCAAACTCGTGATCCGAATCATAAGGTCAAAGTAACCTCATAGAAAGTAAACAAAAAAAGAATGACCCAAGTCAACCTTGTCTAACCTGTCAAATTCGCGACCAAGATCGTAAGACTATGATAACCTCTATACAAAGTAAATTAAAACAAATTATGAAACCCAATTTTCAATAAACTCATCACCAAATGATGAAATTAAAAAAAAAATATTCAATCTAAAAACATGATATAGTAAAACCATAGTTTTCAGACCCGGCCTGGTGGGCAGCCCGGTCCAAGGTCCAGGTTCCGGGTTTTGACTGGGTCAATTTTTTTTAAATCAAAACGACGTCGCTTTAGTAAAAAAACAAAATAAAAGTCAACGGGTTGCAATCGGGTTTCTGACCGGGTATTGCCGGGTCGCACCGGATTTTTCCTTCCTCTATTTTTTTTCAACCCAGCCCGGTTCCAGCTCCGGGTCGACCCACCGAGCCGGGCTGAGTTTCAAAACTATGAGTAAAACAACTCGTGTTTATCCGGGTTAACACACAAAATACATGACCTGATTCATAAGACCGGGATAACTTTATAGAAAATAATCTAAAATAAATCATGAAACATAATTCATAATTAATCAAATGTCAAAGGATGAGATTGAAAAAAACATCAATTAAAAAAAAACAAAACAAACTCGATTCAATTGAGTTAACCCGTGACTTGAGTTATAAGACTGAGTCAATATTATAAAAAACAATCTCCAATAAATTATGGAGTTTAATTTTCAATAAACTAAATGTTGAAGTATGAAATCATAAAAATAACCATAAATCTTGAAAAAAAAATACTATAATAAATAATATTTCATAAGACTACGGGCAACAAAATCACCACCTTTTTTGGTTTATCATTAGCAATAATTATAATGATGCAATTTCACCATTATAGTTAGCTAGTAAAGAATAGTGAGTTACATATTAAAAAGGATCTTTATAGTTGCAGGGTAGTTTTACAGTTTTACTGGGTCGAATGTGACTGTACACTGTTGTCTTATTGGGTTGGGTTACAACTTACAAGTGGATCTGCCATGATTGTTTAACAGACAGCACAATCTCTCACAACCATCCAACAAGCACTTATTCCCTCCAAACATGACCTTTACAAGTAAAACAAAAAAAACGAACATTTTACCGAATTTCTTGGATTTGGAATGCCTCTTTTGTAAAGAACACGCCCGCCGACACGCATCCTAACCATATCTTTACTACTTACACCTTTGTATTTTTTCCATTTAAGTTCCCGTGCTTAAGATTTTTCAAGATCCTGTCCTTATCCAGTGTTTGATTCTTGTTTCACAATCTTGAATTACTGATAGAATGTGGAAAAAATCAAGTAAAAGAAATCTAGGAGGAGCACGGGATTCAGAAAGAAAATGAAAATTAAGAGTACAGGTACTAGGTTTAATTATGTCATGAATAAACAGTACAGACACGGTCCAAAAGTTACAAAACAGTCAAACCCCCCCATGAACAAGCTTTGTGGATCCGATTCCATTGTTCCAATATTTACCAGACGCTCCTCTCTCTCTCTCTGTTGTTATTTATGAGATTTTAAAAATCGGTCCTTGAGGCCTCCTACTCTGTACTCCTCCATGGATCGCACCGCTCCATCTCCTTCCCTCTCGACCCAAGAACCGACCCCCACTAATCATCCAAATCCAACTGTGGAGAATGATTGTAACCCAAAAACCATCAACAAGAGGAAGAAAAAAAGAGTCTTTAAAGACACAGCCATAACACCGCCCCCATCACAACCAACCTCTTCTTCTTCTTCTTCTTCTTCTTCTTCTGTGAATAAAAGTCCGCGCGTGTCACACAAACACAGAAGCCCTAAGGTGGTTTTTGCTCCTGTTAGGCGCAGGGGTGGTATAGGGGATGATGGTGTGGAGGCTATTGCATTACCTCTTGGAATGTCTTTTGCTGCTGTTGTTGCTCAGGTTTCTTCAATTTTCTGTTTTTTTATGCGATTTAGATTGAAATTAGGGATTTTGGCTCATAAAGTTTGGAATTTTGATGTAGCTTCAAGTTTGGTTTCTTTTTTTTGTGTCTGTCTAGTTTTTTTAAGGCAATTAGGTTTTGTATCTGCTTGCATTGGGAAATTTTTTAAGGCAATTTGCTTATATGTTATTCAAATTGATTGGCGTTTGTTTAACTGTCTAATCGGGTTTGGGATTTGTTTGCTATTGGTTATTGCTTTTCTAGATAAAATTTGTTGATTTGTTGGAATGGAGATAGATACTTATGTAAGGTTAAGGAGATTGTTGATGAATTTTTGATGTTGTGGAGTGTTTAGCTCTTTGAATGTCCTTAAGTTTATGTATTGATTTAGATGTGCAACTATGGAACTCAAAGATGAGTTACAAGCACTTGGATTTTAGCTTTTGATCAACTATATTATGCATGAAATTCAGTGTTGACTTGAATTTAAGTTCTGGTAGCTGGCATTAAAATGATCGATGGATTGTGAATAAAAGGTTTTTAAGCAACCCTATAGAAAATGTATACATTTGATGTACAATTGTGGCTATGTACATAAACGTCATTGAGATAGATATCTACATTGTATCTATTGTTTTGGTGTTTCGGGAAAGCAGTAGGGATAGAGACAAGCCTGTTATGTGATGCTTAATGTGGATGTTTTATTGCTATCTGCGTATCATATGGCATACACATTACATGCTTTTACTTGCATGCGGACATATCGTTTGTTGCATGATTCTTATTTTGTTTACATTAATACATTCAAGTCTATACCTTATGGCCTTCTTTGATTTATACATCGATATATGTATAATTAGTGTGTCCAAAGCAGTGTCCAGTTTTTTATTCAACACCATGTTTGCAGTCTAATATCATTTGGTGGTCAAATTAATTTTGATATTAGGTTGACAGTTTATATTTACTCATGCAATGAGAATTTTTGTTCTTGTGGGATGTCCGTTAATGACATCAGTTGTATTCTTGTAATATGTTATCTTTGGTGAATCAAAAGGTGGACTGGACTCTGCCTTCTCTTAAGTATACCAAACAGATTGGTGATTGTTTATAAAGTTAACCCTCAAACATCTTCACAGCTATTTGTTTGAACCTGAGATACCGAGCAGCTCGCCTGAACGCCGAGTCTTTCTGGTCTTGACTGCCAATTTTATTATAGTCTTCCATCTTTGTAAAAACAAAGCATTAAAAAAAAACTTGAACTCTATTTTCTTCCTTTTTAAGGTTTTATTTTCAATTTCTAATTGTTTTATATATATAGGTTTTTTCTCCCTATGGTTTCTTTCAGTATCCCCTTTGTACCTTTCAGCACTCTCCTGTGGGATTTCTGAACTTTCAAATGAAATGGCTTGCCCTATGAAAAATGTCTCAGTAAAAATACATAATCGCATTCTTACAGGAATGGAGACACTGGAGAGTTTTTGTCAATTAGCAAGGTCTCAGGCATCTTTTATCATATGTGCTAATCATTTTGGACATGAGAAATTAAAATTTCCCATTTCATACCTAACTGTTTTAATACTTTATTCAATTTTGTTTTTTCAAAAAAATGTTTTCTGAGGTATGCTATGTTACCGGATCTGAATAGTTTTGAATTTTGATAATTTTATATTATCAAAACAGTGTTCAGAGGAGATTTGCGAAATAAGTGTTGCATCGCCACTTAAGACTCCATTGGCAAAGTCTCCAGTTTTATGCTCTGGTCTTATAAATAAATGTAAATAATGTGCACATTTGTCAAGATTTTCTTGGATTCACATTAGTATTTGTCATTTGATATTGTTCATCTGTTGCTGTTTTTTTTTCTTCTAATTTTAGGTTCTGGAGAGGAAAGATGCTGCAGGTGAAAGGATTTCTGTTGATCATCTTTCAATGGTAAGGTTTTTTTTAGCCTAACGTGAACTTTATATTCACCTCGCAGAAATAGATCTCAGATGTCATCACTATGGTTACATCCCTTCTGCTGTACATCTTTTATCTGCATACTGAATAACATACTAGATTTTTAACTCAAATGGACTGCTTGTTATACAGTTCATATTTAGGCAACAATGCAATCAGATCAATGAAATTGCCCATCTAGTAAATTTTTCACTGCAACAGAAAAATTTGCCGCAGCATACTTGGGTTTTTTTTTTTTTATAGGCTCTTTCCCTTTGATATTGAATTTGTTTGTTCTAAGATTAATGATGTTTGGAATATTGGGGATTAAATCAATCTTTATTTGTCTACTTTTGTGCAGATCTGCTCTTCAGCTGTCAGAGAATCTTTAGCCAGTGTAAGCCAGACCTTAACTGCTCTCTCATCCATTGACTCTGGTTTTACAAGTCAAGTTTCCTCATGTACTTGTCAACATCAGACAGGCCACAAAATGCTGACTTATATGAATGCGCTTCATTCTTTACACCCTATTTGCAACAGGTCTTTGGTAACAAATTTGATTTCTTCGCAAGGAATTTTCAGAAATCATTTGGGAGCACATTGAGTACTCTTAGATTGATTAATGAATCGTCTATCAACTTGGGACCGCATGCCTTAATTCACCAGAACCTAGAAATTTCTGCTTCAAACAGGACTCTCAATAAAAGAGATGGCTGTACAAATAGTGCCTGTATGAAAGACTCGGATTCAGAAGCAGACTTGCCCAATAATTCAACTGAGGGTCAAACCCATAAACCCGAGCAGGTAGAAGAGAACATATCAGTGGGTTGCTTGGGTCAAGAACTTGTCCTGCACGGGCCAGCCAACCAACTGGCTTGTGCTCCTAGTTCATACCCTTTAATTAACATGTATAACAATATTGAGAAATCTGTTGTGGAGCAAGTCCGTTCTAATGACCTGAAGGCATTGGAGATTGGTGTTGCAATGAAAAGATTGAAGTTGGATGAGGAATTGTTGAATCTCACCTCAGAATCAAACTATCTGGAGAGATCAAAATTAGTAATGGGCATGTCAAAGGCATCCTTTAAAGCTGACAAGTTCAAGACTCAATTAGAAGACACAAGGCATGCTGAGCTGCATAGAAATTGCATTGACTGTCTTGTTGCTGGTTTGTTCATCATGTCAGCCTCGCTTTCATACAGTACATATGTTTATTCATACAGAAGGATCAAAGAAGCTACTGCATCCTGCTCTCATTCACACAAGGCAAGGACCATGTCTTATTGTTTATCTTGCTAATGTCATTTGATTTAGTTTCTTGACATGTGTGTAATTATCATTTTTGTTGGTATTCTGGTCTGGTTCTATATGCTTTCTTTCTAATACTAGGTACTAGCAAAGGTGCTTCCTTGAGAAATAACAGAGAGACTAGAGAGAGGCTACTAAAAGTGTATTTTTAATTAAAACTATTATATTATAAGCAGCATTTTAACTTCAATCCTTGAGGTAGTTGGTAAAGGTTAGGGCTTGGGCAGGCTTTATATTCTAATCATCCCTTGATGTCTGAAATTTGAGGAAGTAGAAACGATGGACAACCTTTCTCATTGGGCAAATTGTGACCGGATTCTCCTTTTCAAGTTTAAACATGATTTAGCAATCTTGATCCAAAATAGTCTTAATCACGAGCAGAAAGAAAATTCTTTATCATTGTTTCCATGTCTAATACCGTGTCTTTGTTCTAAACCCTTTCTAGTTTTGTGATATTGGGTCTAGGTTGACACTATTCCCACTCCCTAACATTATGAGGTGACCAAATTAACCTTCATTTAGAATGTTCTCATATATAATTAAAACACCATCAATTCTATACACTATAAATCTAATATAAATTTATAAAAGAATACTGTCTTCAAATCTAAATTGAACATGCTAATAGTATTTTTGTTTTCATTGAAATATATAGCGTATTGTTCAAAATCATTATTGTAAAAAATATTTTATAATTTACAAGTTAGATTTTAAAAAAAATTATGATATTTTTATGATAATGAATAAAATGTAGAACACTTTGTATCTGCTATAATATAGACACTCTTAATGATATCATTGAGTGATAATAGTAATGTTTTGTCATCTAAACAATGTTTAACATAAACAAAAATAGTATATTAAAAACAATTAGAAATACAAATACATTTTACCACACTTTT
>Ga0307517_10013311_pt1 | contig 11188 bp, 6 predicted proteins | sample 23_EM_MG_FD_194515 | JGI IMG/M metagenome (GOLD analysis project Ga0307517, IMG submission 194515) | Populus trichocarpa ectomycorrhiza microbial communities from riparian zone in the Pacific Northwest, United States - 23_EM | ecosystem: Host-associated > Plants > Roots > Unclassified | place... | reverse complement strand
ATCCCTTCCATAGCGTTGTTGCTTTTTCATATTAATTCTTTCTCTTTTATATTAAAATATTACAAAATACATGTATAAATTATATTAAATTTAAAAATATAATTGTGTTGTTATATATATATATATTGAGTTAAGTTTGACAATACTTTATTCATTTCTCATTAAGTCTAAAAAATTTCTTTCATTCAAGTCGGTTCAAATATATTCTTATCAATATCAATCGTATTCAAGTTAAATTACCATCCTTAACAGCAAACAAGGGTTGTTATTCGTCCGAGAAAAAAAAAACTTTTTGTAGAAATCTAGTTCAAAATTTTATTTGCTTATTTAATCATAGTTTTTCAATTAACCAAATTAGCATAGTAGTGTTTGTTTTTGCAGTTAGGCTGAGTTTATAAAAGTTTTTGAATGTTTTTTTTTAAATTAATTTTTTTAATATTTTAGGATATCAAAATATATTTTTTAAAAATAATATTATTTAAATATATTTTTAAACAAAAAAATATTTTAAAAATTAATTGCTATTATAATATAAAAAATTACGGTGTTCGGTGTTTTAGTTCCCATTTACATTGCAGTAAAAACATGAATTTTACTGATGTGCAACCGTAATACTAAACTTTGCTTTAGTTTTTGTTTGGTGTGTTGGTAAATATTAATTTTAAAATATATTTTGTTTGAAAATATATTAAAATAATATATTTTTTATTTTTTAAAATTTATTTTTAATATTAGTATATCAAAATAATTTAAAAACATTAAAAAATTAATTTTAAACTTAAAAAAATTTAAATTTTTTAGCAAATACATGGCTAGGCAAACAATTTCTTAGTGTTTGTTTATACTTGCGATGCACTGCAATCCAAATAGACGACCCATAGAAACTGTTAGACATATGCTTTGGAAATTTTTAAAAAAAATTTAGCTACAAATTAATATTTTAATTTATTAATATAAAAAATATTTTAATATATTAAAAAGAACACATTAAAAAATCAATATCTCCATTTCAGATTCTCAACCACAGGTGTGCATAGACACATCTTATCCAAAGATGACTCAAAACGGCAGGGAAGGGACGGTGTCCATGCTTTTACAAGCAGAAAATTAAATCTTATTAATCAATCACCGCTCTTCAATAGTTTAGTATTCATATAACTATTTATTAAGTATACAAGTTGCAATAAAAAATTAAAATGGACACATAAACCAACAAACTAGGAGGATGCAAACCCCATTAGGAAAAAAAGATACCGCAAATCCCAATTTTCTTGGCTCTATCTTTCAGGTTTAAACAAGAAAGAAGCAACACCTATCATGTTTCTGAAACTGGATTCTATGGCTTCTAAGCTTGTAAATCCAGCTTCTCAAGTGGGGCATCCAGTACCAAGAATGAGAAAGATGCTTAAAACTCATAGCAGGTCAGTCCCAGCTATAATTCATCCATGGACCAGGAGGAAAAAAATTGCTGATGGGGTTAGGCCAATTCACACCATCAAAGTTGCAGAACAAAGCCCTGGATTAGTTGATGATAACAAGGAGATCAATGAAAATGACAAAGATAACAGGGAAGTTGAACAGATTAAAGCAGACCTTTACCAGGCAGTCCAAGGTATGTCTGTCCCCCCTTGAATTTTCAGTCTCATGTTATTCTGCCATTAATTCCCTCAACAATGAGCTTGTTGAGCATTCTGCAATGAATACTGAAATGGGGTGGCATTAAAATGTGATCAAAGTAATTAATAGAGGGATTTTTGGAGTCCCATCTGCAAAGAAATCTGCGATTCTTGGTTTGGTGGAGCTATTAGAGTCTCAAAATCCAACACCAGATCCTACTCTAAATCTTGAGAAGGTAAGTCAATAAGCTTATATGTAAGTTGTGAATGTGCCGATGAAAACTTGGTAGTTAAAGTGTTGCTTCTATAATTGGAAAGGTGGGTGGTCGCTGGAAGCTTGTGTACAGTACAATCACTATACTGGGTTCTAAGAGAACAAAGCTAGGATTGAGAGATTTTATCACCTTGGGAGACTTTTTCCAGAACATTGATGTCGCTAAGGTATCAGATTCCTCTTGCGTATAGTAAGATTGATGAGTCCTATTCTTTTCAGCAAATACATAGTTTGTCAAAAGCAATTTATCTACTTCATTTTTTTGTTGGTCTTTGACTAAGTTTCCTCATTTACTGATGCAAAAATGGAGGGCAAAGCAGTTAATGTGATCAATTTCAATGTTAGAGGATTGAATTTGTTGAATGGACAGCTGACAATTGAGGCATCCTTCAAGATTGCGTCTAAATCAGTAAACACTTTACATTTTGGTCCCTTGTTCCTGCTTTTTCTTTGATTATGACTATCATAATTCATTGAAATTGCAAGTGATGACAGAGTACTAATCTTCATCTAATCTTTTTCAGAGAGTTGATATAAACTATGAAAGTTCTACTATCATCCCTGATCAGGTAAAGCTAAACCTATTGAGCAATGAAATATATGCTGCGTTTGCTAACATTTCGAAACTGCAGTCTGTGATTGTAGTTTTGCAACTGCAGACTATAGTTTTCTTGCAGAACATTTCATTTAGGACTGCAACACAAATTGATCCTGAATGTTTCAGTAACTTCAAAATTTCTTTGTTTTGTTGTGTGGAAAAACAATGACAGTTGATGAACCTGTTTCGAAAAAACTACGATCTTCTGCTTAGCATATTCAATCCGGATGGTTGGCTCGAGATCACGTATCCTTTTCGGCATTCTAATTCATTATTATGAATTTGGTTAGAGCATACTTACTTTAATATCATAGTTTGGTAATTGTGAAGAATGCACTTGATCCTTGATTTGGTTAACACAGATATGTTGATGATAACATGAGGATAGGGAGAGATGACAGTGGCAATATCTTCATACTAGAGAGATCCCAAGAATCTGAAACTTAAAGATCAATTTGCTGCTATGATCTGACAGCAAATTCATTATTTTAGTGATACAATCTTCAAGACTTATGCTGATTTCTTCAATTATTTCAGTTGAAAATTTTGACTCATTGCAAACAGAACACATGTAATACTTTACCATATTGGCAAAAGCCAAATTCATCGCTGTTAAGTTTTTGAAGCAAAACAATGTGTCTACAAAAATCTGTCCAGCTACATTATACATGCAGCAAGAATTGCTGATATATGCAGTTCTTCTTATCCCATGCATCTTCTTTTCAAGAATGAAATAGTCATATTGAAAGATAATTCATTTTTCTGTTTAGTTAGTGTTCCACGACTTTCTGCGTTTTACCCCAACCTTCTCTCTTAAACCTAGAAGGATAGATTTTTACGAACTAAAATATTGGAAACAAGGTTTTCGAACTTGAATTGTTAGGGATCTTCGCAATGGAAAATCCCTTCAAAAATAGAGGTATGCCGCTATCAATGGAGAGCACACGGTATTCTTTAGTAAAAGGCGAAAGAATAGTTCGCTCTGTGCTCACCACACGGCTCCGTGGTTTCTTCCATTAACGACATGCTTCATTTTATAGAAATGAGGGCTAGCTTTTGAATGTCTCTTTTCTCGATGTGGGACTCCAGCTTTATATTTTCTTGCCTTTGCTTTACAATATTCTGCCATCGTAATACCATCATTTTTTTCTTGATAATATTACCATTTTTTGTCGACTTCCATTGACTAGGGGACAGATATCATGTGCAATGAATTCCCTTTCATGTTTAAATATGAGTCGTAACAATTTTGAGATCCCATCTAAAGGAGTCCAATCCATCTCTTTAAACCCCAACACTAAACAAGTTGGACCAAAAACCATGACGCTCCGCAGCAAGGAAAACAACAAGCCCTATGGGATGAGGCTATAGTTTGTAACCTTGAGCCTCAAGCTATGACATTCTTTTACAGTTCTCCTCTCCTCTCGCCAAAAAAAAAAAAAAATCTCTTGCATTGGCTAATTTAGTCATAAAGAGTCTTTTGAACATTAAGTTCGTGTATAACTTCCATTCCAATATTAGCACGATGCTTGTAGAAGGGATTTCTTTATTTAGCAGATAAGCCAGCCAGCCAGCCAGCCTCCAGGTAAGCCAGGACAGAGGTAACACAGTAGCGAAAATCTTAGAATTCATCATTTTTTACAGACTAGAAACAATTAAAAAGGATCCTCCAACTTGTGTAAAGAATGGAGAATATCCTTTCGAAGATCGGTTCGAGATATTGATGGTGTATTTCTCCCATGAGTCCTGCTATGACTACCAGAATTTTTAGATTTTCTGTCGGTATTTATATTATCAATCAATCAGCATGAATTTTACTAACGGGCTCACGGACGACAATAGTCTACTGAAAAAACTCTCATTGGTGATTTGTGATTTATTAGAAAATCTGTCAGTAATAATTTTATTGATGGATTTATTGACGGCAAAAGGATGCAAAAAAAAAAAAATTCATCAACTTCATTCTGTCAGTATTTCCATCGGTGATTTTTTTTGTCCATCAATGTTCCCCTAAGTGAATTTGACATATAACCATCAAACAAAACTGTCTCTAATTCTGTCGGTGAGTAAAATAGCGAAGGACCCCGTCAGTAATAATTTAAAAATATATATTTTTTAAAAAATTCTATTAAAAAGAAGTAGAAAATAATTAAAATAAAATAAAATAATATAAAAATCAAATATTTATTACAAATTTAAACATTTATAAGTTCAAATACAATTAATTTAGAATAGAGGCACTGGAAGAGGAGGAGGAGGTAGGTCTTCTCCAAGACCGTAGGGCCAATAAGAGGAAGAACATGTACCACTTATATGTGATCTCATCTCCATTATCAACTAGCGAAGTTCGGTCGTCTCAGCACTGAGTCGTTTATAATTATCATCAAGATGGGTTGTCCGAGCTTGAACTCGTTAGTCTAAAATCGCCTCAAACTCTGGAGTTTGAGTGCTTGAAATCGATTGCGAGAACCCAATAGTTGAAACACCGCGGGTTGTCTGCAAGTCCTCAGCCATAGTGTTAGAGAAATTGTACACTCGATTTCTATCGGGTCCACCAGACGATCTTGCCTCCAACCACATATTCAGATTGAGATCCAGATGGGTAAAAGGATCGTCTCTGTATCTCTCCTTCAATCGAGTGTTATATGTATCCTTAAAGAAAAAAGTTTGCAAATTTAAAATAATATTAACTTAAGAAGAAAATAATTGAAAACCAACATACCACAAAGTGTTGAGCTTGACTATCCATGAGTCGATGCACCCTTTATTGGTGGTCATCAATCTGCACGTGTGTTTCCACAAAAAGTTCCATCGGGCTTTGCTCGCCTCCAAGAATCGTAGCTTGGAAGAGAAAATTGTTGTTAGTTAAATATATTTATAAAAAAACAACAAATAAAAAAATAGATGTAATTAAAAAAGAATCTTACAATCCACTTCGCATGCGAAATGAATGGAATGGAGTCGATGGTGTGTGTGATAACAGAACAGTAAACATGATGGTCCTGGTTCTTCATATCAGAGTGTGATCGTCACAAGAAATGTTTGGACGTCACATGGTAGATATATTCTGCCCACACATCTTCTGAGATGTACGACGATATGAAATCATTCTAAATCGCTACGTCCTTCCCTCTTGGAAGCTCTCTTTTTTTTTGCATTTTTTTTGCTTTCTTTTGTGCCTTGTACAAAAAACCCATGCAACCTATATGTTACAAATGAATTATCTGTTAGTAAATGAAAAATAAAATTGAATAAAAGGGTAAAAAAACTTTATTTTGATTCTAATCTTACCTAGCTGCAATTTGATTCTCCCCAACCCTCCCTGTAATGGAGTTGCCAGCTCTATCCCATTCAATTTTTTCCTTGCAATTACAATTTGTAAAAGAAAATTTTCATTAATATTAATAAACTAACCAAATTAACATAAAAAAAATATTTAAGTTAACACTAACCTTAAACCTTCTGAACCATGTATCAATCATAAGTTTCTATTCAGGATGTTTGGAAATCTGAATCTATTGAAATAATAAAATTTTCATAGTCATCAGAATCGCTGCTGGAAGATCTAGCAGTGATATTATCCATATAATGTGCTATTGACTTTCCTTTAGGCATGTACATAAATTAAAGGACTTAATTCGTCAATGTATCTATTGGTATTTTGCAGTCCATCGATATTTCCAATGATGTACAACAGTTTCTATTATCAAATTATATATGTATTTCTTATCTATCCATCCTACAAATACTTAAAATCACAGCACAATATTAAAATCATATGAAATTAATTTTTACTTTTCATTTAATAATAAATTAATGTTATTGTCATTACATTATAATTTATGGCATTACACATTCGTGTTATGCAAATTAATCAGAATTGTCTTCTTCTTCCTCTTCAATTTTGTCAACTCCATCGGAATCTTCTACGTTGATTCCATCGTTATCATCATCTTTATTAACTTGTGTATGTCTACTGGTTCTCAAAATATCATTGAACTCCTCAACGTCAACATTAACCAAAGTATTCTCGATAACTTGAAAATTCAAATTTTCTTCTAAGTCATTAGACAGAGCAACTCGATATGGATCAACTAACTCATCAAATTGAAAGACATCATCTCTCACTGTTAATTCATTGTTGCCATCCTAAACAACCTAGATATGACCCTTGGGTTTTGTTTCTAGTACGAATAATCAATCAACTCTTGAACAATCTTTTCTAAAAAAAAGAGTGTATGTGTAATAAACTTGCTTGTATTGATTGACAAAAAAAAGACATCATCAACATTGCAGAGTCTAGTCTTTGTTTTAATTTCAACCAAACCATGATAAGAATCTACTCTAATTCCTTTGCCAGTGATATCATACCAATAACAATTGAATAAAAAGACTTCATTCTACTCGCTATGTTATTGCAATTCAATGACCTCTTTTAACTTCTTATAATAGTCAACTTCAAACTCATTAGAAGTCGATCTCTTAACACAAACCCAATTGTTGTATATCTTGCTATCCTGACTATACTATTCAGTATGAGACATATGTCCATTGATGAAATACCTTTTATAGCATTTCACATTTTTTTTCACGACCTAGACTTAGCAAATTTAAAGTAACACCAACATTCTCTTCCAATTGATAAACTTGATATAAGAATTAAATATCCATCACAATTAACGAGAAATATGTAATGAAATTAAGTATACTAAGAGATAAGAATAATTAAACATTCCTTACATGTGTTCTAAATCACGTGGAAAACTATTCATCTTATAATCAAAATATTTGGAATTCAGTCAGCTGTGGGTGTTAGGACAATAAAAATTGATGATATTGCCTACGAGGAATTCAACAATCTATTAGTTTATATTAGTATAAGAGATAAATTGTTCAAAAGTAACGGCTTGTTATATATATACTTACTGAATAAAAGGTCTTGGTTCATCACAATAAAGTAGCACATAATTATACATTTATCTGAATTTTATTTATGTCATATATCTTCTCCTCGTAGTATTTTTTGGTATGGGTCATCTAATATGAGAGAATATTGACAAGTTCTCACTCGAAGGTACTTCCTCATCGTCATCATGCCGTAGAACGCGATTGATTCTTGTTATCAAGTGAGGCTCAAAATAGTACAAGATAAATGTTAAGACCTCTTCAATAATATAAGCCCTGCATATCAAAGCCTTAACATGCACCTTGTTTTTTACTTTTCTCTTAAGGTTGAACAATTACATGCATGAAATTAAATGAATATTTTGAATTAAAAAAACAATAGATTTTTAACTACGATGCATGTGTAATCCCTAACCTCTCGAATGGATACATCCATCTATATTGAATGCTCCATTGAGTCAAAGAATGATGGAGGCAATATCATCTCAAGTTCACAAATTGTTTAGACGATATTCGTTTCAAATCTCTCCATGTGTTGTGTCTGTAACTTGTTGGAGTATATATCTCTAAAGAAGTTATTGATCTCCATGAGTGCATCTTATATCCCCGTCGGCAATAAATCCTGGTAATCTAGTGGAATGAGTATTTGCATAAACATGTGGTAGTCATAACTCTTCATTCTATACAATTTGCAATCATCCAAATTCACCAACCTTGACATATCCAAAGCATGTCCATCAGAAAAACACAGACTCTTAAGCTATTGGTAGACAAATAACTGTGCATTCTTATCTAAGGCAAAGTTAACTTTGGGTTTTATAACCCATGACCCATCATAAACCAACTCTATATTTTTACTTTGACAAACACATATATTCATTCTAGCCTTGATGTTGTCCTTTGTTTTCCCTTTCACGTCCATAAGTGTGTTGAAAATATTTTCAAACATGTTCTTTTCAATATGCATGAGATCAAGGTTATGGCGGAGAAAATTGGTTTTCAAATAAGGAAGCTCCCAGAAAATACTTCGTTTTATCCAATTATGGGTCAAACCAAAACCAAGAAACTTCTGCTTACTAAATTGAAAACCAAACACAATGTCATCATGCTCTGACATCAAGTCATACAATTCTTCACCCGATGGTAGTGGCGATACAACATCCCTTTCAACTCTACCAACAAATAAGTATTTTCTATTATTTCTACTCTTATGATCCGTTGGCAAGAACCATTAATGGCAATAAAAAAATAACGCTTTACTACTATTTGTTAACGTGAAGGCCTTGTTATTTTTCATACAATATAAATATGGTAGTTTTTCATACGTACTCTAACTAGAAACTATTCCGTATATAGGAAAATCATTGATAGTCCATATCAAAGTTACTTTCATCTGAAATATCTTGATTTTACAATTGAAAAAGTGTGTGCGGGCATGAAAATATTAATCAAGTAGGGTAATTTGGATCAATTATCATTTTAAAATTAAAATAATATCGTTTTAATTTATTATTTTTTTAAAAAAATCAATATTTTTTTACTAGATTAACCGAATTATAGATTAACCCAATTTTTTTACTGTGTTATACGGAATCAACTACCAAATGAGTTTTTTATTAAACTCAACTAAGACTAGATCTTGTATCAATCCATAGAGCTAGTCATGCCCTCCCACCAAATGGTATAAATAGCTATAAATGATAGGTAGATGGTTGTTCTATGGTAATGGGTCTATTGAGATATCAGAAATATGCACAAAAACATGTCTGTTCAGATAACATCTATTAGATTACGATGGATAAAATAAATAAAAAGTGCAAAAGTAAAACCTAAATGCGCAAGTTTATGCATGTTGCAATCCTGGCTTGTATTTTTGTTTATAACTACAACCTCTTGAAATAGGTCAAGATGACCATTTACAAATTTTCTTCTTAATTTGATTTAGGGATGATAATTTATTCTTATTTTGATTTGAACCAATCTAAATAAATAAAATTTTTTAGATAGTTATCATATGCGTGTATCACTATTTTATTTTATTTTAACTATAAATATTCCAAACTTGATAAATAAATAATGTATGGGGGTATCCATTACCATTAGCAAGTAGATGCAATCAATTTAAACTTGTTTTCAAAATTTTTATTTTTGTTTTAATTGTGGGCAAGCCTAATCAATTAAAAAGCCCAACTAAGAAAACAATAATGACTTTTGGGTCATGAGCTGTTATATTAAGAGCTAAAACCTATACAATTTTCAAGCCCATTTAATTGACCTTTTTTCAGTATAAAAAACCATTTGAAACAACATTGTAACACCCTCAAGAGAATTAAAAGAAGAAGATGATGATATTTTCTCTTGAATTTTTTGTTTTCCCTCAACTGAGGCTAAATTCTTCCATTGGTTGCTAGTGTGTTTTCTGATGAATTTGGATTTGTGTTAGTGCAGATGTTGATGGCGATACGGTGAAGAGAGTGGCCTTTTATATCATTTTCCCCTCTATTTTGGGTAACATTCGTTTTGGGATATTGTTTTGAGCCTCAAAGGTTTTTCGTGAACTTAAACCTTGTATCCAATGCTGACATGATGGCCACTTGGAAGAATGTCTTGTTTCATGGCGGTTCTGCTTTGGTTAGGAACTGGTGGAAACAATCTCGGTGTCTCGCATAAAGCTGCATGAAGAGAAACCATTTTACTTAAATCTTCTGTGCTGAACACGAGAGATGGTTTAGCTTCCTTGACTGATAAAACTTTCCTTAATTTTTCTCTGATTTTAGTTTCAACATGTGAAAGTTTTAAAAGAAGCCGAAAGAACCAAGTGAGGGCTGAACATGTAGTGTCTCCAATGGCGAAAGCTAGACTAACAATATTATCCTTGATAACTTTGTGACTGATCGGTCTTTTCCCCATGAGTTCATGTCCGATCAAAGTACAATTTCAATCCACTGAAATCCTCATCATCTTTGTTTGTGTTTGTTTCTTTATTTAGGTCTTCGTTCATCGACATGCAAGGACGGATCCAGTAATTTTGGACGGATCCAGTAATTTTTTCTATCATGGGCTACAAAGCAAATTTATATAAATTATTTTTCAAGATCAATCATTAACTTTTATATATATAAATTTGTCAAGTTAACAATAAAGTTTCAATCCAAATATATAATATAAATATAAAAAATTAAAATTTTAAATAAAAAAAAATTATGTTATTGAAGTTGCACCTTTCGATATTTTATGGAATATAATTCATCTATGATTGAATCCGAATTGATATATTCAACAAGCTCTCGTTCAATGTAAATCATCATAGAATCTGCTAAAAACTCCTCTTCTATTTTATTACGAAACACAGTTTTAACATGTTTCATAGCTGAAAATGCACTCTGGGCAGTGGAAACAGGCAAAGTCAAAACAAGACGAATGAACCTGTCATTCAAATGATAGTGATGCGACTTATTTGTTTCGACTAATCCTCGACATAATTCAGAAATGATAGACATATTCTGAAAGCTCTCATGATGAATCACATCAATTTGATAATGCTCCAGTTAAGATCTCAAATAATACATATCTTGTTCATTGAAATCTTTAGGATAAAATTTCTTAGCAAGCTTGTAAATAATACATCCCTTGTAAATTTCTTACAGCTAAGAAATGAATGATGAATTAAAAAAAAAAAAATCAAGCTAGAATGGGTTCACATTATTTTTTTATTTTATTTTTCGATCTCATTACTCGATGTTGATTTAAGAAAAAATAAGATTCTTGGTTTTTTTTGTTTTCCTATTTATAAGG
>Ga0307517_10013309_pt1 | contig 11188 bp, 5 predicted proteins | sample 23_EM_MG_FD_194515 | JGI IMG/M metagenome (GOLD analysis project Ga0307517, IMG submission 194515) | Populus trichocarpa ectomycorrhiza microbial communities from riparian zone in the Pacific Northwest, United States - 23_EM | ecosystem: Host-associated > Plants > Roots > Unclassified | place... | reverse complement strand
CCCCCCCCCCGCCCCCCGGGGCAAGTAACCAAACATTATCATTGAGCAGTTATGGCCTTCTGGGCACAAACCAAGAGAATGCATAATAGATTAAAAAAACACAGAATAGAACTGTTAAAGTGCTTGAGATAATTATCCGCATAGTTGAACAAATCATATAACTTGTAGCCATGCCATGTCAGAGCCAAAATCTTTTACTTTCCTGTATTCAATTTTTTTCTCTCCAAAATGACCGCGCATGCCAGAGTTACATGACATGGGAAAATTAGAATGATCTACTTATATTGATCAGCAATCGCGCCGAATTATGTTACATGACAAATGACAGGTATACACCGCAAATGTTTAACTAGATTGAATGTCTAAACTTCGAAACATCCTTGACATTCAAACTAAAGGTCTTGCAAATATCTGAAATTGCAGAGTCATTGAGGCCGTTTTCATCTGCATGCTTATTAAGAAGTTCCTGGAGCTCCTTTGATGGTTGCAGCACCTGTTTGCAATTTCATAAAACCAATAGAAAGCTTTACTAAATTGACAGAAAGACTGCTGTTGCGGCCAAAAATGTAATTGAATGGTTATCCCTGGGTGGATCTTAAGGACACTAGGCATCAAAGTGGAAAAATAGATAAATATTCAAGGATATATGCAGAAACTACAAATTTAACAATCGTTTGTCAAATCTAGCATCCCAAGGTGCATATGGGAAATAATGCCAGTATAATGAAAAGAGGGGGAATTAATTTCCAGGAATCACAAGCTGTCATGAGTTTTTTTAGCATGTAACAAATACAAAAAATTGGGAGGAATGAAAGAAGATCAATTTTAGAAAAGTTAATTCAGGTCTAGCTCATTCTTAGATGTTTTCCACCACATGAGTAAAACCACTTCACGACCATGACCATGAAACTTATTTACATATGCTCACTTGGAATTTACAAAAGAACCCACCTTAACTTAGTTAATTTAGCAAAATGTTCAAGGCCAATCATTCCAATGAAATTTCTAATCCTATAAGAGACTGACAGATCACTAAAAATGTCAGATATTCATGAGAAGGCGTACCCATAGAGAATCTTGTGAACTGTGGGATTTATGCCTGGGTTCCTCACTCTCAGGCTCGCTTCCCTTGGCATTTGGAGCAGCTGAATTTTCAGCACATGAGCAATCTGACACTAGCTGAAGAAGCTTCTCACTTCCCTATGGTATCAAAATGCAAAATTTGAGAAGTCTGAAAAACAAAACTGTGAATAGATGCATAAGAAAGTGACATATTATGATGAAGAAAAGGAAACATCTAAGATGTTTTTAGGAAACATAATACTGAACTTTATCAAAAGTAATCTCTCATGGAATAGCACAACCTGCTTCTTACACAAATGCAAAGCAATCCCAACTTCATTTCCAACTTTTAGAATCATGCTAAGGATAAATAACACACCTTAAGAGCTCGCCAGTTGGAATAACTGCGGAATAAGAACCAAAAGAATGGGATGTTGGGTAGAGGCAAGACCTAAGTAAGAAAGAGAACAAGGATGCAACACAAAAAATTTAGAAGAGTAATAGGAAACATGATAATGCATCTGCTTGTAATTCCTGAAGCATGAAAGGATAAATTTCAAAACCAATAATGCAAGAAATCACAACAAAATTGACATTCTTAAACCAATGCATACGTACAGCTAATGCACTTGACAATGGAAGCAGCATAACTGAACCATAGAAATATTTCTTGTGGATGGCAGCCCCCCTGATAATCAGACAGCACTCACTTCAGGAAGACAGTGGCAACCATAAAAAAATTTACAAAACCAAAAAAAAAGAAGAAGAAAACATGTCCAAGGAAAATAAATACATGCTACTTAAGCTTTAAACAAAGATAAAAAGAAAATTGAGAGGTGGATGATTTTTCAACTAAGAAGACAGATAGGATTATGAAGAAACAATTTTCTTTAAGGAGCTTGACGTCATACAAAAAGCTTATCGCCTGAGAATTGTCAATTCTCAATGGCCTTGCACATTAGGCAAGTAGAGCCTTCTTGCATCTCCCTGGCATAGGGCTAGACGTAAGTCATACAAAAAGCTTAGCACCTAAGAATTTTCAATTCTCAATGGCCTTGCACATTAGGCAAGTAGAGCCTTCTTACATCTCCCCAGAAAAAGGGCTAGACACTGAACACTCCTTTTAGCTATTTTCATTAACTTAGAGCCATGTCATAGAACAGACACAGCAATATGTCAGAAACAAATAGAAAATGAGGTGGAAAATGAGGCTTGTATTTGAGCCTCTTACAGTTTTGGATCATCCATAAGAGACGTTCTAATTTCTAGCCAAGCATATTTAATTCCCTTTAAACAATTCTTGTTCACTTCCAAAAAATAGAGTACCAAATAGCAACAATATTCTTGGAATGATTATACTGCATTTATACCATCTTTTTAAAAGGGAAATCTCAACATTTACAAGAAAAGAGAAATCAATAGATAAGAAAAACAAAGAAATACATTTAACTGCTTGATAAATGAAAAAACATAGGGGAAATCAATTACCTCATGGCAATGTGTCGCAGCCTTCGACGCACAAGGCGTGCATTTAAACTGCAATGTAGTAAAAAAATTAGTAACAAGGTTTTTAAAAAGGGTTAACCGTTAACTTCAATAAGAATGCAGGATCTAAATCTTGTTGTACTTTCACATTGCTCTTCAAAGTATCAAATATAAGATGTACAAACCTAATCAACGTTTATTCAACCAAAAGCAGATAAAAGAGGGTAAGAAATAGAAGATAACCTGGAAGGGTAGGTAATTTCAACACTAGAGACCTCCTTGGATATAGATTTCAAAAAAATCTCAGACGGCTTAACCCTTGACAAAAGCTTCAATCCCAACCTGAACCATCAAATATTTTCAATAAATGAACGAAAAAAGAAGAAGAAGAAGAAAATAGCCTCTCATACGATACCAGCAACTTGTAACTAGTGAGTCCACTTGCTGAGGCATCATAAGAAAAAAATGGTAAAAAAGAAGAGATACCCATGAAGCTTATTCTTGAAAGTTCCCTCAGGAGCCTTCTCCAGACCCATCCATGCTTTATCCATCTATTTTTTTTAAAAAAAAAGACCACGCTTTTATCAATTTATGTTAATGGGTATTCAACAAAATTAACAAACAATGGATAGAGAAAGAAATGTCAAGACCTTATTGGAAGCATAATCTATAACAAGTTCCACATTTTTGGCACTGGAGTTGGAAGAAGAAGAGATCTTTTTCCAAAGGTGTTTGAGAGTGGAAGGAGTATGGGAAGCGGCTGCCTCTTCAAGGGAAGGGTCTATTGATCTGCTAAAGCACCAGTTTCTTCCTTTAACAGGAAACACCACCAATCTTGCTCTCATGATTCTACAACAAAAAGAGTAGTTTTTTTTATTATTATTGTCCTCCTTTTCAGTGAAGAACCACTTCTGTTCTGATACTACAAAGAAGAAAGAATAAATCTAATCTAGATCAAGAAGACAGGAAAAGAGTACTGCAAATGTGTATATTCCAAAGTGAGTTGATGCTCTTATGGGAGTTGGGCAAAGAGGGTATTAACTGAAAGAGAGATGGAAGCGGCAGGCTCTCTTTCAATATCAAAACAGGTTTTGGCTTCCCGTGCAAAAAGGAGGGTGAGGCTGAGTCATGTTGGACTCTGACTCAGCAATTCGCCTGCCAAGCGGGCTCAAGCTTTTTGCTTGTTTGTAAATCCAGTTTTTTCCTCTCTTTTTTTTTTTTTTTTACCTCCAAAGTTGGCTAACTTTTGTCCCCAAGATTAAGTTTCTTTTTACCTTTCAAAAATATTTTTTAAAAAAAATTATTTTTTTAAAATATTTTTATTTTAAATTAATATTTTTTTTAGATGATATCAAAAATAATTTTTAAAAAAATAAAAAATATATTTTTTTGATATATTTCTAAATGAAAAACACTTTTAAAAGCAACCATAACCACATTCTCAAATAGGCTATTTTCATGTCTTATTGATTCTCTTAACCTTTTAATGCACTAATATCAAAAATAATTTTTAAAAAATAAAAAATATATTATTTTAATATATTTCTAAATAAAAACATTTTGAAAAACAACCGCAACCATATTTTAGACTATTTCCATCCCCAGTGATTCCCTTGACCTATGAGATCCATCCCTGTAACATTATTAATGGGGAGTATCTATTATTCCCATCTATGAATGCTAATTATTATTTGGTTTTTAAAATATTTTTTATTTATAAATATATGAAAATAATTTTTTATTTTTTAAAATTTATTTTTTTATTGTATTAAAATAATTTAAAAATATTAAAAAATATTTTTTAAAAAAATAGAATAACACTGCAAAAACAAATTAAGTTTTAGATATTTGACAATGTAAATACTTTTTTGAAAAAGAGTGTAAGATTTTTAAATTTCCATGAATTAAATATGTATGTTTGAGAATAATTTTCTATTTAGATTATATAACAAATTGAATTGATTTATTAAAAAATAATTGTTATCATAATATTATCATATTCTTCTTGTTCATGAATTGTTATTTATTGAATGAAAGTTTTAGATTCCAATAATATGAATTTCAGATTTTAATAATATTGGTAGTTAAATTTAAAATAATCTTAATATTATATTTATATATTTGATTTTTAAATTTTTTAAAATTATATTATTTACATGTGAATTACATGAATACGTGATTACAGCATCGCATGACTTGACAGAATTAATTTCATTGGTAGTCATGACATTGCTTCCTCACTTAATTTTCGGATCAATCAAACAACTTTTTCATCTTTTATTTTATATTTTATTTCAAACTATTTGTGAAGAAGACAAATTAGTAATTTAAAAACCAATTTTTATATATTTTATTTTTTTCTTATATGATATACAAAACTACCACGTCAACATTTAATAAAATGTATTTAAATAAAAAAAAACCTAATCATTTAAATATATAAAATAAAATATCACACTCAAACAGCACAAAAAAAAATTTGAATGTTTATTGATACTGACCATGTTAATATTTAATAATCTCAGATGATGAAATATATTTAAATAAAAAATTAATCATTCAAATGGTTAAAATAAAAGGCTCGTCATTTTTTCAACGACCGATTAGTCTGATGGATAAAGTAGCCACGTAATGAAAGCAAGAAAGACACGTGTCAAAGTTGAATGTCTTCAGGTGACATCTCTTAGCAATTTTAGATGCTGCAAGAAAGAGGAATATAAATTATATATTGAAATTTTATTTAATAGTTTTAGGTTTTGGATTGAATAGTTTTTTATATGGTGTTAAAGTTTTAATAATTAAATGGTTATAAGTTTAAATTTTATTATTTTTATTTATTTGATAAAAATTAAATATAAAATAATATAGATATGTATAAGTTTTAATTCTAAATAATATTTACTTGAGAAAATATATTAGAAAATAATATAAATTTTATATTAAAATTTCATTTAATTGTTTAAGCTTTTCAATGTGACGAATTGTGAAATACTGATTTGCTAAAAATATTAAATTATAAAAAAATCCAATCTGTGTCAGAGATCCAAAGATCACAGTTGATATGCCCGGTTGGTGGTGGTGGGTGACTCGAAAGATTGCTAATGGAGTCTGCAGCAAAAAGCATGATGAGTAGGAGACTAATGACAGCAAAAGCACCCAACAGAGCTGCTGTCCATGGAATGGAACTAAGCTACCTGTTACTGGAAGTCTGGAACCATCAACGTGAGCACCACTCATCGCTTGCCCTGTACATATATCTCTTGATTTTTAACCAACCAAGAAACAGCTAATCTTGATTAATTTGAGAGTCACCTGTTGGTTCTTGATTTTTACAGAGGGAAGAAGCGGAGAAAGAGATTGATAAAGGGAAACAGGAAAAGGAAAAGAAGAGGGAAGAAGTGGAGAAAGTTGTGGACTCCCAACTTAGCGGTTCTGATAAACCTTACTCTACTATCAAATGACTTGCATTTCTCTTTGAACTTCATACACGACTAGGAGTGCATGGTTCATGTTTTAGCTTCTTTGTAACTTTAGTAGCTCGGATAATTCAAGAGAGCCTCACGAGAAAAAACAACAGGAGGCATGAAGAACAGTTGAATAAATTTGGTCTGCCTCTGCATATATATTAATATTAATACAAGATCTACCCATAAATTTTATATGGAACAACAGATAAGAGTGGCTAGGGATACTTCAAGTACGCAGTGTAAATCAAAAAATTGTTTTGATCTCTAAATATTACTCCCTATAAACAAAATATGATGGGCGATAAAACTCATTAACTCGTGACCCCCGGTTAACAACTGCGAAGATGAAATGCAACATGAATGCATCATGTATCGGATATTCTATGACCTGTCTCAGCCTCCTGTCCCTTCAACGAGCCTTCCACGAACCCATTTCTTAGTAGTGTCCGGTTTGGAAGGTGTCTCTTCTTTCACATACTGAACTCTGGATCCATTCGGTAGATTAATCTTTTCAGACTTCAGACTCCCGTTTGGTTCCACTTGGCCAGGTTGCTTTCTGGAACTCGAATGGTCTACAGGACTCGCCATGCTCAGTGAAGGCAAACCATATGCACCGGTGCCTAGGTGGTGAAGTTCCTTCTCACCATTCAGTATATCATTGAAGGCTAAATTACAGAAATTAAGGTCTTCATCTTTACTTGTTTCCAGGATCTTGGTCCCATTTACTTGTCTCAACGCTACTTGACCCAAGCCTCCGTTGCCTGCATTTATTTCCTTCTCAACCTCACTAACCTGTTTGGTTGGTGCAAGAGATGGGTCAGGGTGCCTGTCAATCTCATTAGATATGCTATCATTGGATATGCTATACCCTGTATCCACAGATTCAATTGATTGAATTGCTTCAGCAATGAGCTTTCTGGCTTCGATTAGGGAGGCACGAGCGATGGGGCTCCTCACTGCAGCTGCTTCAAGAGTGTTAGCGGCCTTCTCAGCTTCTGTAATTAACGACCTGCAGGATATCTCATAAGATTAGTGTAGTTTTTCTACAGAGTGAGCAGTAGAATATTTTGGTGGAAAGTTCAAATTGCAACCAGAACCATGAAACTCAGAAGAACATGATGGGTTCTTCTAGCTTCAACACCGCTACCATTTTCCTTTTCAGCAACAATTTCCAGTAAGGACCAAGAACCAAGTGAACTCAACTAATTGGATGGAATAGTACCAGACACCGGGGTTGAAAATGATTAATGGATAGATGTGTAATGAATTCATAGTGCACGTTAGTAAATTCAACTTTAGTTTCTATTCATACACCAAGTCATGTACTAGGTTTGTCATGTCCAATATAAGCAAGCTAACCTTGCTCGTTCAACGGCTTCATTTTTCTTGGTTTCTGTGGCTGTTCTTTCTGCTCTGATGTTCTTTATCATCTCCAACTTCGAACGTGCCAAAGGATCTTTGTATGACGGTGTCTTACTTCTTCGCCTCAACTGCTGAGTTGGGCTTCTGGTATCCCCCTTTTCTGTATCATTAGTTCTCCTTGTGGAGTCCTGTCTAGCAGACTGTGAACCACCACTTGGCCTCCGCCTTGGCTTTCTTTCAGCTCCAACTGGTGTGCCATGATATTTAGAAATGCCAGAGAAGACTCTCTCACGGTATTCCTGGTGGGAAAAAAGAAATTTGATTGATTGTACTGGGGGATAAAATATGTGCAAGTTCACAGCTGCAAACTTGAGTTAGTTGAAATTCATACCATCAAGAATCACATTTAAACTTAACTATGAGGGATGAGTAGATTGTATGCAAATGCAATCAGCAAAAGAACATGGAGTTGGCCAAACAATGAGTAATACTACATAGGTTGAGAGCAAACAATGAAAGAGTATCTAGACCAAAAAAATATCAAAACATGCATATGTCCAGATCAACTAATTCTTTTACAAGTATTTTTTATAACTAGACATTTAGTTCATAAAATATGACATATATGTTTTGCCAAGCAACATCCTAAATTCTTATTCCAAAATCAATTTTTGTTTCAAGCCTCAATTTTGTTTTGGGTTGTTTCAACCCTCCAATTTACCACTAATCTCATGGTCCAATATCAGAATTCAGAATCAATATTCATTGGAGGGAACATATAGCATAAAAAATGCCGATATGAACTCACAGGATCAGCCCATTTTGCAGCAATGGCTTCTGATATTTTTCTTCTTTGTTCAAGGGATTTCGGTGCTCTCTTGCTACCTTTTGGCCTAGGCGTTGTTTTCCTTTTTTCAACACTCTCCACCCATTCAAACTCAAGCTGTTGCCTTAAGATATTGTAGGAATCCCACTGCAGCTCTCCCTCACCAGTATAGCCTCTTCTTGAAGCTTCTGCGATTAAGTTCTGCCATTCAAAATAACAACCTTCCTGCATCATCTGCTTCTCACGGCGCTTTTGCCACCCTAATCTAACTCCATGCCCAATTTTCACCCTTGTCTCTTTGCTGTAAGATAACAACAGGTGGACAGTTTTCAAGCTATAACTTCCAATCAGAATCTTCTACTCGGGTAAAAAACAATTTAGAAGGCAAATTAAGATAGTGTAGATGAAAAAAGCTCTATTAGCATTAGCAGTGGAAATGGCATTTTAAATCAAATTTGTAGCAAAGAGGTAAAAAGAGAAGTACCCACCTCTGAGCGTGTCCAAGGTTGGCTAGCTTCATCTTGATCTGCACAGTCAGATTTTAGAGTGAATAACAAAATTTAATGTGTCAATTGTATTCATAGAGTCATCATATGCAAAATCTATTAAGCCATATCATGCATACCTTAAATCTTTCCAATAAATTAGCTTAAATAATCATGTAAGAATAAAACTGTCCACGAAGGTGAGATGGACAAAGAAGATCATTAAGCATATGAATGTTAGGAAAAGGAAATCCATCTTGGATGAACCATAAGGCAGTTGAAACTAAGCATGAACTCAAAAGAACAGCAAAACAAATGCCCGATCAATTAAAGGTCAGAAGTTTGAATCAGTTGCTAACTTTAGTTTTTCTTAAAACTATGCAAGAAAAATCAGGTGCCAAGGCCAGTGTCAATCACTGTTCATTACAATGAATCCTCTTGGCTAGCCAAAATTAATTCACAACAATATCATAGACCAGTTTAACTGAACAATTTACAGTAAGGAAGAACCAGCCAGCTATGGGAGAATAAGCACTGTGTTGGGATGTTTACCGGTTTTGGGAAGAGTTTCAGCTGGCAACAAGGGCCTACAGTCTGAACTGAACTCTTAAAGAAATAACCGAGACAAAGGGATTGAATGTCCTAGAAAACTTCATCATTCCTTTGCTTAAGCTTAGATTAATTTTTTCATCTGAAAACTGAATTCTATTATGGAGTAGATTGTAAACTTATAAGATCATGCCAAGGGAATATACAAATTATTCTTACATGACATCACCTTAGGATCCTGCATTGCAAGCCTTGTTCTTTCTCTAATCTTCTGAAGGGTTTCTGCAGATGTATTAAAATCTTTAAGTAACATTGCTAAATTACAGGCCAACAAATGAAGAAAACCATTTATCTTTCCTTGCGATTAACAAGTATTTAGTTATTGCTTACCAGGGCTATGTTTCCTGCCTTTGTTCCATGGCGTGTTCCCTTTATTTGCTTTAGAAATCCTTTTCCGTCTCAATTCTTCTCTGTCGTCTAATGTCATCGAGTCTTCGCGTAAAGACTCGACCTGCGCTGTCAAGGTATCTGAATTGGCACCAAGCTGTTCATTTCCACGACTTGTTTTTCTGTTTCCATCTCCCTTGTGAACCGAAGACTGGGGTTCAAAGGTAGCAATAGCCTTTATCCAAAGTTTACTCCTCTCAAAACCATTTATCTTTCTACGGAATTCAATACATTTCCCTAACGATAACAGCCTCTTATCATCACCAAAGGTAAATGGACTTGAAAAAACTTTGCAGTGAACATGGGATTGAGCCCTTAGTGGACCCAAAGGATTTTGTAAGGAAGCCTGAGCAGTAGCAATATCTGCCCACCAAAACCAAACGTTAACAAACTCAGTGGTAAAGAATACTACTCCTACAAGTCCGCCGCATATAGACAGTGAAAACCCACATATCCAACTAGAGAGTCTAAATAAAAGAAAGAGACTTGCAGGCTAACAACAATCTTTTGTACCATAACAATACACAAAAAAATGGCAGTCATTGGTGAGAGATAACAAGGGAAAAGCACGAGAAAGAAAAGGAAGAAGAATATCATACAGTACGTAGCAAACTTCTTTACTAACAGAAAAAACCTGAATCATAACAGTGAATGATGCAGATGTAGAGTTAGGAGTGATAATACATTGGGTGAATATCTTGCTGGAAAAAAAAACTGGGAAGCTATCTAAAAACAGAAAAAATGGTAAATTGTCATAGCTCTAAAGCAAAAGCACACAAATTTAGTAAGAAAAGCAAGAGAGCAAGAGAGAGAGAGAGAGGAGAAAGAACCTAATAAAGGCATTGATGAGAGGTCATTCAGCTAAACCCAAAACCAAGCAGCTCAAATGGTCACCTAATAATACGTGAAATTACTGAGAGGAAGACAAATTTTTATCTCCTCTTATAAGATGGAAAAATATCAGAGAGGGTGAAAAAGGGCGTGTTGTTTTATTTTGAAAGGAAGGGAAGGAGGAGGGTAAGATGCAGAATCTTGAAAGAAGTGGAGGGGACAGAGAGAGAGAGAGAGAGAGCCACAGAAAGAGAAGCGTCTGTCTATTAGTTGCAGAAGCTAAGATAGAAGCCCATGGCCATTGGATCAATCTGAAAATAATCAAATCTTAAACCCTAGTACATACAATATGGGCTGATCCAGTTCACATTTATGGGCTTTAGCTCATGCTTTTTGGATAAAATAGTAATAATAAGCTTTGTTGGGAGACTGGAAGACAAAAAAAAAACAATAGTGTTCAAAATGAGGAGTACATAATATTTGATTGGTAGTAAATTCAATTTATTAGGTGTTGGTTTTGCTGTTAAAATATTATTTATTTAAAATTTAAAAAAATATTTTTAATATTTTTTAATCGTTTTAAAATATTATTAACTATAAATATAATAAGAGGTAATCCAATTTACATTTATGGGCTTTAGCTTATGGTTATGGGCAAAATAATTCATTGCTGT
>Ga0307517_10013308_pt1 | contig 11189 bp, 10 predicted proteins | sample 23_EM_MG_FD_194515 | JGI IMG/M metagenome (GOLD analysis project Ga0307517, IMG submission 194515) | Populus trichocarpa ectomycorrhiza microbial communities from riparian zone in the Pacific Northwest, United States - 23_EM | ecosystem: Host-associated > Plants > Roots > Unclassified | place... | reverse complement strand
GCAAGCTACCTCCACACGGCGGTGTCTCGAATTGTATTCTCCTGGTGTTTTGCGGAGAGCTGTATGATGTTTTTCCTTCTTATGCTTCAGGGTTTGGGTATGTTTTCGTCCAGGTAAGCCCCCCAATTTGCTTGTTCTCCTGGAAAGTTCCTCAATTCTCTTCAAAGCACGCGACTTTTGAATTGGCGAATATCGCTGTTCTTCCTCATGTCTTCCATCTTCGTTGTAATACCACTTTCCGTCAGCTTACTATTGGCAGTTGGAAACGCCGGTGCGTAATTATGGGGTTACCTATCTTTTCCGTCTCATGTTTTTCTAGGTGAATGGTCTGCAAGGACTTTCTTCGGGCCCCGAGCAATTTTCAGCCTCATTCCTGTAACTTTGTACCTCTTTGCACTGTCGTATATTCCCATCCCAGAGGCACTGGAGCCTTCTGACACAGCTACGGCTGCCCTCTCTCGACTCATTGTAATTGGGACGATCGTCCTTGGGCTTTTGTCGGGCTTCGGAGCGATCAGCAACTCCTGGCAGTTTCTGCCCTTTGGTTCTCGTTCCCAAGGAACACCTTCGGACCAAGACATCGATACCGCTCAATATGCTCTCACCAGTATCCGGAACGACATGCAGCAACGTAGGACGGATATGGCGAGGAGAGATGGGTCAACTAACCAGGCGTCGTGGTTTTCTCGTGTGGGGTCAAGCTTCCGTGGAGGCGATAGTCGTACGTTCTTCTCTTCTATCTCTCTGAAGTGGATGTTTTATAGTCGGAAATTTCAGTTGCGCAGGAGCTGCAAGGATTGGAGGCACTCGAATATCAGATGAGCCGGAACCTCGAAGCACTCCACGAACGGCGAGAAACCGCACGATTCAACCGGACCTTCAAAGGCAGGGTATTCAACATCATGGGAAGGATATTTACAATATATTGTATCATGCGGGTTTTCAGTGTAGGGGGCTTTTTTTTTCGTGTTTTTGTTCGCCTTTAACACACTCTTCAAACAGTCGATTTACAACGTACTATTTCCCTCGCGTCGCTCATCTTCGTCAACAACGTATCCCGATCTTATCACGGACATGCTGGCGTATTTTCTCTCCCGCTTTTATTCCGGGAGTGAGATTAAAACGGAAGACCTTGCATCATTTGCGAGACAGCTCAGCCTCATGCTCGTTGGTATCATCATCTTGAGCAGTATTCGACTGGTATTGAGGGGCGCGACTAGGGTAGGTGGTTCGAAAATCCTTGGAGTATGAGCTAATGCGAGAATTCGCAGATGTTGCGCATAACGAGCCGAAATCTGGCGGCGTCATTGATGCTGCTTGTCCTTGCTCAGATCATGGTAAGTCATTCGACGTTGTCTCGCCTTTTTCACCAGTCCATCGTTGGTTCTATTTAGGGCATTTACCTCCTTTCTACGATTGTGCAAATGCGATCGTCGTTCCCGCCTCCTCTTCCATCTGGCGACGGCGGAGACGCAGAAAAAAACCTCTTCTCCACAATTCCTGCATACGAGGTTTTTGGGTCCCTTTTTGATTGGTCGTTTTTGATTGCGGCGGGCGTGTCGGTATTTGTGAGGTGGGGTGCTGGTAGGGTCAATGGGGTTGGAGATGAAGCTTAGAAGTGGAATATTGCCTCCTTATAACCCAAATCCAATAATTCAAAAATAATATAAAGTTCTGATATAACAGTCTCGTCATTGAGAGGACGCTACGAATTCTTGACTATGAACGCCCCACTACCTACCGAGTCGAACAACAGCTGAGAGTGTGTCGAATGATCGATCGCAGCACCTGAATCTAGCACCTGCGTTATTAATATTCCGTCCGCCAAACCCAAGTCGCGCAAGCTGACTGAAACCGAGAAATAGTTCATGTTGGTTGCCAGAACTAGAATCTCCGCGCCGACAATCCATAGGCCAATATCTACCCGGTTCATTGTGACTTGTCGGAAAGTCGCGAAAGGGTTGAAGATGAATGGTGTCATTTTCGGGAGAGAAAGAGCGAGTAAGGATGCAGAAGCTTTAATATCGGGTGTGGTTGGGTCGTCCCATGAAACAACACCTTTGGAAAGAAAGCAAGTTTAAACATGGAAAGTGTAGCGAGTAGAGCGCCTGACCTAGGCCACCATGATTTATGCCAAGGATACTTTCGACGACAAATTCGGGGCCGGTTGGGTATCTCTGGAACGTTCGCGACATAATTTAGTGAGCGAAAATAGGCAAAAGTGCGATGCAAACCTTCCAATAACTAAATAGGCGGTTCGTAATAGAGTCATTTAAAAATAAAAGGACACAAGGACACAAGGACACAAGCTTACGTCTCATTTCCAAAACCTTGCGGGACTGTCCATACCGCCTTTGTGCGTTCCCAGCCATTTATGATTAAGCGGTTTCTAAATTCATCCATCCTCGTGGAAATATCCTCGAATTCACCGTTGCAATTGTCACATCTAGATGCAACGAAATTAAAAGCTCATTCCATATGGAAAACATAAGGTGACGAACCCACAGTCCCCATAGTCTCTGGTACACGTGGTGCCCCACTGCGTGGAGAATGTAACATTGTTGCCTATCATGTAAGTATCTTGCATGACAATGTCCGTACCACTCGTGTATTCTCTAAAAATAGCCGGGACTCAAGATGATTGGTCGTGCGAAGGTTAATTGGAGGAATCACATACGTGAAGAAATAGTTCTCGCAGTTCAGGACTAGCGACACTGGATGATATCCAGCACCGCCCATTCCATCTCCACCATCGAGAGACTGGACGAGGTTCGACGATTTGAGAGTCGCATTTAGGGGATCTGAGGTCCCGTCTGGTTCGTCTGCAGTGTACCAGACGAGCAGGTTGGGTCGACGTTTGATTCGGTTGACTTGCTCTGTTACTTCGCTGGCGTTCATATAGGTTCTGTCAATGTCTCCTTTCTCAGAATGGAATGTCAACTGAGTGCAATTTAATGTTAGGAACTGACCCCCTCATGTCGTACATTAAGTAGAGACCTGCTTCTTGAATCTTGTCCAGAACGAGGTTGAGTGATGTGAGATTGTCGAAGGACGGGATCGGGTGGACCTGGGAGACTCGTTCAACGTTAGCAATACCTTTCATGGAGTTTTGCCTTACCACTGTGAACCTGAATGAAGGTGGGGAGATAATTGTTAAATGGAGGAAATAGAAATATCATGCAGATCACGACCTACCCTTGAGCTTTCAACTGAGCAGGTATTGTAAGGTCCTTCGCAAGGTAATCACTGAATCCAGTATAAAATCCAATTGGGAAAACGGGAGCAAAAGGTCCTCCCTTCCCGTCAGCAGGTCTCGCCAAAACCGCACCCGTTCGCAGATCCATCTTTGTGACAGAGCCAATTTCGGGTGGTGGGTCAGGAAGATAGCTCAACGAACCGAACGCCTGGAACGTCTGTGAACTTGAAACCAAAGTCGCGCTGCATGAAATGTTGTACGGCTGGGCTTGCGGCGTCAAAGAAGAAAGCGAGAAAGGAATGGGATGTTTGGTCGTGTTGAGAGGGACTGTACCGCTGGCGAGGTTCTTCCCGTTTACAGTGACAGAAACGAGGAGTGAGTCCTGTGCGTGTCCAGGTGGCAGTGTGATAGGTGCTGCGTTGGCAATTTGGGAGAAGGTTATTGCGGTATCGATTAAAAGAGATACCTCCCCGGGTCCATGAGAAGTGCTTAAAGTAGCATCCTCGGCGAGGTAAGGTCGGATAGCGGGTGAGCAACGAAAGGCAAGAAGCGGCATTTCCGAGCTCGCTGGGATGGGGAATTCGCCGCCAGGTGGCACAGGTGGCAAGCTCGCCAAGTAATGCTTCCCACACCACGTCTGCGCGGACGTGCCCACTGAGAGGTATAGGACGAAAAATACAGCGGGAAGCATCCTTTGAAGTTGACGCGAACAAAATCTGGCTTATATAAATACCTCGCGCTTCACATCTAGAAGGAAGAAGCAACGTCGACGCGCGTGGTTCAGGGTCATCCTACTTCGGGCAGCGAAGCGAAAAAGGGTGGGTCATGTTGCTTTCCCTTGTAGACTTAAAATACCAATAGTACAAGGGGTTGTCAACGATGTCAACGGTTAAGTGGTGCTGGAGCACGAGACGGCAGCCGTGTGGTCGAAGAGGAAGGCCATGCGTCGCGCCGGGAAACGGACCACAGGACATTGCGGGCCCTTGATCGCGGGCCGCTTTAAATGATGTCCTAATAAAGCCGATCGCGAGTCAACGTTGTACATCCATTCCAGCTAACTGCAAAACCCTAGGCACTTTTGAAAATCCCCCATGCTGCGCCCGTGTTTATACAAACAACCGGACTTGGGAGCCTGAACGCGCCATTGTTTGTGCGCAAACAACAGCAACAGCACCATGGAGTGCACTAGAATCCAAAGGTCAGCTTCCTCTCTCTCGGATCTCCATTACAGGTGGAGTGGCTGCACCACCCTTCCCGACACGACTACCAAAAGAAGACTTCGTTGTGGGGCGGCACCTTCCTTACTGCCAAATCTGGTTGTTTGTATAAACACAGGCGCCGCATGGGGAGTTTTCAAAAGTGCCTACGGTTTTGCAGTTAGCTGTCATACTCAATGCCAGTAAGTTATCAATTATTTTTTAAAAAAGACTACGAATTTTGCTAGTCTAACTCCGGGATATTACTCGGATTATCACGGACAGGCTTCTAAAGGCACTTGCCCGTCTCGGATTAATTACAATGGCTGTCCCTCCTCCGAAGAATTTGATGCGGGGTTGGATGATGGTGCATAATTATATGTATCCTTCTTTTCCGACCTGCTTTCCATATGAATGCAGCCGCCCATCACGGCACCTTCGTTTAGGAAGAAAGAACTGTGGAGTAAATCGAGGCGGTGGCCGGTCACAAGTACGTTTTCTCAGTGTCGACTCGTCTAATCTTGACTTCCGTTTGACTCTGATACGACCCGTACAGCAAGCGTCGTAGGTCAAGATGCGTGTCCCGGCTCATCTGCCCGTCCAGTCAGCACTCCAATTTCACCACCAAAATATTGTCTTCGACATCCGTTCCACGGTCAGTCATCGCAAAGGGAAGCTTAGCTATCTTCATTCATCATTTTCAAAGACACTGAATTTTCGGGAATAACTAGTACCGTTGGCGTGTTCCAGCTACAGCAAATGTGAGGATTTCCAAGAATGTCGCGGCCCGATTCAGAACTCCAAAGCAGTTCGGGAGCTAGAGGGATCCGGTCGTAGAGAAGACCGCGAAAAAAGGTTGGTTCAAAGGTTGGTTGGTTCGCTCTATTGAATGGCAAAGGGACGTGTTGAGGCACTATATGGCTTTGGTGCGCCCCACTTTCTCCCCTTAGGCCTTGAATCCTCTTCTAGATCGATACAGGTCAATCTATCGTCACGGTGTTCACATGGGACTCAGCTACCTGTTGAACGCTCGAAGATTTACAGGACGCGCGAAGCTCTCGAATTCGGGAGAGGTCATCAGCTCTATGATTATCCGCGATGGGACTGTCTACTGAATGATGTAACCCGGCTTTTCGAATACATCCCATCTCAAGACATAAATAACCGGATGACGCAAGCTGGACAAGGAAGCAGGAAGTCTTTTTATTTATTTCCAAACATCACGGTTTACGTCTCCATCTATCCTAAGCTGGTTTATCGGAGTTAAGTGGAGTTACCAAAGCATTTCCTTCCATGATATCATCTCATCTGCCACTTCCTAGAGGGAAGGCAGTCAGATTATTGAGTTACCTCATATAGACGCCCTTATTGCTCGTCACGTTGATAACGGAGAAACTCATCGCGGTAAGTGTTTGATTTCGTCGATCAGAACCTTCCTTTGACAAGAGTATGTCAGGTGGTCGATCTCAAATTCTGGGGGGACACCTTTGACGATAGCATGGTGGTTCTTCGGTGCCTGCTGCAAAGGTTCTGTGCCGCGGGCATCGCATTCCGTGGACTATACCCCTTGTCCAGATGCCAAGGGTCCAAACTCCGAACAGTTGATTTCGTCAACGTTTGAGGGACAACTAGAGATGCTACTTTTCTTTATTACACTATGAGCGTCTCAGAATTATAATTGGGGTTTTTTCAAGGCAACGACACTGCCCCCCCTGAACTGCCGAGTCTATGTTTACGTTTACTTTGTAGTTCAAAGCCATAGATGTGAAAGCAAACTGAGCCACACCAGAAGGGGTTAATCTAGTTCGCAACCCCCTCGAGCAGTAATGACCATCGTGTAAAAACGAACGCAGATGCGCGGCAACTAGTTTATTTTCTAATTATACAGCGCAGGCCTTTAATTACTTCGGAAAGGATGAGGAAACTCTCAAGGTACTCGGGGACGGAGTCTTGGCAGGAGTCACAAGAACGAGTCCGGCTGAATGATCCGTCCCAAGGCTCGGAGTTATGCGTTGTGGGCGCTTCTGAATTATAATCGTCCTTGCTTGTATTTCTGTAAGACGATCTGTACATTCTACTGCGTTTAATGTGGCTTTCTCTATCATATGGCGCTCGGGAGTTTTGTTCAAGAATTAAGAATGACTTCATGCTTACTTGGTTTTACACTGGTCATGAATCTCATGGCTATATCTGTGGTCCACGGTGATACTGACAGGTACTTAAATTTAGAGAATCGATTGGACAGCGCTCAGTACTTCTGTCCCAGTGTGGTTTGAGAGGAACGTGTGAAGTATTTCTCTACTAACCTGAAAGGAATGGTCCAATTTCCCCCTCAAGTTGGTGGAAACATAACCCCCCGATACGCGTGGAGAGAAAAGGCCAGAATATGAGTGGTCCTGGACACCATTAATTCTCAAAACCTCAAGAGCTTGAGCACTCTAAAATCTCCAAACAACCTTATGCATTTCTTTCATCGCCGCCGCAGCCCTCTTCGGAGTGGCCAACGCCTTCAGTGGGGATGGTGAGCTTATCGCTGTCACTCAAGTACACTAAGAGTGCTGCCACTATTTTAAGCTACTTCCTTCACGCCCGGTGTAAGTATCCGTGTTAAGCTGGGCTGGAGCGCTGAAATTATTGACCTCTATCTCAAAAGCTCGGCGCTTGCAGCAGGACTAACTTGCAATGCTAACGACTTGATCACCACCCTCTCTGCGCCAATATGGGAACGGAAACAACTGCGGAAGAAATATCAAAGTCGACTGTGAGTACACGTATATAACCGCTGGGGAAAGACTACTTTTAGAGGAAAAATGAAGGCCGTTTGAAGGCCATGGCAAGGTGAGGCAGTATAAACGGAGCTCAAGGCTGGAGCTCGCGACTCCGAACTCGAAAGCTACGTCCGTTCCAAGAAGCCTGCCTTATGGTTAGAAAATTTGCGGGTAATATATTCGACATTAAGGGATGGAATAAAGCTATATTTGAATGGGACCCCCAAAATGTGTGGTGTAATAGCCACTTTATTTTTTGACGTTCAAAAATTGCTCAAACCCAAGTTTTTTCGATCCACGCGGGTCGTAATCAAGGTTTGGGTGGAAGGGGATGTTCGTGATGCTGATGTTGAGGGGTGTGCTTCTGGTTTGAACTCTGGCAGGTAAGATAGAGCCAAAATTGATCACAAACGTGATCACAAACGTGATCACAAACGTGATCACAAACGTGATCATACGATAATACTCACTCGACTCATGGCGACTATTCGTTTGTGCACGACGTTGCACTACTTCCCAATGCCCAGAACTACAGAAATGAGAAATGAGCGGAGCGAATCTGATGCCATGTATCGTTCTCTAGACTCCACAGTATTTCAATTTTGCGCCAAAATTATCCCCTCCATAGGGCCAGGACCCACGCTTTCGAAGTTGCAAGAGTCTTGTTGTAATATCCTAATTAATCGAAGATTGAGTGATCCGAATAAGGGATCTTCTGATGACGTATAGGCGCCCTCATTGCTCGTCCCGTTGATGACGGAAACACTCATCGTGGTAAGTCCTCATCGCGGTAAGTGTTCAATTTCGTCGTCCGGAACCCTTCTTCGATGATAGCGTGGCAGGTGTTCAATCTCAAAAAAAAACTGTATGAACGAGTAGTGTGAATATGAGTGTAACAACAACAACAACGAAACAAAGGAAGCCATCAGTAGCCGAAGTGCACATATGGAACCCATGTCAAGAATGCGGTGTCACCCTCTCCCAGACTCTCTCGAACCTTCCTCGTAGCATGATCCAAGGCGTAGGCTGCCTGAGTACTGTCCAATCCCTCCGACCCCTTCTCCCTAATTAAATATTGATAGAACTCTGTCGCAAACTCTGGCCCATGCATATCAGAAATGCTCCACATCGTACCAACCACACCACGATAACCGGCAGCGAGCATACCGGCAGCGAGATGGACAACTTCCTCCGATAATTTGAGGTCTCCTTTGCTTGTCTGGCACGCTGAAAGGAAAGCCAAGTCCAGGTTCGGGATTTGCTGCTTCATGATCTCGAGCAGCTCCAAGCGGCCATCGTGGAGACAGAGGCCGCTCTCGAGAGGCTGGTGGACATCCTGTACTCCATGGCAAGCAAAGTGAACCCAACTACGGGACTTCATCTCTGCCTTCACCTTCTCTCTAGTCGCCTCAGAGTCCTCCAACAGCAGTGCGTCAATGGCGGTTCCCTTCATCAACGCTTCGAGGTCATGCGTCTCTTTGCGGGTCGAGGGTATTGAGGAAAGACCTGGCGTGTTTGGTTGGCTGATAAGGATGAGGCTGGTACATTTGGATGAGGTAGATGATGCAAAGAATTTGTTGTTAAGGGAGCGGACAGTTGGTGTATATGACGAAATCATGAAATCGGAAATGCATGATCCTGGCTGGTATACTGAGCCATATATCCCGGCTGCGTGGAGTGGAAGAAATGCGAGTGGGCCGGTTGGACACCACCATATACGGCCGCGATCCAAAGGACTGGGAGGGAACTCAAGCTGCCAATGTGAAAGGTCAGTACAAATAAGGTGACAATAGGCAACACCTTACAGAGTATCCTAGCACTTCAAGAATTGGTTGGACAACTTTGCACCAAAGTTCTTTTAGGACAAACAACATGGATGATGGGTTAGGTCGGACACGCTGAGGCATGCGATCTTGATCCTCTACCTCCCGCTGCTTGAGTAGGTCGAATCGAAGAGTCTTCTGCAGTTCCTCTGCTTGCACGAGACTGAAGTTCTCTAGAGGGATATGCAAAGGCTCCTCGATCCCAGACATAACAGCCAAGGCATCACACCGGGTTTTGTGAATATTGAAGATGACGACTGGACCATCAGACGGTAATGAGGAGAGGAGATTGGCGGCCTTAGGTGGTTGAAGAAAGTCGTCGAAATCTGGAAGACCCCGAATCTCTTTCAGAAGTTGCTTATACTCTGTAGCGTGGATGGTATGATGTCGAGCATCATCCTGAAGGCGAATATCATCTGCAAGTGTAGCATGTGAAGAAGGAATGGACACGACTGAACGGGATCCATAGGATTCCAAGGCACTTGCGACTGTTATGAAGCGATCAGCCAAGGATGGATTCCCCATGCGGAGATTGTCGATTGGGGTACGGAGTTGGTTGAGCTGATTCCACACCAAGCAGCGGCCTTGCTCGAGCCATTCAAGGGCGAGATCAGCTTTATCGAAATGGAGAGCGGTAGCCACCGCAAATCCCACAAGATCAGAATAGTCATGAAGGTTAGCATGACGGCGATGGATCGTTTGTTCCAACCCAGCAACTTCTGAGAGTAGACTAATTGCAACACCGAAGTCAATCAGGCATTGAGAGTGGCCATGGACTGTAGATAGCATAGCTGCCTGCCTAGCAGACTTGAGACGAATAGATGGGGTCCCATTTGCTTCAGCCGCACGACGGTATGAAGCAATACTGTTCTGGACATCAGGGAAATAATGGGTGTGCTTAAAGCGAATTTTGTATGAAGTTCCAAGGTTTTTGAACTGACTCGGAAGATCGGCATGGCCGGATGGAGTGGACTCAACAGCAGTCTGGTAGTGGGATATGGAACGGTCAATATCCTGGACGTCGCCGGTGTGTTCAAAGTGATGTAAGTACGAAGCTCCAAGGTTGTTGAACCAACCTGGAAGGTCAGCATGGCCAGAAGGAGTGGATTCGATGGCACTCTGGTGGTGGGATATGGCATGGTCAAGATCCTGGAGGTCACCAGTGCGTTCGAAACGACATAAGTACGAACTTCCAAGGTTGCTAAAAAAGCTCGGAAGGTCAGCGTGCCCAGAAGGAGTGGATTTGAGAGCATTCTGGTGGTGGGATATGGCATGCTCAACATCCTGGAGGTCACCGGTGCGTTTGAAGCGACGTAAGTATGAACTCCCGAGGTTGCTAAACAAGTTTGGAAGGTTAGCATTGCCAGAAGGAGTGGATTCAACGGCGCTCTGATGATGGGAGATGGCACGGTCAATATCCTGGAGGTCACCGGTGTGTTCAAAGCGACATAAGTATGAACTTCCGAGGTTGTTGAACCGACTCAGAAGGTCAGCGTGGCCAGAAGGAGTGGATTTGAGAGCAGTCTGGTGGTGGGATATGGCATGGTCAATATCCTGGAGATCACTGGTGTGTTTGAAGCGACATAAGTATGAACTTCCGAGGTTGTTGAACCAACTTGAAATCTCAGCGTGGCCAGAAGGAGCGGATTCAAGAGCAGTCTGGAGGTGGGATATGGCATGATCAATATCCTGAAGGTTACCAGTGTGTTCAAAGCGACATAAGTATGAATATCCAAGGTTGTTGAACAAACTTGAAAGGTCAGCATGGCCAGCAGGAGTGGATTTGAGAGCATTCTGGTGGTGGGATATGGCATGGTCAATGTCCTGGAGATCACCGGTGTGTTTGAAGCGACATGCATATGAACTTCCGAGGTTGTCAAACCAACTTGGAAGGTCAGCATGGCCAGAAGGAGTGGATTCGAGAGCGGTCTGGTGGTGGGATATGGCATGGTCAATATCCTCGAGGTCACCGGTGCATTTGAAGCGGCATGCATACGAACTTCCCAGGTTGTTAAAGTGACGTGGAAGGTTAGCGTGGCCGGGAGGAGTCAATTCAACAGCAGTCTGGTGGTGGGATATGGCACGGTCAATATCCTCAAGGTCACCGGTGCGTTTGAAGCGACATGCATACGAACTTCCGAGGTTGTTGAACCAACTCGGAACGTTAGCGTGGCCAGAAGGACTGGATTCAACAGCAGTCTGGTGG
>Ga0307517_10013307_pt1 | contig 11189 bp, 15 predicted proteins | sample 23_EM_MG_FD_194515 | JGI IMG/M metagenome (GOLD analysis project Ga0307517, IMG submission 194515) | Populus trichocarpa ectomycorrhiza microbial communities from riparian zone in the Pacific Northwest, United States - 23_EM | ecosystem: Host-associated > Plants > Roots > Unclassified | place... | reverse complement strand
TTACGATATTCTTCTATTACTTTATCAAACAATTCTTATTGAGCCTTCCTGACCTATATTCCGTTGTCGCGAATATCCTCGGCCTAGTTAGCTCGGAATCCTACCGTGTTAGCTACCCCGTAACAGTCCTACAGGTCAGGCAGGACCTGCTCCAGGAGACAAGGTATGGGTTTACAGCCTTTGCCTTAAGCATGCTGCACAGGATCGAGGCGTTCACGTTGTCGAAACCTCCCTTGATGTCGAGGAAAAGTGTTGAAACTTTCCTGCCAGCCATCTGGAGCGTCTTCACCTCGTGAGTTAGCGTGGTGGTTGCGTCCGCGGCCGATAGGCCAGCCAGTGAGCCGCACTGGTGGGGGTTGAGGAGGCCCACGACGCGGGCCACACACGATAGTCTAGAATTCATGATCCTCTCCAGGATCTTCGAAAAGGTTTGCAGTAGCACGATGACGCGGAAGGAGGAGGGCGAATCATAGGAGGGTTTCCCTGCCTTATCAAGCACAATGCCATCTGCCACCTTCAGGGCGGGAGGGTGGAAACCATGGGCCACTAGCGGGGAGAGGAGGTCCAGGATGAGGTGCGGAGCCACCCTATGTATCCTTTTCCATATCGAGTTGGGGGTCATGTCAGGGCCAGGGGCCGATGATGGTGAAGACTTGGCAAGGGCTCTGCCCACCTCGTCCATCGCGAGCGCTGGGCAGTCCCTGAACGGGAGCAGGATGGAGTCAACAGGGCTGGTCGGTTCGCCAGGAAAAAGGTGCTCTAGGAGGGCCTTGTTTAGCTCCAGTGGGCTTGTGGCACCCGGTAGTACGGGGAAACGAGGGGGAGGTCTGCCCACAGCGAACATCTTGGCCGTCCAGACCGTCTGAGGGGTAGCCGTAGCCAGGAACGCAGATCATTGGTCTCTCTTGGCTTTCTTGATGGCTTTGAAGTAGGCTGTTCTAGCAGCTCTCGCCGAAGCGAGGAGCGCCGCATCGAACCTGTCCACCTTCGAGGAGCGGAGGGCTGAGTTATACGCTTTCCGGAGCTGAGAGACGAGAGCGGACCACCAGGGCTTTGACCGGAAGGTTACCCGCTTTACCGGGATGTGGAGGGCCAGCTCGGCCGTTATCCTGTCAAGGTTTGTCTTGAACCAAATGTCCAGCGACCGGGTGGTTGGGATCGGGGGGGCAGGCGAGACGCGTGTCGCTTTGAGTGAGGATTCAAGGGTGGGCCAGTCAGTCAGTGCCCAGTTGGGGGTCGGGGGGGCCGCGCGAAAAAGGGGGGCTTCAAAGCGGAGGAGTATTGCGAGGTGATCGGAGCCGGTGGATGGGAGGGGGTCGGCCCACTCTGAGAAGTAGGGGGCTAGGAGGGGACAAGCAAAGGCAAGGTCGAGGACGCCGGGGCGCCCAATGAGGGACATAGAAAACCGAGTAAAAACACCGGGGATATTAAGGCGGGAGAACCCCAGTTCCGTGGCCCTGTCAAAGTAAGGAGTCGAGGTGGCGATCTCTTCCTCTTTGAAGACCCTAAGGGGGTCCGCCGTGGGGTGGTGAATGTTGAGGTCACCCAGCGTCAGCGTGGGGAGGGGGGAGACAGGAAAAATAAGATCCAGGGGAACGGAGCGGGTGTTGTTGAGACGACCCTTTGTGCTGTACGAATTTATGATCGTGAAACCAGTCGTAGAAGGGTTGAAAAAGCCGTCCGGGGTGAAGAGGTCCAAAGCCATAACATCACCCCGTCCGCAAAACCGAGGCAGGAGGGAAACAGTAGTTAAGAAAGAACTGTACACGTAAAAGGCGACGCGAGGCTTGCAGCCACCATCAGTGGGGGGTGAAAACACTGTAAACTGGTTAAATGAGGGAAGTTTGCCCCTGTAGACCGGAGGGTCCTGCAGGGCGACAATGGACGGAGGGAGGGACAGTTGCGTGAATGACCCAAAAAGCGAAAGAAACACATCCCTGCTCCGGAGGCAGTTGTGTTGAACGAGGGTGAAGGGTTTCGGAGGGGGGGGGGAGGCCTGCTCCCCACCACACGACGTCTGGTTGTACTGCATTAACGGGCCAGGCCCGACAGAGTTCTGGTCATAGGTGAGGTGCTAGCGGGCTCCGCGGGAGGGACCGAGCGGCTGCCTTGGCTGCGGCCTACTGGGGCCGGAAGTATCGTTGAGCTCCTGGCTCTTGGAGTAGCCATCTCGAACGCTGACTGGAGGGAGCGGGTGGGTGAAGTGGGGGGCGAGAGGTCGTTTTCGTCGGTAGCCGTGTCCATCTTGTCACCGGCGGGTGGCGGGAGAACAATCTCTTCGGCAGCGGTGGAACGCCTGAGAGTCGGCCGAGCCGGGCGGGAGTCACAATCCCTGTGAGTCGCTGTGTGGGCGCCTTGGCAGTTGGCGCATCGCGGTGGTGAGGAAGAACAACAGCCAGGAGTAGCCTTAAGGTTGCCTCCTCCAGGGCAGGTAGGGTTGGGGCACCGGTGCATGGCACGGGTGTGGTTGAGGGAGCAGATGGGGCACACAGGGTTAGGCGAGGGGCATCTGGGAGCGACGTGTCCGTAGCTCCAGCAGTTCTTGCACTGCGTGTATCTATTAGAGGAGTAAGCATGCTCGACAGTCCTCGAGCGGGAGAAGAGGCGTATGGAGGAGCCCATTGCTGGGACGTCCCCGGGGTGGACTGAGACGATGACGGAGGTGGCAGATTTGCCCTTCCTGGATGCGGCGTCTGGGTTGAGGTATCTGGCGGCGAGGATATGAATGTTCTTGGAGTTGAGGATTGACACCCTGAGGCAGGGGAGGAGTTCATCAGGGTCTTCGGGGAGGAAGGCAATGGGGAGGGAGTGGATGGCGAGTTGAGCCTCGTTGGGGGCGAGGCGAACGGGCAACCAGCGGGACTCACCCACCGGGAAAGACTTGTTGAACTGGGCAGAGAGAGCGTCGAAGTATGGAGCGAAGGCGGCAGCAGGAGTGGCAGGGTCGGTGACGAGCTGGGTGACTGAACCACGGTCGTTAACCTTGGTCGTGACTGCAAGGGGGAGGATACAGTTCGCATGCCTGAGAACGCGAGCAGCTATGTCAGGGAAGGTGGCAGCGATTAGGGACGCCTGTTGGTGCTCAAAGGGGGAGGAACGGGGAGTGTAAAATCTTCTTTCGGCCGTGGGGAGCGACTTCTGTGGCTGGGTACCAGGCACACTGTTGCTGGCTGACGCGACTTGGGCGGCCGTGAGGGAGCTCTTATTCTTTTTGCCCTTGGGAGCGCCGCCAGAGGCGACCTTGGCATACGATTGCTGGGGCTTGGGGCAGTCAGGAGCGAGGTGTCCTGCAATGAAGGTGGTGGGGTCGGGGTATCTACCCTCTCGGAACGGGTTCGCTTCCCACGAGTCCGGGAACTTGTCCGCATACGCCGGGGGTCGCCGTAGAAGGATGGGGTTGCCACGTCATATCTGGGTATGTCCGGGTTGAAAGAGGACGGCAAAGGGCCCTTGCTCAGGGGGGGAGCCCGCGCTTTGGGCCTCGGGAGAAGTGGTGCGGGTGCACCAGACGGACGAAAAGACGGCCGAGTGGGGGCCGGAACCTGCCGTGTGGTAACACTCGTGAGAGGGACAGGAAGCCGAGTGGGGGCAGGCGCTTGGGGGGGGGGCGCAGTGACCCTATGTGACAGGTCACGGACGGCTGCGTTGATTGGTTCGAGCACACCCTGGAGGGCTGTCCAGGTGGGCATGGTGTGGATGGCGGCCTGAATAGTGGCTAGTTGGGTTGTTATGGTGTCCAGCTGACGCGTCATGGACGCGAGCGCGTTGAGGGAGGAGCAGGAAAGGGGGACCAGGATCATCTCTCCGTCTGAAAGACCAGACCGTTGGTGATCATCGAGGATGGGGAGTTGGACAGATGTGAAGTTAAGCCTTTGGCGGGTCTCGCGAACAAAGTCGCGTATGTACAGGTGGGACTCATTGAGCTCAGGGGAAGAGGACTGCGCCGAGGCGGCCCTTGACGGGACCCCCGAGGAGTGAAGGGGAGGGAGGTCCTCCATCGTGACGATGGGGGATCCGGAACGCGAAGCCTGAAAGGACGGTAGAGTTAGGGGGTGAGGGGGGATCGTGCACTGAACGCCGTGGAGTTGTAATTTCAATGACTGGAGGTGTAGAGGGCGCTGAGCGTCAGATGGAGGAGGGGTCGGAGGGGTCCTTATATAGATTTTGCCGACGCTGTACATTTCAACGACTGTGAGTCCTACGGGCTGTACAAGCAGGGAATGGGACTTAGGGTGTACCGCGATGTGGTGATGTAGGGCGCGACGTCATGACGTGGGGGGCGACGTCGCAGTATCTTTGAATGGATAATGAAGGCAATTCCCCAAATGGCGGTGGATAATGATGTAGCAATTATATAAAACAAAGAGTATTGAAAGATCGTGAAAAGTCATGATTGTCACAAATAATACCTGCACCCCCTAAAATATCGTTTTTAGCCTCGCTTTTAAGCATGCGCCAAGAGACATCGTGTACTGTAATGTCTCTTGGCGTCTGCCTCAGCCTACTATCATACTAGCATCCTCAACACAACCTAACCCCGAATGCTTAGCCTCATGAGCGAATCTGCAGTCTATAAGAAATCTATTCTAATACTCTAAGAACTTGAACACAAATCACTAATATATCTTGGCAGACTCAGAAGTTCAACGCGCTGCGCTGTCAGATCGATCAAACTGCTCCGACAATCGCAATCCCTCTCTCTTCCTTATGACCCTTTTCCTCTTCGAGTTCTGGCCGAATATTACGGTCCGCCTTACCTTTCAACCATGGAAGGGCATAGGAAGCCTGGCGGGGTTTGTTGGACAAATACTCCGAATCTTCCTCATGGGATGGCCCTCCACACTTCCGTACATTGTGATACTCGGTATCACCCTCGCGTGCACTAAGTTTCAACACCTTCTGCATATTTCTTTTGGCATCAGTTTGTGTTTTACTGCGATCTGCAACAGGGGATGGTGATGCTCCGATGCTTGCTTGGTATCCCTCTTGGGCGTCAGAAACATGAGATGATGAACTACTCAATCCAGGAAGAAACCAGGGCGAGTCATCTCGCTGTTCCTGTTCACCTCTGGCATTGGACGGTCCAAGGTCCGTTCTCGCGTCTCATCAGGCTGCCTGGATGTGATTACCTGGCGCCGCGGTACTAGCCCTATTGGCGATGGCATTTGCGCGAAGGTAATTGTGCCCCCTCAAGGGCGGAGTGGGCAACCTGCCCCGAGTCTCTGGGCGATGACAATAGACGAACAGATCCAACAGATTGTCCAGAACAGGATTCAACAGCAGCCAGGCCCATATGTCCTCATGATTCTCGATAAAGACGTAATCTATATATGATAATTGGGAGCCGGGATGCAGACACAGCTCTTGCCGGCCTTCACCAGTGGCGCCAAGTATGTAGTGAATCATATTGTGTGGCAGAGGTCTCGAAATAATGGCCGATAGACCGCCTATGTCAGAGGAATTTAACTTAGCAAACCGTACCACATTGATATGAGGATTACGCCAATCCAGAAGGCGATAATTTGGTCATGGTTCGGTGCTATTGGCGCGTTGGCTGACCCAGACAACATGTACTGCACGTGGACGTCCAAGCAGAGGACTCCAATCTATATCTCCTAAGTCAGTAAGTTCAAAGAAAACACATCCGAATTCTTGCCAAAAAAACTCACTAATTTGGGACAGACCTGCCACTTCGAGACGCACCCTCCCCACCACATCACTGGAGTGAATGAACGGATCCTCCACATTCGGTGCCGCGGCTTCTGGGATATCCGCCAGAGGAGCATGTCGCATCACCATTGGCCTCGCGACAATACCCATTGGGGGATCCAGTTGCATTTGGACAGGTATATCTTCTGGGCCGGGCCGATTGATCGGACCTGAGTGATTTGCTGGAGCATGTTTGATACCCAGTGGCGTATCCAGAGTGCCTATTGAGGGACCCGATTGGATCTGGACAGATATAACTTCTGGGCCGGGCAGATTGATCGGACCTGGGGGATTTGCAGGAGCATGTTTGATACCCAGTGGCGTACCCAGAATGCCCATTGAGGGACCTGATTGGATCTGCCCAGGAATAGTCGCTGGTTGGTGCGCATTTTTCTGCCAGTAGAGATTGCCCAAACGGAGGGCAATCCTAGGTTGGGGACGAGCCAGGCGTAGGGGTCGAGGATGATTCTGAGCTGCGGGATGGGCCGGGCATGTGGGTGCCGCAATGTTCTGAGCTTGGGGATTCGCTGGGGGAGCAGGTATGGCTTGGGCACCTGCAGGGGGAGCAGGTACGTTTTGGGCTGGCCCTGGAGTATTGGCCAGCGTTCGGTACTACAGCCGTTGCAATACTCCACTAGCACGGAGGTGGTGCGTTGAGAGGTAGTAACATCGGCCTCACAATAAATTGGGCAGGGGGGACGCCTGGGGCAGGTGGAGGTACGTGGTTATTGGCCCTAATGATATTTGCCAGCTTCTTTCCACAGTCCGTAACGAATTGAAGAACTGCGTCATCAATCTGCTGCCTACTAGCCATGTTATTGGCTGCTGACGCAGTGGCGAGTTCATCACACGCAGGTTTCAATCTCGTCATGCCTCCGACCATTTGCTGGAATTCAGCATCTGGGAAGTGCCAATTATCTGAAATATAGCCCCTGGCTCACATCTGATCTTTCACAGCATCCCGCCAAAACAGGTATTCAGGGGGGGGCTTGTTTAGGGGTGATGCGGGACGCCCATAGCCAACCTATGAGCTCTAATTGATTGACGATCGGGGCCTCGATGAGAATACTCTCCAACGAGAGTAAAAGGCTGAAGATGATAGGTCTGACCCGCCGGCGGCGGCTGCTCACCTGCCGCAGGCAACAGGGTGTACACTACATCAGCAAAAACATCATCTTGCGCCCCATCTCTCCCCGCTCACCCTGTGCGCCGGACATTCCAGGCGCTTATAACGTAAACTCGAGTTCTGGGTGTGTCCGCCCGGGTTTATTCCGTCCGGAAGTGAAAGGGCCGCCTCCAATGCGTCCAGACGCCACAGGCAGCGTCTGGATGCATTGGACGCGGCCCTTTTGCGTCCAGAGGCCTTAGACCTCCCCCCCCCCAGAAACCCTCCCTCCAGCGCCCACCCGCTTCCTCCCTTCGCGCCTAAAGTCCACGTTCCCATGCTGCCGTTCTGCGGACGCCTTTCAACCACAACCTCTCACATCCCGGCCCCCCCCCAGACACGCCAGCCCGCGAGCTTTCCTCCCATGATACCCACTGTCCTTTAACTTCATCACTAGCCTCTCTCTGAATCCGTTGCTCACCCGGAACCCGTCCAACATCACCTCTGTTTCTCCCCCACCACCGGATTCCCTCCGTCGTCTCCCATATCTGGCGGACCTTTTCCAGCCTTCATTTTTTCACCCTCCTTCCTCCTAACGCCCTCAACCCTGGCTCCTCCCTCTGATCCCACCCTGTATTCTGCCATATCTGGCGGACGTCCCCCACGCCCTTGCCCTTTCGCTAGGCTCTTTCCTCAGCTCTCCACATCCTATCTTATTCACCCCGCTCCTCTCGCCCTCCGCTCCCGGACTCTTGCTGTCCGCTCGCAGGCTCCCACCCTCTTCCCTGGCTTCTAACAGTCCTCCAGACACATTCCCGTGCCTCTTCACCCACAACTGCCCACTAGACTACTTAACCAAGCCTGCCCAGTTTGTAACCATCCCCCGACACATTCCCACGCCTACCGAACCTACAATTGCCCGCTAGATGACTTACTCATGCTTGCACGGCTTATAACTACGCACCCAGTTCGTTCTCATTCCTTTCCTGCACACCGGCCCCGTACACTACTATTGTTTGATCATTCCTGACCCTTTTAGCACGGGTAATCCAACTTGATTTTATTACATATATATACACAATCAGCCAGTGATGATAAAACCATTCTCCCTACCCTCGTGATCGTTTTCTTAAACCTGCAATTCCGTGTCCCTAGGTTCTCGGAACAGCGCTGCACCACCCAGTGCTCCCGGATTTGCCCCATGTTCTCGCTACGGCTTGCGCTGACTGTGTCTTCCTCAATGCGCGTAGCCGCCAGCCGTCTCTAATTCATCCAGCTCCGTATCACTTCCAAACTCCCGCCTCAATGCATCCTCATCATCGTCATATCCCACCGTCCTCTCGACCCGCTTTCCCCGCTCCTTCGCGATTTTTGCCTCCAATATCGTCCTTACCCGCCAGATTATTTGACTCTGCTAAACTCTTCCTGTTTTGCGCCACGATCATGTCTGACGTTCAAGCAGGGCTATCTATCCATTAGCAGACCTTTCACACGATTCGAGTTCAGCCGGTTTTCAAATGTATGCGGATGCCGAGGCAGTTGGGGGATCCGAACACTTTTGAAACCTGCCTGTACGCATAGTTTATCTTACCCCCAGAACTGGCCTGTGTGAAAGTCACATTATCGATGAAGATGCCATTCCGCCAACATCTCTGTGAATGAGTTAATATGGCAGCTGTAAGACAGATAAACAGGCCATCGATCTTATCTAGGAAACCCTCATCTGTTAAGCCTTTCATTTTCGGGCCGGCGTAATATTGAGAAAATATTGCGCCTGGAATCTGCTGTGGTGCGAATCTAAGAGAGATTGGCTGTCCGCCGGATCAGATTGATTTACTCTCACTGCGATTAGAAACAATCCCGACAAATGTGAAAAAGATACCTCATAGCTGCCAGGCGGGCAAATTCACCTATCCTCCTCCAGTAGGTATTCCACTCTTCGTGCGCAGGCTGTAAGATCCTCACTATTGAGCTTATAGAGTTCGGTTATACCCTTCCTTACTGTATGCACATACCGGGATCAGCATCCGGTGTGCTTTGCCCTCATCTGCAAATCAGTGACCAGCGGCCACTCCATTTAGTCAGGAATGGGATGCCAGTTATCGATTAAGGGTAACTTACCTGGTCATTTGAGGCCGGAGTAGTATCAGCAAAGTCGGGAAAGCCTAATTGGGTGCAGGCCTCGCTCCAACATGTGCGGACTTCTGCGGTCAGGGTAATTGGGTCTGGAAACGGATTGACAAACATCATCCAGTCCCACATCAGATCAAGGGCTCTGGCTAGAATGCTACGCTCAAGCCCTATGGCCATATTTCACCTGCTGCTGACCTGCTGTCCGCCTCCGCTATCCAATTCCAGCATTGTTGAATCTGGGTGACTTGGGGTTATCGCCGGCGGCGCAAGTAGATTTAAGACTGTGGCCGAACGGGAGGGAATTGCAGATGTATAACCGTTTTGGCTAACGCGTACTGGGGCAGGTGTTCTCCGTCCGGGGTAACTAATCGTCCTGCTGGAACTCTGGGTATTCCCAGGGGTGATTGTCTGTATGGAGCGCTGCGAGCGAAGGAACTCACGCCCAATTGGTCTCTGCGCTCGGCAGGCCGATTCATCATCTGTATCGTCCCGCTGCTTGCTTAACTCGTTCTCCTCCTCGCTCTGCTCTCTCTCCTCACTCTGGCCATCATTGCCCTCATATTCGCGATCATTAGAGTCCAGACTCTCATTCGCCGACTCCAAGACCTGCTGCCGGTTGTTAAGGACAGGCTCTGGAACCTCAAGTCATGAAGAAGCCAGCTGCAGCACGCCTTGCCTCCTCCTACCTACCGTGGACCCAGCCGTAACAGACTGATCACTCGGTGATGGTATTAGAGTTAATTTATCTCAGGACCCAGATCTCCGGAAATGTCCGCCGAGAACCTCTCTTCGCCTTTGCCTTGCCGGCCTCGATGAACACGTTCGGTCCGTCATAATCCGCTCCTGTTGTTGTGACATAGTATGCAGGTGGATAGTGTAACAATCCTATTGTTAGGTAGTGGTGCAACAGGCAACGATAGTGATTTCCTATAGTGAGCAAGTCTTCTTTTTATAATAAGAGGTAGGGGAATACTATCTCTTCAGATAGTACGGAACTGGCTTGCTTGTCTTGAGTCGTTTTACTAGAGGTACTATCTCTTCCGATAGTAAGGTGGGTGGATTGTCGTGCTTGATAGACCTATCCCAATAGTCCTATGTTCGGGCAACCTGTCGAGACTATCACAATAGTCTCCAGGTTCTTAGAGCGTAGGTTCTCGTAGAGGCGGATTGTAAGTAAAGAGAGTAAAGAGTAATCGTATTGCAATATCTTGAGTATAGAAAAGTACTTAGATGGTTGCGTGAAGATGCTATCTCTTGGTCGGAACCAAGTGCCTTATATAGGCATCTTCTCACAACCCTAACCTTGGTGACTCATCACCTCAAGCTACATAAACCTCTATGACTCATAGTGAGTCATAGCGCGAAATCCATCAATGACTCATACGAGTCATCACCCAACATTCCGTTAACCAATCAAAACTCATAAACCAAGTCATGTGCTCAAAGGAGTCACACGCGCGAAACTCATTACATCATATGACGTCACAATCGTGAGTCATGAAACCATCAACCAATCATAACATAACAATGACTCGCAAGTGCATAGTCATGTGAGAACTATGAGTCAAGCAACGTCATAGTCTGAAATCCAACATACCTTATGACTGTCACAAAGCGTGACTAAGCAAGGCAGATTTCACATGACTCATACTTATGAGTCATTAGGTATGTTGGATTTCAGACTATGACGTTGCTTGACTCATAGTTCTCACATGACTATGGACTTGCGAGTCATTGTTATGTTATGATTGGTTGATGGTTTCATGACTCACGATTGTGACGTCATATGATGTAATGAGTTTCGCGCGTGTGACTCCTTTGAGCACATGACTTGGTTTATGAGTTTTGATTGGTTAACGGAATGTTGGGTGATGACTCGTATGAGTCATTGATGGATTTCGCGCTATGACTCACTATGAGTCATAGAGGTTTATGTAGCTTGAGGTGATGAGTCACCAAGGTTAGGGTTGTGAGAAGATGCCTATATAAGGCACTTGGTTCCGACCAAGAGATAGGATCACGAACCCTCTCTCCTCCACCTCCGGCGATTGAAATCTCAACACCACGGGAAATCATCGTCACTATCCCCCACCCACCTCTCTTCCCCCATCATGTCTACTGCCTAGGGGTTGACGTTAAGCCATCTACCCTCCTCTCCTGAGGCACGCATGCCTCCCCTCCTTGGGGTTCTCGTTCCTGTTCGTCGTTGACACCCGCTCATGAAGTTCGGTTCTCCCCCTTA
>Ga0307517_10013306_pt1 | contig 11190 bp, 4 predicted proteins | sample 23_EM_MG_FD_194515 | JGI IMG/M metagenome (GOLD analysis project Ga0307517, IMG submission 194515) | Populus trichocarpa ectomycorrhiza microbial communities from riparian zone in the Pacific Northwest, United States - 23_EM | ecosystem: Host-associated > Plants > Roots > Unclassified | place... | reverse complement strand
ATTTAGGTTTTTTGTTTCTTTAATTCACAAAGACTACGGAGCTTGAATTCCGGGAATTTCTGCTTAATTGAGCTTAAGAAAGTAACTTTGGCTTAATTTCAACTTCCATTAAAAAAAAAAAAAAAAACAATACGACAAATATATTTAAAAGATCTGTGGTTTTTAAACCAATACGACTGGATTTTTATTTTTTTTTTTTGTAAATCTCGTGTTTTGGGTTTTCTCTAAATTTGTGTTATTATTCCTTGTTTCCTTCAGAGGAAAGTTGCCACTTTTCTTCTTTCAAATGGACTTTTTTGCCTACTTTTTTAAAATTGTGCCATGTTTCGATTTCCCCTTTGTACATTCGGACTTGTGTGCTTTTCTTGGCGTTCTTCATTTGGTACTTGTTAATCGTGACCTTCTTATTCAATATGATTTCCCCCCTGAATGCAGCCTTTTTCTGTCTACGCTAAACAAATGGGCGAGGAAGAAAATAGGACCGAAGTTCCAGAGGTAACGGCAAATGGGACTAGTGCTCCTGCAAAAGAGAATTCCAATGACGTTATGACTGAAAAAACAGAGGAAAATAATGGAATAAAAGAAATGGAAGAAGATAAAAATGATAGCGAGAAAGTTGAGATTGCAAGGATGGATGAAGACCCCAAGGTGACTGAAGAAAGGGAAAGCAAAGACAAAGAAGATGGGTTAGAAGAAGGAAGAACTGAAGCAATGGAAGAAGAAATCAAACCCAAAGTAGATGAAGAGATGGAAGGAAAGGAGAAGGAAGCCAAAGAAGAGGTGGAGGAGAAGGTTGATGTGTCCAAGGAGAAAGAGGAGGTGGAGCAGAAGGTTGATGTGTCCAAGGAGAAAGAAGAGGTGGAGGAGAAGGATGGTGGATCCAAGGAGAAACAAGAAAAGTTGGAGGAGGAGGACGGGGAACGATCAAAGCAACGTGGGAAAAGGAAGAGTGATGGGAGAAAAGCTGAAATGAAGAAGGTAATGGAAGAGAAGAAGGAGCCGGAGCCAAGGACTCCTACTTTTGATAGGCCACAGCGTGAAAGAAAATCTGTTGAAAGGCTGGTGGCAACTGTTGACAAAGATGCTGTCAAAGAATTCCAGATTGAAAAGGTCTTTTTTTATTGCATTTTCAGTGTACAAATTTTGTATGCATGTCATCTGGGGAATTTAATTTATACTTCGTTTATGTTAAAAATGCAGGGCCGAGGTATCCCACTTAAAGATATACCTAATGGTATGGTCCATCTTTTATTTCTGAATTCCTTCTTATCTTGAATTTCAATTTTGATGCTGTCAGAAAATTTCTTGTTTTGCTTGTGCTCTTTTTGGTGTAACAAATATATTAAATGAAAGTTGATGATCTTGAAAGTGTTTACTGTTCAGTATTGATTCTATTGCACCTTGGATATCCAATTTCTTTTTAACCTGAGTTTCATCCTATTGGGATTATATGCCTTTTCATTGTAATATTAAAAAGTGCTCAATTTATGTCAATACATTTGTTATTGACATTTTAATTAATGTCTGAAGGCTAAACTACGTGTTCAGCTGTTTTGATTTTTTATTGTCATCCTCTTAGAGGGTTGTAAATTGATTATAAATTGTCTCCAATTTTCATTAGTGCTCCTATATTTTTACCTACATATTGATTTGGAGGTAGTTTTGACTTCTGATTCTATAATAAATAGTTAGATTTTGTGCTTGTGAAAAACTCAGGATATCGTTTATGTTGTGGTGTAATATATGACTTTTAAATGTGTAAACCAGAGTTAACAGGATGTCTACCATGCCCCTTGAATGCCATTCTTTTGGATCATGCGATCTAGAATGGCATTCAAGGGGGATGGTAGCCATCCGAGTTCTACTCTAGTTTACTCTGGATCGCATGATCCAGAAGTTGCAACTTGACTTTTTTGTATTTTTATATTTAGTACATTCTTTTGTCATCCTTTACTTTTCCCATGCACCCTCCTCCCTCTTGGTTTAGCCTTGTGATTTTTTTCCAAAACTTGTCAACTATGGTATTTCTTTTCTTTTCTCTTTGTAGCAATTGTTTCTTACATGAATGGTTGTTACCGTGTCTATGAGGGTGGTTGAAGAATAAGGGAATATCTCTTTCATAAATCTCTCATTTTATAGTGGGTGTGTTGAACATATCCATGCAGAGCAATGGGTGATGGAAATGATCCCTGAAAATGTTTTCTCTACAGTGGCATTCAAGTTATCAAGAAGGAAGGCTGATGATACATTCAAACTGCTTCATACAATTCTCTTTGGAAGGAGAGGAAAGGTAATCCGATTGCTCTTTAATTTCTTATTTGCTCTTGCTATGATCTTGTCTTTCTCACCGTTCCCTTGTGTTTGATTTGGAGGATGTTGAACACAAATATAAACTGGGTTCTTATTCATTGTTTGTGGAATGGAACAACCGGGGTTTATTGTATTCCAATCCTTTCTTTATGCAATTTCAGTTCCTTGTTTTTGCAGGCATTGCAGATTAAGAGTAATATATCCCGGTTCTCTGGTTTTGTGTGGCATCAAAATGAGGTGAAAAAATCACTTTGAGATATAGATGATTATTCTTTTTCTGTACAAGTGCTAATTTTAAATGCAGAATGTTAAGGGTTTTAAGAATTTTGTTTATCTCTGTCATTAACTCCTTGGTTCCTTGTACCATGTTAGTCTTCTGAAACACTGATCGCTATTGTCTTCTATAATTATTATAGGGGAAAGAAAAGAGTAAAGTGAAAGAAAAATTTGACAAGTGTAATAAAGAGAAGCTGTTGGAATTTTGTGATGTGCTTGACATACCAATTACCAAGGTTACTGCAAAGAAGGTGAGTTAATCAACTAATTGTTGTTTGTTAGGTTTCAGCTCATGTGGTCCAAGGATTGATTCTTGCTCTCCATGATTTTCTGATCTCTCTAGCTCAGACAATTATTTCCTTCATCCACCATTTATGAGGAAATAAATCAGTTAATTTAGATATCTACACTGCTTCCTTGATGCTGTGCATGGGGAAGGGATTTTTCCAAGTTATTTCTAACTTTGTTAATGGTATAATTTTGTTAATATGTAATTTGATTAACCATATAATTGTCATTGATTAGAAAATCATGGTTTAGCCTTGTGAATTCTAGGTTTTCTAATCAACATTGCTTCTGTCTCTGTGTGCACATGAGCATGCACGCAAACAATCTAGCATTATGTGAACCTACAAATCCTGCTGTTTGAGGGATGCATTGGTGTTGATTTTACAAACACCATTGTAGTTTCTTTCTTCTATTGAGGCCTATCCCTAAATGCCAGGGCTTGTTCTTTCTGTTAAGTTGAGTTAAATATGCTACTACAGTGGTCTTAAAATGCACGCACAGGAAGATGTTGTTACGAAGCTGTTAGATTTTTTGGTGGTCCCCCATGCTACAACCAGTGATTTGCTTGCTGAAAAAGAGAAGGTTTGTTGACCTTTATCCTCCATTCCTATGAAGTTCGGGTTTTGCAAATTGAATTCCTTTGCCATGACATCTATTTGAGTTTTGATGTTTATTTGGCTGTCAGGAAAAAGTGAGCAAAAAGCGCAAGAGAGTGGCCAAAAGTTCAACATCTGGGAGCACACCATCGAAACGTTCAGCTAAGGTATAATTTCTCTTGTTGTAAGTGTGCTTTGTGATTCGGTCAATGCGGAATCACATCTAGAAGCTTTGCAAGATTATGGAGTCGTTGTGTATGTCAAGGTTACCTATTGTGTACCAGTTGGCTCTAAGGACATGCTTGGGGGGAGGGAGAGGAGGAGGGAGGGTGCAACTGTGATGCTCCTTAAAATTTGGTGTCATGTCATATACATAACTTGTATTCTGTTTGTGAAAGCCTTTCGCTGAAAAGCTGGTGAATTGCTGTTTGTGCAATTCTAAGAATCTGATAGGGTGCACAATTTTACAACAGCTTGAATCCCTTTGTGCCTCTAGAGTGTTTATATTATTTTTCCCTTTTAAAAGGTTGTGGGTTGTTTTGCAGAGTCGAAGAAAGGCTGCTGATAATTCAAAGAGGATAGATAAAAAGAGTACATCTGATACAGAAGACGAGTCAGAAGAAGAGAAAGCAGAGGAAGATGAAGAAGAAGAAGAAGAAGAGGAACAAGAAAATGTAGAAGAGCAAAATGAAAATGGTGCTCTAGAAAAATCTGATGCTGAAATCTCTGAACATTCTGAAAGTGAGGAGAAAAATGAATCTGTTGAAGAATCTGAAGAAAACTCCAGAAAACGCAAAAAGAGGTCGGCTACATCATTGAGAAAAAAAGCACCTTGTGGAAAAGCTAAAACCAGAATCTCCGTCTCCCATAAGTCCAGTCCATCAGTGAAAAGAACGCCTAAAAAATCTTCATCAAAACACATTCTTTCTGATGAGGATAGTGATGCAAGTCCAAAGGTTTCCCCAATGAAGAAGAAAACTGAAAAGGTATCAAAGGAGAAACACTTGCCTTCAAAGAAATCTACCTCCAAGGAAAACACAGGTAAATTTCCTTTTTGTTTGTTCATCATGGTTTTAATATGTGGTTGCAATAATACAGGTATAAAATAATGGTTGCAGTTAAGAATCTTTTTGCAACTCTTAGAAAATTTATAGTAAATCACATGTTTTTAATAATTTTACTAAATAAGCATGATAACAAAACTTCCAATGGTTTAATTACATATTATAATGCTACAAATAATATTCATTGCAACTTGTAGTTGTGTAAGAAAATATTCATCTCCATAAAATTGAAAATTAGTTTAATAATAACAAGATCCATGTACAATATAAGCATTAAAAAATGAAACAAAGAAATCTAAGAAATCAAAGTTCAAGGTAATATAAATTTAAAAATATTGGCAAAACTTAAGATGCTAACCAAACTTTTGAAAATCATTTAAAAATAACATCAATGCCACTATAAATCCTCAGTTAGGTATAAAATTATATAACTACAAAACATTTGCAAGTTGAATATGAAGTTTCAACAAGATTATTTTTAAATAATGTAAAAGAGTTGGGATATTTTGTCAACCTTCCAAACTTGTAGTTTATAATATTTTCACTTTAAAATAAGCAATGAAATTTTTTTATATTTTATTTAGGTTCAAAATCATGAGACTTTTTAAGAATTTGGTGTGGGTAAGTAGAAAAGGTAGTGAAAGTTGAAAAGATGATATATATAAAAAAAGTAAAGGGAACGAGTAAAAATGGAAATAGCTGGAATATTGGAAAGTAACAGAAAATAATTGCCACAACGCCATTTTCTTGTGAAATGGAAATGGTAATGCAGTGAAAAATCTGTTAAATTATGGCTTTTACAGACTGTAATGTCCTTTTTAGATCTATTATTTATTTAGTTGATTGTTCTCGTTTGGAAATGGATTGCTGTTGTTTATTTGGTCAGAAGATGATAATATCTGTAAATGCTATAATTCACCCTTTGAATCTATCATAGAAGATTCTTTGAATTTAATCATGACTATCTTACTCTTGTGAAATTGAAGTGTGGTGCTATTGTTTTCCTTTACACTGACGTATGAAAATCTTTTTTCTTTTACTTGTTAAGGTAAAAAAGTTGGAAAGGGGAAGGAAAAGGCTAAAGTTAAAGAGAACAAATTGATGCCAAGTGATGATGAGCTTAGAGATGCGATATGTGAAATTCTTAAGAAGGTGGATTTTGACACGGTAAGATCTGATATCATTGCTTCCTATTGATGTGACAAGGCTAATAATAAGCAATTAGAAATGCCACGAACACAGCATGCTGGATACAAACGTAGTGACTGATGATATTCTGCTGTTTTGAAAGATTGCTTAACTGTTCAAAACAAAAGACTAGTTATTGCGGTTGTCATTTTTACCAGCTAGATCTTAGCGATCAAACTTGGCAACTATCATTTTCTGCAAAGAAATCTTATTGAATTCTAATGTCATTTTTTCCATCTCCATATTTCAATATGTAATAATTGTCCAGAACTAATCTGTAATTTGTTATTTGCAGGCTACATTCACTGATATTCTAAAGCTACTTGGTATGTTTTTTTTTACTTTCATTGGTTTGAGTAAAGTGTGTTTCTTCTTATCTGGAAAATACCATGACAAGCAATCTTATGACAAATCGACATGGCATGTAAAGTGCAAGCCATCTCAGATCGAGTAAATAAACAAGCCCTTAGTCTCGTTTCTATAGTTGTGATCGAACATGCTTGCTTCATCCACAAATTGACTAGATAATTTACAATTTTACCATTTTACAGTAGATTTGTAGAAAGGCAGGCATATGTAGTTTGTCTTTCAGTGATTAAAGTGATCCTTGTGGTCCACATGTAAGAATGAACCGCATCTTGAATGACAATAGGTCTGTCAAGGTTTGTCTAGATTGGGAGATTTCTTAAGATGTACCAGGCATAAAAAGAAATAGCAACATTTGCCTTAAATTCTGTTATTGTAATTTAGAGATCATGTTTGTATTTTATTTGTGGTTGCCTGAAAGTAATCTGGCCACATTGCAGCTCGGCAATTTGACACAGATCTCACTACAAGAAAGTCATCTATTAAGCTTGTGATCCAAGCTGAGCTCACCAAAATAGCAGATGAGGGTGATGATGAAGATGGAGAAGGTGAAGCATAGAGAGATGAAACCCAGTCTGCTGGTCAAGAGGTTGAAGCCTGAAACGTGTAACGCAGACTTTCCGGGAATGGTGTAGCTTTGTGTTTTATGCTTTAATTTCACTCGTGCACAAATGATTCTTTCTGTAAGAATGCAGCTGTAATTCATTCTTAGTTTTCAATTTGCTGGCTAGCAGACAAGCATTTACTAGAAACTAGAGAAGGTGAGCCTCGTCATGCTTTCCACAATATATATTATGTTCTAATCATGTGAGGTCGGTTATGACAGGTTATTATTTCTCAATTATTTGTAATCTTCAATCCAACTTGTTATATGCCTAGCTGATTGTGTGTTGATGATATCGTTTTTGATTTGTTTCAATAAATTGAACTCACAGGTCTGTCTCAGTATGATTCCTTTTGGTATTGTACAAGATGCGACCATTGATCAAACTGTTGCTGATTGCCAAGCTGGTCGATCACCAGAGCCTGGTACATGGTGAGGGAAGCACCCGCAAATATGCTCGGCACAAGCCCGCCCTTTAAATCTTGTTGAACAAGGCTTGCGAAAGCTTTCCAATTTGAACACCAACCGAGGAGATACATGGAGTGAGGATGTTCGTTTGGTCTTGGTACTAGGAAATTGGAACACGAGAAGTGGTGCCTGAAGAACCTAGCCCGATGTCTCTCTATCAAGCGTCATTTTTCCCACAAGAAATTTGAGGCTAGAGACTCCATAACAATGAAAGGTCATCAAAAGAAATAATTGATGATGTCGATTGTGATAAGTTTCTAATGTTTCATAATTAACATCGGGGCGATTTTACTGTTAACGAGTCCTATTCAGTCCCATTTAGTCAAAAACCAATTGATTTGTGCAGCTCCATCATGAAATAAAATTTGAGCTAAAGTTCATTTTGGTCCTTGCAGTTAAATAAATTATCCATTATGTCCCTCAAAACTATTAAATTAGCCCCTCCTAAATTCTTATATAATAAGAGTTCTTAACAATAATAAGTGGTTCCTTATGTGATCTAATATATAGATTTGTGTTGTTTTTTTTTAATGTATATTGAGATTGTGATAATTTTTTTCAAATATAAAACAAATATGAAGAGTATAGAGCACTAGATCCAATATCCTTAGGTCTGGCTGCGGAGCTAAACCCAAATGTTATTGGGTCTGGCTGACAACCTGACCCAACAATATTTTTTGACTAAAAATAGAAAAGATAACGCCTCCTAGATGCTACAGTGTTGTCCACAGTTCAAACACTCTATTTCTATAATATGGTCCACAGTGAAATGAGTTTATATTCACAATATTATTTTTTAAAATATTTTGTTAAAAAATATATATTAAGATAGTATTTTTTTATTTTTAAAAATTTATTTATTTTTTTTATTTTTAAAAATTTATTTTTTATATCATCACATCAAAATAATATAAAAACATAAAAAAATATATTAATTTGAAGTAAAGAAAAAAATAATTAAAATTAAAATTTTCTTAAAAGCATTTTTGAAACGAAAAAACAAACATGCTTTAATAAGAAAATTAGGAATGAGAATTGTGCCCTGTAAATGCTTTGTCTATAAATACTTGTTGCAGCTCTTGGTTGTAGGAGAGCATGCGTGGGGTATGTTCAGCATGTAGGGGCATGCAAGAGCATGTAGAGCACTAGATAGAGATAGCTTAGTGTAGCATGCAATCTTTGTACATAGCACACATACGGATTTGTGTATAGTTCCCTTTGTTTACGAGATCAATAAAGGTTGGGAAAGAGTTCCTGTAAAACTTGTTGTGTTTGATTATCTTATTCTACTTGTGCATTCCGCTTGTCTTCTAACTTGGGAAACCTCTCGGGTGAGGGAAACACTTAATTACTAGGCAAACACAAGTGGGATTGGCGAGGGAAGGCTAAGTCTAGTGAGGCACTAGGCTGCCGCACGGGTTTATTCACGTAGCGAAAAATTACCCCGTGACAATCAACCCAACCTGAAATGAAAAAACATTATCATCACTCAACTTTAATACAATATAAAAAAATTCACATCAATTTATTTTTTCTTTATAGTATGAAAAAAAAATCAATAAGAGAGAAGAAAAAAAATTTCAAGAGGAAAAAAAACTAAAATTGAAAATATCTTAAAAGAAAAAAAATTTAAAGGGAAAGAAATTAGTTGTCAGTGTATTGGGCGCTGCTCTGCTATGCGCTATTCATGGTGTTACTGTAGAAAATATTTTATTTGAAGATTATGATGGTGCAAATACATTCCGTGCTTTTAACTCAACTCAAATATTTTTGCATTTAAAAAAAAAATTGTTATTGACCCGCTGCGGAGCGCGGGCCAATATGCTAGTTATTATATTATTGCGTAACATTTATTTTTAAAAAATATATTTTTAAAAAAATATATTGAGATAATATATTTTTTAAAAAAAATTGATTTTTTATATCATCGCATAAAAATAATACAAAAACATAAAAAACTATTAATTTGAGTTAAAGAAAAAAGTAAAAAAAAAATTAAAAGTTTTTTGAAAGCATTCTTGAAATGCAAAAACAAATATGCTTTAATAAGAAAATTCAACCCAACCTAAAAAAAAAAAATTATCATCACCCAACTTTCAGACAATATAAAAAAAATCTCATCAATTTTTCATTTACTATATGTCAAATTTTCCTATTTCTGATCGTGCTTGCATAATTAAAAAAGAAGTAAGAACCAAGAAGCATAGTTATAAACCCAGACTGGCCCGACGGGTCAACTCGGGACTTAGTCGACTCGGTCGCTGGACTGGTCTGGGTAAGGTAAAAGACTAACATGAGCAAAAACCCAGCAAAACCCGGTTGACCCACCAGGTTGACCCGTGACCTGGGCGACCAGGCAAAACCGGTAGCAACCTGTTTTTTTTTTCAAATGTGTTTTTTGTCCTAGCTAGAGACCCTTTTTTTATATATTTTATAGTTGGTTATTAACCCTTTTCAAAGTTGACTATATGAATATTAGAAGAATGTTTTATTTTTTCAATATAGGTTTTCAAGCCCTTTAGTATATATATATTCTATATTCACAAGAGAAAATTTTTGTTTTTTCAATGTGAGATAAAATAGCCTTTTGGTTTAAATACTTCAACTTAAAATGATAACATAATATCTTTTTAATATGGGATAAAATACCTTTTGAAATAATCTTTTAAATTTCATTATTTACAACATGTATAGCTTATATTCACATGGATTATTTTTAAATTTTTTCATATAAAATATTAAAATTTTAAATATTGTTTTAAAAAACTTTTTGAGTAAATTTAGGTTGACCTAAATCAACTCGTGTAACTTAAAACCCAACTCATTGACCAAGTCAATCCCCAGATCATATTTGATAACTATGCTTAGTTTCTAGGCTACTAGATGTAACATGTCCATCCTAAAAAAATCAAATCAACTATTTGAGGGGAATAGTCATATTTAAAAGTTCAATAAGAAAACATGATCGAGGCTTCCATGGAAATTTAATGAATCCATCATTTAGTTTTGCTATTATATATATATATATATATAAAAGTTATGAGACAAAATTACAGTGCTTTTTCTCGCAAATTAATATGAAATGGATTAATGAATATTTTCTTAATTTTTAATTTAATCTTTTAAATTTTTTTTGTACTTAATTGCACCTTTTTAAACCCAAATTAATATCCAATTACCTTGTCTTCTTGTTTTTTTTTTTTTTTGAAGAAAAGGTGAAATTAAGAAAAAAGATTAAAATAAAAAACAAAGATAAAATAAATAATAACTTTGAATTTCATTTGAAAAGTTCAGTTTTATCCCTCATTTTTTTTTAGATGATTGGTAATCAATTTCTATACTTATCATAAATCTAATTTTGATGCCAAATTTTATTTCCTTCATTTGTTAGTCCTTTTTTTTTTTTAGTAGAGAGAGTCGTCTGATTACAGTGTAGAGAAAAAGTCATCATTGACGTCGATTTTGCCTATAAAAATGGTCGATCTTGGTGTAAATAAGTTTTATTTAATGAGAGAAGGTTCACATAGGTGTTGTTTTTCCTTCTCCTTGCCCGAGAAGCAAATCTATTGTGGGAAGATTTTCGGGTTTGGGTTGATTTTGGGGTTTTGAGCGGTTTTTTGGATTATTTGAGGCAATAAATAAGTTTATCAAAGTGTTTAAGGGTGTTTTCTAGATGTTTTGAGTAAAAAATGCTTTGAAAATTGGTTTTTTAGGCAAAAGTACAGAAACCCTGATTTTCTGGCAACATTTTAGTAGCTAGATTCTACAAACAATAGACAATGTGTCGTCTATATTTTTTTTTTAAAGCGAACAATAGGGCAACCACCCCTTTAAGAAATAAAAAAAAAACTATAAAACTAAGCACAAACTCACAAACTGGGATGAAATGCCCATGCGCCAAGGCTTTTTTTAGAATGCACAAGCACGCTGAGCTTCTTTTTGAATTTTTTTTAATTTTATATTTAGGTAAAAAATAAATTTCATAAAAGAAAAATTAATCTCAGTTGAGTCCATGACTTAAGTAACAAGT
>Ga0307517_10013305_pt1 | contig 11190 bp, 2 predicted proteins | sample 23_EM_MG_FD_194515 | JGI IMG/M metagenome (GOLD analysis project Ga0307517, IMG submission 194515) | Populus trichocarpa ectomycorrhiza microbial communities from riparian zone in the Pacific Northwest, United States - 23_EM | ecosystem: Host-associated > Plants > Roots > Unclassified | place... | reverse complement strand
TTTTAATTTTGATTTTTTTTCTTTATTTTTTTAATTGTTTTGAGATTTTTTTACCTCTTTAATCTACATCAATTTAAAAATCTTTGCAAATTATTTTAAAACAGATTTTATATTATTCAGAATTTATAAAACAAAGAATTTTTTATAGTTTAGTGTTGTTGCTTAAGCTTGAAAAAACCATGATTTTCTATCTTCCAAACCTTACTATATATTTTTTTAATATTGATTCTGTGTGGAATTATTCTTTATATTTTTGGAATTATTCTTTATGTTTTTTGGATTATTTTGATGTACTGATATAAAAAATAATTTTTAAAAAATAAATAAAAAATAATTTTTATGTATTTTTCTAGAAAAAAATATTTTAAAAAACAAACAAATAACATGTCAGAAATTACATTATTCTATTTGCATTCTTATGGTTAATAAAAAATAGCATTTAGCCACTAAAACCCAAAATTTTAGAAGTAAGATTATAGATCAAGTTTGGTAAGTAATCCATGGGCATAAGCAGTCCTCTAATTCAAAGATTATGTGTAAATGTAATATACTTTTGACTGATTGTTAGATCAACGAAAAGTAAGTTGATACCTGAGCTGTCTACCGGAGAGGAATTGACCAGAATGTTGTTCAATTCCTGCTGGCTTCAGGCTCTTCTCGAGCTTAGCAAACCAGTATGTCCCTTTTCTCGCACGATAAATCAAATTTCTGCAGAAAGTTCATCATTGCCAACCGTTGCCGCCGTCTCATCTTCAGATGGCCAACCATTTTCGGATAAAATAATCAAATTTGGGGCGCCAGCTGCTTTCTCAATAACAGCTTAAATTAATTAAGAGAATTCAACAACGTATCAAAAAAATTGTGGTATATCCATGCTGATCGTCTTGCGCCACAACTCTTCCTGAGATAAATATTATGCCATACTTGACATCTATGCGTAGAGAGAATTAATAAAGAAGTAAAAATTTACGGAAATTCTCTAGAAATTAAGTTTGTCTTTTGTATGTTTTTAGCCTAAGCCTTGGCATGGCAAGCAAATTGAATGATAAAAGACAATATGGAATAAAATAAGTTCAAGATTTAAATTTTAAAACATTGAGATATGATATTTTTTTTTTTAAGATTGATATTGAACCTACAAATTGATTTTCTGCGGAAGACTTTCAGGAGAGGAGATTACAATTTATAAGGAAAATACAAAATATTTTGAAAAGAGAGGTTTGGCCTAATTAACAAGGAATTATCTCTCAATACAAGAGATAATCTTCTAAACAAGGCTAGCTTTTCCTTCTTAACACAATTCCCTCTTTGCATTCTTGTAAAAAAATTCAAGTGGAATTATTGGATGTTTGAACTTATTAAATGATTCTTAGTTAATTTCTACCCTAGTTTTTTATGCATCAGCATTTTTTTTATTTGAATCTCTTTTTAAAAAAATATTAGAGAGATAATGATAACTCAATATCTTTGGGTTCAGCTAAGCGTTTAGCCCAAATATATACAAGTCTAGCAGTCTGTCGTCATACCCTAATATCCTTGAACTCAACCAAACATTAAGCCCAAGTATATGTGGATTTAATGAGCAGCTAGACTCAACATTTCCGGGCTCAATCAAACATTGAGCCCAAGTACATATGACTTTATGTTTGACCATGAGACTCTGGTGAGTCAGAAATATTTTTCTTCTGACGAGTCAGAGATGTTTTTCTTCTAGTAAGAGCATGTTTGAGAACGCGGCCCAACCCGCCTTCCCAAAATTTTAATTTTTTTTGCTTGAAATTAATATTTTATAGTATTTTTAGATCGTTTTGATGCGCTGATATCAAAAATAATTTTTTAAAAATAAAAAATATCATCTTGATGCATTTCTAACTAAAAAATATTTTAAACCGCTGCTACAATCCCAAACAAACCCTAAATCAAAGATATTTTTTTTCCCTTTTTAACATAAAAAAGGTTTTAATATTATAAAAGAAAAAGGAGAGGGCTTTTTAATACTCTTTATAAAAAAGGTTAGAACTATAAGCTATAAAATGAGGAGGTGCACAATTTATATTTTCTATTATCTCTCTCTCTCTCTCTCTCTCTCTCTCTCTATATATATATATATATATATATATATATATATCATTTTTCTTTAAAATATCATCATTTTTTAGAAAAAATATTTACTTAAATATTTAAGAATTCTTAAATCTATATAAAAAAAACTTTTTACATGTAACAGTCATCATGAACATTAATTATTTTGACTAAACAGAATGAATTAAATTATCAAAATAAAAAAATTAATCGATTATTCAATACATATTTTTACTTTAAAGCTAATTGAATTTTTTAAAACATTGCTAATTTTAAATTACAATCTTTGTTGCCAAAATGGTCACAGTCATTATCACAAACAACATCTATAACAAGTGTTAAATAAGGTGTGAGTATATTAGATTTTTAAAAAACATAATAATTCATATATTTTTAACACTATTATTGATTAAATATAATAATAACATATTTAATAGTTTAATATCATACAACAATAATTGAATTTATTATAAACGAAAACTAATAACACTTTAATAGTTTAATATTATAAAATATTAATAGAACACATCACAAATTATTCATCTTCGAAAGAATCACATGGAGGGTTATAATAATACTATTGAAGTCATTTAAATAGGATAGAATAAATATAAATAAGCATAGAACATTCAAAATGAAGGAAGTTCTCAACGGTACAAAATATTCCACCAGTCAAACTCTCATTCTCATTATCAATAATAATAATAAAAAACGAGCTAGCCCGTTTCCATAATTTCAAACTACGCGATGAAATTTTAAAAAATTAGCGATATAGTTTTCGAGTCAGAAAATTAATTAATTAATTGATCTTAATAATTTTTTTTTAATCAAAGTACATGATATTTGGTAGGCCAAAATAATTTATAACTAGTATTTGTAAAATATCTTCTTTGATGAAGGTAATGGCTCTCTTATATTTAAATAAATATTTTTTAAAAGAGAGAAAATACAATAATATTTTAGAGAGAAATGCTCTGAAAATATATATGCAATAAAAAATGAAGATTATGGACATTTGTTTTGAAGGTTTCACGGTGTATTTATAGCCCATGAATCTTGTTCTTGTGTAAAGAGAAAAGGCTGGAGTGTGATTTTATCTTTGTAATATTTTAAAATGTAATGTGATTTGTATTCCACTTATTTTATCAAGCAAAAATATTGAGACATGGCAAGTCAAGAAAGACTTTAATATACCTAATGATGTTGGCGGAGTGCAAACTTATTTAATTAAGTTTATTTGTTGAGAAATAAATTTATAGAATTAATGACAATAAATTCATGTATTATATTTGAATCCGTGGGTGTAACAAGTTTAGTCATACTCAGGTTATATATGATGACAAAAATCTTTAGGCTCAACACTTTTAAAAAACATGCACAGACCCACTCTGTTAGCCTAGTAGCACATTAGACCAGGCTACTAGGCTTGGCAACACCTGTTAGAACCAAGAAATGGGTTTGGCAAGTGCCAAACCTAGATGGTGCTAGTTATGCCTGAGCCTGACATCAAAATGCTAGACCAAAGCACTGGGTCTGGTGTTGGCTATACATAAAAGCAATTTGGTCTGGTCAGCGCCATACCCAACAATAGGGGTGAGCAAAAAAACTGGAAAACCGATTAAACCGAGAAAATTGGAAAAAAAAACCGAAAAAACTGAACCGAAAAAAAACCGATTAAATTTTTGAAAAAACCGGCCGGTTCGGTTCGGTTTCGATTTTATAAACAAAAAACCGAAAAAACCGAACTGAACCGAACAGAAACCGGAAAAACCGAGCCAAACCGAAAAACACCGAGCCAAACCGAAAAAAACTGAGCCAAAATCGAGAAAACCAAGCCAAAACTGGAAAACCGAGCCAAACCCGGAAAACCGAGCCAAACCGGTTTGAACCGGTTTTTGTCCTAAAAAACCGAACCGAACCGAACCGAAACCGGTCGGTTTGACCCGGTTTCGGTTCGGTTTCAGTTTTTTTTTCAAAAAAAAAATTTTGGTTTGGTTATTTTTTTTTGATAAAAACCGAACCGAATCGAAAATTATCACCTCTACCCAACAATATATGAGTTTGGCCAATGCTAGACCTAGTAACCTTTGGGTCTAGCATTGGCCAGGACTAACGCGTCTGGAGCTTGGTACATTACCAAACCCAGTCATGGCTAGGTTTGACTAGTATGAGACCCAACATGCATGAGTTTGGCACACTGTCAAGTCTAACCATGATTGGGTCTGACATTGGCCAAACCCAACATGCCCAAAGCTTGGTAGTGCTAGGTTTGACGCTAGCTAGATCCAATCAGCTTTTGGGTTTAGCTTTGACTAGACTTAACACGCCTTCACTAGGGTGTATTTGTGCTCGCGCATGCCAGCTCTATAGGTTTGGCACTAACCAGACTCAATTGCTTTTAGGTCTTGCAAACGCTAGACCTAGCAACTATTAGGTCTGATATTGGCCAAACCCAGTATGCTTGGGGCTTGGCACACTAAAGCTTGGCATGCACCAACACGAACATGCCTAGTGGAGGCGTGTATTTATTTTGCAAAGATATATAAAAATATATCGATAAAATCTTATTTCATTTCTATATTTATGTGATAGAAAGGTATGAGCCTCTCATTCCTTGGAAACATCTTACAGGCAACGTATTTGTATGAGTAGAAATTAACTTCTACAACTTCACAATATGTATTTGAAGCATCAATCAACTGTTTCTATCATTAGGAAGACCAATGCTTATCAAGAGATTGTTGCAGATATAGCTGTCATCTCTGGGTAGTAAAACTCCTGTTTTTTTTTTATCATCAGCTAGCCATTGGTATTATGTCAGATATTTTGAATGACAAAACCTTGTCATTTTGAAAGGACATCCCTGCTTTGTTTATCCATCAGTGTGCAAGCATAGGGTCTTCCATAGATTAATTTGGGAAACCAAGCAAGTACGTAGGAATCAATTCCAAAAGAAAGCTAGTCAATCTTGTTATATTAGTTTGGATAGAAATTGGTCCTTAAAAACTCTACAATACCAATCCATTCTCACACTCCAGGTGAAATGCTTCATTAAATCAATCAACTAAGCTTGTTTAGTTTTTTGTGCAGTAGAATTTGGTGTCAAGGTCAGATCAGGTAAATAGTTTGTCGTGTGAGGAATTTATTCTCCCCTCAACTTTTAATTTACAGTCTATCTGCTCATGCTTTATGTTGCAGTGGAAGGTCATAATTAATGAAGTAGCCAAGTTATGCATGTTTTGGATCAATGTTTGCAAGCCATTCTCACAAGAAATCAGTCAAGGAAGAAGCAAGAATAGGGAACAAGATCAGTGTGACGATGGACGGTCACATGTTTTTCCTTATTCCTTCTCTTCCCAAGATAAGAGGCTGAACAAAGGGATGCTTCGAAATGTATGGGAAATTACAGCATGAAGCATAGAGCACAAGCACGTATCTGAATTTGGTGGGCTTCTGAGAAGTGCTTGCTTTCCCTGATTGCAGTGACAACAATGCTCGGAGCCCTTGCACTTCTGTCACATTGTTCAAATAAGAACCTATAGGGTAGCTATTGTTTCTATTTTTTTCCCATTTCGTTATATACTGGGGGTGGCAATCATAGATGAGTGCAGAACTAGTGACATTGTGGATGAGATGCATAGCTAGATCGATTTTGATTAGCATCGAGCGATCATGCTGATATAGGCTGAACAAGATTGAGGCTACGTAATTAATCCAATATGTTCTACCTATGAATCAACGAAACTGTGTTTCAGCAAGAGAAACTTGCAAGGGACCGGATGTTAACTTCTAAAGATGAGATGATGCGAGCATCGAGCGATCATACTGATAGAGGCTGAACAAGATTGAGACTGTAATTAATCCAATATGCCCTACCTATGAAACCAATAAAACTGTGTTTCAGCAAGAATCTTGCCAGGGACCGGATATTAAGTTATTAACTGTTAAAGATGAGATGATGCGCTTGATTGATACTATCCATAAATTTCAAGCACTGCGAATGTAATTAATCCAAATCTAAAACTATAAAAAACAAATCCCTTCATGATATACGAGATCGGGCTCGATTATTTACAGGGTGATTCAAAATCATGGTGTGATGAAATAGGGAATCCTTGGCATTTATACAAGGACTATTCTCATGACAAATCAGCTTCGTCCTTCACCCTCGACAGACATCACCATATATTTATCAGATATACAAGCTTGCCTTGTCTTTATATTTTTAACTATCGGTCAGTGTTCAGCATATACATCCATATAGTATTAGGGCAACTCGGCTTCAGTGTAGGTAGTAGCCACTGTTCATTTTATTGACAATACCAGATTATAAAAACTAAAATTTAGCCATGCAGAAATCATTCAAAACAGCTTGCTGAAAAATAACAAGACTATTGTTAACTTGACATCGAAACTTCTAATGAAAAGTAGTTCTTGGATTTCATCATATCAGAACTGACCAAGTTCGAAACAAATTTCAAGTACACATTGATTTAAAACCAATTCACACTATAAAAGTATGAATCACTGGATTAAATCTCTATAAAAGCCCGTAAACAATTTATGATTATTTTTTAATAATAAAAAAGTGTAGGAATTACATTTATTTCCCCCAACTATGATAGAGCGGGGTCTCTAGATCCATCAGCTCCAAAAAGTCCGCACCACCTTCCAGGGTGGGAAGGTCTCCCAAGTTCTGAAATATATCAGTCCCTGGCTTTGCAATCCCACCAAAGTCCGCACTGCCTGGAAGCGTTGGATCCATGAAATATTGTGAGATGGGGATACTATCCCCACCACCTTCCAGGGTGGGAAGGTCTCCCAAGTTCTGAAATATATCAGTCTCTGGCTTTGCAATCCCACCAAAGTCCGCACTCTGAATCCAAATCAAATTTCAATTAAGTTATTAGATAAAAATTTCAATAAAATTGCAAATAAAAAACTGAAGTACTTTAGCAGAAAAGAAAAGACAAGGCAAGAGATAATAGATTTTAGAAACTAAGCGGCCATGAAACAGCAAATAGCAAGTAACATACCCATGCCCAACCTGAGAAGCAAGTCAAAAGAAAATTTTGGGGAAAAAAAATCCTGCCATGTAATACATTATAACAATCAAGAAAATTTAACAAATGATTAGCAATGCCTCCATAACTACACAAAGCAAAACCTAGAAACAATAGGTTTAATTACATAATTAATGAAGTCCCAAGAACTAATTAGATTAGATGATAAGAAATAGATCCATAAGACCTATTCAAAAAAGTCAATTTTCCAACTGCCACTGCTTTTAGCACACAGCCAAAAGCTTAGTAAATAATTATATACATTGAGTTAAAAGGACAAATAAACAGACCTCAGGATTGTCATTGTAGAAGACAGCCAGCATTGAAAGGATATCATCATTGTCATCCACAATTTGAGGAGCTTCCACTTGAGTAGCACCCACGCTAGGAATGTAAGCAGAGCACGTATTTTCTGGTACATATGAGCTAGAGCTAGCAAGGATGGAACTGTTGGGGTTACATGGTTGTTGAAAAGCTGGTGCTGACATGCCAGCAAAAGAATCAGCTTCACCACCATTCACACCCCCATGCACAAACTGAAGAGCTTTTGTAGAAGCAACATCATCATTAGAAACCCTAGGAAGGGTAGTGCAAGCTGTTGATGGGGCTTGGGAAGGGCATGATATAAGCGGTCCAGTGCACATGCTCTCTGGCACGCATGAGCTTGTAGCGATGGTCATGTTTGGATTGTTTGGCAGCATAAATGCAGGTGCATCCATGAGAGCAGGTAAAATAGCTGGCTGGGCATTCACTTCCTTCTCCACCTCATCATCACCATCATCCCATTCATCCTCATTAAATGGTGCTCCATACTGCGCACCATTTTTTGGACCAGGTCCATCCTTCTTGAATATCTGACAGAGGACGTACTCATCTTGAGCAATTCCTTTGTCAGCCAACTCTTTTTCTTCAAGTCTATATTCATACATAACCCAGTCTGTTCGCTCCCCTCTAGGTGGCTTGCCAATATGAAAAACCAAAGTTTTTATCATCCCGACAACTTCATTTTTGTACTGAACAGATCTGTCTTTGCCAGTGGTTTTCCAATAACCAATATCAGTGGCACGCTTCTTTCTTACCCCACTTGCATACTTCTTTTCTGTAGGGCAAAAGAAGTACCATTTCAGATCCCTAGTTCTCAAACAAGATTTATTGGGAAGATCCCACGGGGCATATTTGTTAATCTCAATCTCTGCAATTGCTTGAAAATGAAATTTCTTCCCCAGCACTTTTCTTTTCAGATAGTATTTTACCAGTTCCACATCAGTTGGATGGAACCTAAAGCCAGGAGGCAATGAACTATTTCTCCCCATTGAGAAAATCCAACAGAGCTTCAACGAAAGAAAAACCAAATCACAATACACCGTGTGATCCTTCACAAGCAGCTAGAAAAATGTTGTACGAAGCAGTGTTGTTACCAGGCTGGTAGCCAAATCTAATACACTAATACTTTTTGTCTTTTGCACAAACAATGAATCTAAATATTGAAAGCAGCAAGGATGACACTCTTGTGTCAAAAGAAAAACAGAGAAGTGAAGGGTCAGGTCCAGTGTCTAAATATGAACTTCCACGAACACCACGGCCTCCCCTGGGTCATAAACCCAAAACCACACCAAAGTAATGACGCTTGTGTCTCGTAGAGATCAAAAGACATTGGGTGTGCAGTATAATTCCTGATTCAGACATTCTATTAGCCACACTGGTCCAATAAAACTAAGTAAAAGTAATAAAAAATAATATCAAACCAAGACAGATTCTAATCTAATCAAGACAAACCAGAAAACAAAGGCAAGCAAAACAATCAAGTCACAAGCCAAATACCACACACTCAAAGGACCAAAAAAATTGAAATCAAGAAAAGAACAAACAGCAAGAAAATCAGCTCAAACTCAATACATTGCGACATCCAGTTTAGAAAAAAAAATAACCTTAATCACTTCACAAGGACAGTATTTAAATATACATAATAAAACCGATCAAAAACAAAAACCCTAAATCACACAATCTCGTAAATAACAATCAATATCAGCTGAAAAAAACACAATCTCAGCTTGATCAAGATAAAACCCAACACAAATCAAAACTTTAACAGAAAAATAACTCACATACACAACAACAAAAAAAAGACAAACCCATTTTGCAAAAACACAATCTTCAACTCCTATGGAACCACAACAACTCAAATACAACAAAAACCCATAAAAAATAGAACACTAAATCGCCAAACCAAGACGATGATTTAAAAAACAACCCCTAAACGAAAACAAAAAAAAGAGTACAAAACTAACCAATCACGTAAAAACACAACATTTACCACCTAAACAATCTCAATTCCTCAATAAAAAACAAACCCACAAAAAACAAACCATAAATCGCACACCCCAGATAAAAATCTCAATCAACCAGCTCAAAACCATTAAACAACAAAAAACCCACAAACCCTAGAGAGAAATCCCAAAAATAAAACCCAGAACAAGTGAAGTAAATACAGAAAGAAGAAACCCTAGAAATGGTACCCGGGGAGAGGGGAGGCTGTGATCAAGAGCGAGGGAGAGAGAGAGACGCCAATATCTGGAGTGCCCAGTAAATCAATGTGCGTAGAAGTAAGGGGAAGCAGCCTAGGGATTGGTCGGGTCACTTTATATAGAAAGGGAGAGAGTATAGAAGGAGTGTTTGGTTACTAAACTAAATTAGTTATCGGCGTGATCAAGAACCCTTGTGTTTTGATTGGTTGGATTGCCTCATTGATTTTGACTCTTTTTTATTTTTGTTTTATTTCTTATAGAACTGGACAGATGTATTTTTAGGAAATGTTGAGGTTGTTTCTGCTGTGGGACCATTTGTGTATGGTGGTTGTGTCATGATGATTGGTTGGGTCAAGTGTAAGAATTTTCCTGTTCACACTAGTTTTTTTTTTTTTTTTTTAAAAAAAAAGAGAATTCTTGCAAATTATGTTTTCTTTTTCTTTTTCATTTTAAGGCTGAAGTGTTATTAAATTAGTTTTTGAATATCGAAATTATCACACTTCAATCAGACTTTAATCCATTCTCTCTCCGTGCTATACCTGTGTTTTTAAAAAATCTAAATTTTTTTATTAAAAATTAATTTTTTTGTATTTTGAATATTTTTGATGCGTTGATCTTAAAAATAATTTTTAAAAAATAAAAAAATATATCATTTTAATACATTTCAACATGAAAAGTATTTTAAAAAACAATCATAACTACACTCTCAGACACTCAATTATTTACACCGTTGCATTCATAAATTTCAAAATATTATCGAGTGAATGTTTTGGGAAGAACTTTTTCCAAATATAATAAGTTAGTTTTTGGAATGTGCTTTTGTATTGTTTTTTTTTTTTTTTTTATGTTGGGTGTATTATGTTATAACCTAATATTGATACATCATTGATAAAAAATCTTGAAAAATTATATTGTTCTATATATGGAAGTCTCTTAAATCACCATGTATAGGTGATATTAATTTCTTTTTAATTGTTTTTGTTAGTGTGAATATCTTAACTAAACACTTGTTGCAGATCATTAATTTTGATTTTCCAAATCTTATCAATTAGCAAAGATTGTTCAGTAGAAATTCTTGTGGTTTTCTTCTAATTTTTTTTTAAAATTTTATGTTCATATTTGCATTCCTTCAACTTATACCAAGAAAAAAAAAATCTGGCTCTTGCTTGCTCAAGTAATAAACAACATTATTATAAAAAGAATGGTAAAAAGATTATTTTTTAAAATATTTTATTTTTAGAAATATATTAAAATAATATATATTTTTTATTTTTTAAAATTTATTTTTAATATTAATATATTAAAATGATTGAAAATATATATATAAAAATAATTTTAAATAAAAAAATTCATTTAAACCAAAATTCATTTAAATAATCCTAAGCACGAAAGCCTAAATGGATATTTAAAAGTGTAGATGCGGTTACTTTTCAAAATATTTTTTACTTGAAAATAAATTAAAATAATATTTTTATATTTTTAAAAAGTTATTTTTAACCACAGAATAATTTGAAAATATC
>Ga0307517_10013304_pt1 | contig 11190 bp, 9 predicted proteins | sample 23_EM_MG_FD_194515 | JGI IMG/M metagenome (GOLD analysis project Ga0307517, IMG submission 194515) | Populus trichocarpa ectomycorrhiza microbial communities from riparian zone in the Pacific Northwest, United States - 23_EM | ecosystem: Host-associated > Plants > Roots > Unclassified | place... | reverse complement strand
CAATATATTCGCCTACCGATTCCCGTCAGAAGGATGTGGGGAAATATGCAGCTCCACGCACTCCTTTGAGATCCCCATGGATCACATTACATGAGTGAAGATAACCGAGACCTTCGGCAACCCCGAGTAACTAAGGACGGGATAAGGTGATCCCTGGAGGGATGAAGAGGTGGACTCACGAGGCTAACCAAGTTTGCGTGCGGATTGTCCCCGATATATTTTCTCAACTCTCCACCATCCATCCATTCTGACACGAGTTGAGGGGGCTCGAACGTGACACCCTTGAATGGCACAATATTCGGATGGTCGAGGCGTTTCCACACAACAGCCTCCCTGCAAAGTACCTCCAAAACTTGTCAGGCCGCGATAGCTAGTCGACGACTATCAGGACGAGATACCTTTTTAACCATTGCTTGATCACCCGTGGCAGTTATCCGAAGTAGTTTGATGCAGACACCCGCCCCGCTGAGGGACCCTTTGTACACATCACAGAATCCGCCAAATGCAACCACCCCCATGGTACTGAATGAGAGTTCGCCAGACACTTCGTACGTCGAAGGGAGAATCACCCGCGAACCGCAAATTTTCTGCAATATATGGAGGCACTTTCTGGATGCCGAGCTCATGCGATCAAGGTCGTCGAGAATCTACCGGGGCGATGAGTGAGTTTGATTAGGTGTTAAAACGAGCCTCACGTCGTTCATGTGCTCTACCACTTCCACCAGTTCGTCCCGCGGACGGAGCTGAATTTGCCCAACCCATTCCTTATTTTGCAGGATTTCGTCGAGTTGCCCAATCCATTCCTTATCGTGCAGGAGTTCGTAGAGTTGCTCCGGAAACCGGGCCGAAGACCTGTCTAACTGAAGAAGCCGCTGTGCGAGCATGGTCTAGTTCGGTTAAAGCGTTCGGGACTGGAGGGTTAGTTGGCAGAAGGGGCCCATGGGATGGTGATGGGGGACAGGGATACTACGAAGCGAGCGGCGGGTGCAAGCAGCGAGGCAAGAGCGACTTTGGTGAAACCTCCACGATGAGAGTATATGTTCAAGGCATGGACAACATGCAGTCTGATGAGCCGCATGTAACCCTGTGATTCGCCCTGCCTCTCTTGATCGATACGGGACATTACCATAACCTTATCCTTGCCTCATGTCCTCCATCCCCTCCGTGAACACGATGGGCGCCAACCCCCGCAGACGCCAAACGAGATTTCTTACCGTCGCGCATGTGAGGGAATCTGTTCATGGCCTCGTTAGAACCTCAGCTGGAAGCAAAGGAGGCACAGATTCCCGTCGTTTGGGACCAACAGGAAGTGTGTCCCTATGGTCCGCTCATGACCCCCACGGCCGGTCCGTCGAGGCGATAAGCGCCACCGTGGCATCTGTGCGTTGATCAACACGCACCACGAATAAAACGAGATGTACATAAGCACAAGTCTCATTGCACAAAGCTGCGGACACCCTAGGGGTTTAAGGTGGTCCGGACATGGGGTAACTGAATGAACTAGTGGAACCGTGAGCGGAGATTCGTAGTTGTCGATGTCGAAGCTCAGACAAAACGTTTCTAGATCACAAGCGGCCCATCGCAAGCCGGGGTTGTGGCAGGTGAACCTGGCTGACTCTCGTCGGAGAGTTGGTGGGTTGAGTTGGCGGTCCCTGGCATCCGGTAGAAAGCTTTGAGGCTCAGGTGGACGAGTCCCGTGCTGAGCGCTGAGCGCTGAGCGGCTGTCTTCAAACTTGTGCAAACAAACCCGCCGCGCGGCGGAGCTTGGGCGCTGATTTCTGTCTCATACTGGGGGAACTGTAAACGCTTGATGCCAGCCGTCTGGCTGCCTTATGGGCATGGGTTTCGTGGACTTGGATTGATTCAGGGGGTGGGTTATCCGGACCTTTGGGTTGCTCAGGTTCGTTACAATGGCCCCCAAGCCATAACCGTCAGAGAGAAAAATCGACGGCGGGAATTAAGTAGCCTATAACAACTCTGATACCTGATCTACGGAATGAGTGCTGGGTGGAGGTGAAAGCGCCAGCTCGCGGATATGAGGCACGGATTTCGCAAGGCAGAGACCCCACAGAAGCGGCTCCAGGTTGAAGGCTTCGAGCCAAAAAAATTGAGAAAGTGATTATAGTATGTTCGTTCGTTGGCATGCTGGCCCTCTTCCATAACCCGGAACCATGGGGATGGAGATTGATCTCCGGGATCAAAAAGACCTCTGGAAATCTCTCACTCCTTCCAGTGATTGCTCGTCGTGAAAATACGCGTCTATGTAAACGGGTTGCGTTAGTACGAGTCGTGGGCAGCGCGAGAGAGGAATGCAGATACTACGTTCCTTCCCCCCTTATAATTTATATGCCCAATCCAATGCGCCCTGCCGTCGCCTTCAAATAAGCAACCTCCGGGGAAAACTGAACGGGATAACTTCGGGGTGTATAAGCGGAAACTGATCCCGTGGGTTGCCACTACAAACAGAGAGGTCAGTCTCAAGGGATTCGACTGCCGAACATTCCACCATCTTATGAGGCTTGCCCGTCTGAAATGGGTCACCTTTTGGGCTTCCAATAGTGTGCATCGGGGGCAAAGAAGTATTACCCTGCAACCACGAAACAGATGAAGCGAGGATATGCGTTCCTTGGCGGTGTCAAATCAACAGTGCGGCCCCAGCGGACATAATCCACACATTGCATAGGGGAGTTGAACTGCGGGTGATTCGAAGAGGATTATGCGCACAGGGAGGGTAGAAACTGGTGAAGTAGTCCATTGGACTGTCGCTGGCCGACTTGACTCCTTCCGAGAGAATTGACGGGAGAGCCGAAGTGTTCACCGCGCGATATAGGGGACGGTTGCATTCTTTTCAAGAGAGAGATACGGAAAGGGATCGCAGGGTTACCGGTCACTGGTCGGCCCTCGAGCCTGGAATACGCATAATCGCTCCGTTGCTGCGGTTTTAAGTAATTGGCACGGAAAAGCAACGACGAGTGGTCGTGAGTTTGAGCTAATTCGAGGATTTATATCACCCGGGAAGGAGTCCGCGGTGGGTAAGGAAGGTGAGCGTTTTGTGGAAACCGCCCGTGGCACGTAACTGAGCGTAACAGCCTCCGGAGCCCCACTAGAGATCTCATTCCTTGCTTTCTTAATCCCGTCAGCGTCCGCAGGAGATTCCACGTAACGCGGCGGGCATCCAACGGGGAGCAGAAGAAGCGGACCCGTCCCTGTTGTGCGCGCAACACCCTAAGAATAGAAAACCGGCATGGCCCTGCACCACATGACAATCGGGCACCGGTCGCGTGTTCTGTCAGATAGCCTTCTTCATGACCCTCGCCCCCCAGACCCTCCGCCACTCTCACCCGGACCGTTGGATCCACGCCGTTGCAAGGATTAGCGTCAAAAACTGCTTTGGCAAACCCTCTGTACGCTGGATCGCAAGTCCAACGACTTTGCGTATTCGGCAAAACGACTTTTGAGTGACCAGAGACATCGGAAACACGAGGTCTCTCAATTTGCCGAGGAGGAAGCTCTCAAACTCATCGAGCTAATAGAACCCACAGTAGGTCTAACTCCACGGTTCGTGAGGCTTAGATTAAATTGACCCCTCTGCAGATCCTTCAGCACGCGGACATCCCTGGGGATCTCAAAAGTACTACGTTCACTATGCTTCGGAGGTTATGTGGGACATTTGGGAAACTGCCGAGGTCTCGCCTGACCAATGAAGATTTCAAGACGCAAGCAGAGATACCCTTCGCAACGCGTGGATGTACCGATATGTGGAAACGGGACTGGGGTGGCAGAAAAGTCGCGGTCAAGGTGTTGAGGTTCGCTCCTGATGATGATAGAAGTAAAATAACGAAGGTGATGGTTTTTTCGGTCCGCCAATCTCTCGGGATTCCGGGGGGACTCATTATAACTTGCAGAGGTACTGTAAAGAAGTACTGTTGTGGAAACACTTGAGTCACCCAAACGTTCTCCCATTCTATGGGGTTTCGATGAACCAGGAGCAGTTCTACATGGTGTCTCCATGGATGGAGAACGGTAACGTTCTCAGTTATACGAGAAAGAACCCCGAGGCCAATAGGCTTACTTGAAACTTCCCCCTCACTCCCTCAAACGAGACGTGAATCGCCTGTGGGTGGCGATCAATGGGTCTCTGTTGCTTCCCTCCACGATTCGAAAAGGGGCCACCCTACATTTACAATTAATATCTTGAGACAGCTCAGGAGTGGTAATCCCCGTTATGAAGTGCATGCAAAGACCGTTGCTCGTCGGGCTGTGTTCGCCGCTGTAAAGTCGGTGGTCCTCCCGAACCACAGAAGTGCTGGGGGAACCAAACCAGCGGAAGACAAGAGCAACGCCAGAGATAGGAGAAGGAACCCCCTACTGCAAAGCTTTAACCTCCGTCGCTCAAGGTCAGTCTCATCCATCTTCTGGTGCACACAGACAAGTATTGAACGTTGAACGTTGAGTCGCCACAAGCGGAAATGACTATTCCCTGGTTCGGAAAAGTACAAGATCGTCATGTTCTCCGGTATGGACATTGAGGTCCCCTGGGATTTCTACTGCTCCTTCGAGTTGAACCGCCTTCATGGCCGACGGCGAAAGTAGAGTAGGATCCGGGAGACCAGGTTACCCGGTGGATGCATCAGCTTCTTTCGCTCTCCTTTCCCTTCGCCTGACCACGTCCCAGTTATACAACCTCGCCGTGTTGACCTCCATCACCGTGATCTGTTCCCGTAAGAATTCGAGGTCGTCCTGGAGTCCCTGTAGTGATGTTTCGGCATTCTCAAGTTTCGTTGTGAGCAGCTCAATGGCCTCAGTGGTTTTGTAGGATAGCATCACGTTTGCCTATAGCAGGAATTCAGTCAGTGAGATCATCGAGGTGGATGATGGTTGGAAGCCAGTACCCCCAGCCACAGGTAAACGACATTGTTGTCTTCTAATTCTGCCTCAGCGTACAATGTTTCGTTCAACTCGAAAGTTGTCACGAGGGGCTTTTTACTGGCTTCGTTATCTTCGAGGTCAAGGTCCTCCAGATCTTCTTTTAGATCGGTTGTCTTCTTCTTGCCTCCCTATGATTCCAAGTGACACGAATCGTGGACAGGGGTCGGGTGAGCGGACGATAAGAAAATACGGAAATTCGCTGATGAAGTAAATAAACTCACTCACTCGCCTCTCGTTCAGATATTCGACCATGTTTAGAGTTTTCCGAATATCCGGAACCTTTTCCTCGAGTCCTCGTCGCCTTTGCGTAAGGTTGGCGTCCATGTATCTGTACTTTCTGCAAGGTTGGATGGGAGGTCAGAGGACGAGACGATTAGATAGGGTGAAAAAGCGGAACGTACGCGAGAGCATCCTGGATGTTCCTCAACGCGCTCTCGACGTCACCGTCCGGTCCACCGATGTACTTCTCAACGTCTGACTGTCGTTTGTCGAGAGGTCGAGGGAAGCAAATTGTTCGGAAGATGGACGGAGCTTCTGGTCAATCGTTCCCCATGGTTTACCATCTGTGAAACTCACGATAAACGGAGCCTTCGGGATCCCTCTTGAATTTTTTTCCTGAATTTCTTCCGTTGGAGCCATCGCAGAAAGGGGGGCCTTGCGAGTGTTTTGGATCGATGCCGCTGGTGTGGGAAGGTGTGGGATCTCAGTGGGGGCGCCTATCACTCTCTTCTTCCGCGACTCTTTCTCGCAGTTTTTTCTCGTTTTTTTTTCCGTCCCATCTCATTGCGGCGCCCGGCTAGGCGACAAAGGCGGCCATGTCTCGCCTAATAATTAAGAATATACCCCCATACTTGACTCCTGACGCCTTGCGAAAGCATTTCACCGGTCAGGCTTCAAAAAACGCCGCGTCGACTTCCTCGTCCTCGTCCTCGAAAATTTTCACCCTAACCGACACCAAAATCGCTTACAAACCCGACGGAACATCTCGAAGATTTGGCTTTGTGGGCTTCAAAACCGAGAAGGAGGCAGAGAAGGCTAAACAATGGTTCGATAAAAGTTTTATCGACTCGATGCGGATAAGCGTCGAGGTCGTTGACGTGAGTCCTTCGCATTTCCGTACCAAATGCCTGTGTCTCTGTGTTCTTTGTCCGCGAACTCATCGTCGTTAGGGAATTAGGGATAAGGGAGAGCGACCAACAAAACGCCGAAAGCTCGAAGTCGATTCCTTGCCTTCGGACATCTCCAACCTCTCCCCTTCCATCATCAAAACGGGCAAATGGTCAGAGCACAACGATGGGATCGGCCGTCAACCTGCTCAGACTGACAAGGACTTTGAAGAGTACCAGAAAGTGATGCAACCGCGGACGGGGAAGGGCCCCTCCTGGGCAAATGAACCGCAAATGCAACCTCAGACCTCCGCGAAGAAGGTAGAGGGAGTTGATGCCAACGATCAGATGGATGTTGATCCTGCGCCTTCACAAGGTGTCCTCTCGGATCTGGAATGGATGAGACAACGGATGGCGAAGTCTACTGTCGGAGACTCCGATACAATACTGTCTGCACACAAGGCCGACATTAGCCGGGTCCGTCCATGTAGAGTTATTCGCTCCACCTCTTGTCACCTAACCCAGCTTCAAACAGCCAGCAGCCCCGTCAAGTGATCCAACACGAGACACCATTCTCAAAACCGCTCGACTCTTTGTCCGGAACCTCGCTTACTCTTGCACAGACGAGGATTTGACAGAGCTATTCAAACCTTTTGGTGAGATTTCACAGGTCGGTCTTTGGTCTCTTTCACGACTTCCGTTCGTTTTCCCTTCATATGCTGACTGGTGCGCTCATTCCCCGCAGGTGAGATTGTACTCTAAACTCAATTGACAAGATGAGAGTCTCCGATAGGGACATCAGACTCCCCTCTGGGGAACAGCTGAGAACCTCGGGAAATATATTGCTAGAATCTTCTTTCTGAACCCCCCTTGTTTATGTGTATTGTTTGAACGTCCGCTAACCCATCACCTCTGCACATACAGGTTCATATTCCCATTGACAGGGCCACCAAGAAACCGAAAGGCGTCGCATATGTTACCTTTACCTCTTCGTCGTCAGCCCTTTCTGCGTACGAGTGCCTTGACAAGAAGTCGTTCCAAGGGAGGCTTCTACACATCCTTGGAGCCGTTAATCGGAAGGGCAGCACCAAGGTCGAGGATTTAGAAGCGAAGAAGACGGTCAAGGGCGAAAAGGATGTGAAGAGGAAAGCAGGGGCTGGGAGGGAGTTCAATTGGGGTATGTTATATATGAATGTGAGCCAGGACCCCTCTGCGTTACTCCCAACACCGTGAATTGCTGACCGATATGCATTCCAGAGCGATGCCGTGGTCTCGTCAGTGGCTGACCGGATGAAGATACTGAAATCCGATATCTTGAACCCTGAGGCCGAAAACGCTGCGGTCAAACTTGCATTGGCAGAAACCCACATCATCAATGAGACAAAAATGTATCTCGAATCTCAAGGCGTGCTCCTCGATTCCTTCTCTACCCTTACTGGCTCTAGCCATGTTCGCCGTTCTGACACTATCATCCTCGTCAAGAATATCCCATATGGAACCTCTGCTGAGACAATTCATGAGATGTTCGAGGCGCACGGAGAATTGAGTCGGGTTCTGATACCGCCAGCGGGGACAATCGCTGTGGTGGAATTTATTCACCCGGATGAAGCAGTCAGGGCGTTCAAGGCAGTGGCGTACCGACGGCTGGGAAACACAATCGTGTATCTGGAGAAGGGTCCTATCGGTTTGTTCAAGGAACCTGCTCCCACGATCGCCGAGGATGGACTAGCCACCGTCGTCTCGACTGGAGTTAAGCCCGTCACCATTCCGGATGAGAAGGATGCGGTCGGCGACCCACAGACGTCCATAGCTGGTGGAACGACACTCTTCGTCAAGAACCTTGCATTCTCAACGACCTCCGAGGGGTTGGATCGGGCCTTCCGCGGCCTACCTTCCTTCGCTTTCGCTCGAGTTCAACTGAAGGCTGACCCAAAAAACCGCGGTGGCAAACTCAGCATGGGCTACGGGTTCGTTGGGTTCAAGGATGTCGAAGGCGCAAAGAGGGCTCTGAAATCGATGCAAGGTTGCGTTCTCGATGGACACTCGTTGAGCGTTCGGTTGGCTGGCAGAGGTGTGGAGGAGCCGGGCGAAGGCGAGGGCAAGACTGGCGGGAAGAGTTCGACGAAGATGATCGTGAAGAATGTGCCATTCGAAGCGAGCAAGAAGGACATCAGAGAGCTCTTCGGGTACGTAATTCATCTCCATCCTTTCTCGTGGCTTCCCTCACCGACATCCACGCACAGCGCGCATGGGCAGCTGAGATCCATACGCCTTCCCAAGAAGTTGGATCACCGGTCACGCGGTTTCGCCTTCCTCGAGTTCGCCTCGAAGCACGAAGCGGAGAACGCGTTCAATTCGCTCCAGCATACTCATTTGCTGGGCAGACACCTGGTACTACAGTGGGCGGAGGAGAGCGAGCAGGATGTAGATGCGTTGAGGAGGAAAGCAGGCGTTGGGTATGGTGGTGGCGCCGAGGTACCTGGGAAGAAAAGGAAGTTGGTTATCGGCGGCGGTGACCGGGACGGTGACGGAGGGTTTGGAGATGATGAGTAGTTGATCTCCGGTTTGGAGTTGTACTGGACCCCAATCTATCACTTGCATTTTTCTTTTGACCGATCACTTTTTGTCGCCTGCGTGGTATACAACACGAAACCGTGGTGATTTTGTAATCACGACAAGTCGTAGTACAAGTAGAGTCGAGGCCACTATCCGATTACCTCCCATCTCTCCTCCGAGCTCGATGCAGCTTCATTCAGACAAGAGAGTACGACTCCGAGCGTCGGTCGCGCATCCTTGTCGCCCGACCAACACCGCTCAAGCACCTCCCACAGCCCATCCGTAAATCCAGAGCTGGCCGCGTCCTCTGGTTTTTCAGGACGTTTCCCTTTCGTGATCTCCACCACAATTACAACCGAATTCGCGAGATCACCAAAGGGAATGATCCCACATAAAACCTGTTTCGTTCCTTTTTATTGAGTCCTCCGTCAGCGGAGAAAAGTCACGCGTAACGAACCTCATAAATTAGCATCCCTAGCGCGTATATATCCGATTCTTTGGTCGGTTTTTGCTCGCGCGCATCATCGAAATCGAAATCCAGAAGTTCAGGGCTCATCCATGGATAGCTCCCTCCGTGTATGAAGGACATCAGGGAGTCTCTCTTGTCCGCGGCCAAGATGGTGGGATCCAGGTGGGTGTCCACACTGACGATGGCGGAGAGACCAAAGTCTGCGAGGCAAGCGCGACGATCTTGATTTATGAGGACGTTTTCCTGTATGCACGCATTGTGTTACGACAAGATGGTGACTTCACGGTATGGTTACGCACCCCTTTCAGGTCTCCATGCACGACATGCAGCCTGTGCATATACATCAAACCCTCCACGACATCAACAAGCTGGGTAGGACGCTGAGTGAGCTTCTGCAGTACCGGGATGATACGACAACCTACGAGGCCAATGCGGTTTACATCCTGGTTGCTCTTAATGAATTGATTGATCGTCCCGTTTTCCATCCAGTTCGAAACCATCGAACACCGCCCCTGACCAAGCGTAACACCGACCAACGGAAGGATATTGGTATGGTGAAGGTGTCTCCAGATCACCGCCTCTTTGCAGAATTTCTGGGTCGTGGGTCAGGAAAGTCGGCAGGAGGGTCAGATATTACGAGGACACTGAACTCTGATGGTTGCTTCACGGTTGTTGGAATAGAGTTGCATAACCTTGACGGCCACTGGACGCTCCTGATAGCCCCCTTTGAACACGGTCGCGGACTCTCCGCAGTACACTGGGTTCGTCATTGATTCTTTGTAGCAGTCCGCGATTTGGGCTGAATCCGGGACAGTCTGGTCACGGTAACACAATTTACACAACCTGTTCAGCGTTCTTGCCCGTTCCTGCTCAGCGACTGAACCTCGTTCTAGAAGCTAACCTCGGCATCAGGGCTGAGTCAAACCAGACCACTCGAGGACCTACCCCATCTAAACGGTTGATCAAGGCCTCGTTTGATTGACTTCCAGACTGACTAGGGGAGATTGGAGATGGGGTGGGATAAAACTCCTGCATGCGATCAGGGTCATTCTCTTCGAGTCCAACCACATCAATTCTAATGACTGGTGTGCCTGATTGAGGTAGATCCGAAGCTCTAGAATTTCTCGTTTCGGTCGAACTGGAACTGGGAGAGACCACGAGAGAGTTCGGGAGCGAGTTCCCAGGACGATGGGGAAAGGGGACAGGGCGGCGGGATGGCGTCGGTGTTTCCCATCGTGCAGCAGCGTTACCGAGTTGAACTTCGACATCTTGCATTCGTGGTCGCTGTGATCTATCCCCATTCCAGCAGGCCTGTAGAAGTTCCCACAGTGGGTCCGAGAGACCAATCGTCGCGGCATTCTCTGGTATCGTGGGACGAGTGCCGTTAACGATCGAGCACACAAGGTGTAGACCTTTGGTGCCATAAAACGGCACTCTTCCTGTGAGAACCTACGTTGGTCAGATAATTGACATACGGTGGTTTGCTGCAATTACCTCAAGTACGAGGAGCCCAAACGCGTATACATCCGCTTCTCGGCTCGGCTTTGCGTAGTGTAGCCCAAATTTTGAGGGGTGAATCAACTCCGGAGCGAGATATCGCCATTTAACTCCTGAGGTCTCTGAAGCCTCTGAAGCCTCTGACGCTGGAAGTTCCTGGTCGGGACTGGATATGGATCCAAAACCAGAAATGCACGCGCGGGGTGGCGACTCATTTGAGATTAGGACATTGGTCTAGTTTTGCGTCAGTGAGACATTCAACTGAGCGGCGATGAGACTACCAACAGCTTTGACACCCCCATGGACAAGCCTAATGTCGTGAATATACTTCAGGCCTTGAGCTACTCCGTATAGCTAGGTTAGGCGAGTTCAGGACTAAGCACAGTGAAAAATCAGGAACGGTGCAGACCAACTCTAGCCGATTCACATTGGCTGTCGTGGTACTATATTTCATGATGGTGTCATATGTCATCCACTTGGATACGGTGGAGAAGTTGAGCGTGTCGATGCTCCCGAGGACTCCGGTGAGCTTGAGGACATTCGGGTGAGACAGTGAATTCCAGAGGATAACCTCTCTGCAAAATCGCTGAACGGAACTTTCAACAACACTGATAAGAAGAAGCGAGATCCCAG
>Ga0307517_10013303_pt1 | contig 11191 bp, 17 predicted proteins | sample 23_EM_MG_FD_194515 | JGI IMG/M metagenome (GOLD analysis project Ga0307517, IMG submission 194515) | Populus trichocarpa ectomycorrhiza microbial communities from riparian zone in the Pacific Northwest, United States - 23_EM | ecosystem: Host-associated > Plants > Roots > Unclassified | place... | reverse complement strand
TATATGAAACAGATGCCATTCTATATCATTCTTTGCCTGGGGTGATCTCACAGTGTTTCATTCTTGTTCCAGTGCTATTTCATAATGTTTAATATCACTTCATTTCATTCCAGGATGCGGTTTCATTGCAATTTCATTTCTTTCCTGGGGGCATTATTATTGCGGTATCATTCTTTTTCTGGGTGCAGTTTCATTGTAGTTTCATTTCTTTCTTGGGGGCAGTTTCATTCCGATTTCATTCCTTTCCTGGGGGGATTTTCATTGTGGTTTCATTCCTTTCCTAGGGGTGGTATCATTGCAATTTCATTCCTTTCCTGGATGCGGTTTCTTTGCGGTTTCATTTCTTTCCTAGGGGTGGTATCATTGCGATTTCATTTCTTTCCTGGGAATTTTCATTGTGGTTTCATTCCTTTCCTGAATGTGATTTTATTGCGGTTTCATTTCTTTCCTGGGATTTTCATTGTGGTTTCATTCCTTTCCTAGGGGTGGTATCATTGTGATTTCATTTCTTTTCTGGGAATTTTCATTGCAGTTTCATTCCTTTCCTGAATGCGATTTCATTGCGGTTTCATTTCTTTCCTGGGATTTTCATTGCGGTTTCATTCCTTTCCTAGGGGTGGTATCATTGCAATTTCATTTCTTTCCTGGATGCAGTTTCTTTGTGGTTTCATTTCTTTCCTGGGGGGATTTTCATTGTGGTTTCATTCCTTTCCTAGGGGTGGTATCATTGCGATTTCATTCCTTTCCTGAATGCGGTTTCTTTGCAGTTTCATTTCTTTCCTGGGGGATTTTCATTGCAGTTTCATTCCTTTCCTAGGGGTGGTATCATTGTGATTTCATTCCTTTCCTGGATGCGGTTTCTTTGCAGTTTCATTTCTTTCCTGGGAATTTTCATTGTGGTTTCATTCCTTTCCTGAATGTGGTTTCTTTGGAGTTTCATCTCTTTCCTGGGAATTTTCATTGTGGTTTCATTCCTTTCCTAGGGGGATATTCATTGGGATTTCTTTTCTTTTCTCAGATGAGGTTTCATTGTCAGTGCTCATGCTCATGGCTGGAGTCGTTACTGGTGTGGCAGTCTCCCCACTGGCAGGGGCGGAAGGAATGCTTTCATCGACGATAACGGTAGCGGAAGCTGAGTCCTGAGGAGAGAACAGCGCAGACTTGGAAGTGGGTAAGATGCTGGAAACATTGAATGAGAGAAGCTCTTGTCATGGTCACTGAACACACACCTATCCTTATTCCTTTGTGACTGCTGTCGAACTGATTCCTTGTTCTGTGCTTTCTTTCCTTTCTCCTTCATCTTGGATGCAGGCTTTCTCTGTTCTGGATCCCCGGACATGTTGAATTCATCTCTGAATTCAGCCGACAACTTTTTGATAATCTTGATATTCTGTGAACGGCTCTGAAGATATTCACATGGAACTTTCCCTCCCACTTCAGCTGTTGCCATACTCTCCTTGCTTTCATCATCGTCTTTGTCACCGGGCATATCATGTTCGTCTACACTTTCAACGTCGACCTCCATCTTGTCGTTCTCAAGAGCGGGTTTCCCCTCTTCGGAGTCGACCAAACGACGAGATTCCTGATCTTCCTTGCCTATCAGTGAATCAAATCAGATTTATCAACTTTTCTATGATTCATGGACATACTAAAGCAGCTGTACAGGAACCTTTCGAATGGAATCAAGAGGTGCTCGTCATAGTCTTTCAGACCGAGGAACTTCTCGAAGGTAAGGCCATCTTTGTTCTTTCCATAATGTCCCCTAGATGTCATGAAACTGAATGTTATATCTCTTTGCATAGGATTCAACTTACAAATAGGTCATGATCTGCCCACCAGCCTCAGGAGCAGGCCCTCCGATGAGGATAGTAATGTTCCACCCTGTCTGCTCAATAATCAACTTCCTGACTGTTGCAAGTGTCAGAGGAATCTTATCAATGCCCCTATAATTGGAATAATGTTGGTAAAAACTCATCTAGGATGCGAGATATATACTTACGCTTGAAAGGCTGAGTTTTGAGTCTGGTCTCCATTGCCTGTGATGGGAGTACCCTCTTTGAAAGATTTACGATAGGTCTCGACCTCGCTCTTCATCTCGTCGGTCTCTCCTGCAAGCTTTTCCTTCATGAATTCCATAAGGTAAACAAGGTGCGTCATTTTCTTTGGATTGTCTGCATCAGACTGTGCCCGATACTCCTTCCAACCCTGTTCGACATCAGCTTTCCACTTTGTCTCGTATGTCAAGGCCTGATAAGCCTGCCAGGCATGCAGCATTCTAGGCTTTCCCTTAAAGTTGAGGAGTCCTCGAGACCCAGTTCCTGCGCTGGAGGACACGTTGCGCATGTGGTTGTGGAACCAAGTTCGCGTCTGCTGACAGCACCACGTATCTCAGTATCTGTCCCATAACAACAATGTAAGCGTTACCTTGTCGTAATTTGTGTGCTTAATCTTGTTTGCCTCTTCAATGGACGATGCATTCCCAATTTCTTCCGCAGTAGCTTCCCCTGGTGGCCATTTGTCCCGAAATTCCTTGACGATGAGCGGGAAGAATTCCTTGGACAGTGTTTTCTTCTGGTGTGCTTCGAGAAAGGCAGATATGTGTGATTTGAGCCACCCCTCTTGCTTGTCTGAGGCCCAGCTGTGGCGAGTCATTTCAATGAAAGGCGAAGTTCTGTTCGGAAAATGTTGTAGTTCGGTCTCCTGAAACAGGGAAATATGGAGTATTTGTTATGTAAACGCACCTTTACCCGATCGCACTGTGTTTTCTCTCCTGATTTTTTATTTATTTATTCAGTCACAAACCCTTTCATCACTCTCCACCACACCATCACCCACTGAACTTCAACCAAGTTATCCCGTTTATATCAACGCACAATATGACCACCCAACTGAGTGGAGGTGAACTCTTTCATGTCTATTTACTGCGTCCTTTCTAAAATACACTTGTAGGATTGCCACCTGACAAACCATCTGGGCAAGCTGCCACGTCAACACCCCCACCAATTAAGTGGGCAACAAAACCGAAGGCCACATCCACATCGTCCGGTTCTCCTTCGTCACCTGTAGAACTTCAACCAGCAGCATCAGCATGGCCTTCCTATCAATCTCATCAAAGCACCCGTTTCCATATTCCAATTGTTGTTGATGAAGACCAAGTCGAGGCTCTCCAAAGCATACTCCGTTGTCTAGGACTCGGTAATTTGACTGATGCAACAGAGGTAATTTCTCAGGGGCAGGAAATCGGAAGCGTCACCGCTCCAACAGCTGATGGTGCAGACCCTCTAATGAGGGCCCAAGACTCGTACAATTTTTTCTTCTTACTTTTCATAGCCATCATTTCAATGACTGACGAGTCCACCTAGTACTTCTAGTTTAACATCGTTGACTTCGGCTTCCCGGTCCACAGCGCGCACTTCGCGCCCGGTCTTGACTCTCACAACCCCGTCCAACCCATGCACCTCACGTCATGGTGGTCAGTAGTTCGTTCTGTTCATTAACAACGTCATCTTTACCTTCATTGACAGGGTTCCATGTACCTTCCTTGAGTTCTGGATCAATTTCGGCATCTTCATCCATGGCATACACTTCGCGTCTTCGTGGTTAGTAATGTTTTGAATGAATGGTACTTATCCCCTTGACCATTATAATTTACAGCATGTCCTGCACCTGAATTTCTCTTACCTCTCAATGGCCCATTGTCACCCCAGGTTTCGCCCAGGAAGAAGAAGAAGAAAATATCCAGATAGTAGATTACTTACCAGGGAGACCTCATCTAGGACTGGCACCAGAATATCGAGTTCAACTTGTGAGCATCTCGAGATCAATGGTGATTTAACCGACGTGATCACAAAGAATTCATCGCCTGAATATCACAACAGGTTTGTAAGAATCCGATTGAATCATGAAGGTTTATGTAGACGAATAGTTAGCTACTAGTATCCTCAGTGCATTGGAGATTTTACCTCTGGCTATGAGAGACCGAAGCTTGATCTTTGATAGCCTCAGATCTGAACTGAACATTTACATCGACTAGATACTGGTATCAAGCATTGATTGACGGCACTGTTGGAGTCAAGTTATTATTCCAATCGAGACACCTTGTGTATTGGATTTTTAAATAATTTAGTCCCCCCATAAATAGGATGAAGGACGTAGACACCCCAGGTTCAAGTTGATTCGAATAGCCACAGGTCCCAATTGACACTGGCATCAAAGTTCAAACTTTCGAAGTAGGAAACTCCTCCGGTGCTCAAGCTGAATTTAAATTTGAAGGACAGATAGTAATTGACGGGTTAAATAACAGGCGTTGTGTATCCTACTGAGACATAAGGCAGTATCTCACTACCGATAACCCGGTGAAGGACTCGGAAATCACCAATCAAATCTGGCTATTTGGTTTGTTATTTGCTTGATGACACCTCACCTCCATGTCCAAATGTCCCAGTGAGTCCAAACAGGGCATCCCCACTGCTCTCAAATGTCAGCGCAAAGCTGCCAGTTTCTGCTTGGCTAGAACAGAACCTGGCATTACTCAGTCGGCGTCTAGCCGATTTATCATGCTCAGTGAGGACAAAGTCAACGGAGGCACCTTAAGAGCACAGAACTGTCTTCTTCCCAGCACTTCTAACCCATCTCTTTCCTCAATTCATTCTTCTGTGCCTGAATTTATCCCAGAAACACCTGCACCAGAAGCTCAGCCCGAAGCTCAACCTGAAGAACCAGCTCACGAAGAACCTATACCAGTTAAAGAAAAGAGAAAAAGACAAACGAAAAATACTGTAAGTATTATTGGATATTTGAAAGCTCAACTTCACGTTAAATCTTGACCAGGATTGACTCTAGGAATGGTTGGAATTCCAAGCAGTGTTTTTGGATGAAACCCTGCAACACGATGGGCTTGCCGAATTTCTGGGATACGAGAAGTGTTCAAAATGTGGGGTACAAGATGGAATCATCAAGTGCAAGGATTGTTATAGCGGCAGAATGCTCAAATGCCAGACATGCATCCTGTCAATTCACGAAGACCTTCCCTTACATCGCATTGTGTTCAAACCACCTGACTGGAAAAAGTCAGCTGATGAAGCCATTTGTCAGCATTGGAATGGAAATTTTTTCGAGAAGGACAGCCTCTGCAACTTGGGACTTCGCTATCAACTTGGCCATTCAAGTTCGCCGTGCCCATGTCCTCAGCCTGGTCCCGCCAACTTCGTTGTCTTCGATCTCTCCGGATTTTATTCAGTCTCCATCGATTATTGTCATTGCCAAGAAGAGCCCTTACCAGCCTGGAGGCAGTTGTTGCGTGAAGGGTGGTTTCCAGCAACTCTCGCAAGACCTCAAACTGATTTTAACTTTCGAATGCCTCAAAACCTTCCATGAGCTCATGCTGCAGGGAAAGACCAATCTCTATGACTTCTATCACATGCTCGTTTGATGATCAGATAATGCAAATCTGTCGAAATCAATTGTAAGTGGTAATTTTTCTGGATTTAAATGATTGCAACTGATTCTTATTGTGCAGAATCGTTATTCAGAGATTTACCGTGTGTTTAGGATGTGGAGGAATCTCATGGCTCTCAAGTGAGCCAGTCGGGGACATGATCCGAGAGGGATTGAGGTGACATTGAGAGGAGAGTTGATAGTCAAATGCCCAGCATGTCCTCACCCTGGGCGAAATCTACCAGAGGGTTGGGAAAATGCAGGTGTGTTGCTGTATGTGTTTTTTTTCCTGGAATTTTTCACTCGACTTACCTACCCATTTCCCTAGATTTCTGTATACACTCTTCCTCGCCATTGATGGAAACTTCAAGCTCAAAGGCAAAGAATGCAATATTCGGGATGTAGAACTTATGCCCGGCTGGGGGGCATATGTTCTACTGGTGGAGTACAAAGCTCATGTTGACAACTATGTCGACCAACCTGAGGTTTGTTGTTTTCGCAAGGCTATGGTTATCGGCTCACATGATTAACAGATCAATACATGTGAATCGCAACACGATGCGCTGGTCTGAGCTACCACTTGATCTTCACCGGGATATGCGGTGTCTGGTGCGGTGCTAGTTATTTGTTCATGCCACTGCATGATATGCAAGAATGGTGCAGGCGACCTCATAAAAGGCAAAAAGTGCATATCTTTGATGTTCTAATCTTTCCTCGATGCTCATTGTGCATCATTCTAGGTACTGCAGTGTTGACTTCATCATCTTCTCCACTATCGCCTTTGTCACTCTCCTCTGCATTGTCCTCACCTACGACATAATTTGCCAGTGGTCGAAAAATTTCCGAAAATGCATGGAAGAATATCCTGAACATATGCAAATTCCTGAAACAACTCAAGTGGAGGTCGCAATTCCCGGATGGCATATCAACGGTCATGGAGATGCATGTCGAAATAAGTTCAACCTGAGCTATATGGAAGGAGTCGGGAGGACGGTTGGTGAAGATATTGAAACAACATGGGCAGGCACAAACCCTTTGGCCTCGAGCGTCCGAGAGATGGGCCCTGCAGCGTGGCACAATACGTTAAATGACCATTGGAATGGTTGGAATTTCTGCAAGATTGTTGGATTTCGTATGTTTTCCCATACATTTTACATTTATCACTTTCTTATTATCTCATTCATAGGAACATTGTTCATGAAACGTTTTCTTGAAGCCCATAAAATGAGCGCCATACAGATTGATGTATTTAACCAATTATCGGCAACATTCTCTGCGGATATTGTCAAGAAGTGGGAGATGATGGTCGTTACTTGGAACGCTAACCCCAAGGCCCCAAACCCGTACAAGGAACCGAAGAGCAGTGAGAAGCCTGGTCGCTATGCTTAATTTTGATCTCCTGTCTAACATAATATCAGAAACAACTCTTCAAGATGTACGGCTTCAGCTTGTGAAAGAAGATGCTGCTGAGGCTGCCCTTGGTGTCCTTCCACGACACAAAGCCACTCTACCCGCTTTGCTGATGGCAGGACTTGAGTTGGAGGATAGCCAGTAAGTTCATCAGTATTAAATTATGGTCTATATGCTAACAGTATGTTAGATATCTTCTTCGTCGTGAAGTGGGAAAGTTGAAAGGATTAAGAACTAGCAAACAGCTCGCCGACCTACAGGAAAAGCACATGGCATTGCTCCGCCTTATCCAAAACTGGCATGAAGTTCAGCTTGTATACATGCCCCATGTCGCATCGCTTATACAGGGTGCAGCAGTTTCTGATGGAAATGGAGATGCGGCCTCTGCCCTGTTCGACACATCTGCCAAAAACATCCCCCTTTTCCTTCCTTCATCGCTTCCACCTCACATTCGTGCCCTACCTGAGCTCCAGGATATATGTAAACTGGAGCGGTGTCTTCATGAACCACAGGCGGATGATGCTCTTGCTGAAGTTCGTCGTCAGCATCGTGTTATCCAGGGCCTCTGGCAATTCAAGAGATTAAATGTCTCTGGGACAGGAAATAGACCAAACACCAGAATGCTCACCTTATACACACATTTTAACAACAAGACCCTGCAAGCTGCCGAAGCCTACTGGTCAGCATGGCATGCGCTATGCATTCTTGATCCTAATGGTTCATGGGCTGAACACTTGAAGGAGCTTAAACCAAGTGATATCAGTGGTCCTGGAAGGAATCCCGATGACATTTCGACAAAAAGCCACTATGAACCCTCATGGATCTGGCTTGCGCCACATGTCACCGAGCTCAATCGTAACACTGATTTGGCGATGAATGAACAAGAGTTCAACAACAGCATGCATGTTGAATGGGCGAAGGCATGGGCTCATATGAACTGATGGAAGGAGGAGGTGTTGCTTATACAAGAGGAAATGCAGTGTATTTTAGCCTATCATGAGTGGAAGAATATGTGGTGGCAAGAGCAGAGTTCAATACAAAAGGTGGGTGATGCAACCATACAAAGTGGCCTGGCTGGCTATGCAAAAAAGCAAGCTGTGATCTCTCAGCGCATGGCAGAGGTGTGCACGGCATATTGGTTGCCCCATCTGAAGGATAAGGGGATTGTGCCATCATGGGCATCGAGTTATGTTTCAGTCATTGAAAGTTCCATGGTAGATGGTGTAGAAAATGGTGAGGGAGATGAGGAGGGTGGCACTGACACAGAGCATGATGCAGATGTAGATGTATGCTTCGACTTGAATGACTAGATGTTATATGATTAGATTAGATTAAAACCACACCTTATAAATGCAAGCACAATGAAACTGCAAATGAAACCGCAATGAAAATTCCCAGGAAAGAAATGAAATTGTAATGATACCACCTCTAGGAAAGAAATGAAACTGCAATGAAAATCCCCCCAGAAAAGAAATGAAACTGCAAAGAAACCACATCCAGCAAAGGAATGAAATTGCAATTATACCACCCCTAGGAAAGGAATGAAACCGCAATGAAAATCCCCCAGGAAAGGAATGAAATCAGAATGAAACTGCCCCCAAGAAAGAAATGAAATCGCAAAGAAACTGCATCCAGAAAAGGAATGAAATCGCAATGACACCACCCCTAGGAAAGGAATGAAACCACAATGAAAATCCCCCCAGGAAAGAAATGAAACCGGAATGAAATCGCATTCAGGAAAGGAATGAAACCGCAATGAAAATTCCCAGGAAAGAAATGAAATCGCAATGATACCACCCCTAGGAAAGGAATGAAACCGCAATGAAAATCCCCCCAGGAAAGAAATGAAATCGCAATGATACCACCCTAGGAAAGGAATGAAACCGCAATGAAAATCCCCCCAGGAAAGAAATGAAACCGCAAAGAAACCGCATCCAGGAAAGGAATGAAATCGCAATGATACCACCCCTAGGAAAGAAATGAAACTGCAATAAAAATCCCCCCAGGAAAGGAATGAAATCACAAAGAAATCGCATCCAGAAAAGGAATGAAATCGCAATGATACCACCCCTAGAAAAGGAATGAAACCACAATGAAAATCCCCCCAGGAAAGGAATGAAATCGGAATGAAACTGCCCCCAAGAAAGAAATGAAACTGCAATGAAACTGCACCCAGAAAAAGAATGATACTGCAATGATAATGCTCCCAGGAAAGAAATGAAATCGCAATGAAACCACATCCTGGAAAGAAATGAAATGATATTAAACATTATGAAATAGCACTGGAACAAGAATGAAACACTGTGAGATCACCCCAGGCAAAGAATGATATAGAATGGCATCTGTTTCATATACTTGCCAACCTATCTCATTTCATTAAAACCTCTGGTAGCAATTACATCGCTGTGCTGACAGCTGCCAGGGTTATATCATACAGAGTGGTAGGTACTAGTGGGCGCTTAACATCAGCATCAGAACGGTTGTCATTTTCATTAAAGCCAGGAAGAGATGGGATGGAAAATACCCCGAGGCGAAGTGCAGACAACAGATCGGCTTGTTGATCGCAGTCGAGACTTCGCAAGGGACTCCCTCCTCGAGCCTGATGTGTGGCAATAAATTCAGGACTATCAAAGATGTCCATTGGATATCTTAGAAAAAGAATAAAATGGTACAGAATTATATACTCGAAGATTCGGTAGATTCCGAAGATGAGAACATCTAGGAAACTGATAACCTCAAAAAGGAAACCGAAGATCTTAGAGAAGAAATACCTAATGGAGAAGAAACCCAAAAACAGAAAGATCAGGTAAACCATAGATCTTAGACATACGGATATCTTAGAAAACATTTCTAAGATAAGATTAAGCCTTCTAAGATAGGAAGGGACTTTATCACTTCAAAGAAAAACACTCAAAGAAACTTCAGATCACACAGGAAAAGACAGCACAAAAGATATATTTTGGGAATGATAATCTTTTGATCATCATTCCCTGCAGCGATATATACAATGTAAATAAAAGGGGCAACAACTGAAAGTTGCTACCCCCGCGAGCAGTTAGAAAAGAAAACACCAGGCCCAAATGACCCAGCAAAGAGAGCATTGAAGAAGCAGTCCGAGAAACTTATGTACAGCACAAGAAAACAAAAATATAACGACGGGTTGTGTGTACATTAAGCTTTGGAGGCATCTTTGGCGGTGTCCTTACCAGCATCCTCAACTGTGCCTTTAGCAGTATCTTTGACCCTGGACATGGCGAGTTTGTCCTCCTCAGGTGCTTTGGCATCTCTGGCAACCTCTTGAGTAGACGAATCCAGCACGAGAACGACGACAGGGGGATGCTTGACGTTGACGGACGAAGATGGTGCGAAGTCGAAGAGTGACCGGCCCCAGGCATATCAGTCTCAGTTGAGGGTCTGGCTTGAGGAAGGAAAGCAGGAAGGGAACCAGGAAAATAACCGGATTGGAGGAGCACCTTCTCCATCTTGTCGAGAGCGTCACGATCAATATTAGCCAAATTTTCAAGAACCAAAGGAGGATTGAACAAGTATGAAACCTGTTCAATGGAGCTGGAACTCAAGAGATCAGCGCAGACAGACTGAAGTTCGCGAGTGTCGCAAATGGCAGATGACTCGAGAACAGCAGCCATGGACCGCAACTGCTGAGCCTGCAAAGAATCCTGGATGATTCGCCCAGTCAAAGTAGTAAGATCTAAGAAAGAATCAACAGGGAGAAAGAATAGAAATTGGATGTCACAAACGGGACAAAGTGATATGCTGCCAGGGTTTGAACAGCTCTTCGACCATTTTGGCCACATCGTTGGGAGGAAGCTCAAAGGAGCACCGAGTCACTAGTCCCTACCACCTCTTATGATAAAACCTAGGCATTTGCCTGCACACTCATATCTTTCCTGCCAACTAGAAATATGATATGAAATGCCTAGGCAAGTGGAATGAGATGTATTTCATTTGTTTGTCAAGCTATTTCATTCTTCTTTGGGGGTTTTTCATTTTATTGCCTAGGATATTTTCATTTCATTGTCTGGGATATTTTCATTCTCTTGCCTAGGATATATTTCATTTTTCTTTGGGGATTTTTCATTTCATTGGCTAGGATATTTTCATTTCATTGCCTAGGATATTTTCATTCTCTTGCCTAGAATATTTTCATTTCTTTGCCTGGGATATTTTCATTTCTTTGCCTGGGATATTTTCATTCTCTTGCCTAGGATATTTTCATTCCCTTGCCTAGGATATTTTCATTCTCTTGCCTAGGATATTTTCATTTCCTTGCCTGGGATATTTTCATTCTCTTGCCTAGGATATATTATTTACTTGCCAGCGCTTT